>QFCE01002107.1_pt1 | contig 38443 bp, 28 predicted proteins | sample 5346091 | NCBI WGS metagenome assembly QFCE01 (sample SAMN09062252, study PRJNA434731) | Human gut metagenome, whole genome shotgun sequencing project. | isolation source: stool timepoint A chromium assembly | host: Homo sapiens | collected 2015 | reverse complement strand
CTTGTGTACCGGGACGGGCAGGAGCTTTTTTCAACCGGCTGGAGGGAGCCTCTGGATTTGAGTCTGGTGCCCTTTGCCTACGAAACTCTTTCGGATTTTAAGAACCGGATCATCTATTACGAGAGCAGCCGGGGCTGTCCGTTTTCCTGCAGCTACTGTCTGTCCTCGGTGGACAAGAGACTCCGTTTCCGAAGTCTTGACCTGGTGAAAAAAGAGCTTCAGTTTTTCCTGGATCATGGGGTGCCGCAGGTGAAATTTGTGGACAGGACCTTTAACTGCAAACACGACCACGCCATGGCTGTGTGGACCTATATCCGAGACCACGATAACGGAATCACCAATTTTCATTTTGAGATTTCCGCGGATCTTCTGAGGGAGGAAGAGCTTGCGCTTCTTGGCACCATGCGCCCCGGGCTGATACAGCTGGAGATCGGCGTGCAGTCCACCAACAGAGAGACGCTTGGGGCCATTTCCCGAAACATGGATTTCGGGCGGCTTTGTCAGAACGTAGAAACCATTCACGGCTTTGCAAATATCCACCAGCATCTGGACTTGATCGCAGGGCTTCCCTATGAGGACTATGACAGCTTTCACCGTTCCTTTAAGGAAGTGTATGCGCTGAAGCCGCAGCAGCTTCAGCTTGGCTTTTTGAAGGTTCTGAAAGGCTCTGCCATGGAGCGGGAGGCCGGCGGATACGGCATCTGCCACAAGGCAAAGGAGCCCTACGAGGTGCTTTGCACCCGGTGGCTTTCCTATGAAGACGTGCTTTTGCTCAAGGAAGTGGAAAGCATGGTGGAAATCTATTACAACAGCGGACAGTTTGGACAGACGGTGGCTTATCTGGAAGGCTTTTTTGGGGATGCGTTTCTGTTCTACGAGGCATTGGGCCGTTATTACCGCAAAAAGGGTTATGGGGAGATTTCCCATTCCCGCATCCGCAGATATGAGATCCTGCTGGAGTTTGCGGAGGAATATCCCGGGATAGAGCGGGAAGTGCTCATCGAAAAAATGCTCATGGATCTGTATCTGCGTGAGCATTTAAAGAGCCGCCCTTCTTTTGCACCTTACCCACGGGAGTGGGAGGCAGCTGTGCGGGAATACCGAAGAACGCAAGGCATTCCCAAGACTGCGCATATCGAGGTGTTTTCGGATGGGCGAGCGTTGTTGTTTAATTATGAGAAACGAGATGTGCTGCATCACAATGCAGAGGTACAGGAAATTTTGATAAAAAAGACAGAGGTGAAATGAAATGGGAATTTTTGACCCGAAGAAACAGAAAATCATTACAGCGGTAATTGCGATCATCCTTGTGCTGGCTATGGTGGTTCCTACCCTTGTATCCCTTTTAGGGTAAGGAGGGGCTGTGCGGTTGGGAAGTGCAGCGCTTGCGGCGCTGCAGGCAGAGATTACAGGCAGACTGAACGTGGGAGACGAGCTGGTGGTTGCAGGGGACATTGCCCTTTTTGGAACAGAACGTCTCATAGAAGAAAATCAGGAAAAACTGAAGAAACGTTTTTCTGCGGGATTCGTAAACCAGAGTCTTCGGACCTGTCGGGAGAGCAGGGCGGTCAAGGCAGGGGAGACTCCACAGACAAGCAGGGCCTGGAAGATGGCGGAGGCGGCAGGCGCCAATGCCCTTTACGCCATGGGGGAGGGCGGCTTTTTGAGCGCCCTGTGGAAGATGGCGGAGGCCTCGCAGACAGGGCTGACGGCAGATTTGCGCCATGTGCCCATAAGACAGGAAACCATTGAAATCTGCGAGGAATTCGATATCAATCCCTATCGTCTGCAAAGTGAAGGAGCCCTGCTGATCGGCCTTGCGGGGGGACATGCCCTGGCAGAAAAGCTTCGCCGGGAAGGCATTGCGGCAGAGGTGATCGGACAGACGAACGCTTCCAATGACAGGCTGCTTTACAGCGGAGAAAACGCCCGGTTTCTGGAGCGTCCGTCAGCAGATGAATTGTATAAAGGACTGGAGAATAGGATATGGCAAGAATAAACATTGTACTTCATGAGCCGGAGATCCCGGCCAATACCGGGAATATCGGAAGAACCTGTGTAGCCGCAGGGGCAAGGCTTCATCTCATTGAGCCGTTGGGCTTTCTTCTCAACGAAAAGGCCATTAAGAGAGCCGGGATGGATTACTGGCAGGATCTGGATGTGACAACCTATCTGAATTATGAGGATTTTCTGAAACGGAATCCGGGAGCGAAAATTTACTATGCCACAACCAAGGGCCCGAGGATTTACACGGAAGCAAAGTTTGAGGATGACTGCTATATCATGTTTGGAAAAGAGAGTGCCGGAATCCCGGAGGAGATTCTTCTGGAAAATCAGGCCACAGCGATCCGCATTCCCATGCTGGGGGACATCCGCTCTCTGAATCTCAGCAATTCCGTTGCGATCGTGCTTTATGAGGCGCTTCGGCAGCACGGGTTTGACCATATGGAGCTGTCCGGGCACCTTACAAAATATGACTGGAAATAAATAAGGAAGAGGGTATTTTAAGCAGAAGGAGGGATGTACCATGGAACTGGAAAATTACCGGAAACATTCCAAAATGGCCCGGGGGCTGGAAAAAGCAGAGCTGGTGTTCAAAAACGCCAATGTTTTTATGGCGCATACAGGAGAGTTTGTCTCCGGGGATGTTGCTGTGGCAGGGGGCGTGGTTCTCGGAGTGGGAAGCTATGAAGGGGAGACGGAGATTGATGTGGGGGGCAAATATCTCTGTCCGGGCTTTATTGACAGCCACCTGCATCTGGAGTCCACTCTGGTGACACCGGGGGAGCTGATCCGCCAGGCGGCACAGTGCGGGACCACCACCTTTATTGTGGATCCCCATGAGTCAGCCAATGTATCGGGAACTGCAGGCATTGACTATATTCTGGAGCAGACGGAGCAGGTTCCGGCCAATGTGTTTGTGATGATGCCTTCCTGCGTGCCTGCCACACATGTGGACGACAATGGCTGTGTGCTCACGGCGGGCAAGATGAAATCCTATCTGGAAAATCCGAGGATTTTGGGACTGGGAGAGGTGATGGATGCGCATTCCGTCATCAACGGCAATGTGTCCATGCACGAGAAGCTGGGACTTTTCCGTTCCCGGGTGCTGGACGGACATGCGCCTTTTTTGCCTTCCGGGGATTTGAGCGCCTATGCGCTGGCGGGAATTTCCACGGACCATGAATGTGTGGACTATGCGTATGCTATGGAAGAATGCCGGCGGGGGATGCAGGTGCTGATCAGAGAGGGCAGCGCTGCCCACAATCTGGAGGCTATCGTAAAAGGCATCGTAGAGCACCATACAGATACGGACAGCTTCTGCTTCTGCACGGATGACAAGCACATTGAGGAGATCCGCAGGGACGGACATATCAATTATAATGTGCGTCGTGCGGTGGAGCTGGGGCTTCCTGTGGAGAAGGCGCTGAAAATGGCTACCATTCAGGCGGCCCGCACGTACGGGCTTTCTCATCTTGGGGCAGTAGCTCCCGGATATCAGGCGGATTTCGTGATACTGGATAATCTTAAAGATTTGCGGGTTCTGGATGTGTATTTTAAGGGCGTGCGCATTGTGAGAGATGAAACGGTGGAGATCAAGCCCTGTGATCCGCAGCTTAAGAATACCGTGCACATTCTGGATTTTAAGAGAGAGCGGCTTTTGCTTCCCCACCCGGGAAGACCGGCTTATGTCATCAAAATGGAGGAAGGGCAGATTACGACCAGGCTGGAAATGGAGGAGGTTCCCTTTGAAAAGACGGAAAAAGGCTGTTTCTTCCGGGCCGATGAGACCTTCCAGAAGATCGCGGTCGTGGAACGCCACAAATACACCGGCAAAATGGGAGTGGGTATTGTAAAAGGCTTCGGCATCCGCGGCGGAGCCATTGCCTCCAGTGTGGGGCACGATTCTCACAATGTGATCGTGGTCGGTGATAACGACAGAGATATGGAGCTTGCTGTAAAAGAGCTGGTGCGTACCCAGGGCGGCTATACAGTGGTGGAAAACGGAGCGGTTTTTGAGACGCTTCCGCTTCCTGTCATGGGATTGATGAGCGACGCCGGATATGAGACTGTGAACGAGACGCTTTCCCGCATGCTGGAAAAAGCCCACGGGATGGGGATTCCCGCAGGCTTTGATCCGTTTATCACATTATCGTTTTTGGCGCTTCCGGTGATTCCCGAGATCCGAATGACCCCCAGAGGCATTTACCTGGTGGGCGAAGACCGGATGCTTCGGGATCCCTTCCAGAATTAAAACACAACCGATTATTTTGATTTTTCCAGAGTAAAAATAAACTCTGTGCCAACGCCCTCGGTGCTGATGACATTGATCGTCTGCCCGTGGGCGTTTATGATTTCACGCACAATGGAAAGCCCAAGTCCGCTTCCCTTGCGGTCGCGCCCGCGGGAGGTATCTGTTTTGTAAAAGCGTTCCCAGATTTTGGGAATGCTTTCCTTTGGAATGCCCTCGCCCTGGTCCTTGACGGAGACGAAGACCCGCCCGTTTTTCAGTGTGGTTTCCAGAGTGACCGTGGAATTGGGACCGCTGAATTTCAGGGCATTATCCAACAGGTTATAGACAACCTGCTGGATCTGTTCCTTGTCTGCATAAACAAAAAGCTCTGTGCCCGATAAAAGAAGCTTCAGAGAAATTTTGCGCCGGGTACCGATTCCCTCAAAAACAGCCGCTGTGGTTTTCAGAACATCATTGATGTCGAAGGACTGCGGATGCAGATTCCGTTTGCCGGCATCCAGGGCATTGAGGGCAAGGAGGCTTTTGGTGAGCTTTTCCAGGCGTTCTGTTTCGTAGGAGATCACGTTCAAGTATTTTTCCTGCATTTCCGGCGGAATCGTCCCGTCCAGCATGGCGCCCACATAGCCTCGGATGGATGTGAGCGGAGAACGGAAATCGTGGGAAACGTTTGAGATAAACTCCCGTTGATACTTGCCGCTCTGATTGAGCCGCTCTGCCATATAGTTCAGTGTCTGAGAAAGGTATCCAAGCTCGTCATCCGAATTTACGGGAATGGTATAGGCCAGATTTCCGTTGGCATATTCCGTACATCCATGGGCAATCTGCCGCAGGGGCTCGTTTACGTATTTGCGGAAAATGAGAAGCATGAAAAAAGAAAGTCCGTACACAAGGGTCACGATCATCAGCATGATTTCCTGGATGCTGCTCCGCCGCTGATAAAGGTTGGTTGTCAGATAATGAATGGCAACGTACCCGTCCTGTCCATCGTTGATGGGGGCAAGAACGCTGATGTGCGGGTTTTGGAAGCTTCCGTAAAAATCTCCGGAGCAGTAGGTGCTGTCCTTCCAGTCTTCCGGGTCAAACTCCTTGAGAAGACGGGGATGCAGGTGGCAGTTTGGATCAAGGCTGTCAAGGATCACCCGGTTGTTTTCGTCAATGATCCAGATATCTGCATCCAGGGCAGCCGCTACAGAGCTCAGATAAATGGCAATGCTCTCCGGCGGAGCCTCGGGAATGTCTTCCCGGAGAAATTCCTCGGAGGCAATCTGCTGGGCTCCTTTTTTCAGGGAGGTAGCGACCAGCTCTTTTAAATGCTTTTCCACAAGAAAGGAGCCTCCCAGGGCAGTGATGAAAAGTCCGAGGATTCCGATGAGAAGGTAGACCAGAAAAAAACGGCGGTACAGTTTGTGCTTCATCGATTTTTTACCTCGAATTTATAGCCGATTCCCCAGACGGTAGCCAGCGACCACATGGGATGGTCTTTGATCTTTTCGCGGAGCCGTTTGATGTGCACGTCCACCGTGCGGGTGTCACCGATGTATTCATATCCCCAGATGTGGTCCAGAAGCTGCTCTCTGGTGAAAACCTGGTTGGGGGATGCAGCAAGGAAATAGAGAAGCTCCAGCTCCTTTGGCGGCATGTCCACCTGGTTTCCCATGTAGGTGACAGAATAGTTGGTGAGATTGATGGTGAGATCCGGGTAGCTGACACATTTTTCTCCGGGGACGGAGACGGGCTTTTTGCCCTGAAAGCGGCGCAGCACGGCGCGGACTCTGGCGATGAGCTCCTTGGGGTCAAAGGGTTTGATGATATAATCATCCGCGCCAAGTTCCAGGCCAAGAACCTTGTCAAAGGTTTCCACCTTGGCGGAGAGCATGATGATCGGAACATCGGAGGAGTGGCGGATTTCCCGGCAGACCTGGTAGCCGTCCATTCCGGGCAGCATCAGATCCAGAAGGATCAGATCCGGGTGAAACTGGTAAAACTGTTTCAGCGCCATTTCTCCGTCATTTACAATTTTTGTTTCAAAGCATTCCTTTGTCAGATACAGGGCAATGAGTTCTGCGATGTTGTTGTCATCATCTACAATGAGAATTTTCTGTTTTGCGACCATAAGATGTCTCCCTTTTATTTTTTGAATTCCACGATGGTGACGCCGGCATCTCCTTCGCCGAACTCGCCCAGGCGGAATGAATCTACATGTTTCTGGCGCTTCAGATAATTGTGCACACCCTTCCTTAAGGCGCCGGTGCCTTTGCCGTGGACAACGCGCACGGTTTTTAGATGGGCAAGATAAGCGTCATCCAGATATTTGTCAAGCTCCGCAATGGCTTCGTCCACAGTTTTTCCGAGAAGATTGATTTCTGTGGAGATGGCCGCGGATTTTGACATCCGGATCTTGCCGGCGCCGGTGCGCTGCAGAGTCGGTGTTTTGATCACGGTTTCGTCTGCAAGCTCCAGATCTGAGATGTGCACCTTGGAGCGGATGATGCCGGTCTGCACAAAGAGGAAGCCTTTGGAGTCCGGACGGCTGCTGACGGTTCCCTTGAGATTCATGCTGAGGATTTTTACGGTTCCGCCCAGCTTTAAATCCTTGGCTGTCAGCTCTTTTTTGGGTTTCTTCGCCTGTGTGTTCATGGACATGCCCTGCTCGGTGCGGTTCATGCGCTCCCTGAGCTTCTGGCGCTCTTTTTCCACAGAGGCCGTGTCCACGTGATCTTTCTGGAATTTGTGGAACAGCTTCATGGTCTGGTCCGCGTATTCCTTGGCTTCCCGCAGAATGGCGTGAGCATCCTCATTGGCCTGTCTGAGGATCTTGTCTCTGGTTTCGTCCAGGCGTTCCTCCTTGGCAGCCAGCCGCGCTTTGAGGCTTTCGGCCTCCTGTTTGTAGCGCTCCGCTTCCAGACGTTCGCGTTCCAGGGTGACGCGGCTTTCTTCAAGAGAGGTCAGAACGTCCTCAAAGGATTCGTTTTCTTCGCTGATCTGTTCTTTTGCTTTTTCGATGATGTAGTCCGGAAGACCAAGCTTTGCAGAAATGGCAAAAGCATTGCTCTTTCCGGGAACACCGATCAGCAGGCGGTAAGTGGGCTGCAGGGTTTCTACACTGAACTCGCAGCAGGCATTTTCAACGCCCGGGGTGGAGAGCGCATAGACCTTCAGCTCACTGTAGTGGGTAGTTGCCATGGTGCGGATTCCCTGCCCGTGAAGATGGGAGAGAATGGAAATCGCCAGGGCGGCGCCCTCGGTAGGGTCGGTTCCAGCGCCAAGCTCGTCAAAGAGCACCAGGGAACGGCGGTCCGCTTTGGTAAGGAAGGAGACCACATTTGTCATGTGAGAGGAAAAGGTACTTAAGGACTGCTCAATGCTCTGCTCGTCTCCGATATCTGCGTACACCTCGTGAAACAGGGCAAGCTCTGAGCCGTCTCCCGCGGGAATGTGAAGGCCGGCCTGTCCCATGAGCGTAAGGAGTCCGACGGTTTTGAGGGAAACGGTTTTGCCGCCGGTATTGGGGCCGGTGACAACCAAAAGATCAAAGTCCTCGCCCAGACGGATGTCAATGGGAACGACCTTCTTCTTGTCAATGAGGGGATGACGCGCTTTTTTCAGGCGGATGCGCCCTTCCTCGTTGAAAGCTGGCTCCGACGCGTTCATCTCCATGGCAAGAGCTGCTCTGGCAAAAATGAAATCAAGCGCGACCATGATATCCAGATCCATGCGGATATACTGATGAGCCAGCGCGGTCTGGTTGCTTAAATCCGCAAGGATCACTTCGATTTCCTTCTGCTCCTGAAGCTCCAGCTCACGGATGTCGTTATTCAGCTTTACCACAGACATGGGTTCGATGAACAATGTGGAGCCGGTGGAGGACTGGTCGTGGATCATGCCGGGGACCTGCCCTTTGTATTCGGCCTTTACCGGGATGCAGTACCGGCCGTTCCGCATGGTGATCACCGCGTCCTGAAGATAATTGCGGGCGCTGCCGTTTACAAGGCCGACAAGCTGGGTGTGGATGCGCTCGTTGACGGTTTTCATGCTTCTCCGGATCTGTCGGAGGGAAGGACTTGCGTCATCGCTGATTTCCTCTTCTGAGAGGATGCAGCGCCGGATTTCCGCTGTGAGCGGCGTCAAGGGCTCCAGGCTGTCAAACATGGGGGAAAGAGAGTCCGGTGTCCCGTCGCTTCGTTCGCTGCGGCCGTAGGTCTTTACACGGTTGACATTTTCCAGAAGGGAGCAGATGGCCAGAAGCTCTCCGATCCCCAGGGTACTTCCGATTTCCAGACGTTTCAGGGAGCCGCGCACGTCCTTGACGCTTCCGAAAGAAAGGTTCCCTTTCTGAAACAGACGGGTGAGAGCATCCCCGGTCTGGGTCTGCATGCGGCGGATTTCAGAAATTTCAAGAGAAGGCGTGAGCTTTCTGCACAGCTCCTTTCCCATGGAGGAAGAGGCCTTTTCGGTAAGCTTATCGATGATTTTGTTGTATTCTAATGCTTTATATGCTTTTTGATTCATAATATCTCCTGCGAATGCTGTTTTGGGAGGCGGGGCTGCCGGAGGGGTGGGTTTGCTTCCGGCGCCTGCACATCCATATTCATTCTACATGATTTCCGTCATATTGAAAAGGAAAATATCTTTGCTTATTCATAAAAAGTTCATAAATTCCTGCTAAAATAATTACCGCTTGCAGTTTAGTGCAGGCAGAGGATAAAATGATTTCAGAAAAAGAGAAAGGCAGAAATTATATGCGTTTTTTAAATGAGTTACACGAAGGGGACCGTATCAGCGGTATTTATCTCTGCAAACAGAAGACAGCGGCTGTGACGAAAAACGGAAAACCCTATGAAAATATTATTCTTCAGGACAAAACCGGCGTCATGGACGGCAAAATCTGGGATCCCAATTCCCTTGGCATTGATGATTTTGATGCGCTTGATTACATAGAGGTTGTGGGGGATGTGACGAGTTTTGCCGGCGCCATGCAGCTGAATATCAAAAGAGTGCGGAAGGCGGCGGAAGGTGAATTTGATCCCGCAGATTATCTGCCGGTGAGCGAGAACAGCACGGACGACATGTATCGACAGCTTCTGAACCTGATCGAGAGTATCAAAAATCCGCATCTTGCCGCGCTTCTTCGGAAGCTTTTTGTGGAGGACGGTGAGTTCCGGAAGGCATTTGAGGGACACTCTGCGGCGAAGACAGTGCATCACGGGTTTATCGGGGGGCTTTTGGAGCACACGTTAAGCGTGGCCCGTCTCTGCGAGTACATGGCAGGCGCGTACCCCATCATCAACCGGGATCTGCTGCTTAGCGCGGCGCTTCTTCACGATGTGGGCAAGACCAGGGAACTGTCTGCTTTTCCCATGAACGATTACACGGACGAAGGACAGCTTCTGGGCCATATTGTCATTGGCTCTCAGATGGTGCACGATCTGGCGCGTGAAATTTCCGGATTTCCGACAGAACTGGAAAACCAGCTGGTGCATTGTATTCTGGCGCATCATGGAGAATTGGAGTTCGGCTCACCGAAAAAACCGGCGCTTGTGGAAGCGGTGGCGCTCAACCTGGCGGATAATACAGATGCCAGAATGGAGACGCTGACGGAGATTTTTGCAGCAGACAAAGGCAAAAAAGAGTGGCTGGGCTACAACCGCCTTTTTGAATCGAATTTAAGAAGAACAGGAGATTTCTAAAGCTTATGGAATATCGTAAAAACGATATGGTGACGCTGGAAATCACAGACTGTGGCGTAGACGGTGAAGGTATCGGCAAGGTGGATGGCTTCACCGTTTTTGTAAAAGACGCAGTTATCGGCGACACTGTGGAGGCAAAGATCCTCAAGGCAAAAAAGAATTATGGCTACGGACGGCTGATGAAAGTGCTGGTGGCTTCCCCGCACCGCGTGGAACCGGCATGCGCATTTGCGGCGCCCTGCGGCGGCTGTCAGCTGCAGGCATTGTCCTATGAGCAGCAGCTTGCTTTTAAGGAGAGAAAGGTGCGGGGACACCTTGAGCGGATTGGCGGATTCACACAAATTTCCATGGAACCCATCATCGGGGCGGAGCAGGTGCTTCATTACCGCAATAAGGCACAGTTCCCCATTGGCAGAAACCGGGACGGGCGGATCGTAACCGGCTTTTATGCGGGACGTACGCACAGCATTATCGAAAATCGGGACTGCGCTCTGGGTGTGCCGGAAAACCGAAAGGTGCTGGACAGAGTCATCGCCCATATGGAGCAGTTTTTTATTGAACCTTATGATGAGACCAGCGGAAAAGGGCTTGTGCGTCATGTGCTGGTACGAAAAGGCTTTCATACCGGGGAAATCATGGTCTGCGTGGTGATCAACGGAAAAAAACTTCCAAAATCAGAGCGGCTTGTGGAAGCTTTGCGGGAAATTCCCGGCATGACCAGTATTTCCCTGAATGTGAATCAGGAAAAGAGCAATGTGATCCTGGGGCGGGAGCTGAAGCTTCTGTGGGGAAAACCCTGCATTACCGATAAAATCGGAGAGATTTCCTATGAGATCTCGCCGCTGTCCTTTTTCCAGGTAAACCCCGAACAGACGGAGAAGCTCTATGGCAAAGCCCTGGAGTACGCAGACCTTAACGGCGCGGAGGAGGTGTGGGACCTGTACTGCGGCATTGGCACGATCTCCCTTTTCCTGGCGCAGCGGGCAAAATTTGTCCGGGGTGTGGAGATCATTCCGGCAGCGATTGATAATGCCCGACAAAATGCAAGGCTTAACCGTATGACAAATACCGAGTTCTTTGTGGGAAAGGCAGAGGAAGTCCTGCCGGAATATTATGAAAGGTATGAGCGGGAGCATCCGGGCGGGAACGCCCGGGCGGACGTGATCGTGGTGGATCCGCCCCGCAAAGGCTGTGACGAGACGCTTCTTCGCACTATGGTAAAAATGCAGCCGGACCGTATTGTGTATGTCAGCTGCGATTCTGCGACCCTGGCGAGGGATCTGAAGGTCCTGTACGCGGAAGGGTATGAGCTAGAGAAGGTGTGTCCGGTGGATATGTTTCCGAATACCGTGCATGTCGAGACGGTTGTATTATTAGAGAGAAAATTGTAGAAAGAGGATCTATGCCTGAGAGAGAAAAAATAAAAACCACAATAGGAGAAATCGTAGATTACTGGATGCGCCATGAAGAGGAATGCGGTCTCAGTGTAGATTGGGCAGAAGCACATGAGCGCTGCTGGCGGTGCGGGTGTAAACGAGGTCTTCAAAGATGCCATATTGTGCCGCATGCTTTGGGAGGAGAAGACGCTCCGTCTAATCTGGTATTGCTTTGTGGAAGGTGTCATTTGGATAATCCGAATGTAGCGGATACGGAAGTTATGTGGGATTGGATCAGGGCTTATGGCGTGTCTTTTTATGATACCTTCTGGAATATTCACGGAATGATAGAATATGAGAAAATATATGGAATTTCTGTGCAGGAAGAACTGGAAAAGAGGAAACTTGCTACTGAAAAAGGAATGCTGGAATTCAAGGAAGTCCTATCTGCAATGTTTGGAAGAGCATCCTGGCATTTTGGTGATCCGCATTTCAATGTTGCAACAATAGCAGGAGTGTATCGGATGGCATTTAAAGAATATGACAGGCTGCATGGGCGGGAAACAGAGAGAAATATTAAGAAGTGGGTTTTAACAAAAAAATTTATTTAGGAAACAAGTACAGAACAAACAGAAATGGCATCGGAATGAACCTTGCAACAAAAGTATGCCTGTGATAAAATTTAGGTAAAATCTGATATAACGCAAGAGAAAGTAGTAGGGGGGAGAGATGCCGTTTTTTGAAACGATTAATGATAAATTTTTCAATCCCTTTTGCTGCCAGAACAGGGAGATTTATTTTGAGTGTATCAGTCTGTTGATTGAAAAATCAAAAGAAATTCCGGTATTGTATGAGGCAGATGCCAGGAACTGTTTGATTCTTTACCTGCAAAATTGTATTTATTCTATTGAACCGGAGAATATTGGCGAGGAGGTCAGCAACGGGCGGACGCCTCAAGAAAACGCCTCAGCCATTCTGCGTTATTTCCGTGCCTGCGGGTGGATAACGCCCCAGGAAATAGGACGCAGTGGGGATAATATTGCGTCCGTTTCAGCCTATTGCCGAAAACTGGTGGATGCGATACATAAAATTTTTGACATGAATTCCAACAGTGCGATTACAAATCATATTTTTTCTATTTATGAAATATTAAAGTCTTCCTTTGGTAGGGACAGCATCCGTGCAATTCGCCCTTATTCCAATATCTTGCTTCCCCTGATTGAAAATGAATGTGATTTGAAAAATGAACTGCTGATTCTGAAAGACAGCGTTCAGGAAGTTATGCGTGCAGTGACAAGGATGTCGGATGCCAACAGCCTGGGACAATTTTTGCTTAAAGATGAGCTGCTGAAGCGTTTTTTTAACGATTATTTTTTTATCAAAAAGAGTGGCCTGATTCCTTCCTACATTGCCAGTATTGAGCGGATGCTTCGAAAATTAAGGGATTCCGAATTATACGAGCAGATGATAAAGGAATATAGAAAACTTAAAAATGTGGACGAGCTCCAGGCGAAGGAGAAGATTAACCGCCAATTTGCGGAGCTGGACAGCTTTATCAGTCTGGAATATGACCAGACTATGGGCTATATTGATAAGAAAATCAACACTTATTATAACCTCTATTCTGTCCGCATGATGATGGTTTTAAGCAGCGGGGTCAATCTGGAAAGCATGCTGAATCGATTGCTGCTTTTTATAAAGGATCTGGATGAAGATGAGAGGAAGGATGTGATAGGGCAGATATCCCAATGTTATCGCCAGATGCAGATAGGATATATAAGCAGAAAGTCTTTTGAACGGAGGAAAAAGGCCAATCCAAATACAAAGAATGCGGGGATTCCATCGGATGAGCTGTCCATGGAGGAGAAGCTACGCCTGACGGATGAACTTTTGACAGCGGTACCTGACCGATACAGTATGGATCGGGTGAAGGATTATCTGGATGAGAAAATTCCGGATAAGGGGCAGATATCGGTGGAGGAGTGGGGTGTCCGGTCGAGGGAGGATGCTATGATGATCGCTTCCAGCATCATTTATTCCGGTTCTGCGGGATTCCCTTATGAGGTGGTTTTTGAAGAAGGTACGGTGGAAACGGAAGTTGCGGCAATCAGCCGGATTAAGATAAAGAGGAAGAAACATGAGTGATATCAGTCTGCATATAACTGTGAAGGAGGAAAACGGACTCCTGTTTAAGAAATGTATCCGAAAACTTTTGGAGTCTACTTTTATTCTTCAGGAGAAAGATGGAAAACTGTATGATTTTGTTTCCAGAGAATCGAACCGGCAGGATATTTCTGAATATCTTCGAATGATCGGCTTTGACCTTCTGGTGGATGATAAGGCGGGTGCAGCAATGCTGATCGCCAGCGAAGCGGATATGGAAACCGTTGGTCTCAAACGAGCCAATGTAGTGACATTTACCAATTTGCAGTATCATCTGCTTCTGGTACTCTGGAAAGTATATCTGGAAAATCTGGGCTGCAATGAGGGGAATTTTGTTACCAAGGGAGATTTAATTGATAAAATTCGTAATTATGGAGTGATTGTCGTTCGGACAGAATTAAATGCTGCATTCAAGCTGTTTAAAAAGTATAGTCTGATCAATTATTCTGAAGAGGAAGAAGGAGAGGACATGAAGATTCAGCTATATCCATCTCTTCAGTTTGGATGGGATCTCCCTCAGTTTAAAACGGTTGCAGGAGAATATCTGAAAGATGATGGAGCGGCCGAAAAGACGGAAGCGGCCGAAAAAACGGATGAGCAGCAGGAGATAGAACCGGAGGATTTTGAGGGGGAAGAAGAATGATCTTACTGAAAAAAGTTCGCCTGATCAACTGGTACGGCTTTGCCAATGTAACAGCTCCTATTGGCTTTTTTACACTGATTGCAGGAAAAAACGGAAATGGTAAATCTGCTATGCTAGATGCGATCAAATATGCAGCTTATGGCGATACGGTATTTAATAAAGCTTCCGAAGGAAAGGGCTGCCGGACAGTTTCCTCCTACACCAGAGGCCTTCTGGACGCTACTGCAGGAACCTATATGCGACCGCCGGAGAAGGTACCCAATGTATACAGCCATATTGTGCTGGAATTCTTCGATCAGGCAGAGGAAAAAAACTTCCTTCTTGGTATGGTAATCGAAACGAATGCTTCCAACAATTATCAGACCTATCGCTATGTGATTGACAGAAAATCAATGGAAGAGATAAACCATACCTATGACAAAGAAGGTATTCTCATGCCATACAGTGCTGCAGAGCTTCAGAAACAATATAAGCTTACGCTGTTAAACAGGGAACAGGGATTGCCAAAGTTTATGCAGATGACGGGACTGAAACTTGGCATCAATCAGATGCCAACCTATCTTAGGAAGCTGCGGGGAATCATGTTTTATGATCCGGAAGCCAGGATTGATCGCTTTATCAGGGAAAGTGTTCTGGAAGAGAAAAATGTAGATTTCAGTAAGCTGATCGAAGCCAAAAATAACATTGAACGGCTGAATCATACCTTTCATGTGGTTCAGGAAGAGATTGAGGAACTGGAGCATATTCTGGAAGAGTATGATACCTTTGAAAGCGAGTCCAACAGGCTTTTATCTGACAATATTAAAATTGTTTACAAGAAGAAAAAGGATCTTAAAGGCGGCATTGAGGAGCTGACAAAGAAACAAGAAGAGGCAGAGAAAAAGCAGAAAGAGGTCAGCCAGAATCTTCAGATTTTAGATGAACAGTTAAATGAGCTGGATAATCGTCTGGTTCGGGCAAGAGTCAGTTTAAGTCAGATGAACGGCGCCAGAATGGTGGAAGAAGAACGAGGACGGCTGAACTCATTGAAAAAAGAAAAGGGAGAATGGCTGGCGAAATGCAGGGAACTGGAGGATTTTCAGACGAAAGTCAGCGAAATTCTTTACAGTTTTATGGAAGAAGGACAAACCGTAGAGAAAAAGGAGATTCTGTCATCCCTGTGTGGAAGCGACTATTCAGCGGCAGAGAAGGAATCTGCGGTAGATGGACTGAAGCAGCTTGTAGAACAGGCTTATGATGAGAAAATTCGAGAGATCGACCGTCTGAATCTGGCGGCAGAAGAGCTGAACCGGAAGCTGAATATTCAGGAGAAAATTCTGGAAGACTGCAAAAAACATAGAAGCACCTATGACCGAATACCGGATTATGTGGAGTTGCGGAATGAGATCAACCGGGAATTTGAACAGAGAAAGATTGGAAGCAGAGCCCAGTTTGCCTGCGAGTATGTAATCAGCCTGTCAGACGAAACCTGGCGGGATGCCATAGAGGCATTTCTCGGACCACGTCGGTACAGTATTCTGGTAGAACCTCAGTATTATGACATAGCAGATGATGTTTTAAATCGTTCATCCCACAAATATGCCCATTTGTTTAATACAAAGCTGCTGATGAGGAAAGAGATCCGTCCGGAGGCAGATTCAGTGGTTCATATGCTGGAAATCAAAAATGAGGTGGCGAAGAGATATTTTGAATTTCAGCTGGGAAGGATGCATGCCGTAGAACTGCAGCAGGTTCGTAATTTTGAAAATGCCATTTCCAGAGAAGGAAGAGTATCTGTGGCCATGGACAGTTATTTTCTTCGCCTGGATCGTATCGGTTCCTATTATCTGGGACAGAAAATTTATGAATTAAATCGGATTCGTGCAGAGAAGGAGATTCGGCGTATTCGCGATGAGAAGCAGTCAGTGCTTGAAAAACGCGAGGAACTGGAAAACAAAAAGAACCGGCTGAATGGGGACAAAGTCTTTTTCCGTTCATACGCCTATGAGGCTCTGGCAAAGTACCAGGAGATATCGCGGCTTTGTATAGATTCTGAGGCTCAGCTGAAGCGGCTGGAAAAAGCTCTTAAAAATAACCGGGAATATCTGGAATTGAATCAGCTGATAGAGCAGCTGCAGAACGAACAAATGGGGATGAAGCAGGCCAGAGGGAAGCTGGAGCAGGAAAACAGCAGTCTGGCAGTGAAAATCCAGCTGTGTGCAGGGAGAGGACAGCAGAAGAAAACGGAGCTTGAGGCAGAAGAAGCCCGCTTCCGGGAATATGAAATAAATGCGTACACCATAGTTCAGAAAGCAGTAGAGGCTTACGAAAAATTCCTGTCAGGCAGCACTCAGGGCGGTCTTTTGGCACAGGAGACAAGAGGGCGTATTGCCAGAAGCATTGAACAGCACAAAAAGGAACTTTTTTCTCTTCAGGCTGCCTATAACAGTCATTATTCAGGCAGCGAATTAACTGTGGGGACAGAAGGAAGGGAACTTTATGCGGCCAGAAAAGATCGGATCTGGATGGATAATCTGCAGGAAATCCGCCAGGAACTGGATGCTCAGACCAGACGATACGAGGACATCTTTAAAAATGAATTTGTCTTAAATATCCGGAAATACTGCGAAAAGGCAAGAGAAGACTTAAAACAGATAAATGGAGAACTGGCGAAGCTGGATTTTTCCGCCAAGTATCAGTTTGATGTCCATTATGTAAAAGATGGCACAGAATATGCAAAAATCATTGAGTATGCCAGATATCTGGAAGAGCGGGAGCAGTTAGGCAGCTCAGACGGACAGATGACATTTGGCATGTTTACTTCCGTTTCTGATGAAGAAGGAGAACATCTGGAAAAAGAACTCCGGAAAATCATTAACCGGATTATAGAAAAAAACAGCGAGGAAACCATTGCTCGCTTTGCGGATTATCGAAATTATATGACCTACGAAATTTTAGTAAGCAATCAGATTCTAAATCGTGCAAAGCTGTCACGTCAGACGGGTTTTAACTCAGGTGCGGAGGTGCAGATTCCGTATCTGCTGATTTTATCCTCAGCACTGCTTATGATTTACAATCAGCGGATTCATTCTACCAGACTGGTGTTTATAGACGAACCCTTCGCCAAGATGGATCCGGGAAATGTAAAATTAATGCTGAATTTTATGAGACAACAGAAACTTCAGGTCATCTTCTGTTCACCGGATAAAACGGAAACGATTGGGAATGAATGTGAAGTTCTGCTGCCTGTGCTGCGGGTGCGTCCTGATCGTATGCAGCTTGGTATCGTTCAGTTTCATGAGGAAAAGGCTTATGAAAACTTATAAAGAAAAAATGCTGGTTTTGTTGGTGGAGAAATACCGGAAAAGCAAGAAAGATAACGGAACCAATGTGATTTGTCGCAGAACCAGCATTTTACCTGTGGAGCTGTATAAAAAATATAATAAAAATGATGGAGACCTGGAAGAGATAGAGGCAATTAATCAGGCGGCAGAAGTCTGCAGCAGGGCTGGATTTCTTATATTTGAGAAAAATGGTTTCAGCAGCGAGATTGCAAAGATTTACCTGATTGACGAGAAGGTAGATGAGATTGAGACATATTTGGAGTCGGCTTTTGGGTATGAACCGAAATTCAGAAAACGCCAGTATGTAGAACAGATGATTGCCCGTTACAGCGGGATTTCTCCGGCGGCAGACAGAGAATGCGAGCGGCTGAAGAGGATCCTTGTGCAAAATAAAATTCCAAACAATTACCTTCAGACAGAAGAGGTACTGAAGGCTCTTACATTTATTGAAAAAAATGAAACCCTGCTTTATGTGCGGGAAGCGTCTATGCTGATTTACGGTTCTTCCAAGTATCTGGAAGAAAACACACTGGAACGTGTATGTAATCTGCTTCGGGCATATGAAAAAATGCCTTGTGAAGAAGGAGAATTACAGGACGAAATTTTGCGGAAATACCACATTGTTCCGAAAAAGCAGAAGATTTGTCTAAAGGGAGATATCACACTGAAAATAGAAGGGAAACGGTTGGAACTGGGAGCTTTGAAAAATGGTGTTGAATTTTGCACAGAAGATCTGGAGGCGTTGGAGCAGGTGATTGTTCACACGCCGGAATTTATGACAGTGGAAAATAAAACTTCTTTTTATCGTTGTGAGAATCCGGAGGTCAGTTTTTTCTATCTGGGAGGCTATGCAACCCGATTTCAGCGAGATTTCCTAAAACTGGTATATCAGAATAACCCAGGGGTAAAATACCTGCATTTTGGAGATTTAGATGCAGGCGGATTTTATATCCATGAAAATTTGTGCCGGATAACAGAAATTCCCTTTGGGCTGTATCGTATGTCGGCGGTAGAATTGCGGGATGAACGCTTTTGCAGATACTGCCAGCCGCTGAGTGAGCGGGATCGGAGCAGATTGAAAGCTTTGGTGGAAAACGAACTTTACTGTGATACAGTTGAATATATGTTGAAGCATAATGTGAAACTGGAACAGGAGATTATCAGTTATTATGAAAAATCACAGACAAGGCATTCCAGATGACTCAGTCAGTACTGAAAAAGGAATGCTGGAATTCAATGGAGAAGACAATGGCATAGCTTGACTTTTAATTCTTACTAATGTAATATTTAAACAATCCAGGATGAGATACAAATTTTTTTTACTTCTAAATCCTACATATGTAATATTAAGAGCAGGATATAAGGTATCTCACTAATCCGCAGGGATATACAAAATGAAAACCATAAGAAGGAGGTCCGCATGAACCCAAAAAGATGCAGACGCAGCAAACGAAAATCAAGGAACCGTGTTCTCATCACGCTTCTTACCGTCACGGGAACTGTTGTGGTGATCAGTGCAGTACACATGGCCGGGATGCTCGGGGAGAAGCTTGCCTGGAAAACGCCGAAGGCGCTGCTTGTGCAGTACATGGAAGATATTTCCCGACAGGAATATGAAGAAATGTATGAAATGCTGGATATAGAGGCTTCCGGAAACATCAGCCGGGAAGATTTTGTGAAAAGAAATTCGGCCATTTATGAAGGGATTGAGGCGGAAAATATAGAAGTTGAGATTCTGGAATACCATAAAAAACAAAAAACCGTATGTTATCAGATGACTTTTGACACAATAGCGGGAACGATCTGTTTTCAGAATGAAGCGCTTTTTTCAAAAGGGAAGGACGGGTATAAGCTGATCTGGAAGGATTCTCTGATTTTTCCGGAGCTGACCTCCACAGATAAGGTGCGGGTTTTGGTCACGCCTGCACAGCGGGGGAACATTCTGGACAGAAACGGACGTGTTCTTGCGGGAAACGGAACAGCGTCTTCCGTGGGGATTGTTCCCGGAAAACTGGAAAACAGAGACCGGGCGATCGAGCAGATCGCCGGACTTCTGGAGATTGCGCCGGAGAACATCGAAAGAGCCTTGTCTGCACAGTGGGTGCGAGAGGAATCCTTTGTGTCGGTCAAAACCGTTCCCAAGGTAAATGAGCTTGCACTTATGAATCCCTCGCCGGATGGGGAGCTTCTGGAAGAAAAAGCGCGGCAGGAGCAGCTGCTTGCGATTCCCGGCGTGATGCTGACCGATGTGGAGGTGCGAAGCTATCCCCTGGGGGAGGCGGCGGCCCATCTGGTGGGGTATGTGCAGGGCGTTACCGCGGAGGATTTGGAGGCGCATCCGGGGGAGGGGTACACCGAAACCAGCGTCATTGGCAGAAGCGGAATGGAAGCACTGTTTGAAAAAGAGCTGAAAGGGCAGGACGGCTGTCGGATTTATATCGAAGATTCCCAGGGAAATGCGAAAAAAGAGCTTGCCAGTAAATTGGTACAGGACGGGCAGGATGTGCGGCTGACCATAGACGCAGATCTGCAGACGGCACTGTACAAGGTGTTTCAGGAGGACGAGAGCTGTTCGGTTGCCATGAACCCCTATACAGGCGAGGTGCTGGCACTGGTAAGTACCCCCGCCTATGACAACAATGATTTTATCATGGGATTGTCGGATGCGCAGTGGAAACTGCTGAACGAGGATGCAAAAAATCCCATGTACAATCGCTTCCGCCAGGTCTGGTGTCCCGGGTCGGTACTGAAACCCATTATTGCGGCCATCGGACTGGACATGGGGGTCATTCTGCCGGAGGAGGACTACGGAAATGAGGGATTGAGCTGGCAAAAGGATTCCACTTGGGGAGAGTATTACGTGACAACCCTTCAGGAATATGAGCCGGTTATTTTGGAAAACGCTCTGGTCTATTCCGATAATATTTATTTTGCAAAAGCAGCCTTGAAAATTGGCTCCGAAGAATTGGAGAGGGCGCTGACAAAGCTTGGATTTTGCCAGGAGCTTCCCTTTGAGATTCAGATGGCGCAGTCCCAGTATTCCAATACAGAGCACATCGAAACGGAGATACAGCTGGCGGACAGCGGATACGGACAGGGACAGATCCTGGTAAATCCGCTGCACCTGGCGTGCCTTTATTCTGCTTTTTGCAATGAAGGAAATGTGGTAAAGCCCTGTCTGGTATATGGAAAAGACACGGCAAAGGATTGGCTGCCGCAGGCTTTTTCTGGAGAGACGGTCAGCCGTGTGCTGGAGGGAATGAAACGGGTTGTCAATGACCCTGCCGGAACCGGATACGCGGCGCGCCGGGAAGATGTTTTGCTGGCGGGAAAGACGGGAACTGCGGAGATCAAGGCGTCCAGGGAGGACACAACCGGTACGGAGCTGGGCTGGTTTGCGGTCTTTACCCCGGAGGAAGAAGGGGAGCGCCCGATTTTGCTGCTCAGTATGGCGGAAGATGTAAAAGAAAGAGGAGGCAGCGGCTATGTTGTGGAAAAGGACAAAAAGGTTTTGGAAATGTGGTTTGGCGGCAATTAGTTTTGCTCTGCTGGTGGGGATTTTTGTGGGAGGCAGGCTGCCGGAAACGAGGATGAAAAGGGAAGAGGCCGGAGCGGCAGAGGAGGAAAGGGCTGCGCTGGAAGAAATTTGCCTGGATTTGTACAAAAAAGCGGAAGAAGAGGGGCGCACAGACGAATTGGAAACCATTGGAGCCATTGTGCGGTCCTTTGGCGCGTATGGTTATCCGGCAGTTGACAGCAGAAATCAGGTGGATATGGAAAAGGCGGAGCAGCTGCTTCAATTTTGCCGGGCAGTGGACAGAAAGCAGGAAGCGGAAATCACCGTGTTCGAGGTGGATTACCGGGAGGGCTTTGTGAAATATGATCTGCAGGCAAAAGAGGGAAACGTACAGGTGCAAAGAAGCTACTACAGATACGAAAACGGCGCAATGCAGAGAAAATCCCTGGAATGTTATCCGGCAGAGGACTGGAAATATACCAAGGAGGGGTATCTGATGTTCTCGGGCGTTCATTTTTCCGAGGAAAGGTATGCACAGACGCTGAGTATGGCAGAGAAGCATACGGCGCTGCGGATTGCGCCCCTGGATGAGACCTGCAGAGAATGGAATCGCACCTGTATCCTGCCCATCGGCTACGCATACAATAACATGTTTCTCACAGAATGGAAGGAAACGGATTTCGGAGAACTGAATTTCTACGATATGTATGATATTTTTTATGAAAAGCTGTATGGAAAAGAGGTTCCTTATACGGCAGATAAAAATGTGGGAGTAAGAGCAGTGTACCAGATACCGGAGGGAGAGTTTGAGACTGTTCTCATGAAGTATTTTCGGATTGCCCCGGAAACACTCCGGTCCAAAACCGTTTACTGTCCGGAGACCGGTTCCTATGCATACAGTCCAAGGGGCCTTGAGGAAACCGAGTATCCGGAATACCCTTATCCGGAGGTGTTTGATTTTACGGAAAACAGCGACGGGACGATAACGCTTCTGGTCCGTGCGGTGTTTCCCTATGCAGGAGACTCCAACGTGTATGTCCATGAGGTGGTGGTAAGGCCGCTGGAAAAGAAAGAGGTACAATATGTGTCAAATAAGATCGTATCTGCCGGGAAGCATGGCGGGGCGGCGTGGCATACACCCCGCCTGATGCCGGGCGGACAGGAAGAAAAGGCTATTCCCATACCGAAAGCGCAGAGAGAATAGACAAAGTGATCTCAGCGGCAGTGCTTCCGGTGGCGTCATCCTCTGCGTGGATATTTGTCGCAAAAAAGCAGGTGCGGTTTTGGGCCTCCACAAAGCCGACAAACCAGCCGTTTACATCCTGCCCGTTGACAGCGCCGGTTCCTGTTTTGCCGTAAAGAGCGTTGGAACCAGAAGCGGAGAGGAAAAGCGTATCCTTTACAGCCTGGATATGCTCCAAAGCGAATGGCAGATCGTTCTGATAAAGGGAAACCAGAAGCGCTACCTGCTCTGCCGGAGAAATTTTCAGGGAGGATTCCATCCAGTAGGAGGAAAGTGCTCCGCGGATCGTTTCGTTGCCATATCCGATGGAATGGAGATAGGATTGAAGTGCTTTCCTTCCAAGCTGCCTGTCCAGAGTCTGGAAATACCAGTTGACCGAGGAGGCCATGGCAGACTGCAAGGTCTGATCCTTATTCCAGGTTTCAAAAGGATAGGGGGTTTTATCCCAGGGAAGCGTGGATGCTTCCGATGAAATGATCCCGGCATCCAGGGCAAAAAGCGCGTCGTATATTTTGTAGGTGGAATTGGGCGCAGAACGCACAGCCGCAGCCTCTCTGTCGCTGACCAGCCAGTGGTCTTTTTGTAAATCGTAGAGCACAAAGCTTCCGGTATAGGCGCCGAATTTCCCGGAGACATCTATTGTGGAGATTTTGTCCTCGGAGATGTTCCAGATGTAGTTTGGATTTTCTGCTGCCCGGGCAGACAGAAAAGGCGTAAATCCCAGAAGAAGCAGTGCAGTCAGTACAAAGGCAGTCATACCCTGGAGTTTCTTTTTTACAGTCGGTTTCTCATAGGACACAATGTTGAGGATCCTTCGCGTGATCTGTTTTTTGCTCCCGCCAAGCTCAGCGGCAAAGGGAGAAGGGGCATGGGAAACTGTTTCTGCAAAATGCAGGAGCGTGTTTCCGTAATCGGGATAGGCACTTTCGTCAAGCAGCCTGAGAACGGCGGTGTCACAGGCAATTTCCCTGTCATCTCGCATTTCCTTCAGTGCATACCACACCAGGGGGTGGAACCAGTATATTGTTTTAGCCAGGTTCATGAAAAAACCGATCCAGGCATCTTTGTGCCGGTAGTGCTGCAGCTCATGCAGGAGCATGTACCGCATGTCCGTTTCGCGATAGTCCGAAATCAGGTGAAGGGGAAGATAGATACCGGGCCTCAGACATCCTGCCATTACGGGGGATTTCAAAAAGGCAGTGCTGTAAATGGGAAGGTTTTTGTGAATGTCAAGCTCGTTTAAGCAGCTTTGGTATAATCTGCGCACCCTGGGATTCTGAAGAGGGAGAGCCGATTTTTTTAAAGCGCGGAAGCGAAGCCAGAACCGAAACAGCAGGAGCAGCATGACAAGGATGCCTGCAATCCATATTCCAAAGAGGAGATTGCCGACCGCGGAGGCTGTTTTCTTATCAACAGAAAGAGCGAAGTCGTTCATCCAGTCCCCGACCGCAGCGGGATTCTGGTCAATTGCCTGCCGCGCAGTGTTTTCGCCAGGGGAAGCGGCAGAGTATCCAAGATTTTTCAGCCAGGAGAAAATTTCGGGAAAACCCATGAGAGGAAGGGGAAGGAAAGGAACTGCCAAAAGTCCGAGCAACAGAAACCACAGATGATACTGCATCCGGCTGGAAAGGCTCTTTTGGAACCCTTTTTTGGCAAGCAGGAGAATTCCGATGGCACCGCAGAGAACGAGATTGCACAGGCCAAAGCGTATCATAAAATCATCCATGGGAATCTTCTCCTTTTGACGTGCGTCTGGCAAGCAGGGATCTGAGCTGGTCGATTTCTGCTTCAGACAGTTTATCGTTTTCCAGATATGCGGAAAGCATGGAGGTGATATTTCCGCCATAGTAGCGTTTCAGAAAAGTACGGCTTTCCTGTCCGATATAATCACGTTCTTTTACAAGGGGGGTATAGACAAAGACACGGCCGTGTTTTTCGTAGGTCAGAACGCCCTTTGTCAAAAGGCGCTTGATCAGGGTCTGTATGGTTTTGGGGCTCCAGCTGGTGGTCCGAAGGAGCCGGTCAGTAATCTCGGTTGTGCTGATGGGGGCGTGCTTCCATATGATTTTCATAACCTCAAATTCAGCCTCTGAGATTTGCGGAAGAGCGTTCATGTTTTTCCTCCTGAAATGGCAGCGCACGTGTATTGGAAGATGCGGTCTCTTGTACACGGACGCTGCGGATGTGATAAACATATTATAGCGGCTGCGCGGGAAACCGTCAATTTGAAATACACTGGCCTGTGTAAAATTGTATTTTGAAAAAACATTGATTCCACGGCATGACAATGGTAACATAAGACTGTGGCAGAAAATATTGCCAGAAAATTTCATTTTAGGAGGAAAGAGTAATGAAAAAGGCGCAAGGTTATTCCAGTCCATATGAGCTGGAAGGCAGGATCCCTCTGGGACAGGCGATCTTATTTGGCCTTCAGCATGTTATGGCCATGTTTGTGGGAAACCTGACCCCGGTGCTGCTGATCACAGGCGCATGTGCGCTGGACGGCGGCCTGCAGCTTAAGATTATTCAGAACGCAATGCTGGTTGCAGGGCTTGTCACATTGGTGCAGCTTTTCACGATTGGGCCGGTTGGCGCAAGACTTCCTATTGTTATGGGAACAAGCTCCGGATTTATCGGAGTGTGCAGCGGTGTGGCATCCACCATGGGACAGGGGATCGTCACCTACGGAGCAATCATTTTTGCAAGCTTTATTGGCGGTCTGTTTGAGGGTGTGCTTGGATTTTTCCTGAAGCCGCTCCGCCGTTTTTTCCCGTCCCTGGTAACCGGTACGGTGGTAATGGCGATCGGTCTCTCTCTGATTTCGGTCGGGATCAATTCCTTCGGAGGCGGAAACAACAATGGAGATTTCGGCTCCCTTCCCAATCTGTTTGTGGGAACGGTGGTCCTGCTTACCATCGTTCTTTTGAAGCATTTTACCAAGGGGATCACCAGCACGGCATCCATTCTGATCGGAATTATTGTGGGCTATATTGTCTGCGGAATCATGGGAATGGTTCTGCCGACTACATACGAGGTTGTGGATCCCGCTACACAGGAGACCGTGACAAAAACCTGTTCCTGGGTTCTTGACTTTTCCAAGGTAAGCGAGGCAAGCTGGTTTGCGGTTCCGGCGCTGATGCCCTTTGGATTCAGCAAGGACATGATCGACTTACGGGCAATCCTTCCGATCATGATCATGTTTATCGTAACAGCAGTGGAGACCATTGGAGATACCTCCGGTATCACCGAGGGCGGCCTCGGAAGAGAGGCGACAGACAAGGAGCTGGCAGGTTCGGTTATCTGCGACGGACTTGGTTCCTCCTTCGGCGCTGTTTTTGGCGTTCTGCCGAATACCTCTTTCAGCCAGAATGTGGGACTCATCGGGATGACAAAGATCGTCAATCTGTTTGCGATTTCCACGGGCGCTGTTTTCCTGGTGCTCTGCGGTCTGTTTCCCAAGCTTGCGGCACTGATACAGATGATGCCGCAGAGTGTTCTTGGCGGTGCGGCGGTTATGATGTTTGCCTCTATTGTTGTCAGCGGTATTCAGCTTGTGACCAAGGAAGGCGTTGACAATCGCACGGTTACCATTGTGTCCGTGGCACTGGGACTTGGATATGGTATTGGCGCAAACACCGCGGTTCTTTCCAGCCTTCCGCAGTTTGTGGAGCTGATCTTCGGCGGTTCCGGAATCGTTCCGGCAGCGATCATTGCCATTATCCTGAATGTGGCGATTCCGAAAGAGAAGGGCAAATAAACGTTATATTTCAAAAAGGATGAACGAGAACAGGGATGCTTAAAAAGTGTCCCTGTTTTAAATATACAGAAGCATTTGTGGGAATCATTTTAAAAAACGGCAAAGGAGAATGTTTTATGTACATTGCTGACCTTCACATACACCCCCGTTATTCCCGGGCCACCAGCCGGGATTTGACGCCGGAACGTCTGGATCTGGGAGCCAGACAAAAAGGGATCCGCCTTCTGGGAACCGGGGATTTTACGCATCCGGCGTGGCGGAAGGAGCTTTGGGAGAAGCTGATTCCGGCGGAGGACGGGCTTTACCGTCTGCGCGAGGAGGATGTCCTTGAGAAAGGTGTGGAGTCGGAGGAAAACCGCACAAGATTTGTGGTGACCGGAGAAATCAGCTCCATTTACAAGCAGGAGGGAAAGACGCGGAAAGTGCACAGTCTGATCCTGCTTCCGGGCCTTGACGCGGCAGATCAGCTGGCGGCAAAGCTGGAGGAGATCGGAAATATTCATTCTGACGGCCGTCCGATCCTGGGGCTGTCCTGCCATGATCTGCTGGAGATCATGCTGGATATCTGCCCGGAGGGAATCTTTGTTCCGGCACATATCTGGACGCCGCATTTTTCCATGTTCGGAGCCTGCTCCGGATTTGACAGTGTGGAGGAGTGCTTTGGAGATTTGTCACCCTATATTCATGCGGTGGAGACGGGACTTTCTTCTGACCCGCCCATGAACTGGCAGCTTTCCGCCCTGGATCGTTTTCAGCTGATTTCCAATTCTGACGCTCATTCTCCCGCAAAGCTTGGGCGGGAAGCAAATCTGCTGCGCGGGCCGCTGTCCTATGAAGGATTAAAAAAGGCTCTGGAGACGGGCGAAGGCCTGGAGGGCACCATTGAGTTTTTTCCGGAGGAGGGAAAATATCACTATGACGGCCACCGGAAATGTCATATCTGTCTGGAACCGGAGGAGGCGGTAAAATACGGCGGTATCTGCCCTGTGTGCGGCAAAAAACTGACCATGGGTGTTTCGCACCGGATCCTGGAGCTGGCGGACCGGCCGCAGGGATATCTGCCGGAGAATCGCAAGGCCTTTGAGAGCCTTGTTCCGCTGGCGGAGGTCATTGCAGCCTCTACCGGGCGTTCTGCTGCGTCGAAGAAGGTGCAGGAGGAATATTTCCGCATGGTGAGAACCCTTGGAAATGAGTTTTTCATTTTGAGAGAGCTTCCGCTGGAGGAGATCCGGAATCAGGCGGGCAGCAGGATCGCAGAGGGAATCCGGCGGCTGCGGGAGGGCCAGGTAAAGCGCATTCCGGGATTTGACGGAGAATACGGGACCATACAGCTGTTTGATGCGGACGAGCTTGCCAATATGGAGGGGCAGATGAGCTTTGGCGGGCTGTTTGACGCAAAGGCAGATGCAGTCCGGGAAGAGAAAACAAAGACAGAAACCAGTCCGGACAGGGCGAAAGAAGCAGAGACACTGGAACCTTCCGGGGATTTTGCGGCACAGCCACAGGAAGATACAAGCATGGCAGGAGCAGCCCGGGAGGAAAACGCATCGGACAAAACCGCAGATTTCCTTTCCCGGCTGAATCCGGAGCAGAGACTGGCGGCAGAGCAGGCGGCCCGTTTTATGGCTGTGATCGCAGGGCCGGGAACCGGAAAAACCGGCACGCTTGCGGCCAGAATCCGCTGTCTTATAGAAAAAAGAAAAGTAAAAGCATCCGAAATCACCGCGGTGACCTTTACAAATCAGGCGGCAAAGGAGCTCCGGGAACGGCTGAAAAGGGAAATGCCTCATCGAAGGGCAGCGAGCCTTGTACAGGCCGGAACCTTTCATTCGCTTTGCCTGAAGCTGCTTCAGAAAGCCGGAAAAAACATTTCTCTGGCGGACGAAGAGACAAAGCTGTTTTTGGCGGAGTCGATCCTGAAGGAGCAGGACGCAAAGCTTTCGCCGTCGGCTTTCCTCAGCATGGTCTCCAGAGAAAAGCTTCACAGGGCAATGGAAGAAGAGCAGAAACAGGCTGACAGTTACGAAGAAAATCCGGAGTTTGAAGCAGCCTGTGCAGCCTATGGGAAACGGATGGAAGAAGAGGGGCTTTGGGATTTTGACGATCTTCTCATAGAGACAAAGCGCCTTCTGGATTGCAGTGAAGACCAGGATGCAGGACTTTGCCGCCAGTTTCGCTATCTTCTGGTGGACGAGTTCCAGGATATTGACGCGCTTCAATATCAGCTGATCTGCCAGTGGAACCGGAATGGAAGAGAATTGTTTGTCATCGGAGATCCGGACCAGTCGATCTACGGATTCCGGGGAGCCGACCCTGCCTGTTTTTCCCGGATGCTTTTGGATTTTCCACAGACAGAGGTCATCAGGCTGAAAGAAAACTACCGCAGCACTTCCGAGATCCTGAGCGCTTCCGCAGAGCTGATCGGGCATAATCCGGGCGGGGACAGAAGCCTGCACGCAGCAAAGGGGGCAGGCCTGCCGGTGCGGATCGTAGAGGCGTCAGGCAAACAGGGCGAAGGGATTTTTGCGGCAAGGGAGATCAACCGGATGATCGGTGGCATTGATATGCTGGACGCACAGGAAAAAGGATACCAGGATACCGCCGGAGGCAGGAGCTTTTCGGAGATTGCGGTCTTAGTGCGCACGAACCGCCAGGCTGAGGCCATGGAGGAGTACTTGAAAACGGAAGGAATCCCCTATGTTGTCCGCGGGAGAGGAACCTTTCTGGAAGCGCAGACCGTGAGAGAGGCGCTTGCTTATTTCAGAAAATCCGGCGAAGCAGAAGGATTGCGAAAGAAAAAGCCTGCCGTGCTTTTGCTGAGCTGGATGCAGGAAAAAGGGCTTGCCGGCGACGAGCCTCTGCAGAAGCTTTGGAATATGGCGGTGTGTTATAAGACAATGGAAGCGTTTTTGAATATGCTGGAGCTTGGAGAAGAGGGGGATCTGTGCCGCAGCGGAACCAGACACTACACGGCGGATGCGGTGTCCCTGATGACGCTTCACGCCTCCAAGGGACTGGAATTTCCGGCGGTGATCATCCCCTGGGTGAACCGTTACTCCATTCCAATGGAGAGCCGCAAGGAGGAAGCGCTGCAATCGCTGGAAGAGGAACGCCGTCTTCTCTATGTGGGAATGACAAGAGCGAAAGAAGAGCTGATCCTGGTGACTTCCGGGGAGCCGTCGGTGTTTCTTTCGGAAATTTCCGGGAAAGCAGCTGTGCGGGACACGGCTCTGACGGCGCCGAAGGCAGTGGCCAGGCAGATGAGTCTGTTTGATTTTATATAGAAGCCGGCGTCTACCGGTTCTGATAATAAAACACCGCTACCTGCGTCCGATCCCGGAGGGAAAGCTTATCCAGGATCTGACTGAGATAATTGCGCACAGTGCCCTCGCTCAAAAAGAGCTGAGCCGCGATCTCCTTATTGCTCAATCCCTCGGCGATCAGCCGGATGATGGTGAGCTCCTTCTCTGTGATATCCCTGGAAGCGTAGTCAAAGGACGGCGCGCTCTGGATGAGGTGGGGGATTTTTGACACGATTTCGTGGCCGAATACCGTCTGCCCAAAGCACACGGCCCGAAGAGCGGGAACAATGCTCTCGTAATCCTGCTTCAGGAGATAGCCCTTGGCGCCAAGCTTTAGGGCCTTTACAATATATTCGTCATCGGAAAAGGTGGTAAGCAGCAGGATCCTGGAATCCGGAAATTCTTTCAGGACAGCTTCGGAGGCGCACAGCCCGTCTGTTTCTTTCATGCGGATATCCATAAGAAGTACATCAGGGCGGTGCTCCCGATAGAGGGACACCGCCTCTTTTCCGTCTGTGCCCACTGCGGCAACCGCAATGTCCTCGTTGGCCTCCAGTATGGTTTTCAGTGCCGCGGTGACCAGAATATCATCGTCTATAATTACAATTCTCATATCAGAACGCTCCTTTTTTGGGTATGGTGATAAAAATCTTAAAGCCATTTTCTTGTATGACCTGAAAGGTTCCTCCCAGACTCAACGCCCGCTCCTTCATATTGGAAAGCCCTATGCCATCCGAGGCTTTCGTTTCTCTGGCAATAACAGAAGAAGGACTGCCTTCCCCGTTGTCCTCAATGCAAAGCTGGTAAAGCGCAGGATGCTCCCGCAGAAGAATCTGTACCCTGGTGGCATGGCTGTGACGGATAATGTTTGACAGCGCTTCTTTTACAATGCTGATCAGGCAGTATTTGACTTCCGTGGGAACTTCGTGGCTCATGTCAAAATGAAGCTGCACCGGACAGAACGTAAATTCCTGCAGCATGCTGTTCATGACTTCTTTTAGGTTTATGGATTCGTCATGGAGGTCGTGAACGCTGGTGCGGATGCTGTCCATGGCAGAGTCCAGCGAGGTATGGAGCTGCTCCAGCATGGGCGTGAGCGTTTCCTGGGTGTTGACTGTGCGGATAGCACCTACCATGAGGAGCGAGCGGGAAAGCACATGTCCCACATTGTCATGGATTTCCCGGGCAATGCGGTTTCGCTCCCGCAGGGTTGCCGTGTAGATCTGGGAATTTTGCTTTTCCGCAAGCGCCTGGTTCTTTTCGGCCAGAAGAAGGTTCCGCTCCTTGCTGTCATCCCGGGTACTGCGAAATTCCCGAAGGAGCGATTCGTATTTTTCTGTGTGCTTCTGGAGCATCCAGGCAAGTGCGAAAAGGAGAAAGCCAAGAAAGATTTTTACCGGTACCGCCTGTTTTGCGCAGAGAAAAAATCCTGTGCAGACAAGCAGGCCGACAAAGGGAAGAACACGCTGTTTTTCCCGGAACAAAAGGTAGGCGGCTACAGGATAGAAACAGAAAAAGTCAGGGAGAACACAGGCTGTAATGAGAAAAAGGAGCAAAAGCCCCAGGCGAAGTCCGGGTGTCTCCAGAAAATAGCAGGCACACAGAAGGATCAGCGTGCAGCAGAATGCCAGCACAAGGGAAAATCGGATATCGGTAAAAAACAGAAACGAGCAGCAGCCAAGGAGAAGCAGGAGCACATCCTGAAAATAATCTGCAGTGTCGGTCATGGCAGTATCCTCCTTTTGGTTTGGCTATGATTCTCCATTATAACCAAAAGAAAAAAGCAGGTAAAGAGGAAATGCAAAGGAAGCAGAAGGTTGTGACATTTGTCATCTTCATCCGGTGACAGGTGACACTGGGCAGGAAGAAGAAAATGTGGCAGAATGGTGTCAGTATCAAACAGAGGAGGGGATTGTTATGATCGAGATAAAAAATCTTGTGAAACGGTATGGAAACGTGGTGGCGCTCGACCATTTGAATCTGCATATTCAGGAGGGGGAGATCTACGGTCTTCTGGGGCCGAACGGCTCCGGAAAAACAACGGCCATCAACTGTATGCTTGCGCTTTTGAAGTACGACAAGGGAAGCATCCGTGTGTTCCAGGAGGAAATGAGGCCGGATAATTATAAGGTGAAGTCCCAGATCGGGATTGTTTTTCAGGACGTGGCTGTTTTTGAGGAGCTGACAGTGTATGAAAATATTGATTATTTCTGCGGACTGTACATCAAAGACCGAAGAGAAAGAAAAAGGCTTGTGGAGGAAGCCATGGATTTTGCCGGGCTTGAGGAATACCGGAACATGCGTCCAAAGAAGCTTTCCGGGGGCCTTCTGAGGCGCCTTAATATTGCCTGCGGAATTGCGCACAGACCAAGGCTGATCATCATGGATGAGCCCACGGTAGCTGTGGACCCGCAGAGCAGAAACCGGATCCTGGAGGGGATCAGGCGGCTGAACCGGGAGGGCGCCACCATTATCTACACCTCCCATTATATGGAAGAGGTGGAGCAGATCTGTACCCGCATTGCCATTCTCGACCATGGGCGCTGCATTGCTGAGGGAACCAAGGAAGAGCTGAAAGGAATGATCAAGACAGGCGAGACGGTGACTGTGGAGGCAGTGCCCCTTAAGGATGCGCAGCTTCAGGAGCTTCGGGAGCTTCCCCATGTCTACGAGGTGCGTTATGAGGAGCAGATCCTTACGGTGCTTTGCACAGGGGCAGAACACAACCTCATTCGGATCCTGCAGTATCTGAAAGAACAGGAACTGAATTTTGGAAGAGTGTTTTCGGAGCTGCCGACGTTGAATGACGTATTTTTGGAGCTTACCGGAAAACAGCTTCGGGATTAGAGGGGAGAATAGTATGATTCATTTGCTGAAATATTCCATACGGATGAAATGGAAAAATTTTAATCTGATCTTCTGGCCCCTGGTGTTTCCGCTTATCATGGCAACGCTTTTTTATCTGGCCTTTGGCCGCATGGAGGAAGCAGATTTTGAGACTGTGCCGGTTGCCGTTGTAGAAAAAGGAGAAGAACCGGTTTTTGCAAAATTTCTGGAACAGGTGTCGCTGTCGGAGGAACCTCTGATCTCGGTGGAGGAGATGACGGAGAAAGAGGCCAGAGCGGCCCTGGAGGCCAAAGAGGTTGCCGGGGTTTTCTATGTGGATCAGGAAATTCGGCTGCGGGTGATCCAGAACGGGCTTCCCCAGAGCATTCTCACATCGCTTCTGGAAAGCTACGAAAACGGAAAACAGACGCTTGCCGTTGTGGCCAACCGGCATCCGGAAGGGCTGGACAGAGCAGTGGCCGGGATGAAGAACTATCAGGAGAGCGTGGAGCAGGTATCTCTGGGCGGCAAAACCACAAATGGAAATGTGCAGTTTTTCTATGCGCTCATTGCCATGGCCTGCCTTTACGGGGCATTTATCGGATTTGGCGCAGCTATGTGGCTGCAGGCCGACTTGAATTCTCTGGCAGCCAGGAGAAGTGTGACGCCCACGTCTAAGCTTACACTGATCCTGATGGAGATGAGCTCTTCCTTTCTGCTGCATTTTGTGAATGTGTTCCTCCTGATTTTTTATATTCGATTTGTATTGAGGCAGGAGCTGAACGGCTCGTTGCTACAGATGCTTCCTGTGGTGTTTATGGGGTGTGTGATCGGCGTCTCCATGGGGATTTTTGTAGGAAGTATTCGGAAATTCGGAGAAAATATAAAGATAGCCATTCTTCTTGGTGTTTCCATGAGCTGCAGCTTTTTTGCGGGACTGATGAACGGGGAGATGAAAAACATCGTAGAGCACAGCTTTCCCCTGCTGAACCGTGTGAATCCGGCCGCGCTTATTACGGATGCGCTCTACTGCATCAATGTGTATGAGGATCCGGCGCGGTTTGCCAGAAGCCTGACGCTTTTGGGCGTGATATCTGCAGGACTTCTGTTTCTTTCATTCATCAAAACAAGGAGGGTGCGTTATGACAGTTTATAAGGGATACATGCGCATTGCCAAAAAGAATGCAGGGATGTTTTTTCTGTATCTGGTTATTTTCTTTGGGATCACGCTGATGTTTCAGGCTATGGACAGCCGGGAGGAGATCGCGGGCTATCGGCAGGAGCGTCTCAAGGTGTCGGCAGCGGACAAAGACGGCGGTGTTTTGGCTGAAGCTTTTCTGGAGTACCTGGGACAGTTCCATGATGTGACTGTGACAGAGGAGGACACCGTTGCCCTGCAGGAAAAACTGTTTTACCGGGATGTGGATTATGTTGTGAGGATTCCGGAGCATTTTTATGAAAACTGTGTGAAAAACGGAGAAAAACTCAAGGTTACCAAAGTTCCGGGCTCTTATACCGCCTATTATGCAGATCAGCAGATCAACAGTTTTTTGAATAATGCCAGAGTTTATGAGGCAGCGGGCTTTACGGAGACAGAAATGGCAGAGGCCCTGAAGGAAATGCCTAAGGTGCAGGCTGAGCTTTGGGATACAGAGGGAGGAACAGGGGAAACGCCTCTGTATGTGATGTATTTCCGATACATGCCCTATCTGTTCCTGGGCGTGCTGGGCTATGTGGTGGGAAATATGATTTCTGCCATGCAAAGAGGAGATCTGAAAAAGCGGATGCAGGCCTCTGCCGTATCGCAGAGAAGGCAGAGCGCAGAGGGACTTCTGGCCTGTGCGACGGTTGCCCTGTTTTTGTGGGGCATTGTGCTGGCAGCGGGAATGTGCTTCTATGGGAAAAAGCTGCTCGCAAGCGAGAATCTGCCTTATTATTTCCTGAATTCCACAGCCCTTCTTTTGATGGCGGTTTCTGTGTCCTACCTGATCGGAAGCCTGGCAAAGGGAACAGATGATCTGAACGGCATGGTGAATGTGGCTTCTCTGGGCTTTTGCTTTCTGGGCGGAGCCTTTGTACCTCTTGACGTTATGAGCTCCGGTGTAAAAAAGGCAGCGCAGTTTCTCCCGGTGTACTGGTACGAGGCTGCAAATGAGCTTCTGGGGGAGTTTGCCGTAGAAACCGTTCGGACAGAGGTGCTGCAGGCGGTGGGGATCCAGCTTGTATTTGCGGCAGTGTTTGTGTGCATTACGCTGGCGGTGGCAAAAAAGCGCCAGACGGTGTGAGATAAGCATTGAGTTAATCTTTGCAATATGATAAGCTTGAAAGGATGTGATCTTGAGAAAAAGAGGTGCTTTATTTTGCGGAGAGGAAATGATCTTGGCAGAGATTCTGTGGGAAGGCTGGTGCTGCGCCTTGCCATTCCCACGATGATCGCCCAGTTTGTAAATATTCTGTACAGCATTATCGACCGGATGTATATTGGGAACATCCCCGAAATCGGGGATCTGGCCCTTGCGGGAGTCGGGATCTGCGGGCCCATCGTAACCCTTTTGGGCTCCTTTGGAACCCTCATCGGACTTGGGGGCTCCATTCTTATGGCGATGCGTCAGGGAGAGAAAAACGAGAAGAGGGCACGGCAGCTGATGTCCAATTCCTTTCTCTTGCTGGTGCTTGTCTCCGCGATCCTGACGGTTTTTTTCCTGCTTCTGAAAAACCGTCTGCTCATGTGGTTTGGAGCCAGTGAGGTGACGTTTGTCTACGCGGATACCTATATGACAATTTATACCATCGGTACTTTTTTTGCACTGATGGCGCTGGGGCTGAACTATTTTATCACCTGCCAGGGCTTTTCCACCGTGGGAATGGCTACGGTGCTCACAGGAGCTGTCACAAACATTGTGCTGGATCCGATTTTTATCTTTGTGCTGGATATGGGGGTGGCGGGAGCTGCCATTGCCACAGTCATTGCCCAGATGCTGTCGTGCCTGTTCGCCATGGGATTTCTGTTCAGCAAACAGGTGCCCATTGGTATCTGCTTTGGGGATTATTCCGGGAAGATCATGGTGCGGATTTTGTCCGTGGGCTTTTCGCCCTTTTTGATCCTTGCCACGGACAGCGTGATCATTCTGGTGACAAATGCGGTACTGCAGAAATACGGAGGCCCGGGCCAGGGAGATCTCCTGATTTCCGGGGCCACCATTGTGCAGAGCTACATGATGCTGATCACCGGCCCCATGCTGGGCATCAGCGGCGGCACGCAGGCGATTTTAAGCTACAATTACGGGGCAAGGCAGACTGCGCGGGTAAAAAAAGCGGAGCGCTGCATTCTGCTTCTGTGTCTGGGATTTACCACCGTGATGTTTTTGATCACCAGAGTGGCGGCACCTTATTTTGTGCGGATTTTTACAGACAAGGGAGAGCTGTTTGATCTGGCGGTCTGGGGGATCGGCGTGTTTACCCTGGCGGTGATCCCTCTGAGCTTCCAGTATGTGTTTGTGGACGGACTGACAGCTCTGGGACGCACAAAAACGGCGCTTACCCTGTCCCTGTTCCGAAAGATCAGCTATACGCTTCTTACGATTTTGCTCCCAGCCCTTTTTACGGCAAAGGCTGCATTTTATGCGGAGCCGATCGTGGACATATTAAGCGCAACGGCATCCACGGTTACTTTTTTGCTGGTGATCGGGAATCATCTTCGGAAGCGGGAGCAGATGGAAACAGTATGACGGAAAACGAGGAGGAGAGCGATGAAAAAACAGATTCCTTCCACAGATCTGTGGCTTCGGGAGGCAAAAGCGGATAAGGATGCGGCAAAATGCGGCATGTATCTGTTTCACAACGGAGTGGTGAGGGAGAGCGCAAAGGCGCTGGTACGTCAGGGAGATCTGACGGCAGCTCCGGTCGTGGGAATGGAATTTTCCTATGATGAGAAAAAAGTGCAGGAGGCAGTCGAGGAGGCAAGGAAGCTGCCGGGAATTTATTATGTGCGGGTCTGGCTCAACGAGGGCCGGCTTTCGGTGGGAGAGGATATTATGCTGGTGCTCCTTGGCGGAGATACACGCCCCCATGTGGTAACCGGGCTTGAGACCCTGGTGGGGAGGATCAAGAGCAGCTGTGTGACAGAAAAAGAGATCCATTGATCATATGTCGTGGGGAAACGAAAAAGAAGGCGCCGTGGGGTGCCTTCTTTTTTCAACGGATTTATAAAAATCTCCGGATGGGCATGACAACGATGCGCAGAACGCCGTAGAACAGCTTTTTGCCGAAGCTCAGTTCTTTTGGAACATAGTTTTCTCCCTGCTGATAGGTTCCGTCCTCGGTCATGGTTTTGCTGTAGGTTTTGTCCCGGGCAAATTCCTTTTGCAGGAGCGCGTTCAGTTCTTCGGAATCTACGGCAAGCATCAGTTCGGTATCCTGATAGGTGCTTCGCATATCAAAATTGTAGGAGCCGACAATACTCATGCGGTCGTCAATGAGAACCGCTTTGGTATGGCTGGAGTGCGCGCCCATGAATTCATAAACCTTGACTCCTGTTTTGTGGATCTTCTTTTTCTGGTTGAGATAGTCGGTACAGCCCCAGGGATTGGCTCCGCTTGCCACATCGTTGGTGAGCATCTCAACGGACGTCCCCTGCTTTGTGAGCGCGGTCAGATCCTGATACATTTCTTTTCCGCAGATAATGTAGGGCGTGTAGACCTTGACATGTTTGCCCTGCTTCATCAGCTGGTTCAAAGCGTACCACATCCAGGGCTCCTTGTTATCCGGTGTAACGGGATTGCACAAAAGAGAGATCCGGTTGGTCTCCATGGTGAATTTTTTCCAGTCCCAGGGCTCATAGGACTGGGGATAGGTTTCTTTTAGGCCGTTATAAATATCTTTGAGTTCCAGCAGACACTCCTGTATTTCTTCTGTCATTGCGGGACAGGTAAATTCCCGGCTGTCCGGCAAAGTCCAGACTTCTTCAAAGTAAGAAGAAAGCTGAGAGAGAGAAGAGTCCCCGGAATCACGGTCTTCATAGACAAAAAGCTCCCAGTCGATATTCTGCGCAGAAGAATAATCTCCCAAAAATAAATTCGTGGTATTGCGGCCGCCGAGCACATACATGGAGTTGTCGATGATCAGGTATTTGTCATGAAGACGTGCCTGCAGCTTCCAGGGCTTGCCGAAATGGATGGGGTTGTAAATACGCATGGAAACATTCTCGTGGCTGGCAAGCGCCTGAAACCAGGGGTTTTTCCGCATATCCAGAAATCCGCTGGCGCCGTCTACAATGACCCGGACAGATACGCCGCGTTCGGCTGCGTGCAGAAGCGAAGACATCACTTCGCGTCCGGAACGGTCGGCATTAAAGTCAAATGTGGACAGAATGATTTCATCCTGCGCTTCCTCTATCATGCGAAGACGCAGGAGCAGGGCATCTGTGTTGTCCGGGATGTGAGCCACCCGTTCCGCACCGGGGGTGTCGTTGTAAAAAGCGCGCTTTTCAAACTGCCTGCGGAAGGCATCGGAAACCTCTTTATGCGAGAGAAAAGGAATGACGAGGGCGCTGAGATAAATTGCCAGTGCAAGGAGCAGGATCCGTCGAAAGGGTACTTTGGCAGAACGCTTTTTCTTATTTTTTTTCATTGATATCCTCCTTTAAAATCTGAGGCTTTTTGGTATTAGAGTATATCATACTCGATAAACGGAAAAAATGCACGCGATATTTTGGGAAAAGAAGAGATTTTAGGAATAAATAAAAACAGCAGACAGAGCCTGGAAAATTTTCTGTCCGCTGTTTGGGGGTTATTCGTTTGGTTTGGTGTATGCTTTTCTCTTTCGGGCAGTTGCAAGAAGGAGTATGCCGGCAAGAGAGCTTCCCGCGATTGTCAGCCACAGAAGCGGGGCTGTTTCATCCCCTGTCTTGGGCGCTTTTTTGTCAGCCTTGCTGACCTCGTAAGAAATCCCGGCAGGTTTTGTGCCGGAGGAGTGATTCCCGGTTCCGTAAATTCCACTCTTTTCTGTTTGGTCTGTGGGAGTGGGAGAAACGGATGCTGCAGGCGCCTGTGTTAGCACAGGCGTAGGGGAAAGAGAATCCGATTTGTCCGGTGCCGGCGTGGATTCCGGGGTCTCTGTAGGCGCAGGCATGTCCGTAGGTTCAGGAACGTCTGTAGGCCTGGGAGTGTCCGTAGGTCCAGGAATGTCTGTAGGCCTGGGAGTGTCCGTAGGTCCAGGAGTGTCCGTAGGCCTGGGAGTGTCCGTAGGTTCAGGAATGCCCGTGGGCGTGGGGGCAGCTGTAGGTCCAGGAATGCCCCTGGGCTCAGGGGTAGCTGTAGGTCCAGGAACGCCCGTGGGCTCAGGAGTAGCTGT
>QFCE01000446.1_pt1 | contig 39007 bp, 36 predicted proteins | sample 5346091 | NCBI WGS metagenome assembly QFCE01 (sample SAMN09062252, study PRJNA434731) | Human gut metagenome, whole genome shotgun sequencing project. | isolation source: stool timepoint A chromium assembly | host: Homo sapiens | collected 2015 | reverse complement strand
AGGACGCGGCGATTTATTATCCAGCTCAGGACAAAGAATAAAAAAACAGAACTGTTCATCATCCCGGCAAGCCTTGCCGAAGGATCGTGAGCGGTTCTGTTTTTTTTATTCTATTAGGAAAGTGCATCTCAAAATTAGAATTATAACGCGTTAAAGAGTTTTAAAACGATGGGATTCATCGTTTAGGTATACACTGAAAGGAAGGATGATTAGGGAGATTAAATTGGTAATGACCGATACCTTGAACAAGGAAAATGAAAAGAATGAAACAAACTCAAATGCGTTGAAACGGAGAAGGATGAATTGTATAATTAACTCATTAGAAAGGTGAGTGTTCTCTGAAAGCGAGGTCTTCCTCATGAAAACAATAACGTGTTCTGACCGGATCTATTACGATGAATTGCTTCCCGAAGAAGCTCAGGCTATTCGCCAGGATATCCTTCTATATCATTCGATCCTTCATACTACTTATCGTTTATTGACTTTAAAAGCCCGGGGAATTCCCTTCCCGTTTGAAGAATCGCTTCATAAAGAGCTGAAACGACGGTATCACACAAACGATTGTTTTCCTTGTGCAGCGCAGTGAGAGGCTCAGCATCAATTGAAAGCGGACTTTGAGAACCATGAACGATGGAAGAAATCGTTAAAGGCAAGACTGAAAAGTGTGGAGAAGAAAATCCGGAAAACAGAGAAAGAAATCCAACAGCTGGATAAGCGGTTAGCGCAGCTGAAACAGAAAACAAAGCTGGGAAAGCAAACCCGGGAAGATTATCTCGAGGAGGTACAAGGGCTGCGCCCAACCCGGAAACAGTTAAAGAATCAACACTCTCAATTGATCTTTAAATTGAACCGTACGCAGCAACAGCTCAACACTGCGAAGCAGAAAATGCAATTTACCTGCTTTGGCGGGAAGAAGCTGTCGCGTTCCAGAACGACGGCTTATGCTGGAAATCATGAAGCGTGGCTTGAAGAATACCGGTATCAGCGGAATAAAACCATGATGATTCCCGGCCGCAGGCAAGGGAAGTATTCCAATTGTCTATTCAAGTATCAACTCGAAAAAGGCGTATTGATTTATCGCTGCAGCAGTGAAAACAGAGAAATCCGGTTAAAGGTACGTTTTCATGCGAATGCCAAAGAACTGGAACGGGCGGTTTGAATGAAATGGCCTTAACAGAAACAAGCGAGGTCATGACGATCAAGACGGCGCTGAGGCAAGACTGGGGGCTGGTTTATCCCGGAGAATCAATCTTTCCGGATTAAAGCCGGTAGAATCGAAGTAGTTCTTTTTCTGGAAAAACAATACGAAGCAGAACGAAGCAGAAGAAAAGCGCCGCGGCTGCGGCGCTTTATTCATCCTGAACCGGTGTCAGCGTCTCGTTCCAGATAAACTGACTGGTAATGGTATAGACATTCGTTCCCGGAACATGATATTTTGCCTCTGGATAATCCTTGTAGGCGATAATGTTCCCCATTCCGTTGGAGAACGTACCAGCGTTATACAGCTGCGATCCATCGTAACCCAGCTGTTCTAACAGGCAGATTGTGTACGCCGCTTCCACCCCGGCGGTGGAGATGAAGACGATCGGCTGATCCTGAGGAAACAGGTCGCGGACAAGACTTTCCGATTCTTCATAATTAGGGAAGAAGCTGCCGACGTCACCCATCTGCGCAATCACCTTGCCGCTGTCATCCCGAACTTTTGTCATCCGATATAAGACATTGTCCTCGCGCTGATAATCAACCAGCACGCCGTAAAACGGAACGTTGACAAAGCCGGCGACGGAGCCTTCTTCAGCCAGCTGCGCCGGGGAACGCAGGTCAAAGTAGAGCACATCGTCAAGAAATAAATAGTCGTCCAGATTGGTCGGACTGATCGGCGATTCACTCATTAGCGCGCTCTGCGGAATCGTTTTCTCCGGCAGTGCGGAAGGCGCTGGAAGGTCGTCTGATGCAGGCGGGGTCTGCGGCTGGGCGGCGCATCCGCCCATTAACAGAACGCAGAGGAAGGAAAGTAAAATTCTATTTTTCATGTTTTTCACCTCGTTGAATTTGATAATCGACAAAGTCCGGAATGGCGGCGGAGGTCATCCGTTTTTGATCCATTCCTTCGCTGACCGTCAGTTTTAAACCGGCGTCAGCGGGTTCGCACCAGGCGTAGTCCATCGCAAGCTGCGTTTTGGCTTCAAAGCGGCCGATCATCGCGCGGCGCTGAGCCGCATCTTCTATATTATAAAGGACAGTGCTTAAAACATCCAGCGTTCCCGCCTGATCCGGCGCGCTTAAGGTTACGCTGCGCAGCCAGTTCTCACTGTATCCGGTAAGGGGATTGAGAATGTGATGACGGCGGATTTGTTGATCGCCATCCTGAATCAGAAAGTAATTTTGATCGTCAGCCGAGGTGGAAACGACCCCCTGGGTCAGCGTAAACGCATAGAGCAGCGAAGTCTGTCCGGAAGGATCACGCATGCCGATTTTCCAGCTGTAAGGCGCGTCATCCGGCGACCAGGCGATAATCGAGCTGTTTCCGGCGTCCAGCAGAAACGGCGTGTTCAGCGGCTTCAGTTCGGCGGCCAGCTGATCGAGAATATATCCCTTAGCCATCGCACCCAGGCTGATTTGCAGCGAATTTTCACAGGCCCCCGGCTCAAACCGGACAGTCCGGCGTTCCGGATCCAGCTGAAGGACTTCATTCAGATCCGCCGCGGCGGGCAGGCAGCCGGTGATCTGCGCGATCAGAGCGGAATCCGGATCGGTATTTTCCGTCGGAAACGGTGCGAATTTCGGTTCCCATAAAGCGCTCAAGGATCCCAGAAGAGGATGAAACAGACCGTCGCTCAGCTGCGACAGTTCGATCGCGGCGCTGAGCATCGCGGCGAGTTCGGGTTCAATCGAAATGGTTTCTCCGGGATGCTGATTGATGTAAGCAACGTTGTGCAGCTCGTTTCCCTGATCATCAAGGTAGCGATGATGAGAATCGGCCAGTTTGTGCCAGAACGGCAGCTGGGCTTCGACAAGCGTCGTCGCTTCCGCTAATTTTTTTTCATCCGTCATTGTCAGCTGGATTGTCGTATTCAGCGGCAGGACGAGATTTCCCTCGCTGTCCGTAAAAACATCAAAATAATTTGTGAAAGTTTTTCCCTCCGTATTTTCATAAGGAATGTTTTTTTGACATCCGGAAAACAGGCTTAAACAAAGGAAAATACTAGAAATAGAAAGCGTTTTCAGAAAATTTCTCATCCATCAGGACTCCTTAATCAAACGGCTGTGAAAATATGAAACAACTTCATCAGTTGTTTTCCGTCAGCCGAGTTGTTATAATAATAACATATTAAAGAGTCTTACGCACAGTGATTATCAAAAGCAGAAAAGCAGGCTTCATCCAGTACTGCTTTTCGTCTGTGAGCGGCGCTGGGAACGCCGGCAGGACACTTTAATACAGTTTTAGGGAGTAAAGAAAACAAGGAGGGAATTCATGAAAAAAGTTTGGGCAATTCTTCTGTCCTCACTGATGGTGCTGACGTTAACGGCCTGCGGCAACAGCGGCAGCGGAACACCGGCGCCAACTCAGGGAACCGAGGGCGGCTCCTCGACGCCATGCACGGCGGAGGGTGAGATCACACTCGACAGCATCAACGAATATCTGAATCAGAGCGCCGATATGGGCGAAGGTTCGATGGCAAACGTCGTCGCCGTTGTTCCAATCAGCCATATCAACGGTCCGCGTGAGGAAAGTGATTTCTATGCCTTTGTCAATTTCAAGTACAAGGCGAGAAATTACATCAAGTATCAGATCACGTATTTATCCTGCACCTGCCGTTCGGCAGATGTCAATTACTGGATGACAGCGTATGTTGAACTGACCTTGCCGGAAAGCAAGAAGCTGGACGACGCCCAGGTGCGTTTCCTGTCGTTTGACCGCGACAGCGCCGATAAGTATACGGCAGGCTTCTGGGGCGACAGCAATCCGACCCCGGCCGGCGCGACTTACGACATGTTCAAGGCGGAATACATTCCGTACTTCATCGACAAGGACTATGCGTACATTAAGACGCTGAGCACGGTCGACGATATCGCGGCTGAAGATTATACAGCCGGTGAAGGCCGTGAAGGTCTGACACTCGATACGTTTACCGGTTCTTCCGTATCGTCCAACAACATCATCAGAATGCTGAACGCGCTGATGGAATATCACGGCACTGACGAATATTTCAGCGCTGAATAAAAAAGGAAAAGAGGAAAATTCCAATGAAAAAATTATTTGCGATCGCTCTGTCTGTTCTGCTGCTGGCCGGCTGCGCTTCCACACCGAAGGAATGCCCGCCGTGTGCAACACCGGATGCTTCTGAACCGACGACGGCGGCTCCGGCACCGCTGCCGGAACCGCGCGATACAACAAAGACCTACAAGCCTTCCAAGGATGCGGCGGACGAAGCCTGCACCGCTGAAGTCTGGGCTACCGGCTGCTCCAGCATCAACGTCGACAATCTGACGGAATACCTGGGCCGCGACGACGTTCTGTATATCGACCTGCGCGATTACAACGACTATGCGAAAAAGCATCTGAGAAACTTTGAAGTTATTCCGTACTTTGCGCTGATTTTTGACGAAGCCGCAGGCACGGAAGGCAAGCCGCAGCTGTATGGCGGAACGCTGGAAGAACCAGTCGCTACGTATGAAGAATCCGCAGCGCTGTTAGAAGCCATGTTCCCGAAGGATAAGACAATCTTCTTAATGTGCCAGTCCGGCGGACGTGTCGCCCAGATGATGAAGCTGATGAATTCCTTAGGCTACGACATGAGCAAGATCTACAATGTCGGCGGCATGGGCCAGTTCACAGATTCCAAGTTTGCTCCATATACGACGGACAACGCGGAAATCGTTCTGGAAGCGACCTATTCGTTTGAAGGTCTGACACCGGCTACGAAATAAGTTAAATTCTGAATCAAAAGAAGCAGCGTAACGTTACGCTGCTTTTTATGCGCTTTTTTTACCGATCCTTAGGGGATGGGCCGATTGCGTTCGCTGCTTTAACAATGGTATAATAATGATGTTTTTATAACCAGCCGGTTCCTGTGTTCCGGGCTGATTTATTGGTCAAGTTTAAAGAAAACGACGGCGGTCTTAGCGAAAAGGACTGCGGTTCATGGCAGATTCCGTCATGCTTTCGGAAATTCGGCGTCCTGGCGGCGAACAACTTGTTTTATTTTGACCGCAGATCTGAACCGGGAGATTTCAGAAACCTAGGAGGAAATCATTTTATGATGACTGTCGAACAATGTTATAAACAGCTCGGGGGCGATTACGCGGATATTATCCGGCGGATGCGCACAGATGAGCGGGTAATTAAATTTCTGGGCATGCTTTTGCGGGATGATTCGTTTTGTCAGCTGAAAACTGCGCTGGAAAACGAAGATTACGAAACGGCGTTCCGTGCTTCCCATACGTTAAAAGGCGTTTTGTTGAATTTAAGCCTGACGTCCCAGGCCCGGGTGATCAGTGAGCTGACGGAAGTCCTGCGCGCCCGGCAGGCCAACGAACAGATCGGGCCGTTGTTTGACCAGGCGGAGACGGCGTACAGACAGCTGACAGCGGTGATCGAAGACCTGCTGGGAAAGAAAGAACAATCATGAAATCCCGCGATAAAGTTTTGATAGTAGATGATTCCGATATCAACCGGTCGCTGTTGGCGGATATGCTGGCGCAGGATTATGAGCTTGTGGAAGCCTCGAACGGATTGGAAGCGGTCACCGTTCTGAGTCAGCAGTACAACGAGATTTCGCTGGTGCTGTTAGATATCGTGATGCCGATGATGGACGGGTTTGAGGTACTGGCATCGATGAATAAATCGGGATATATCGATCATATTCCGGTGATAATGATTTCAGCTGAAACCTCTTCCGTCTATATTGATCATGCTTATGATCTGGGGGCGGCGGAGTATATCAGCAGGCCGTTTGATGAGAAAACGGTCAAGCGGCGGGTCAAGAATACGATTATGTTGTATGCCAAGCAGAAGTATCTGGAAAACATGGTTACGGAGCAGCTGCTGGAAAAAGAAAAAAATAACCTCGTCATGGTTGAGATCTTAAGCCATATCGTTGAATTCAGAAATGGTGAAAGCGGACTCCATGTCATGCATATCCGTGTCATTACTGAGACACTGCTGAAACAACTGTGCCGGATGACGGATCGTTATAACCTCACCCCGGAACAGATTGCGATGATTTCCAACGCGTCCGCTCTGCATGACATCGGTAAAATTTCAATTCCTGAATCAATTCTGAATAAGCCGGGAAAACTGACGCCGCAAGAATATGAAATCATCAAAACACACAGTGCGATCGGCGCGGAAATGTTGGAGAAGATTCATTATTTTGAAACAGAGAAGCTTGTTCAGGTAGCGCGGGATATCTGCCGGTGGCATCATGAACGATACGACGGCCGCGGTTATCCGGACGGATTAAAGGGCGAGGAGATTCCGATTTCCGCGCAGGTAGTTTCGTTGGCGGACGTCTACGATGCATTGGTCAGCGTCCGTGTCTACAAGGCTGCCTATACGCACGAAGAAGCAATGCAGATGATTTTTAACGGTGAATGCGGAGCGTTTAATCCGCTGTTATTAGAATGTCTGAAGGAAGCGGGTCCGACGCTGAAAAAAGAACTGAAGGTCCGTTCGCTTTCCGGCGCTTCACGGATTGAACTTCAGGATATGGCGCGCAATCTGATCCAGAGCGGCAATGCTTCCAACAGGACGCTGGCGCTGCTGGAACAGGAGCGGACAAAATATCAATTCTTTGCTTCCATGTCCAAGGAAATCCAATTTGAATACAATTATCATTCTGATTTATTAAGTATTTCGGAATGGGGCGCCGCGCAGCTGGGCATCAATGAAGTGATCATGCATCCGAAGCAGAATCCGCAGATTTTAAATTTGTTCACCCACGAGCATTTCGAGGATTTTCTGACGAAAATCCGCACCGCGGAGCCGGAAAACCCGATTCTCAGCGGCACGTATCCTTTGAAAATAAAGGGATCCTCACGCTGGTTTAAAGTCGTTGCCCGGCCGTTGTGGGTAATGGAGGAGTCCTCGGAGCTGACCGGTGTGATTGGTAAGTTCATCGACGTCCATGACGAACAGGTGGAACTCGATCAGCTGAAACAGCTGGCAAAAATTGATTCCCTGACCGGGCTGTTTAACCGGGCTTATGCCAAGCGGGCGCTGGACACGATTTTGAACAATGAAGCCGATGCCAGCCAGAACTATGCGCTGCTGGTTTTCGATATCGATTTCTTTAAGAGCGCCAATGATGAATTTGGTCATCTGTTCGGCGATCAGGTGCTGGCGAATGTTGCACACCGGATTCAGGCCAACGTGCGCAAGTCGGATATTTCCGCCCGCATCGGCGGGGATGAATTTCTGATCTTTATGGAATATAAGGATCATTTGGAACAAATGATTGAACGAATCTTTCAGGCACTCAACGGTAGCTTTCAGGGTTATGATATCACAGTCAGTATGGGGGTGGCGTGTTTTCCCCAGGATGGTCTGGATTATATGACCTTGTTTCACCATGCCGATCAGGCGCTGTATGCCGCGAAACGCCGCGGACGCCGGCAGTACTGTTGTTACGAAAGCTCGATGCAGGATCTGTTGACGGGGGTGTCGGCAGAAGCTTAATCGATTCGTCAGCGGTTTATGGAATTCCGGACGGTTTAAAATAGAACAAAAAATCAGCGGTTTTCTCAAAAGACCGCTTTTTTTGTCTGTGTTCATGCGAGTCATGCGGCGGCCAAAGCGTGGAAGGAAAAGAAAACAGGAAGCCGGCGCTTCCTGTTGGGAAATGGGGATTAGTCTTTGATATTCAGCAGCTTGCGATAAGCTCCGGAAGTAATGCCGGCGTCGATGAAATTGCCAACGCTGACGGCGATAAATGGAAATAAGACAGCGGCATTGGCGTCGTACTCCCCGAACAGACTGTTGAGGATCAACATCAGCCCAACACCGAAGATGATTAATGAAACACCTGCCACAATCTTCCGCGTGAAGGTTCTTTGATACCGCTCATAATCATCCTGAAGGTCGCAGATCAGCTCCCCGCTTAAATGAAAAGTCTGTTTCTCAAGCTTTTCAATTTCCTGATAGTCCATTCCGTTTTTGACTAACAGGCCGACGCCGATCGCGATAAAGAACATCATGATCGCCACGCCCAAATCATTGTCAAGCACAATCACCGGAATAATACCGCCCAGAATCATGCCGACGCCGACAGCGATCCAACGGGCAAAACGCTGGTTGAGATCGAGATACCGCTCAACGGTGTCGCGGTCCGTGGAGTAAGCGAATCGTCCAATCAGGGAATCCTCCTCATGAATGTCGTCCGGCAGCGTTACCGGGGAATGAGGTTCATCCCTCCATTCCTGTTCTTCTTCATCCAGAGGTTTTATAGGGGCTGAGGGGTGTTCCCGGGTTTCTTTCATCAGCTCATCCAGGGAAATCCCCAGTAATTCGCTGAGCTGAATCAGTTTTTCGACTTCCGGATATCCTTGTCCGCTTTCCCACTTGGACACAGCCTGACGGGAAACGTTGAGTTCAAAAGCCAGCTGTTCCTGAGAAAACCCGACTTCTTTTCTTCTTTTTTGAAGCTTCTGCGCAAAATTCATGCGTGCTCACCAACCTTACATTGTTGACTTTATTGTATTCGAAAATGAATAGGAAAGCTACCAAGTTGTGTTTGCGTTTTCCGGCAACTTCAGGTTGCGGGCTGAAAAAGCGGGAAAAAAGCTGGAATCCTGATCAGTTTTACTCACAACCAAACTTTCTTTCTGGACAAAAAGTTCGGTTGTTTTACAATGATGGAGTAGAGAGCGGGGTTCTTTTTATGGAAAGTTTGGTTTTATCGCTTAACGTTGTGCTGCCGTTGTTATTTCTGATCTTAGTAGGTCAGGGCGTGCGGCGGTTGAAATTGTGCGATGAGCGGGCATTGAAACAAATGAATCAGCTGGTATTTAAGTTATTTCTGCCCTGCACGTTGTTCAACAATATCCTGTCGACGGATCTGAAGACGGTGCTGCAGCCGCAGCTGCTGATCTATGCGGCGGTCTGTGTCCTGGCGGCGTGTGCTGCGGGCTGGCTGATCATGCCGCACATAACATCAGATCCCCGCAAACAGGGCGTGATGATCATGAATACCTACCGAAGCAACGCCGTGTTGTTCGGCATGCCGATTGTGCAGCTGATCTATGGGGATTCCCAGTTAGGCGTGATGTCGATGTTGATCGCGGTGATCGTTCCTTTGTTTAATATTTTATCGGTCATCGTATTGGAATCCTTCCGGGGCGGGAAAGCGCGGATATCCAAGCTGATTGAAGGAATCGCAACGAATCCGCTGATCATCGCTTCGGCACTGGGCCTGGTTTGCTTGTTTTCCGGAGTTCACCTGTGGAAACCAGTTGCCTCCGTGATCGGCGATATGGGCAAGGTATCTACACCGTTGGCGCTAATTATTTTAGGTGCGGGCTTTCAGCCGGAACGCGTCGCGGAGAATAAGAAAGAACTGCTCGCTTCCGTTTCCGCCCGGTTGGTCTGGACGCCGCTGGCAGCGTTGGGCATTGCGGTTCTGTTAGGCATTCGCGGCGTGGCACTCGTCAGTCTGTTAGCGATCTTCGCTTCCCCCAACGCGGTGTCTTCGTATTCCATGGCTGAAGGAATGGGCAGCGACAGCGAACTGGCCAGTCAAGGATTATTGTTGAGCACGGTTTTCTGTATTCCGACAATTTTTCTGTGGATTTTCTGTTTCAGCCAATGCGGATTAATTTAATAACCAGGAGGATGAATCGAATGAGGATTTGTTTTCAAAGTGATCTGAAAGATTGCCCGGATCTGCGGCATGCCGGCCAGCGTCTGCTTTCTGTAAATCCAATATCGGATAATCCAGAATGGGCGGAAATCATAATGGAAGGAATACCGCAAAGTCTTTCACAGTTTACCCAACAGCTTCAGTCAGTTAACCCTAAGAAGGAAAGCCTTTTGCAAGTGATGAACTGTTCGTCAATCCATCATGAGCTGCACGAAATTGCAATGAATTTAAGCAGAGAAACAAGCGATCCTGTGGAATGGATTCTGGCCGCGATGGCTTTCTTGCAGGGAAGAATTGTTTATGATCCAGATCTGGCACAGGCCTACGATCAGGGAAAGAAAACGGGCTTGACCTTATCCGAAGCCTGGGTTAAAAGAAAAGGAACCTGCCGCGAAATCGCCATGGCGATGGCCGGGCTTTGCCATGCACAGGGGATTCCCGTTCGTTTTGTGCAGGGAATCAGCACTCCTGACCGGCTTCATGTGTGGAATGAAGTTTACTTGGAACCGTTAGGCTGGCTGCCGGTTGATGTCCAAGGCGGAATGATCGGACAGTGGGGCAGTCTTATAAGCTTGCGGATTGCGGATAAGATAGAGGATTTGCCGATGCCGCATGATGTAAAAATCAAGGTAAGCCAGACACGAAGTCTTTATCATGATCGTCAGGTCTATTTGAAACTAAATCAGCTGTCGGACGAAGCAAAAGGTTCCGGGCAATTTTTGTTGAAGCAGTGGACAGGGGAAACCGGTGTTCGCTGCCTCCTTCATCTTACTTCTCAACGAGAGCCGGCGGAAAGCCTTAAATCCTTGTCTGACCGGGTGTTTATGATTCTAAGGGCATTTCTAAACGAGAATAGTATGATGAAACTGGATGGGAATTTCAATGCCGCAGCGCTTCAGAAGCTGGAAAGCTTGTGCGATCAACTGGAAAACAGTGGAATCCGCCCCCGCCTCGCCGCAGGTTTAAATAGTCTATCCCAAACGGCCGCAGTCTGGGTGGAAGCTGCGGTTTCTGAAACGCTATGGGCAAAACTGGATCTGGCGGGAAAAACATTAGAGTATAAACCGGAGTGGATCCGCCTGGTTCAGGCGCGTTCAGCAGCCTCCTTAATCCAGAAGCTGCAGGAAACGATCGGCAGCTAGACTTAAACCAAAAACCAACGCTGATCATTGTGAGTTTCTTCCATCATCCGGGATTATTTTAGAATTTTGAGATAAAGAAGCAGGCAGTATAAAGCATTATAAGAGCTTTGTACTGCCTGCCTTTGCTATTTTCATCGAAAGCTAGGAAAGAAATGCATTGAGATGTAATTCCAAAACCTAATGATACACTAGGGCTGCCTGTTTATTCAACAAACTCATGTCTGAGAAGGATTCTTCTATCTTTTCGGATTGTTTGCGACGAATGCTTTAAGCATAGCTTTCTATTCTTTTAATAATCTGCTCCGCCGATAATTCCGGATGTTCATTATGGCAGCTTAATATCTGTTGAACGATACTTTCCTCTTCATCTAAGATCTCCGCAATTTCTTTTGAAGTTCTGCCTTTTTTTGCGTTTTTTAAGACTTGGTTAACCACTTTATACAAGGCTCCGCGATGAAAATCGATCTCCCTCAGATCTTCCAGATCCATCTCTCTCATGATTTCCATCGTTTGCTGCATATATTCCTCGTAGTTTTTTGGCCATTCACTCATCTTCTTAACCACCTTTCTAATTTCTTCATCTTGTTCGCAAATACTTCTGATCCATTCCTGCTTTTCCGGGTCCCCTGAGTTGCCGAACAGGATCGCCCAGCGTTCCAGTCCCGTGAGCTCCTGTACTGGCTTCTTCCTTAGAAATTCAGTTCTTCCTGTTTCCATAATACTCAAATGAATTACCGTTGTCAAGGGAATCTGTGCTATTTTCAATCGTGTTTCCGTTTCATCTGTGATGATCCCCGGGTTTGGAAAAAAATTAAAATCCGCAATCAGGATCAGCCAAACAGATTTCAGCTCTTCGTATTCTTTACCTCTCATTTTCTGTGCGGCTAACAACCGCGCCGCATAATACTCCATCCGTTTTAGAACTTTGGCACAGGTTCCCTGCCGCTGCACTTCGATCACAAATAAAATTTTACCATTGATAATCCCGCGGACATCATAGCGTATCGCTTTTTGCAGTGCGTGATCCAGTTTTTGTTCCTGAGGCAGGATCTCCAGCGAGTTAATTTCGCAGTAACGCCATTGAGACAGGAAATTTGTCATTGCTTTCTCATCGTTGGCGATTACATTTTTAAAGAATCCATCCTCAAGCAGGGAATGAGTCTTGCTTTCCCGCGGATATAGAATTCTTGGAATGTAAGGTACTGGGTTTTCTCTGACAAGGGTCGTTTGTATCTTCATGAATGAATCCTCCTTTACCTCTAATATTGCGGAAAAATGGAAAAAGCCTTGCTCTATTTGATGAAAATTGAAGAAAAGAGCTTAATCTTCTTAACTTTTTTGAAACATTTTTCATCATCTGAGCGTTAACCTTCTTAAACAAAGCGCGTTAAAATTGAACTGAAAAAGTAAAACCAGTTTCATTTCGATGTTCTTTTTCCCATTCTTATTCAGAGAACGTTGACATGGATCGCAGAGTTCGACTATAATGACACTGTTCATCGGAGGGGAAATCACAAAGGTGATTTGCTGGATAAGATGGCTGACGTAAAGCGTCAGTGTCTTATCCTTTTTTGATTGATGGGAGGAATTTAGATGAGAGCAGAATTTACGAGCGGCAAAATCTTAGCGCCGTTGATGAAGTTTACCGTACCGATCATGATCGCGCTGATTCTGCAGGCGCTCTATGGTGCCGTCGACTTGTTGGTTGTCGGTCAGTTTGCTTCACCGGAGGCTGTATCCGCTGTCGCGACAGGCAGTCAGGTCATGCATTCGATGATGGTCATCATTACCGGATTGGCAATGGGAATCACGGTGCTGATCGGACAGCAGTTTGGCCGGGGTGAACCGGAAAAAGTGGGACAGACTGTGGAAAGCGGCGTCTTTTTGTTCGGCTGCCTGGCCTTGGTTTTAACCGGTGTTATGGTCGCTGCGACACCGGCGCTGGTGACGTTGATGCAGGCGCCTGCCGAAGCGGTTGCGTTTACGAATCAATATGTTCTGATCTGTTCCGGCGGGATTCTGTTCATTGCGGCCTACAATACGCTGGGCAGTATTTTCCGGGGATTGGGCGATGCACGAACACCATTGCTGGCAGTGGCGATTGCCTGTGTTGCGAATATCGTTCTCGATCTGTTGTTTGTCGCCGGTTTTAATATGAGGGCGGCGGGGGCGGCGCTGGCAACCGTGATCGCACAGGCGGCCAGCGTCGTATTGTCGCTGGCGGTCGTCGCTCATCAGGGACTGCCGTTTCCCTTTTCCTGGCGGAGGATCCGGTTTCATGGGGAAACCATCAAAGAAATCGTCAAGCTGGGAGCGCCGGTCGCGCTGCAGGATCTGTTAGTCAGCATTTCCTTCCTGGCGATCACAGCGATTGTGAATCAGCTCGGCGTCATCGCTTCCGCCGGGGTCGGCGTAGCGGAGAAGGTCTGTACGTTTATCCTGCTGGTGCCCTCGGCTTACGCTCAATCCATTTCCGCTTATGTCGCGCAGAATATCGGCGCGAATCAGCCGCAGCGGGCGAAGCGGGGAATGGCTTATGGGATCGCGACCTCGTTATTGTTCGGAATCTTTATGAGCTATTTCGCCTTTTTCCATGGCGATTTGCTTTCCGGATTGTTCGCCAGAGATCCGCAGGTGATCCTGGCGGCCGCCGATTATCTGAAAGCTTATGCGATCGACACGCTGCTGGTATCGTTTATGTTCTGCTTCGTCGGCTATTTCAACGGCTGCGGCAAGACGACTTTCGTCATGTTCCAGGGACTGGTCGGCGCCTTCTTCGTGCGGATTCCAGTTTCCTATCTGGCAAGCAAGAGGCTTCCGGTCACCTTGTTCAAGATCGGTTTGGCGACACCGTGTTCTACCTTTGTTCAGATCATCCTTTGTGTCCTTTATTTTCTCTGGCTGGGACGGAAAGAAAAAAAGCTGACGCCGGTCCATTCCTGATTCATGGATTATAAAGAAATTGAATGTAATTTAAAGTTAGCGATCAAGTCAAATTGCAAATGTATTGATCAGAAACTGTCAAAATCACCTGTTTGTGCGGGTGATTTTTCTTTTGCTAAATACCTTTTGCTTATGAAATTGATTGCGAGGGAGTGAATCTGTCAGCGATAAGCGTATATATGAATTCTGCTTTTTTATTTCTAGAGATCAAAATCAAAAAGAAAAAGACAAAGTTAGAATCTTTGTCCTTAGAAAACAGTGTGCTAAAGTCCAGGAAGATTGTTTCTTACATCCCTGGTTGTTTCGGCATTATAGTAAAGAAAAGCAGGGACAGCATCGGACTAAATTAAGGAGGTGGAAGTAAAACGGATCACTGCCTGAAATCCGCAGCTTGGCTTGTCACAGGAAATTCAGGGAATATTGAAGCCTTACGGCATGTTTCAGACGCGCAGGATTTTACTTAGGATCAAGGCGATCGGAAAAAACAGTTAACCGTTATATTTATAATCCAATAACTTCTCAGACTCGGCGATGATCTTTTCGTAATGCTCGAAATCCGTCTTATATAAATTTAAGTAAATCATATCTAAAAGACAAAGCTGGGAACATCTCAGCGTCATTGCGTTGAGACGGGTATTCGTTTCATAATTGACGGTTTTCAATACGATATCCGAGTAACCATGCAGCCGGTTTTTTTGAATTCGCGTCATCGCGATGACCGTCACATTCTGATGGCCGGCAATCCGCGCGGCTTTTAGAATCTCCGGCGTTTCTCCCGATTCGGAGATTAAAAACAAAACGTCCTGCGGACCGAACTGACTCAGCATCGAAAAAATGATATGTGAATTCGCGCTGCAAAATGAATCCAGGCCCATCTTCAGCCACTGATTGGAAATGTACTCAGCGAATAAATTCGAGTTGCCAAATCCCAAGACGATGATTTTCCGTGCTTTTTTGAGGGCGGAAACGGTCTGATCAATGACTTGAGGCGGGTTGAATTCAAGAGTCAGCTGCGCCATTTTCTGATACTGCTGAATGATCTTCTGATTGGTTGATGAGGTGCCCTCATTGACGACAATCTCCTCTTTGACTTTTTCTTCAGTCAGCGAGGTTGACAAATCTTCTAACAATTCCCGAAAACTGCGGTATCCTAATTTTTTAGAAAACCGGATGATTGTGGATTGCCCGATATTCAGCCTGTCCGCAAGCTGATAGGACGTGAAACTGCGCGCTTCGAGCGAATGATTTTGGAAAAAATCTGCAATGATTTTCTCCGTCTGGGTTAATTCTTTTTGAACTTGTTTCAATTTTTCCTGGTACATGAAATCACCTCGGTTGTATAAAGCTATTATACATAACCTGGAAAGAAATAACAATTTCAAAATTCACAAATGACTTGGAAAGTCATCACAAAATAATTTATTTTTAAATTAATGACTTGATTTTGTTGGCAATAAACAACATTTTCTTCTATGATCTGGATAGATTAATTCATATTTCTTGCGCAAGGTGATGAATTAAGAAGTATTGCGAAAGATCGCAAGGAGGAGCGTTTTATGACATTGTTGCAAGCTCTGCTGATCGCCTTATTCGGCTATCTTTCTTCCAATTATTCACCGTGGTGTTTCGGCCAGCTGGGCGGTTGGTATACAATGGGGCGTCCGCTGGTTTCCGGTTTGATCATCGGCGTTATTCTAGGGGATGTGCGGACTGGAATCCTGATGGGCGCTGCCGTCCAGACTTTGTATATCGGCCTGGTTACACCGGGACTGTCGATGCCGGCAGATTTGAATTTCGCGGCTTATATGGGGATTCCATTAGCCATGGTGGCCGGTGCATCGACGGAATATGCGTTGAGCCTGTCGGTTCCGCTAAGCTTTCTGGGCGTTTCGTTAGTCTATGTCGTGGCTTCAGTCAACGTCTACTGGGTGCGCAAACAGGAACAATGGATTGAACAGGGGAAGATTAAAAAAGCGGCCAATGCCCCGGTATATGCGTCGATATACCAGTTTGTAGCTCGTTTTGTACCGATTTTTCTGGCTTGTTATTTCGGTCAGGACTTCATTATCTCCGTGGTTCAGGCGATCCCGGCCTGGCTGGGTGATACGTTTGTGATTTTCGGCAAGATGCTGCCGGCGGTTGGTTTTGCGATGCTGCTGCGGTTTGTGCTGGATAAAAATGCGGAGCTGGTGTACTTCTTCGTCGGGTTTATCATGATCGCCGTCTTGAAAATGCCGATCGTGGCTGCGACGCTGATCGCTTGTTTCCTGGCTTATCTGGATATCCGGTACACGGCGAAAAAAACGAATGAAGTGGAGGTTGAAGTCGATGAGTAACACCATGAAAAAATTATCAAGGTCAGATTTATTTCATGCCTATGCTTACTGGATGATGTTCGCGCTGGCAGCGCAGAATATGGAACGAATGGAAGCTCCGGCGTTTGCCGGGATGATGGGCAAGGTTGCGGACAAGCTGTACGACGATCCGGAAGAACAAAAGGCCCTGATGCTGCGGCATACGCAGTTCTACAACAGTCAGCCGATGGTCGGCGTGATGATCAACGGTATCGCACTGGGCATGGAGGAACAACGAGCATGCGGTGAAAATGTGCCGGATGAATTGATTTCATCCACGAAAACAGCCCTGATGGGACCGTTCGCGGGTGTTGGCGATTCCTTATTTATCGGAACTTTGATTCCGATCTTGCTGAGTATCGGCTTGGGCCTGGTTGGGGAACAGGGAAGCCTGGCGGGACCGTTGTTTTATATCATCGCCTGGCTGGGGATCATGCTTCCGTTTACCTGGTTGACTTTCCGCTTCGGCTACCGGTCGGGTATCACCGCGATCCATACGTTGTTCGAAAGCGGGATGAAGGACGTCGCAGTTCGTTTTGCCAACATCGTCGGTCTGATCATCGTCGGCTGCATCAGCGCGCAATATGTCAGCGTGAAGATCGGCTGGGCGTATGTGTCCGGCGAGATGACGATGAGTATTCAGAGCGTGCTGGATGGAATTCTTCCAGGGCTGCTTCCGCTATTGCTGACATTAGGGGCTTGGGCTTTGATGGAGAAGAAACATTGGAAAATGGGACGGGTTTTCGTTCTGATCTTTGCGATTGCCCTGATTGGCCGGTTCTTCGGCATCCTGGCGTGAATGATTATGCGAAAGGAACTTCTTGAACAACTGCGCGGCGGACTGGTCGTTTCCTGCCAGGCGTTTGATTACGAACCCTTTTACGGCGCAGAAATGATGGCGAAGATGGCGGTTTCCGCCAAGCTGGGCGGCGCGGCCGCCATCCGGGCAAGCTGGCCGGAGAACATCCGGGCGATCAAAAAGGAAGTGGATCTGCCGATTTTCGGAATCAACAAAATCATGCCCAAGGTCTATGATAAGCTGCACGATGTGATCATCACGCCAACCTTATCTTCAGCCCGGGCTGTCGCGGAGGCCGGCGCGGATATCGTGGCTGTCGACTGCACACTGCGCCAGGGGCGCACACCGGAGATGATCCAGGCGCTGCTGCAGGAATATAAAGCCGGGCTGGACGTGCTGATCATGGCGGAAATCAGTACCGCGGAAGAAGGCCGGATCGCAGCGGCGGGCGGCGCGGATATTTTATCGACGACCATCGCCGGTTATACCCCGTATTCCCGTCAGCTGGACGAGCTGGATTACCGGCTGATCGAGGAGCTGGCCGAAACAACAACGCTGCCCATCAATGCTGAAGGTCGGTTTCATCGGCCGGAACAGGTTGTCCAAGCTTTCAAAACCGGGGCCTGGACTGTCACCGTCGGCAGCGCGATCACCCGGCCGCATTGCATTACGCAGGAATTTATCCGGGCCATCCACCAATTCAAGAATCAGGAAAAGACTGGAAAGTAAAAAAAAGAATAAATTATTCATAATATGTTGTAAAATATGAATAAAAAGTTTACAATAGGTGCAGAAAGTGGAGGAATTGAAAATGACCAATAAAGTATTCCCAACGGTTCATCAGCTGGTTGACCAGGTCGAACAGACACAACAGGAAAACATTGAAGCCGCGGCGCAGGCGGTCGCTCAGTGCATCATCGACGGCGGCATTATCCAGGCTTGGGGCGGCGGCCATTCGATGGCGGGCGCAATGGAAGTCGCGCATCGCGCAGGCGGATTCATCCCAACGAAGAAAATCGTAGAACCATCCAACAATGCTTATGAAACGGTGGAAAGAGCCGGCGAAGTCTTCATGAAAAAGGTCGACGTGCGTCCGGGGGATGTTGTGTTCATCATCTCCAATTCCGGCCGCAATCCGCTGTGCATGGATATCGCGCTGGGCTGCAAGAAAAAAGGCGCAAAGCTGATTGCGATCACTGCACTGGAAGCTTCTTCTCATTTGAAACCCAAGCATTCCTGCGGTAAGAACTTGTATGAAATTTCGGATATCGTGCTGGATAACTGCACGCCGGAAGGCGACTGCTGCATCGATCTGGAAGGCTTTGATGGCAAGATCTGCGGTATGTCGATGATCACCACGTCGGTTCTGGTGCAGGCCGTAACGTACCGGGCAGCGGAAATCTTAATCGAAAAAGGCATCACTCCGCCGATTTATAAATCCCAGAATATCGACGGTGGCCGCGAATTCAACGAGTCGCTGGAAGCGCAGTACATCGAACGGCTGTACCGGATCTAAGGTTCAGAGTCAAAAAGAAGCTCTAAAATTTTGATTCAATCCCACTAAAATTGTTAAAGGAAATCATTAAATTTCACTTAACGATAGAGGTGGGATTTTATTATGGGAAGAGAGTCGTAATCAGACTCAGGAATGACATCCGGGATCTTCCTGTTATGACTGAAACCTCTTTAAAAAGAATCAGTTGTATCGAGAAGCTGATCCTCTGTGCGGATCAAATCTATAATCAGACATTTACGCAAGATCAAAGGATAGATCATCAGGCCAATCCCTGATGCTGATTTCCGGACAACAATTCAGAATTGGAGAACAGAGGTCATTGAATGGTTGCGAACGTCAGCTGGTCAAAAGGAAAACTTTTTAATCACATGCCAGGCGATGAAAACAAAGCGCTCTCACGGGGGATCTATAAGATTCGGTCAAGCAAAGCTCAGGACATAGCGGACAAAGCTGACTTCGATCTCGCTCAGGCGATGATCATGCAGATAAGCAAAATAAATATCCCAGTTAAGATCGGGGTCAGTGAACGGAATTTGCCGGACTTCAGGGAATCCCGGACAGCCCGTATCGCTCATGATCCCGATGACAGCGTTATTCTTCTTAAAAATGTTTTCATAAGTGGAAAACAGATATCCGCTGGTTGGAATCAGAACAGGCTCAGCGGAAACGGCGGCCGCTTTATCTTTAAGCAGATGATATGTTTTAAACTGCGGTCCGGCACAATGGATTGCCTGGCGATGCAGATCCTGGATCGACAACTCAGATTTCGCATAAAGCGGATGCTCAGGACTGACCATCAGACACAGTGATAATTTCTTGATGAGATAACTTTTGAAGCGTTGCTGGACCATTGGCATTCCGACGGTAAACAAGAAATCAGCCTTGCCGGTCAGCACATGCTGCTCAGCTACTTTGTCGGGGTAGCCGTCAAATTGAATTTCAGCCTGGTTTTGTAGGGCCATAAAGTCTTCAATCAAGGTAGGCGATATCGATTCCATCGTCTGATAAGCCGCCGCAATCCGCAGCGGAATGATGCCCTCGCGTGTAATGGAATGGATTTTATGCAGTCCGGAATTAAATGAGGATAATATATCCTGGCAGATGGGAAAAATTGCTTTTGCATAAGGCGTCATGGCAACGCCCGTAGGAACTTTTATAAACAGCGGCGAACCTAATTCAGCTTCTAAGGTTTTGATGCTTTTTGACAACGCCTGCTGAGTGATATACAACTTTCCTGCCGCGATGGATACATTTAAATCCTGGCAGACTTGTACAAAATAAGTTAAATTTCTGATTTCCATTCCTGCTTTTCTCCTTTGACTTTATTATAATCTGAACTCTTTGGATTTTCTGCCGGGAAGAAGGAAAAATAGTTTGGAAAAAAAGAAATCTAGTTGTTAGAAAAATAACAATTTGCTCCTTATAATAAAAACAGGAGGGAAGATCAATGAAGAAAGTGATTCAACTTATGATTAGCGCTTTTTTGATTTTGTCAATCAGCGCTTGTTCAGAGACTACATCTGAAAATCCAACCGCATCATCTACACCACAGGCTTATACGGCCGGAACTTATACGGCGGAAGCTCAGGGAATCCGCAGTCCGGTAAAAGTAGCGGTAACTTTCAGTGATTCAAAAATTGAAAAAATTGAAATTCTGGAACATGGTGAAACCCGGAATATTGCGGATGCCGCATTGGAACAGATACCGGAAGCCATTCTAGAAAATCAATCGCTGGCAGTTGACGTAGTGTCGTCGGTAACCTTTACCAGCCGCGCTATATTAAACGCTGTCGAAGATGCCTGCGAACAGGCGGGAGGCAATTTGGACTTGCTGAAATCGCCGCTGCCGGCCTCAAAGACTGACGAGGAAGTCAGTGCTGACGTGGTTGTCGTCGGTATGGGACTGGCCGGAATTACGGCTTCCATGAGCGCATTGGATGCCGGTGCAAAGGTGGTTGCGGTGGAGAAGGCCGGCGCAGCGGGCGGATCATCCAAGTATTCCGGCGGCTTTATCACTGCCGTTCAATCACAACAGCAGCAAGCTGTCGGTTATGATTTGGATGTTGACGGCTATATGGACTACTTTAATGATTGTGAAGACCAGTCCGTGAAACCGGATGAAACAGACCGTGAAGCGGTGCGTGCGATGATTGAACGCTCAGCCGCAGATTTGGAATTCTTGGAAAATCATAATGTAGGGATTGCCGGCCCTGACGGTTTTGGCGGTGATTTCAAAGTTTGGCACTATCCTGCGACTCGGACGAGCGCTTTTGACGGCGAGGCTGGCGGCGCTGATCACATCGCGGCAGGCATGGCCTGGCTGGAAGAAAAAGAAAACTTTTCAATATTCTACAATACGCCTGCAACACAAATTCTGACGGATGATCAAGGCCGGATTACCGGCGTACTATGCGAAAAAGAAGATGGCTCTACTCTGACTGTTCGGGCTAAGGCGGTGGTCTTGGCGACTGGCGGATGGGCGGCGAGTCCTGAATTGATGGAACGCTTCTGTCCGGAATTCCCAAGCGAATGGATTCTTCCGTACACAACGGCAGCCATGACGGATACCGGCGATGGAATTTTAATGGCGGAGAAATTAGGCGCTGCCGTGTATGAAGACGGCTGGTGGATGGACTTAGCTATCGGCGCCGATGCCGGCGGATATTCAACGTACTTTCCGAATACGCTGAACAGCTTGATCAATTATGCTAATTATTTTGTCGTTGATAAGACCGGTCAAAGAATTCTGAACGTGAACGCCTTATACGGTCCCCGTTCGATCGCGTTTGCGGACGCAATGGAACGGACCGGTGAAATTTTCTCAATCTTTACCGAGGAAGGGTTCCCGGCAGGCATAGAGTTTGTTGAAGCAAATCAGCGCGTCGATGATAAAATTGTTTATCGAGCGGAAACTTTGGAAGAACTGGCTCAGAAAACCGGAATGGATCCTGATGTGCTGACGGCTCAGGCCGAGCGTTATAATCAATTCTGTGAAAAGGGAGTGGATACGGACCTAGGCCAGACGACCTTAGTTCCTATTCATGAAGGACCGTATTATGCGATCAGTATTAAGACCATTACAATGGGAACCATCGGCGGATTAAAAACGTCGGACATTAATCAGGTTCTTTCAACGGATGGCGAGGCGATCGATGGGTTATATGCGGCAGGTGAATTAATCAACGGGAAGTATTTTAACCAGGTTTATGTATCTGGTGACGCTCAGCTTCTGTGCGCTGATTCGGGAATTCTGGCAGGTGAGGCGGCAGCCAAGCATGCTTTAGCGAAATAACTTCTTTCCGTTTGAACCTTTAGAGAAGAACATTTGAAGCTTTTTTGAATTTTGATCCCTAAGCAATAAAAAGATAAGCAGTAACGGATACCCAGATAGGGCAGACTTCGTGTTTTAAGACAAAGAAGCAGGCAGTATAAAGCGTTGTGCCGCCTGCCTTTTTTGTTTTTACTGCAGACTGAGTAAGCATCTGATATGTTTCAATCTGTGTTTTTAACCAATCTGCGTTGATAGGAATTGGGAATGTTAAGTCGCTTGCGGACATCGGCGATCCGTCTGCGGGAGAGGATCACACCCTCATTTTGAAAGCGCAGCGCCAGCTGTTCATCATCCAGCGGGACAGCCGGATCTTCCTCAGCGATCCACCGCTTGAGCTGCGCTTCGATCCTGTCGCGGCTGATCTGATGCAGCGCTTTGCATAACAGATCGGAAAAGGGCCGGATCCGGCCATTGAATTCATAATATTTATGCGCACAGGCGCGGGACACTGTGGACAGATGAAGTCCGGTTTCCTCTGCCACTTCCTTTAAGCGGCAAACCGCTAACGGCGCGTCTTGAAGCAAATGATCCCGCTGGCGCCGGACAAGACACTGGAAGACCAGCTGCATCGTGAGATTGCGCTGGTCGATCAGATCCAATGTCAGCTGGGCTTCTTTTAAGTATTGCTTCAGCTGAGGACTGAGCGGCCCGGCCGGGATGTCGAGCAGAACCTGCGGGGAAAGCGGAGTGATTGAGAACTCCCCGTCTTCCAGCGTCAAACGGACGTCAGCCTGCACATAGGCGTTTTCCACGGGGCCAAGCTGGCAGGGATAAAGCTGGCAGGAACGGATCACGGTCAGCTGATCCTGCAGTTCGGTTTCCGTCAACCTCAGTTTCCGGCACAGCGTTGAAATTTGACCGCGGCTTAATTCCTCCGCGCCTTCGTCCAGGATCCGCAGCGCCATTTTTTCATTCCTCAATCCGAGCTGCCGGCGGATGTAATCCAGACTATCGCGGCAGCCGATACCGAACGGCTCCAGCTGTTGAATCCCACTCAGCGCAGCCGCGATTTCCTCCGGCTGAAAACCAGGCGCCGGCTGGGCCGGATCGTAGAAGCCGTGATCGTCCAGCGCCTCAATGATATACTCTGCCGCGTCGAGGCGGAAGCGCCAGCGGCCGGTGTGCAGCTGGTTCAGCAAGTCGGCGCGAAGATCGAACTCCGGCTGCGCCTGAGCCAACAGCACTTCATCGGCAACGGTATGCAGAAACGGATTGGCGGCGATCAGCGAGCGCAGTTCGACGGCCAGCTCCTGTCGGTTTTTTGTTAAGGTTTCGACAAAACGGCTGCGCGCAGGCGAGAAGACCTGGCGCTGCCGCTGGGCTTGATGTAAGCGCAGACTTTGTTTGTTCTTCATCTCGGGACTCTCCTGATTTTCAGTGTAGTCCAATCCGACAGTTCTGGCAAGCGCTTTCATGATAGATGTTAAAAATTGGGAAATCCTGAATAATAAAGGAATTGTAAAAATTATTGATTGAATTTACAATGGACTGGAAGAGGAGCAGAGTCATGGAAAATAAAACGAAGCGTCAGCTCTATGAGAAGATCGAAACGCAGATGACGGGCCGGCCGGTCCGCGAACTCGATCTCGAACTGTTCTGTGCCCGGAGCTTAGCGGAGAAACTGGACATCTCCCGCAATCTTGCGTCCCAATACCTTAACGAATTGTTTTATGAAGGGAAGCTGATTAAAATCGGAGCGCACCCCACCTGTTTTTTAGCGCGCAGCGCGCTGGAAAACGACGGCTTTGCCAGCGTCTATGACAACGCCGAGGACTTATGGAATCAGGCGGATCAGCTGCAGGAGAAACGCTCGGTGTTCTCCGATCTGATCGGCGGCAACGGCAGCCTGCACTACGCAATCGAGCAATGCAAGGCGGCGATGAATTATCCCGGCAGCGGACTGGCGGTTTTGTTTCATGGGCCGACCGGCAGCGGTAAGAGCTTACTGGCCGCGAAGCTGTACGACTATTGCGTACAGCAGCGGCTGATCGGCAGCGAGGGCGGCTGATCACGGTCAACTGCGCGGAATATTCGGACAACCCGGATTTCTTTCTGACCAGCTTGTTCGGCTATGCAAAGGCGCGTACACCGGGCGGAGAAGGACAGCGAGGGACTTCTGGCACTGGCGGACAAAGGATGTTATTCCTGGATGAAATCCACAGCCTGACGCCGGAATGCCAGGAAAAGTTGTTTTTGTTTATGGATAAGGGCGTTTATCACCGGGTCGGCGATAACCAAAAATGGCTTGCCAGCACGGTGCGCTTTGTGTTCGCGACGACGGAAAACCCGGATCAGGCGTTGTTGAAAACGCTGTTCCGCCGAATTCCGATCGTGATTCAGATTCCGGCGCTGAAAGAACGGCCGCTGACGGAGAAGCGCGAACTGATCCGCATATTCTTGAAACCGAACAGACCAAGTTCAAAATGCCGGTGCGGATCAGTGAATCAGCCTATCGTCTGTTGGAGCAGCATGAATTCCGCCACAACATCGGCGAGCTGAAAAACGATATCCAGGTCGGTATGGCCGGTGCGTACATGAAGGCGATTAAAAACGCCAGTCCGACGCTCGACCTGCATATCAGCGATCTGCCTTCCGGACTGGTTCGCAATCCGCTGCGGAATCCGTTAATGGATCAAGGCAGTGTGAGCCGGCTGCTTCCACTCGGCGAGCTGCTGCCGCGGGGCGGCGGGGAAAGCCGGTACCTGTTGTTTTATCAGGCCGCGATGCAGAATTACGAACGCTTACAGAAGCATGAGCTGTCGCTTGACACGTTTCTGGCCACGACGACGCTGCAGCTGGAACAATACGTCGATTTCCTGTTTTTCAACAATGAGAATTTCAGCTCGCCGCAGGAGGAGATCGTCCAGAGCCTGTTGGCGAACATCAACCGGCTGCTGAATAAGAAATACGGAATGCCCGAGCTGTCCAACAATGAAATTAAGATCCTGGCCCGCTACTTCACCGATCTGCTTCAGAATGAGCCGATCAGTGCCGTGGAGCTGCGCCGCCGCGGCCGCAGCATCAGCGATTTCCAGGAAACGTTAAAAACGGTCAATCCCAAGCTGGTTTCGATTGCCAACGAAATCCTGCCATTGCTGCAAACGGGACTGAATCTGCCATTGGGCGCGTTTGAAGAAATCACGACGACGTTGTTTTTTCTCTACTTTAACCGGGGCTACCAGCCGGCGCCGATTCCGGTCGTCATCATGGCGCATGGTTATTCCATTGCCAGCGGGATCGCGGAGCTGGCGAATCAGCTGCTGCACCAGAATATCTTCACGGCGATCGACATGCCGGTTGAAAGTCATTTTGAAACGATCACTAACAAGCTTAAACAGTATTTGAGCGAAATCCGGAATTGTCATGAGATCATCGTCATGGTCGATATGGGCTCGCTGGAAGGCATTCAGAAATATATCGATCAGACTGCCGATCTGGATATCGGCATCATCAACAATGTCACGACCAAGCTGGCCCTGGACGTCGGCGCGATGATCATGGAAGGGGATTCGCTGGAAAATATCCTTGAACAGGCCAAGCAGCGCTCGCTGCCGAATTATGTGATCATAAAGAACCGCGTCCGTCCCAAAGCGATTCTGACAGTTTGTTCTTCCGGCATCGGGATTGCGGGCAAGATTGCCGCACTGGTGGAAAACAGCTTCCCGAAAAAAATGGATCTGACGGTCATTCCGATCGCTGCCGATACGCTTCAGCACCGTCAGGCCTCAGGGATTTTTGATAAGTACAATGTTATTCTGATTCTTGGCACGCTGAATCTGAAACCGCAGGGAATTCCGTTTATCTCGATCGAAGATATCATCAATCAAAGCGACAGCTGGGCGCTTAAAGAAAAGCTGGGAATGTTGATGAACGACGAGGAGCTGACGGTATTTACGCAGAACATGGTGCGCAACTTCTCCCTGGATAATCTGATCGACTACCTGACAATTCTCAATCCGGAGAAAATTATCGTGTACGTCGAGGAAATCCTCGAACAGATACAGAAACGGCTGGAATTCACGTTGTCCAACAACATCCTGATTGGACTTTATCTGCATATCAGCTGTCTGATCGAGCGGCTGATCATCGACAAGCGCTTTGTTTACTATCTCAACCTGGAGAAATTTGAGGCTGAGCACGCTGATTTCATCGCGATGATCCGGGAGGTGTTCGGCCGGGTGTGCCGGGCGTACAACGTCGTCATTCCCACGGCGGAGATCGGCTATCTTTACAATTATATCGTGCAGGGGAAATCTGTCGAAAAACAGGTTGAATGTGTCGAAGAATCCAAATCGGAACTGATGGAAAGCGTCGGATTTACCGAATAACCGGAGAAAAATAAGGGAAAACGAAGAAAATGTAATGAATTTTAAGAAAGTTGCATAAAAAAACGCGCAAAAGCAGAGCTTGGCGCGTTTTTTGCTGATAAGAGGGTGAAGAAACGAGGTGAAGCGGATGCGGAAGGTGATACTGACTTCCCATGGTCATTTGGCGGAAGGCATGCAAAGCGCGGTCAATATGATTCTGGGGTGTCAGGCTGATCTTGAAGTGTATGACCTGGATCATTATGACGAACCGGATATGATTCTGGAACGGGTGCGGAAAAGGGTGGAAGAACAGCCTAACGATGAATTTATCATTCTGACCGATATCAACAACGGCAGCGTTCATCATCAGATGATGCAGCTCTGCCTCTGCCCCAATGTGTACGTCCAAACGGGCATGTGCCTGTCGATGGTCCTGGAAATTTTACTGGCCAGTCCGCAGGCGGGGATCGAGGAAACGGTAAAACACGCTGTGGAATCGACGAAGGAAAACATGCTCGGATTCAATTTCAGATCCATCAGAGAGATGAAGGAGGATGAATTATGGTAATTCTGATGCGGATCGACGAACGAATGCTTCATGGACAGGTGGCGCTGACCTGGGTCAACGAGGTCCATCCGGAAGCCATTCTGATCGCCAATGACGAAGCGGCGGAAAACGACATGGCCAAACTGGCCTTCAAAATGGCGAAGCCTGACGGGGTGAAACTGGCGATCAAATCGATTGACGACGGAGCGAAGCTGCTGAATCATCCGCACGCTCAGAAAATCCGGATCTTCGTCATTGTCAGGACACTGGCCGACGCCGTGCGGTTAGTCCGGCAGACAGAGGAAATCCACCGTGTGAATATCGGCGGAATCCGCAAGCGTGAAAACAGCCGTTCATTCAGCTCCGGGATCTTCTTAACGGAAGAGGATCTGGTGAATCTCAAAGAACTGCATGAAAAAGTGGATTATCTGGAATTCCGGATGATTCCCAACGAGCCTAAAGTCGATTATGAGAAGTTACTGAAATAAGAGGAGGGAAAACTTATGTTGATTGTTCAAAGCGTCATCGTCGGGGTGATCTACCTGGTTTTAGGTTTCCTTGAAGAATACCTGTCATTTCCGATGTGCTCCCGGCCGATGGTTGTCGGTTCGGTCATTGGCTTCTTTCTGGGGGATCTGAAGACCGGCGTCATGATCGGCGCTTCCCTGGAACTGGTCTTCATGGGCGCCGTTCAGATCGGCGCGTCCACGCCGCCGGATTCATTAGTTGGCACCGCTGTCGGCACGGCGTTCGCAATTATTATGCACGCCGACGTCGAAGTCGCGCTGGCGCTGGCGGTTCCTGTCGCTCTGTTAGTGTCCATGACCAGCTCCATTTGGCTGACCTTGCGTACATTCTGGCATCCGACAATTGAAAAAATGATGGACAAAGGGGATTACAAAGGTTTGGAACGGATGTTCTACGTCGTTGCCCTGACGTTGTATATTCCGAAAGCACTCCTAGTCACATTCGCGATCATGGCAGGATCCACGGTTGTCGAGAAAATGATTTCGATCATTCCGGAATTCGTCACCGGCGGTCTGGGCGTTGCGGCAGGTATGATGGTTGCGGTCGGCTTCGCGATGTTGTTAAAGATGATGTGGTCCAAGAAAATGTGCGTTTATTATTTCCTGGGTTTCTTATTAGTCGCTTATCTCAACCTGCCGATTCTGGCCGTCGCCTTCTTCGGCGTCATCCTGTGCGTTATCCTGTACTTTGAGGGCAATTTCAAAATGAATAAAGCAGCCCCGGAAGCTTCAGAGGAGGAGGAATTATTCAATGATTAAAGAAAGACTGAATTTATCAGACGAAGACGTCAAGATGTGCAAACAGATCGGATTCCGGACGTTGTCGCTGTGCTCCATTATGGAAATGGAAAAAATGCAGGCATTAGCGTATGTCCGCGTTATGATTCCGGTCATCAATCGTTACTATCATACACAGGAAGAACGGATCGAAGGGTATAAGCGGCATTGGGAACTGTTCAATACGACGCCGACGGTCGCGGGCTTTATCACCGGGTTATCCGCGGCGATGGAAAAGCAGGCGTCGGAAGATCCGACGATGGACAAGAAGTCGATCAACGCGGTCAAGGCATCGCTCATGGGACCGTTCGCCGGCATCGGCGATTCCATCTTCTGGGGATCCTGGCGGATTGTCGCCACCGGCATCGGCTTGTCGCTGGCCCTGCAGGGCAATGTTCTCGGCCCGATCCTGATGTTGGTGATCTTCAATATTCCGGCGCATATCTGTCGTTACTATGGGCCGTTCCTCGGCTTCGGCCTGGGCTCCAAGTTCTTAAGTCAGGTTTCAGAATCCGGTTTAATGCAGTTTTTGACGAAGTGCGCGACGATTGTCGGCCTGATGACCGTCGGAGCGATGACCAGCTCGATGGTTAGTCTGAACATCGCGTATGTCTTTACGATGAATGAGGTGGAGATGTCCGTTCAGTCGCTGATCGATTCGATTATGCCATCGGCCCTGCCACTGGCGCTGGTCTTCGTCTGCTTCTATTTCCTCAAGAAAGACGTCAAGCCGATCACGATCATTCTCGGCATCATCGCGTTCAGTATTCTGGGGCGGTTTATCGGACTGGTCTAAGTAAAGAAAGTACGAAAATACACATAAACAAGGAGGAATTATTCTATGGTTACCATGCTTGAAGTCATCAATCGGATCCCGGCGGTCTGCACCGATATTTTAAACCATCGTGAGGAAACATTCGCAGCGCTGACGCAAACCGTCAAAGCACATCCGGAAATCAATCAGATTTTACTGATCGGCTCCGGTACGTCCAACACCAGTGCCGTCACAGCCCGCGGATTTATCGAGAAAACTTCGGGCCTGCAGACGATCTGCGTGCTGCCGAATGAGCTGCTTTACAACTGCTTTGCTTATAATCCGAACGCATTGTATGTCTTTACTTCCCATTCTGGTACGTCAACGCTGACCTGCATGGCGGCAGAGAAGATCACAAAGCTGGGCTATTTGACAGCGGCGGTGACCGATGGCGAGGACAGTCCGATCGCCAAGATGGTCGACGTCTTTATCAATCAGCGCAACGGGGTTGAGGAATATCTGATGCGCACGATCGGTTACTGTTCCAGCGTTTTAACCCAAATGTTGATGGGGATGGCCATCGGGAAGGCCCGCGGTGTGCTGACAGAAGAGCAGGAAACAGTTTATCTTGATCAGGCAAAGGCCGGCATCAAACACCATCCGGCGATTGTCAAGGAAGCCATGGCCTGGTTTGACCGGAATCAGGAAAAGCTGATGGCGGCCGAAACCTTCACGATTTACGGCATGGATTCGCTGTGGGGCGTCGCGCTGGAAGGGGCGTTAAAGATCCTGGAAATCTCGAAGCGCCGGATTGGCGTCGGCTATGAATTTGACGACGGCATGCATGGCCCGACAATGGGGTATACACCATCTAACTGTGTTATCGTTCTGCATGACGGCGGCCGGGAAGACGTGCGTGCGCATCAGCTGACGACATTTGCGAAGAATGAGCTGGGTTATGGTTATCTGATTGGTGAAAATCCAATCGACGCCAGTGATCTGCCGATTTCGCTGGCGGGCGGGGAATTTATCTTCCTGGAGCTTTCCCCGGTCGTTCAGATTCTGGCTTACCGGCTGGCGGTGGATTACGGCATCGATCTGACGGATATGTCATATCATTCAGAAACAAAATATTTCAACACGCATAACGAAGCGTAAGGCTTTCTTGCTAGGTTGAAGATATTGGTAGCCGGGGCGTCGCGTCCTGGCTGTCTTTGTTTCGACAGCGAAACGGCAGAGGATAGGAGGAAAAGTCAATGCAGAGAAGCAAGAGCCGGTGGATCGGGGATCGGCAGTTTTACAGGACAGCGCTGGCGGTGGGAATTCCGCTGATGTTTCAGCAGCTGATCACCAGCTCGGTCAATCTGGTGGATAATCTGATGGTGGGGCAGTTAGGCAACGAGGCACTCAGCGGTGTCGCGGCCGTGAACCGATTTACGATGATCGCGATTTTTGCGGTGAATGGATTATTAGCCGCCGCGGCAATTTTTATCGCGCAGTTCTGGGGCGCGGAGGACACTGAACGGATGAAGCAGACGTTTCGGTTTTCACTGCTTGCGGCCGGTTTTATCTTGATTCCGTTCTGGTTGGCGGAAGCCCTGGCACCCGCGCTGATCCTGGGATTCTTTACGAGCGTCCCGGAGGTCGTTGCGGCTGGAAGCCAGTATATGGTGATGGCGGCATGGACCTTGCCCCCGACGGCGCTTTCGTTAACCGCAGCGAGCGCGATGCGGGCTGCCGGAGAACCGCGCCTGCCGTTAGTGATCAGCGCCAGTGCGGTTTTAATCAACACGCTGCTGAACTATGTGCTGATTTTTGGACAATTTGGATTTCCTGCCTTGGGCGTGCAGGGAGCGGCGCTGGCAACGGTGATTGCCCGGCTGATGGAAGCCGCACTTTATCTTTATTTTCTGAAACGCAGGCCGTTTGCGTTTAAAACCAGATTGTGCGACTTGCTTTCGATTCCGCGTTCTTTAGCGTGGACGATCTTTAAAAAAGCGCTGCCGCTGGCCTTGAATGAACTGATGTGGTCAATGGGGATGGCAACGTTGTTTAAATTCTATTCCCAACGCGGACCTGAGGTCATGGCGGGATATTCGATTGCGAACACGATCAGCGATCTGTTCTTTGTCTTGTTTGGCGGACTGGCTACGGCAACCACGATTCTGGTTTCCAAGCCTTTAGGCGCTGATCGGATGGAGGAAGCACGGGACCGGGCTTATCAGCTGTTAGCCTTTGCGGTTTTTCTTGCGGTTTTATTCTCTTTTATTATGTTTGGTTCTTCGTTTGTCGTACCGTCCTGGTATCAGGTCAGTGCGCAGGCCAAGCAGATTGCGGCTCAAATGCTGCGGGTCATGGCAGTGATGTTCTGGACGTATACCGCGAATACGCAATGTTATTTTATCTTGCGGGCCGGCGGGGATACGCGCTCGACTTTGTTTGTGGATTCTGGGTTTATGTGGCTGATTAATCTTCCATTGATCGGGATGCTGACGTATTTTACCGGACTGAATATCATGCAGATGTACCTGATCGGACAAATGACCGAGTTAGCGAAGCTGACGCTGGCTTATCATTTAGTCCGGAAGGAGAAGTGGCTTGTCAACCTGACGGAATGAACGACAGGCTTTAAAAATCCTGATGCCTCTTTTTGGATACAAGAATTCAAACTTATGATTTTGACAGAGAAAAGAGATCATTGTTCACTGTCGTTTCATGTGATAAGATGAATAAAACTTATGAAAGAAGAGAAAATCATGAAGGCAATGGAGATTTTGAATGCGAATTGGAAAGCCGAGGATGGAAGCTTTCTCTATTATTTACATGAAGAAAATAATTTTCATGAAGCGGCATTTCTGGAACTATGCAGCTGTATTTCCTCTTTGTCCCGGCGTCATCCGCAAGATCAGACGGCTTCTTTGAAAATTGTCTTTGTTTATGGGCAAGTGTTAAAACATCTTCTCTATCATTTTGATCCTCAGGATTTGAGCGTTATTTCTAATCTGCCCTCTGATTACAGCGAAAAGCTGGAGCTTCTTGAACAAAATGTGATTCATTATTTCCAAGGCGATAGATAAAAACAGTGAGGTGATTCAGTTATTAGTTTTATAGATGTGGTTTTTATATAAAGAAAACTATATCACTTTTTTCGATTTACATAAAAACACATTTGCTCAAGTGTTTTTTAATTTTATTTAACTTTACAGATTTATATAACATAGTATAATCAAAAAAATGGTGTTGGAGGAATTTCTATGGCGAAAAGAAAAAATGTCACAAAAAAAATAAGATTATTCTTTCTTTTTGCTTTATTTACTTTTTTTATTTATTATCTTACTTCATTGCCTATAGATGTAGCAAATCATATTGAAATTCGAGTTTATGATGAAGGGATTACTGCAATATTTGATTATAGACTACCTATTACTTATAAAAATTTTAGTTATAATGGCTCAGATTTTAATTATGGCGGTAGTACTATTTACGTAATTAGATTAGAAAATGCAAAACAAAATTTTGATATTAATAAATTAGATATATCCTACTCTGAGAATTTTTATTCGTTGAAGCGGCATCAACGGTTCTATAATTCAAAATTATATAAAATTGTTTATCAAGATCAATCATTTAGGGACTATGTCCATTACACAGGAATTAGAGTGTCTTATGATGATATTAATAGAGCTAATCCCTGATTAATAACTTATGTGAAAGACGGAATTCAATTTTAAATTACGTTTAATTCTTTTTTAAGTATATTCTAACTTAAAGATCTAATTACTGATATAATTAAAAAGAAAAGATACCTTTTTCTATGTTGATTCAATTTTTATTAATTTAATGCCCTATAATTATTTTTTTAACTTATTCATTTTATCACAGTAAACACTCGAATCATGAGGTGAGGACGAAAATATGAAAAATATACTGGCAGGCGGATTTTTATTTATCGGTGGCATACTTTTAATGCAAATCAAGGGAATCAACGATTTGTTTCTTCCTATGGGCGGTCTTAGTGCTGTACTTGGATTTGGTCTGTTGATCAGCGGACTGCTTGATGATAAAGAGAATTAAGACATGTTCCCGTGGCGTAATCGAATCAAGATTCTCTGCTGTATTCAATTCTTTTTGATGACATTCGTCATTTGAAAATTTCAAGAATTGAAACGGAAATACATTGTCGAAGCGTTTTGCTTCGCGAAGACGCAAAGCGTGATATAATCAAGCTGATAAGAACGAGAAAGAGAGGATCTTGATATGCATGATGCCGCAGTCCGCAAGGCGATTGAGCTGGAAACTCAGCGCCAGACCCATAACATTGAATTAATCGCTTCTGAAAACTATGTCTCCCGGGATGTCTTGGAAGCCGTCGGCTCCATCCTGACCAACAAATACGCCGAAGGGTACCCGGGACGGCGCTATTACGGCGGCTGTGTCGACGTCGATATCATCGAGAATCTGGCCCGCGACCGGCTGTGCGAATTATTCCATGCCGAACACGCCAACGTCCAGCCGCATTCCGGCTCCCAGGCGAATATGGCGGTGTATATGACAATCTTACAGCCGGGTGATAAAGTCCTGGGCATGGATTTAAGCTCCGGCGGCCATCTGACGCATGGCCATCAGCTGAATTTCTCCGGGCGGCTGTATGAGTTCCACAGCTACGGCGTGGATAAAGAAACCGAACAAATTAATTATGAGGAACTGCGCCGGATCGCTCTGGAAGTAAAGCCGAAGCTGATTGTGGCCGGTGCCAGTGCCTATCCGCGGGAGATCGACTTTAAGAAATTCCGGGAAATTGCCGACGAAGCTGGCGCGTACCTGATGGTTGATATGGCGCATATTGCCGGTTTAGTCGCGGTAGGACTCCACATGAGTCCGGTGCCTTATGCCCATTTTGTTACGTCCACAACACATAAAACCCTGCGCGGTCCGCGCGGCGGCATTATTCTTTGCAAGCAGGAATTTGCCAAGGATCTCGACCGCAACGTCTTTCCGGGAATCCAGGGCGGTCCGCTGATGCATGTGATCGCCGGAAAAGCCGTGTGCTTCGGCGAAGCGCTGAAACCGGAATTTACCGGCTATGCGCGCCAGATTATCGCAAATTGCCAGGCTCTCTGCGAAGCGCTCCAACAGGAAGGCCTGCGGATCGTAACCGGCGGCACGGATAATCATCTCATCCTGGCCGATGTGAAATCTTCCTATGGGATCACAGGCAAGAAAGCGGAAGCGCTGCTGGATGAAATCAACATCACCTGCAATAAAAACACGATTCCATTCGATCAGGAAAAACCGTTTGTGACCAGCGGTATCCGGTTGGGAACGGCGGCAATGACCACGCGCGGCTTTCAGGAAGAAGAATTCCGTCAGGTCGCCCGCTGGATCACGACTGTGCTCAAAAATCCGGAAGACGAAGCGCTGAAAGCAAAGCTGCGTCAGGAAGTCATGGAAATGACGGCGCGCTACCCGCTGATCCGGGAATCCTAGATTGGAAATTAATAAGATAAAATCCAGATAAAAACCCTGGGCTGTTGATAGGATCGAACGACTTCAACCGGCTCAGGGTTTTTTTATGAAAAATCAAAAAAGGTTGGATACCTTTCCCACGGATCGCCAATCTCAGGCGGCGGCCGGCAGGTTTAACAAAAGGTTGACTGTAAACGTATTATCCTTCGGCGTAATTTTCAGAACGCCGTGATATTTAGCGCACAACGTCCGGATCGAGGAAAGACCGATCCCTTCCCCCTCCCGTTTTGACGACAGGAATGTTTCATCCTGCTTCTTCACCTGGCCGTTATAGCTGTTGCGGCATTGCAGAACAAGACCGTTATTTCCCTGCATTCGGCTTTTGACCTCGATAAACTGAGCTTCTCCCGCCGTTTGACGCAGACAAGCTTCCATTGCATTTTCCAACATGTTGCCCAGAATGACGGTTAAATCGGTATCCTTGATCGCCAATGACGGCGGCAGAACAATCGATGTTGTAAATTCAATCCCGCTTTCCTCCGCCATATCCATGTAATACCGCACGATCGCGCTGAACAACAAATTCTCGCAGACCGGCGTTTTGATCGAAGATTCGAAATTACTGATGAACTGATTCAGAGAATCCTGCAGCTTTTCCGTTTCTCCGTGGTTCATGTATGTCTTTAACGTCAGCAGATAATGATGCAGATCATGCCGGGTCTGACGTGTGCTGGCGATACTTGCGGCCAGCCGTTCGGCTTGCTTGTCGCGGATCAATGCCTGATATTCCTGCACCTGCAGCTGGTGCTGAAGCTGCTGCTTTTCCTCGTTGAAATTGATCATGCTGAGCGTCGCGTAGTAAGAAAGAAAGGTACCCGCGGTCCAGACGATTGCCAGCAACAACGGCGATGTAATTTCGCTGTGCAGCGCAGCGATCGACGAGGTAAAGCCTAAGCGGTAGATAAGATAGAACGAAGCCGGGATCAGCCATAACATACTCCAGATTTCCGGCGTGTCCTCATGCTCCCACACCGGCAGAACCTGATGCGTCAGAAAATAATGGATTAAAGGAGCGCTGAGGACAAAGACGAGCATCCGGCAAAGCGATACCAACCCGACCGCAGAGAACCCCGGAAGCAGTCCGGCGAGGTGCGTTTCCAGAATTTCCGAGAACATCAGGACAATATCCGAATAGTTCTCGATCAAAAGAATCAGAAACAAGAGCTTGCGTAATGAAGTGCGCAGAACATGATAAGCCAGAAAGAGGCAGAAGGCCAGGAAGAAACAGGTAAACGGAAGCATCCAGATTGAATTGATGCCATACGTTTCACCAAAGAGATAAACAATCAGCGTCGTGCCGAGATAAAACAGAACGGCATACAGTACGCCCCGGCGGAAGGAACAGCGCAGATGATTGCGAAAGGGAATTAAAATCAAAAACAAATAGGGCGCCAAGCGGGTGCCCAAGCTTAAAAAATAATCCAGGAGCGTCATGATGCTTACCCCTCGTTCAGGCGCTTAAACGAATAATCAGCATAGGCCTGACGAATTTCACCTTTGCGCGCGCGGTTGATGGGAATCTGAACCTGATCCTTCATCAGAAAATCATGATCATCCATCTGCTGGACATAGTCCATATTGATCATACAGTTGCGATAGGGGCTGATGAACTGTTTGTATTTTAAAAGCAGCGGTGAAAATTCCGCAAAGGACATATAAGTCTTGATCATCCGGTTGGGCGTATGAATTTGAATGTAATGATTGTAATAATCGGTATACATGATGTCCCGGATTAAAACACGGGCCATGATCCGGCCTTCCTTGACTTCGATGTAGTGATTGCGCGAGCGTATTGATTTTTCACTTAGCCGCAAAACTTCGTCGAGCTTATCCTGCGGAATCGGTTTAACAAGATAGTGAAAAGCCCGGACATCATAGCTCTCAATCGCATAATCACGGCTGGAAGTGGTGAACACGATTAAAGAATGGACGTTGTTTCCCCGCAAAGTCCGGGCCAGGGTCATACCGTCGATTTCGTTCATGAAAATATCCAGGAAGATGATATCCCAGTCCGCGCGTGAAGCTTGCAGAAATTCATTCCCCGAGGAAAATGAACGGATTTCATAGATCAGCGATTCGCGCAGGCAGAAATTTTGAATTTTTTCAGCCAGCAGCTTTCGATCCTCTGCTGAGTCGTCGATGACCGCAATTTTCATAACGATTGCTCCTTTCGATCCGCATGCAAGCCGATGCATGATTGGGATAAGGGAATAGATTGTTCGATTTCCTTTGTTTTCTTTATTATAACAGATTTTTTGTAACAAAATTTGTTTTATAAATAAATCCTATTATAAATTGTCAAAATAATGGTAATTCCTAAATTATAATCAATAAATTGAAGATCATTATCAGGAATTAACCTGCTTCTTTATTATAGCATATCCGGTAAAACACTGTTATTTTTATCAGTTAAAGTCTTCTGGTTCATTTCTCAGTCAAGGTTCAGAAATGGGGAAGACTGTTTTATCGTCAGGGGATTTCCAATTTTCGCAATGCCCGGATTCAGCCGCAAAGAAATGAGGACGGACATCTCAGCGTTTTGTGCCGTTTCATTGAAAAAAATTTTAAGCTCAAAGCGAGCGGCGGCTCTGATTATGATGAAAAAAAGATCGTTATTAAGATGTGATTTTAATCTGATTTTCCGAGTTTGAAAATCTGGGAAATCAGATTCACAATGGAATCGTGATCGCCACCCTTAACTTATAAAAGTACCGGGAAACTTCAGAACGTGAGGTGATTGTCTCTGAATTACCCCCTTTAATTTATTCTCAATTGAAATATTTATCAGGTGTAATTACAATCGGTTTAAGCTTACTACTGGCGATGACGGGCGTAATTGAGAGGTGATTTTTTTTAAAAAATTTGGAAATTTCCTGTTGACAATTTCTAATGGTATCGCTTACAATGACGGTGTAATTGGATTGTTATTGTTCAATAAAACAAGCAAAACCAATTTGCAAGAGGACTTTTATGTCTTCTCTGCAAATTGGTTTTTTCTTTTTTCCAAGGAGGTTAAGCGATGGAAATCTGTTATAGCCCGTTAGTCGGAAAAGCGGTCAATCTGGACCATGTTGCGGATGAAATGTTCTCGCAGCGGATGCTGGGGGACGGCATGGCGATTGCGCCGGAAGCGCGTGAAGTTTACAGTCCGGTAGCCGGCGAAATCACGATGGTCTATGAAACACAGCACGCGATCGGCATCAAAACGGAGACCGGCATCGAAATCCTGCTGCATATCGGCATTGACACCGTCATGCTGGGGGGAACGCCGTTCGACACCAAGGTGCAGGTCGGCGATCACGTTCAGCCCGGCGATCTGTTAACGATCGTGGACTGGAATTATATCCGAAAAAAGGGCTGCGATACGATCGTACCGGTTCTGGCAATCAACCGCAAAGTAAAGCTGCTGAAAAGCGAGGAAAACGTGAAACCCGGTGAAGCTTTATTTGAAATCGAAGCGTAAGGCAGGCGCTGAAAGCGAGGTGGCTCCGTGATCATCAAACAGATTTACAATAACAACGTCATCCTCTCAGAGAATGAGGCGGGTGACGAGATCATCCTGGTCGGCCGGGGAATTGCCTTCGGCATGACCCGCGGAAGCAAGGTCGTCGAAGGGCGGATAGAAAAGAAATTTGAACTTCAGGACGACGTCGGTCAGAAATTCAAAACGCTCGTTCAGGACGTTCCCTACAAAACAATTCTGGTTTCGGAAGAAATCATCGATTATATCAAGACCCAGTCCACCAAACGGATCAACGATTCCATTTATGTCACGCTCACCGATCACATTGCCAATATGATTGAACGGATCAAAATGGGGATCGTCTTCGACCCGACACTGCTGCTCAACGTCAAGTCGCTGTATAAAGAAGAATACCGGCTGGGCTTAAAAGTCACGGAACTGCTGCGGCAGAAATTGAAAATCGACATTGACGATGGCGAAGCAAGCTTTATCGCCCTGCACATCATCAATGCCGAGCTGGATTCCAATATGCAGCAGATGTATGAAATCACCGCCGTGATTGAGGAGATTCTCAATCTTGTGCGCGAGGACTTCCAAATCGATACGGAAAACGGTCAGTGCGACCGCTTCATCACGCATTGCCGCTTCTTCGCCCAGCGCGTTGTCAACAATGAATATCTAAGCACCAAATCCGACTACAACCTCAGCACCTATCAGGTGTTCGAGCAGACGCATCCGCGGGAAACCGCGTGTATCGAGCGGATCGCGCAGCGGATCAAGGACCGGTACGGTTATACCGTCAGCACCGATGAAAAGCTGTACATTATGATCCACCTGATCCGTCTGACCGAGTAACAGAGTTATTGCCAGTCCCTTCAGAGCGGACTGTGTGATAAAGGGTTTTGAAAAAGGACCGGAAGGATTACCGGCACCCATTCCTCTCAAACAGGCTTAGCTGGCCTGGGAAGACAACCGGCTTAAGACGGAGCTTCCCGCAAGGAGGATAGGGGAGGTTCAGAAAGAAACGTAAGGGAAAAGGCTGAAAAGCTTCAGCGCGGCACGGAAGCCGCACCGCAGAATTGATCGTTCCCGCACCGTTTCGCTGCCGTCCGCCTTTCGCGAAGGCGAGGCAGGCTGAATGCCAGAACTTCCAAGCTCCGT
>QFCE01001949.1_pt1 | contig 39031 bp, 36 predicted proteins | sample 5346091 | NCBI WGS metagenome assembly QFCE01 (sample SAMN09062252, study PRJNA434731) | Human gut metagenome, whole genome shotgun sequencing project. | isolation source: stool timepoint A chromium assembly | host: Homo sapiens | collected 2015 | reverse complement strand
CATGCCGTTGATCGCATTCACCAGTTCATCATAATGATTGTTAATCATCTGACCAAACGCCGGCAGCATTTCCGTTCTGATTTTCTCGCTGAAATTGTGCGCGTCTTCCGGCGTATAATCGCGGCCTAAGACATCGTAAGCATAATCCGTATAGTTATCATAACCCAGCTTTTCTGCGATCTGAATGCGCAGGTCGCGCAGCTGCAGATAGATGCCGCCCAGTTCCGCGTTCTTCTTTTCATAAATCTCGCTGTACGCCTGAATTCCCTCATCGGTGGTCAGGTCCAGATCGTCGATTGTAACGGTCTGACCATTCAGCTCCGTGGTGTATTCAGAAGCCAGCAGTTTTGTGTACTGCGTGACCAGATCGTTTTCCTGTTCGCTCAGTTCTTCAATCTCCGGCGAATTCAGCTTGGAATTGATCTCATAGCGTTCGATAAACTCTTCGCCCCAGGCTGCTTTTGCGGCTTCCTGATAACTGGATTCCAGAATCGTGCCGGTCAGCTCGTTCATCCTGTTGTCCAGGCGCGTATAATAGTTATCCAGCGTTGTCATTTCTTCTTCATAGAAGGCATCGGTCGTATCGAGGTTGTAGTGAATCGTAGCCAAGGAATCCATCGTATCTAAATGCCGGATATCCTCCAGAATCTCATCATACAAGGCCAGCAGTTCGCTCTCCTTGTCCGCTTCCGCGGCCATCGCCTGACAGTCGGCGATCTTCTGATCCAATCCCTCCAGATCCGGCCGGACATACTCCATGTCGCCAAACGGATGCGGCTGATGCTCGACCGAAACGGCTTCTACCCACGGTGTCGGCGTTGCGGAAGGCGCCGGCGCCGGCGTGGATCCACAGCCGCTGAGCAGCAGGCTGAAGGCCGCCAACAGCGCAAGCATAAACCTGCTCATCGAAAATTTTTCTTTCTTCATATTTCCCTTTCTACCTCCCTGCCGTTATCGGCAACGAGAATAAGCATCTTCATTATAATATGAAAAGAGGAATTCTGCACTCGAATTCCCCTTTAGTCTGTTCTGGTTTTGAATTACATGTGATACATGCGGTCGAAATACTGCGCTAACAGACGATCGTTGTATTCCGGGCCGCCGTCGATGTTCTGAGATTTGAAGACCGGCGGAACGATGCCTTCTTCCAGCAGCATCTGTGCTGTGCGGTAGACACAGGCCTGAATCAGAATTGCCGTGGTGATCGCGGACATCCCGCAAATCCGGGTGTCCAGACCTTCGACGTCGATCGAAGCGTCCCCATCCATGACGCAGTTGTCGATGACGACATCCGCCAGCTGCCACAGGTTCTTGCCGCAGGAATGCTTCGGCGTCAGGTTTTTCGAGGCTTCCAGCGAAGTGATCGCAACAACCTTCGCACCCTTTTCATGTGCGGCCAGAGCGATTTCTACCGGCAGCGGATTGCGTCCGGAATTGGAAATCAGAACGACAACGTCATTCGGACGAACGTCAACTTTCTTCATGAAGGAAGTGCCGACGCCTTCGATTCCTTCATAAGCGCCGCTGGCTGGTTCTTTGATCTGCTTGGTCGGGATGAATCCGCCGGCTCTGAAGCACAGCTCGCTGGCCCCCGCTTGAGAATGTCCGGATCCGAATGCCTGCAGCATTCCGCCGTTTTTCAGCGCATCCGCAAACAGCCGGGCTGTTTTTTCCACATTTTCTTCCTGTGTGGTTTTCAGTTTCTGAATAAGACCCTCGACGACATCGTAAACCTTGTTCTCCATCTTTTTTCCTCCTTGGGTATTTTATCCAAACATTTTGCGGTTTTATTTGGATTATTTACCCATAGATTACTGCATTCCGCTGGATCTGTCAAGCATTCCAGTTGTTTTTTGATTAACTTATTTGTAGTTATTGTTTTATTTCTGTATAATTAAATCATAAGACTAGAGGGGGAACGCCCATGTTTAAAGCAAAATTAAAAGCTGTTTATCAGGATTTAACACAATCCGAAAAACTCGTCGCTGATTACATTCTTGAACATATTGATGAAATCAAGACGATTACGTCCCATCAGCTGGCCCTCAATACCCACATCGGCCAGTCCACGATCATCCGCTTCTCGCAGAAGCTCGGCTACAACAGCTTCCGGGAACTGTTAGCGGATCTGTCGGCGATCCCGCGGCAGGATCTGGTGCGGGAAGAAATTCAGGTCAACGAATCGATGAACGATACCAACCGCAAAATCATCGCGCAGTATCACGATATCGTCGAGGTGACGTTTGAGAACAACAAAGAGGAAACGATCCAGCAGGCGTGTGAAATGCTGACAAATGCGAAAAAGATTATTTTGTTCGGCATCGGAAGTTCTAACTTATTCTGCGAATATCTCGCCAATCAATTGGTCAAGATGGGATTGTTATGCGTGACGAGCCAGACGCCGCACACGATCTACTCGCTGATCGATCAGTCGAAAAAGGATACCGTCCTGTTTCTGATCTCGGAATCGGGAGAAACCCGCGAGGTTATCAAGGCCGCTTCGATCGCCAAGGAACATGACATGCCGATCATCGCGATGACGCGGATGGCGAAGAACACGCTGCACAGCTACGCGGATCTGATCTTAAAGACCGTATCTTTTGAAACGGAAACCCGCCTGAACGTCACAACGATGCGTTGTTCCCAGCTGTATCTGATCGACGCGCTGTATCTGAATATCATGAAGAGTAATTTCAATAAGTTCAGTAAGATGATTGAACGGGCGGAGCTGCTTTCCGACCGCAAGCTGTAATTCAACAATACACATTCCGGCTTTCCGGCGCTTGCCTCCACAACAAATGCAGAGAAATTGAAAACAGCGGTTTCTGAGGATTGCCTCAGACCGCTGCTTTTATTTTGACTTCTTCAGGCTCATTCGAACTTCAGTGATTTCACTGCTGCTTCGATTTCAGCTCCATGCGCGGCATACGTTTCGCTGCTCATGATGACGACTGCGAACAACTGAGGAAGCTCTGCATCCTCCCCGCCAAAGATATAATACTCCATTCGTTCTCCGTCAATCTCACGGATATAGCGTATCCCGGCCAGGCCGCTGGCGGTTTGATACGGTGTCGCTTCAAACATCGTTTCATCGACGGAAAACGGTGAATACAGGGCAGCCATCACGGCAAACATCTGATTTTCTTCCGTATCAAACGGGTAGCGGACGCCGACGGTAGGGCTGCCTTCCCGTTCCTCATCGCCTTCATAGCCGAGCAGCTCTATTCTTTCCCAGGTTTTTGGAACTTCCAGCGTAAATTTTACGCCGCTGTCCTCGAAGGTGTAAACCGTCAATTCCTCTTTGACTTCCCCCTCTGCTTCCGGTGTCGATGCAGGCACCTCCGGCTTTTTCTGCCCGCAGCCGCCCAGCGCCAGCACCAGACTCAAGCCGAGCAGTCCGATTGCGATTTTTTTCAAAGGATTAACCTCGCTTTCTTTTCACCGTTTTTATCCGGATTGATAGTTCCATTCTAGCACAATCCTGCCTGATTGATACCGGGCTCTTCTTTAAGCTCCATCAAGGAACCAAGCTGGAAACGCCGATATCTTAGAGGAAAGAACCGGCAGCCTTCTTTACCAGTCCATAAAAAAGGCCGGTCAGAAACGTGTCTTGACCGACCAGTTATCCAGCTCCTCAAGCTGAACTGTGCCGTTGCCTGCTTTTTTCCCGTTGATCCAGCGGACCAGCAGCTCCGCCCGCTGCCCGTCGCTGACGCGGATCAGGATCGCCCCCTGCTGCGTAGATACGCTCACGGTATGCATCCCTTTGTAGCCCGGCCGGGTTTTCTCCCACGGATTATCGTTGTGGTAGGCCTGCAGCACCTCGTCATACCGGCAGCATGTCAGCTTATCCAGACTGGCCGATAAGATCTCCTGTTCACTGAAGAACGTCGTATCGATGCAGCGGTACGGTTCATGAAGCGGATGCGCCTGCAGGAACGCCCGGATCTTCTGATGCTGCCTGAACCAGAAAGTCATCGCGGTCAGCCAGCTGAAAACAGAAATTCCCGCCAAGATGAGCCAGAAGCTGTTTTGCGTCACCAACGCTACAACGAAGAAGAAACAGACCAGAAACGCCGTCATGCCGATATAAAAGCGGCAGCGGTCAAGATTTGCGGAATCAAACACCTGAAATACGGTCATGCTTATCCGCCTCCTTCCTGATCTTATTGTACTTCTTTTTCTTATTTAAAGAAAGGATAATTTACTCAGATTCGTCAATTTTGCATTCTTTCGCCGTTTTATCCTCCCGGAAACCTTTCAGCACCGGCTGACGCAGGGAACCGGCCGCCGTTTTGTCCATATACTTGACGGTACAGACCAGCTTCGGTTTCAGCCAGACGGCTTGTTCATGATTCTTCGGCGTTTCCGGAAACGGGCAGGCCGCGGTGACCGGGAGCTTCTTTTTCAGCAAGGCTTCGCTGACGCCCAGCGTGACATGTCCTTTATACACAAGCGTTTTTCCCTGGTATTGCCCCAGCACCAGACTTAACACATTGCGTTCTTTCTGAATGTAGCCGCAGACCGCGAAATCCTCGTCCTTCAGATTCTTGATCTTGATCCAGGAGCTTGTCCGCCTGCCGCATTGATACAGACTGTTTTTCTCTTTGGCGACGATCCCTTCGAGATTTTGCCGCTGTGTCCAGGCATACAGCTTTTCCCCTTCATACAGATAGACCCGCGAACAAACGGCTGTTTCACTTTCCTTAAAACTTTTCAGTTTCTCCTTGCGTTTGACTAACGGCAGTCCGGTCAGGTCTTTTCCGTTATACTCCAGGATATCGAAGACGATGAACGTCGCCAGATCGCTTTCCTGCGCCAATCGGATGCGGAAGGCGCTGCGCAGCATTTCCCTGCGCTGCAGCGCGTAGAAGTCCGGCTTGCCGTCATGGAAAACGACGATCTCCCCGTCCAGGACCGCGGGCTTCGGCAGACACCGATGCAGGGTCAGCAGTTCAGGAAACTGATCGTTCAACAGTTTATCGCGCTTGTTGATCAATTCCGTATGATCCGAGCAATAGGCCAGGCAGCGGGTGCCGTCCCATTTGATTTCATAGAGATAGTCCTCGCTGTCAAACGCTTCCTCGCTGCGGCCGATCAACATTGGCGCATAGCCGTGCTGATCAAACAGATCGCTCATGATAAGCTTTTCCCGGTCCGTTTGCGCGTCGTCCTGGTCTTCGCCGCACCGGCAGTGGTCTGTTTCAGGCTCTGGCTCAGGGCTTCCATCAGATCCACAGCCTGAACGCTCTGTTTTTCCTTCACCTTCACGATTTCCTGACCATGGATTTTCCGTTCGATCAAATTGCGCAGTCGTTCCTGATACTCATCGTGATAATCCGCAATATCAAACGGGCCGCTGAGCTGATCAATCAGCTGCTTCGCCATCGCAACTTCCGCCTTGGTCAGTTTGCTTGCGGTTTTGGCCGGCGCCGTGACGATCTCATCTTCAAAATACAGCGAGGTCACGCGCATCCCATCCTCCACTGCCCGGATCAGCAGCAGCGCCTCTTTGGTTCCGAGCACTGTGCGGGCCACCGCCGCTTTCTTAGTTGCGAGCATCGCTTCCCGCAACAGATCAAACGCCTTCTGTCCTTGCTTATCCGGCTGGGCATAATAGTTTTTCTCAAAGTAAATCGGATCCACTTCCGCCTCTTTGACAAATTTTAAAATCTGGATCGTCTTGTCCTTCTCCGTCTGGATTTTTTCTAAATCCTCCCCGCTGATGATGACATATTTATCTTTTTCATATTCATAGCCTTTGACAATTTCATCCTGTTTGATTTCCTTATTGCAGGAAGGACAGAATTTTTTATAGCGGATTCGTTCACCGGTTTTCTTACACAGCTGATTAAAGCTCAGGTCATGCTCCCGCACTGCTACCTGCAGCTGAATCGGAATATGCACCAGTCCAAACGATATCGCGCCCTTATGCGCGCTCGGCATCGTGATCACCCCATTTCAGGGATAGTATGGATGGTTTGCGAATCGTTGATTATGAAAAACAACTTATCCCAATATAAAAACAACTTATCCCTTAAGGATTGTAATCTACTTGTGATTTTTATAAGCTATAGCTGTCAAGTACTTGATTAATCAGTTTATTGGAGGTAAAAATGAAAAAAATTAAAAATATCTTATTATCATTTTTATGTCTTTCTCTTATTAATATGACACCTGTTTTGGCAGAAAATCCACCGAAAGACACAAACAATGATCCAATGCCTATGAGCAGCTCTTTTGGATATGATCCATATTTTAATGATGTTATAACTCAGCCTATAGATACCGATCTTGTATCTCAATATCTTAAAATTGATGCAGAAAACCAAACAAGAGCTTTATCAGAGCCTAATGATATGTCTACTTATGCCTATGTAACAAATCAGGCTTGGGCAGTTGAAGGCATGGTTCACTATTTTCAGGACGATTCCCGTTGGGCGAATATTCAGCTCAATGGATGCAGTGCCGGAAATACCTTTGCTTCTGCAGGCTGTGCAGTAACTGCTTTTTCGATGATTATGACCTATAATTATAGATCTTATGACACACCACCAGTCACAAACACTAAATTAGGAAGTTACGCATGTCCTTTTAATTATTCTGGTGCAGCGAGTAAATATGGAGTCACTTCCCATCCTTTAGCAACTACACCGCAAAATGAAGCAACTGCAAAATCAATTATACGCGGCGCTTTATCAGAAGGACAACCAGTCTTAGTAGGCATGCGTAAAGTAAACTCAACAAGCACACATTTCGTTACTGTATATGGTTATGAGCAATATTCTGATGGAGGATTATTCCATTATATTTACGATCCTGAAGGAAATAACAATTACGGAACACTCGAAGATTACATGGCTAATTGGTATATTCAAAGAATCTTTACTTTCTACTAAAATTTAGGTGATCTTATGAAAAGACTATTATTTCTGTTATTAATTCTGTGTTTAATTACTGGTTGCGCCAAACTATCTAAAGATGAGCCTATCACTTCTAATACAGAATCTCCTTTACCTACAGTAGAAACTACCCCATTATCTACAGAAGAATCTAAATCAGATAATGCTCCAGAAGCAACAATTAATCCTGAAAGTGAAGAATCACACAACGGAGAATATTTAGATGCTATAATCTCTGAAGTTACACCCGATACAGTATACTTAGAGATTGAGGGGACTTCCATAGAAGCGCCAATTGATATTCCCTATGAAATTTCTGATGGCGTAGGAGTTGGGATTGAAGTGAAAGTTTATTACGAAGGAGAATATAAATCATCCAAAGACTTAAATCAGATAAAAATCATTAAGATTACAGATTAACAAAAAAGTATTTAGTCCCTGATCAATTCATGGGATTAAATACTTTTTATATATTAGAGTTATTATTTTTAAATATAAAGTTTTAATCATTTATACGTTTATATTTTTTTAACACTTCTGGTGCCTCCGGTTGAATCATCTTCCTATTAGAAACTACATTTACGCTGTGAACAGCCACAAAAAAGACTAATGTATTAAAGATATTTAGTACTTTACTTTTCATTTTATCATCCTTTCTAACTTCTACTAAAATATATTAAATTTTAAAATATTCAACCATCATGTGACACATTGTATTTTATTCGTGACATTCTGTAATAATGGGTAAGAAGAAAGAACAAATAAATTCTAAATCATTGGACTGAAAAAAAATTTCTCCATAATTATTTTTCACAATTCTTTTCATATTCTTAATTCCATAACCATGCCCTTTTTCTTGCTTCATTGTTTTTAACTCAGGATTTTCTTTCATACTATTTTTATTTATTGTATTCCTGATCTCGAATTTAATGACCGAATTTTTTTCATTAATACAGATTTTAACTTTACCCAAACAAGGACAATTTTCTAAAGCATTCTCTAAACCATTACGTAACAGCGCGTTAAACTCTATATCTTGGATATCTGGGCTGTTTTTTACATTTATTTCATAATTAAATTCAATCTTATTTTTTGCAAACTTCATTATATAATCATTTAACACATAATCAATAACAGAATTACCCGTTATAATTATTTTAGGCAATCCATTAAATTTACCTTCATATTCAGTAACTAGCTCAATTATTTTACTATTCTTATTATCGATTGCATTATTTTTTATCAGTTCTAAAAAAAATCTCGTATCATGTTTGATATGCGATATCTCCTGATTAATTTCCATGATTTTATCATTGTTTTTTAATTTTTCATCTAACATTTCGATTTTTAGTTGGTTTTCATAGTATGCTTGACTATTTTTTAATGTTTCAAAGAAAGCAATAACGTTCAGCATAGTCAAAATCGTTAACCCGCCTAAAGATAACGTCAAATATATTTCGCTCAATTTTTCTTCAAATAAAAACCAATTTATAGCATCATCTATAAAGTATATTATACAAATTTGCAATATTAAAAATATAAAATTTCTTGATTTTACTTTATTTATATATTTTTTTCTGACATTGATAATACATTTTGAAAATAGATAAAATAATATTTTTGATAAAATTATCATGAAAGGGCCTAAATCACTAGATAATATCTTATTCGTATCAATATCTCCTAAGAAGGCAATGGAAAATATCAAAATTATAAAAGAATTGATTATACTAATAATTACATAAATGAATAAAGCTATAAATAGGTTTTCTAATTTGTCATTCGTAGCATATTTGCAGGCGAAAAGATAAATTGTTAATGATTGAATTATCAAAAATATGCTTTCATAAGAAAATAATATATTGAGGAAAGTAATTTCTAAGAATATAACAATACCTAAAGTTATAAAAACTCTCTTGTTATACAACTCATTCATTTCAAGGTAATTAACAACTAGGAATGCAATTAGAAAACCTTCTAGCAAATTAATTAAGATATCAAACAGCATAGTTATACCTCATTTAAAAATCTATAGAAACTCTCTTTACACATTTTCATTCTATTGCGGCTTATAGGAACTATACTGTTATCTTCTAGTATAAATTCATTTTGACGAAATTCAGAAACATGTTTAAGATTCAAATAAATAGAAGGATATGGCTGGATAAAGGAATGATCATTAATTTCTTTTATTACTTGCTTTAATGTTTTCCTTTCTTTTAGAATCAATTGATTTTTACAGTGAATTTCAATATCATTTTTCAAAACTTCAAAATAGAAAATATCTTGATAAGGTAATTTTAAAGTTTTTTCGCGTGTCTTATAAAGATAAAATCGCTCTGATCTTTTTAATTCACTTATAATTTTAGTAAAAGCAAAAGCTAAGTCATTAGTCATACATCTTTTCCTAACAAAATAGAATGGATTTAGTAAAAAAGAATTGAAGACCAAATTTTCGTGATTTGATACAAAAATAATCCATGCATTAGAATTAATTTCATTTCTAATATGATCCGCAATCAGAAATCCATCAATTTCTGGCATATCAATATCCAATAAATATATAGAATAGCCAACTAAAGCCATATCAGCATAATCCGCCTTTAGAAAGAAATGGAATTCAAATAAATTTGAGTTATCCAATTTGACTAGCTCATATCTTAATTTATCTAATTCTTCAATATTATCGTCTATTACGTATACCTTCGATTTCATCCGTTAAATTCCTCCAAGTTTAACATCAAACAAAGCTAATATTATAGAAAACATTGTTTCAATTAATACTATAGAAATAATTTTGGCTATAATCCAATTATTATAAAGTTTACTAATACTCAATATTATCAAATAAAGTATTACAGTACTATAACCCTTTATTTGAAAGATTCTGAATTCCCTATTCGATAATTTATGATTCTTATTTTCAACTGGTATTACTAAAAATAAGAATAATATAGAAATACAAGTTAGTAAGCTATAGGTATTATGACTAACTGTCAAAATATTAAAAAAAAGCAAAAGAAAAACTCCATAGAAAACTAAATAAGTAATTCCACATGATATATACGTTTTCGCATGATAACTACCTGAGTATTGTCTTAGAAAATCAAAAGTGATGACATATAATATACTTTCCAACACACTTCTGGTAATAAATGCAATTATAAGTATGATCAAATTATTAATAAACTCTGATAAAGTTATTCTTAATCCATATTCCAAAATTTTTCTTTCTTCGTCGTTTTTTTCAAACCAAATTTGATTACTGATTCTTTTCACAATTTCATTCATAAAGAATAGACTGCTCCTTATAAAATAACCATAGTTTTGGCGGAATTATTTTAACATTTTTTAATTTTATGGCAAGAATAAACAAAGTATAAATATACAAAATTTATTTAATGTTTAATAATAAAATCCCTAAAGGTTGAAATATTTCTTCCAATTTTCTGATAAAACTTATATAAAAAGCAGCAATAGCTACTATTGTCATCGCTGCTTCCCAATATATCTTAAAATCAGATTATTAATTTGTATTTCAATCCGTCTTTAACTCGTGCAATGATTTCATCGGAAATAAATTATATAATTATGCCCCTAGTCTTCCAGAATCCGATAGAAAGCCTTCGATGGCGACAGTAGCTGCCCGTTTTCTCCATCACCAGACAATAACGCTGTTTCCCGGCGGCGAGCTGCGTGCAGCCGGGATCGTCGCGTCGACCTCGATCAACGCCGCCGACTCGTTCCCCGCCATGGCGAAGTCTCCAGGACTTCCGCCGACTTGATTTTCACGCCTTCCCACAAATCGAAAGCCCGTCTCGCTGCACGGTGCGTGGTCCCGGGGATAAAGCGCCAGGAGATCAAAGTAATCTGTTTCAGTCAGCGCCTTCACGAATGCTGCGGCATGAGCTCTGATTCTATCCCCCAACATGACAGAAGCCCGGTTCTTGCATGCCGGCTTTTCCCGCAGCGTGTCGATCTTTAAGCCCGTCAGACTCCGCCAGCGTGATCCAAAATTGCGAATACAACAGCTGATCGCAATCCAGCCAGGTTAAATCCAGTTTGACAATGCCGTCGGCTTGATAATGAATCGCATATTCCTGAATTTTCGGCATCGCCGGTATCCATTCAACCTGATCTTCTTCCCGGGCTAATAAGGAATTAATCCGATCGGCGTCGCGGTCGTTGAGCGATTCGACCAGCTGCTCGATCAGAGCGTCAGCGCCGGTTCGTCAGGATAGGGAATTTCATCCGCCGCCGGCAACGAGCAACCCGCGGCGGGATCCGAAATAGGAAATCCGCTCCAACTGATTCTCGTCGTCAAGATTCACTTCTAAATCGTCAAAAACAAAGGTCGACGGGACTGGGCCGCCGAGTCGCGACGGCTCAGATTCGCTTGACTTCCGGCGTCCGCTCCCAGCGCCGGGGTCGCGTCGGTTTGATTTCCCCATTTTCGTTGCGCTCTTGCCCAACCGGGAGCGACCGGCGACGATGACGATCATGCCTGACTAACCCCAAACCGACGCGAATCATTTTCTTATTCATATTCTTCTCCTCTGCGATTCATGCACTTCGCTTCCCTAGATAACGACCTGTTTTCGGTCTCTGTCGCGCTGACCACGCCTTCAGGATCTCTCCAGATCGAAATGCTTCCTCTATTCCGAGAACTTCGCTTGTTTTCCAGCCGTCAATCTCCTTATACTTTAATTATAGTGGAAACACCGGATCTTTCCAGCTAGAAGCAAAGCAAATTGAACAGCGAAGAGGAGGCTGTTCTATGAAAAGCGTGGTAAAGCTTATTTTCAGTATCTGTTGTTTGTGGACCGGCGGCAGCCGGTGATCACCCTGGGCGACCGGGATTATACCGGCAGCGATGCGCTGCTGGATGAGCGGATCAAAGACGCGCCGGCAGCTGTATGCCTTCCGTCTGTTTTATCTGGCGGTCGTCGTCAGCCTGATGGTTCTATGTTTTCCACATTCCAGTCCTTCGCCGCCATACTCTCGTTAATCCCGGCCGAGCTGATATTCCTGGTATGTTAAAATGCCGGCTGCTTTTCCTGATCAGCTGGTTCCCGCGGACACTGCCCGGATCCATCGCAGACATCCACGCCTAAAGCTGAAATTGATCCAGCGGATAATCGTATCTAACTCAGAAGGGGAGACTAAGTTCTGCAGCGGCGCTCCAGGAAAAGATGAAAAGGGGCTGATTCCACTGGGGAAAAAGCCCCTTTTTTCATTTGCGGCGACCGGCTTTTCCATGCAATCCTTTCTTAGAAAGATCCCCCCGACCGCAAGCAACGCGATCGGCATCTCATTTTCTCACAAGAAAAGCATTTCTTTAAGAACGCGATTCTTTTTGCGATCTGCGTTCTGGCAATTTGCGTCTGGAGCGCGGAATCATAGCCGTGGAGTTCCCTTTGTTTCATTCAAATCGACGTTCGCTCCGGCTTCACGCAGTCTTTCCGCATACAAGACGCCCTTCGTCATGCAGACAATCAACTCCGCGGTTTCCATGTAAGTCGCGGGAATCATGTCCGGCAGAGTCGTTGTGCATCGGCGAGGCCTTTCTGATCAGGAGCGCTGTCCGCCTTCCTTAAATAGAGCTTCCACATTTTCCGATTGCTGCGGGAATTCCACACGGCGTATCCGAATATCTGCGCCATGGACGGCGTGGACATCGCCGCATCGACAGCCGGATAGACTGAGCATCTGCGCGCAGGGAAAGGGCAGAGGCTTCCGCCGCCGTCTGAGTTGCAGAGCGTTGTCGGCCAGTGTCGCGCCGGCGCTGTCTCCCGCAATGCCGATGCGGGTTGGATCGATCCGCAGAGCTGAGCATGTCTCAACTCCCCCACCGGAGCGCGGCCAGACAAGTCCTCATAAGCTGCCGGGTAAGGATATTCCGGCAGCAGAGGATAATCCGGGAGACCACCCGGCAGCGAACCTCCGCCGCATAGAGGCAGGCCAGCTTTTTATGATAAAGCCGACGCCTTATAACTGAACGCGCCGCCGTGGATCATCAACAGACATGGGAAGCAGCGTCTGTCGCCGCCGCCGGCTCATAAATATCCACCGGTAAACTTCCGGCCGTTTTCCGTCAGCAAAACCCGGCGGCAGGCAACGCCGTCCAGGAGCTTCGTGCCTTTCAGCGCGAGCGTTTGATACGCTTCGCCAGCAGGATCATGAGCCGGTTATACGGAATCTTCTTCGCGATGCCTTTTCAGCTGGGGATCGATCCCACCGAATATCCTTCATCAACAATTCTCCTGAATTCATTCGCCGGTTCCGCTTTCCGGAAGGAAATGAATTTTCTGTTCTCAGTATATCCTACCCGCCTTGCGTACAGCCTGCCTTCTTTCTCCGACGTCCGACAGTCGCAAAGCGGATTTCCGACAGCGGTGTTTCCTCCATGAAAACAGGGCCGCAATCAGCGGCCCAGCGTGTTTTCGATCTTTTCAGCGATCGCTTCTTTTTTATCGTTGATCGCCTTCTTTGTGCGGTTGCGGGTCTGATCCACCCAGGCGCGGAACTCATTGGAGAAATTCCCGATTGACCTGATGCGGGAAAGCCTTGTTCAGACGGGAACGGATTTTAAAACGTCCGCTTGGCATCAGATCGATCCGGCTGACCATCTTGTCAATGATCGCCGAGAGCTGTTCGTCGGCGTCCGTCGAATCCATCACGGCCTGAATCCGCTCGTAAAACGGCACGTCCTCGCGACCTGACCGACGTTCTTCATCGCTTCACGCAGCTCCTGCATACACTTTTCCAGCTCGACAAATTCCTTGTTCCGCCGCAGCAGCGCATGCACGGTCTTGAACACATCGGTGGAGAAATAGATCAGCAGCGCGGCATTGACCGCCCACAACAGCGGCAGCGGAATCCGCTGGACGGCGCTGAGAGATCGGCGGGTGAATGACGTAGACCACAAACAGGCACATCAAGCCGAAACAGCGTCGAATTCAACAGGCAGATCCGGCCGTTGAGATTAAAACGATACCGGGAATAATCCCACCAGCGGGTATGAAACATTTTCTCCATCACAAAACTGGTCAGATATTCCAGCGCGCTGGTAATCACGACGCCCCAGAGGAAAACCATGCCCGAACGAATCCGCCACCGGCTCCAGCAGCGTCAGAAACAAAAACGCCGCCAAAGCCGTAAATCGGGCAGTAAGGGCCGGCTAAAAAACCGCGGTTAATCCATTTGCGCTGCCCGATGGAACAATAGAGACACTCGCAGACCCAGCCCTAAAAAGCTGTAAATAAAAAACAAGATCACTCGCCTGAGCCGGAGTTTCGATCATAATATCCCCTCCTGTTTCGTGATTATTCTACGCCGTTCGCGGGTTTTCAGTCGCTTTCCAGTAACTGATTTCTATCCCAAAAGTCCAGGCTTATCGCCTGTACCCCATTATACACGCTGCGGCTTTTCGCTCACAACTGCCGGATTTCTTACAATCTTGACAATGTGTCCAAAATCGGGTTTAAATAAAGAACAGGGAATGATGTCTCCCCAGGCAATGCGCCTAAACCGCTGTATCAGCTGATGACTTCTGTGTGTTTTTCGCATAGGTCGTCAGCTTTTTTTGTGGATCATCGCAGGAAAGCAGGAGAAATCGATAGGAGGAGAAAGAAACATGTTGACCAGTCTCGCGATGCTGTTTTTAGTGGGAATTCTGTTCAGCCAGATCCTGGAGCGGCTGCGGCTGCCCGGGGTTTGCTCGGAATGATTTTAACCGGGATTTTATTAGGGCCCGTATGGCTTAAACTGGTACTCTGACAGCTTGATGGGGATATAGCGGCGGAGCTGCGGCAGCTGGCGCTGGTGCTGATTCTGCTGCGGGCCGGACTGGCGCTGGATCTGAACGATTTAAAACGGGTGGGCCGGCCGGCGGTCCTGCTTTGCTTTGTCCCGGCCGCGGTGGAAATTCTCGGTTATGTTGTGCTGGGGCCGAAGACTGCTGGGGTTATCCGCGGTGGAAAGCGCGGTCATGGGCGCGGTGATCGCAGCGGTTTCCCCGGCGGTGATCGTGCCGCGGATGTTGAAGCTGATGGAGGAAAAGCGCGGAACGGAACAATCCATTCCGCAGATGATCATGGCCGGCGCCTCGGCGGACGACGTGTTTGTCATCGTGTTGTTTTCCAGCTTCCTCGCCTTAGCGCAGGGGGGACGCTGACGGCCGCGGCGCTGCTTCAGTCCCGATTTCCATTATCGCAGGCGATGCTGACCGGGGCCCTGATCAGGGCTGGCGCTGTGCTGGTTTTTCCGCAGCGTGCATCTGCGCGATTCCCTGAAGGTGTTAATCCTGATGAGCGCGGCGTTTCTGTTGCTGGAAAGCGGAAACGCGGCTGAAAAGCGATGCTGCCGTTTTCCGGATCTGTGGCGGTGATGGCGATGGGGATCGCGATTTACAGCCGGTATACTCGTTTTAGCCCGAACGGCTGTCGCAGAGTTTTCCCGGCTGATGGGTCGGCGCGGAAATGATGTTGTTTCGTGCTGGTCGGCGCGGTCGTGAATCCGGCGTATCTGTTCAAGGCGGGCGGGCTCGCTGATGCTTTTGATCTTGACGGCGCTGCTCTGCCGGATGGCGGCGGTGGCGGTCTGTCTGATCAAAACGCCGCTGACCCGGAAGGAACGGCTTTTCTGCATGATCGCCTATTGCCCGAAAGCGACGGTCCAGGCTGCGATCGGCGCGGTTCCGCTGAGCCTGGGACTGGCCTGCGGCGAGCTGGTCTTAAGCGCGGCGGTGATGGCGATCCTGATCACCGCGCCGCTGGGGGCGCTGGGGATCGATCTGACTTACCGGCGGTGGCTGAAAAGAAAGCAGAGCCATTGCGACGCTGGAGTGCAGAGACTGAATCGAAAGTCGAGGACGAACAGAGAATGTTCGTCTTTTTCATGCTGTGTATTTTATGATTTGCCGCCAGCTGTATTTGATGACATTGAAGTCGCCGCAATGATTCTTTCAGCGGATCCTTGATTTAAAAGGCAGGCAAACGATCATGTTTCGGATAGGAAGAACTTTCTCGGAATCTGCGTATCTTATCACTCAGTAAAATATCACTTTCGCGGAATACAATATGTTTGTTTTTTTCCTATCCCGCGTCGCTGAAAGCGTGATGAAATTCATCATGTTTTCAACGGCATTTTCACGGAAAAGTTCAAAGAGCGCTCCCGATCGAACATTGAACGCGATGATTTCATAGAAAGCGCCTGGTTGCGCACGTTTCTTTCCAACTCCGAGTTTCAGCGTCTTTTTTACGATGGCAGCGGTTTCATTCAGCGCTTGCATGCGCTGGAAGATTATGCCACAATTATCGTATAGGGAGGATGAAACATCATGAATGAACAGGAAATCCGCGAACAGATCTGCGACGTTTGTCACAAAATGTGGCAGCAGGGCTGGGTTGCGGCCAACGACGGCAACGTGTCCGTCAAGATCGGCGAGGACCTTTATTTAGCGACGCCGACCGGCATCTCGAAAAGCTTTATCACGCCGGAAAAGCTGATCAAAATCAATGGCCAAAGGCGAGGTGCTGGAAGCGCTGGAGGGCTACCGGCCGAGCAGCGAAATCAAGATGCACCTGCGCTGCTATCAGAGAGCGCGAGGATGTCGGCGCGGTCGTTCACGCGCATCCGGCCACCGCGACCGGGTTTGCCTGCGCGCACGTGCCGATGGACGATTACGCGATGATCGAATCGGTCATTGCGATCGGCTCGGTTCCGATCGCGCCGTACGGCACGCCCGTCGACGGACGAAGTTCCGGAAGGCATCGCGCCGTTTTTGAAGGAGCACGACGTCATCTTATTGGAAAACCACGGGGCGCTGACGGTCGGCTGCGATCTGATCACCGCGTATTACCGCATGGAAACGCTGGAGCTGACGGCCAAAGATCATGCTGAACGCGCGGCTGTTAGGCGGGGTGAAGGACATCTCGCGGGAAAACATCGACCGGCTGGTCACGATGCGCGACACGACGTATCACGTCACCGGCAAAGCATCCGGGCTATAAGAAATATTCCGGGAAATAGCGATGGAACCGTGCGTACTTGCGATTGACTTAGGCGCCAGCAGCGGCCGCGTGATCGCCGCGCAGAGCGATGGAAAGACGCTGCGCTGTCATGAGATCCACCGGTTTGCCAACGAGCCGGTGGCCTGCTGCGGTTCGCTGTATTGGGACGTCTTAAACTTGTTTCAATCAAATCAAAAAAGGCATTGCGCTTGCCGCGCAGCGCTACGACGGTGAAAATCGCTGGCAATCGACACCTGGGGCGTGGATTTCGGCCTGCTGGACGAAAAGCGGCAGGCTGATCGAAAATCCGGTCTGCTACCGGGACGAGCGGACCCGCGGGATCCTGAAGACGCTGTTAAGTGAAACCCTTCCGATGCCGGAGCTGTTTGCCCAGACCGGCAACACGCCGGATGAAATCAACACGCTGATGCAGCTGGCAGCCTTGAAAAACCAGCGGCCGGAAGTGCTGGAGCGGGCGCATCAGCTGTTGTTCATGCCAGATCTGATCGGCTATTTTCTGACGGGAAAGCAGGCGTGCGAGTTCACGATTGCCTCGACCTCGCAATGTCTCAATCCGGAGCGTACCGGTATTCATACAGAACTGCTTGAGCGGTTAGGACTGCAGCCGGATTTATTTGCGCCGCTGCGCTATCCGGGCGAGATATTGGGAACGTTAAAACCGGAAATTGCCGCGGAGTGCGGCTGCGGGGAGATCGACGTGCTGCTGTGCGGAGCGCATGACACGGCCAGTGCGATCTACGCGCTGCCGACGGAGGAAAACCATCCGATATTCTTAAGCTGCGGGACCTGGGCGATCACGGGTCAGATTCTCGATCAGCCGGTGATCACCGAAGCCAGCGCCCGGCTGGGTGTTTCCAACGAAGGCAGTCCCGGCGGCAAAACCCGGCTGGTGCGCAACCTGACCGGGCTGTGGATCATCCAGCAATGCAAGGCCGAGCTGCAGCGTCAGGGAACGGCGCTGACCTACGATGAAATTGAAGCGATGATGGACAAAGCCCAGAGCTACGACGGCCTGATCGACACGCAGGCGCCGACCTTCCGCGAATTCGGCCAGACGATCAGGCGAATTCACGATTATCTGAAAGCGACCGGTCAGCCGCTGCCGCAGACGCATGGCGAGCTGTTCTGGTGCGTTTACCAGAGCCTGGCCGCGCAGATGAAGCTGGCGTTCGACGAGCTGGAAGCCCTGACAGGGGACAGCCTTCAGACACACTGTATATGGTCGGCGGCGGCTGTCAGTCTGCCACCCTGCGCCAGAAGATCGCCGACGCCACCGGAAAACGCGTCATTGCCGGACCCGGTCGAGGCTACGGCGCTGGGCAACATCGCCGTGCAGCTGATCGCGGAAGGGTTTGGCAGCGGACCATGCCCAGATCACCGCGCTGATTCAGCACAGTGAGAAAATCATGACGGCCGTTCCGCAGAGCTCCATGACTTCCCAAATCGTCCCGACTGAAGCAATTGAAAACTCAGGCGCTGGGACTACGAAGTTGCCTGATCAGAACTACCTATTAGAATAGGAAATAAGAAAACAGAAAAAGGAGAACAAACAGAGATGGAATTAAGCAAATGCAAGATTGGAATCCGTCCGACCATCGACGGCCGCTGGGGCGGCATCCGCGAAGGTCTCGAAGAACAGACGATGGGCATGGCGAAAGCCGCCAAGGCTTTGATTGAAGCTAACCTGACGTATTCCGACGGCACACCGGTGCAGGTCGTGATCGCTGACTCAACGATCGGCGGCGGCCGGGAAGCGGCGCTGTGCGCGGATAAGTTCGGCCGTGAAAACGTCTGCGGCACCCTGTCCGTTACGCCGTGCTGGTGCTATGGTTCAGAAACAATGGACCTCGATCCGACAACCGTCAAGGCCGTCTGGGGCTTCAACGGCACCGAACGTCCGGGCGCGGTGTACCTGGCGGCGGTCATGGCAGCCCATGCCCAGAAGGGGACTGCCGGCTTTCTCCATTTATGGTCATGACGTGCAGGATGCCGACGACCGTTCGATTCCGGCCGATGTGCAGGAAAAGATTCTGCGCTTCGCCCGCTGCGCCATTGCGGTCGGCGAAATGCGCAACAAAGCCTACGTCAACATCGGTGCGATTGCGATGGGCATCATGGGCAGCTGCTGCGACCCGGATTTCTTCCAGAAGTATTTAGGCATCCGCGCGGAATGGGTGGATATGTCGGAAATCATCCGCCGCGTCAATCTGGAAATTTACGATCATGAAGAATACGAACGGGCTTATGCCTGGGTTAAGGCCAACTGTCCGGAAGGCTTCGATAAGAACGCCAAGCCGTACAGCGCCGAGGATAAGGAAAAGCAGTGGCAGTTTGTCACCAAAATGACAATGATCATCCGCGACATCATGCTGGGCAACGACAAGCTGAACGCCATCGGCCGGCATGAGGAAGCGATCGGCCGCAACGCGATTGCGGGCGGCTTCCAGGGTCAGCGCATGTGGACCGACTACATGCCCAACGGCGACTTTGCCGAAGCGATCACCAATTCCTCGTTCAACTGGAATGGGAAGAAGGAACCGCTGGTGCTGGCGACGGAAAACGATACGCTCAACGGCGTCGCGATGTTGTTTGAAAAGCTGCTGAACCACCGCGCTTCCATCTTCGCAGACGTACGTACCTACTGGAGTCCGGAAGCGGTTGAACGAGTTGTCGGACGCAGACCGGAAGGCCGGGCGGCCAACGGGTTTATCCATCTGATCAACTCCGGTGCGGCGGCGCTGGACGCCACCGGCTGCGCGAAGGATGAAAACGGCCAGGGCGTCATGAAAACCTGGTGGGAAATGACCGATGCGGACATCGACGCCTGTCTGAAAGCAACCGACTGGTGTCCGGCGGATCTCGGCTACTTCCGCGGCGGCGGTTTCTCCTCCCATTTCCGCACCCACGCGGAAATGCCGGTCACGATGGTCCGGATGAATCTGGTTCAGGGCATCGGCCCGGTCATGCAGATCGCCGAGGGCTGGACGGTCGTTCTGGACGATGAAATGCACAAGATCCTCGATCAGCGCACCGATCCGACGTGGCCAACGACCTGGTTCGTTCCGCGCTTAGACGGAGCCAATCCGGCGTTTAAGGATGTTTATTCCGTCATGGCCAACTGGGGCGCCAACCACGGCACCTTCACCTACGGTCATATCGGCAAGGATCTGATCACGCTGGCAAGCATGCTGCGGATTCCCGGTTTCGATGCACAATCTGAGCGACGACGATCTGTTCCGGCCGCACAGCTGGGCAGCTTTCGGAACAAAGGATCTGGAAGGCGCTGACTACCGTGCCTGCGCGGCTTACGGTCCGCTGTATAAATAAAATAATTTCACGCGGTCAGTAATGACATTCAAAGATTTCTTCTGAGGAAATATCAAATAAAAAGATGGAACCCCATCTTTTTATTTGCCTTGCGTTTATAAAGCATCGTGTATTTTATTGAAACATCCGCTTGTTGTACGCTGATTCTCAAACGCAGAAAGAAAACCTGACCTAAATTGTCTCCTTCCCCTGCCGCAGAAACAGAATTCCTGCGCTGGCCAGCCCCAGATCTGCCAGCTGGAACCCACTCGTGGGTTTCAGCGTCTTTAAAACAGAACACACGATCAGCGCGATGCCCATCGCGACGACCAGCGCCTTCAGCACCAGATCTACGATCTCGTTGATTCGCTTCACTAACGACGCGGGACGGGTTTCGCCCTGCATTAATTCCTCCACAGAGACCCCGAGAATTTCCGCCAGCCGCGGCAGCGATTGAATATCCGGGCAGGATAAATCCCGTTCCCATTTCGACACCGCTTTATCCGTCACCTGCATCTTTTCCGCCAACTCGGCCTGCGTCATTCCCTGCGCCTTGCGCAGCCGGGCGATGATCATGCCCATCGTTTTTCCAGATTGTTTCATAAGCTTCCTCCTCGCTTCTGATTTCCATCATAACCCCGGATGACCCATCCGGCAATCAACCGGAAGCAGGAACCGCTCGACCAGAAGTTTCCCGAATTATTCCTCAAACACACTGCCGCCGATGAACTCCGCCAAAATGGAATCATGCGGCACAAGTGCCGGATCGCCGCCATCGAAATACGCAAGCAGCCGGCGGATCCGGTTAGCCTCAATATACTCCGGCGCGTCCACAGGCACCTGATCCAATAACGGCGCCAGAATTGTTTTCAAAATCGGCAGCTCATAATCCATCGACGTGTTGAACAAGCACTCTGCCTGTTCCTGATACGGATAAATATACCGATCCTCTCCAGCCTTCACCTGTTCCCAACCGTCCAGCGTACTCTGTACGCTGCGCCCGCGGAACTGATAATCCCGCGTCATCCGTCGGATTAAACGATAATCCGTCGTTGTAATCCGATTATGCCGATCCAGATTCAGATGCGTCAGGGCGTTGATATACACGCGAAACTTCGCGCTTTCCGCAATGTTTTCCGAGCTGCGCGGATTGAGCGCATGCAGCCCCTCCAGAATCAGAATCTGAGCCGGCTTCAGCGTCAGCGGATCACGGACAAACCGTTTCTCGCCCAGCTTGAAATCATACGTCGGCAGCACGACCGGCAAACCGCCAATTAGCGCTTCCATCGACGCGTTAAACAGTTTCAGATCCAGACATTCGATATTCTCATAATCGTGCGTTCCATCCGGCAGCCGCGGACTGTCTTCGCGGTTAAGGAAAAAATCGTCCATCGAGATTGCGATCGGATCCCTTCCGCGCTGACGCAGCGCCAGAGCCAGGCGGCGGGAAAACGTCGTTTTCCCGGCGGAGCTGGGGCCGGCAATCAACACGATTTTCAACTCAGGGCAAGCTGTGATTTGATCCGCCAGACGGTCCAGATCCCGCGCCACCCGGCTTTCATTGTCTGCAATAATCTGCGGCAGACATCCCTCGCGGATTTTTTCATTCAGCTGAGAGATCATCGAAATTCCCGTTTCCCGGCCCCGCTGTTCAAACTGACGGTAAACTTCAAACAACTTCGGCTGATCAACAAATTCTTTTTCCGTGCTCAGCCAGAACCCCTGATGGACCTTCTGCAATGTAAATTGGGTGATCCACGAAGCATCCGGCAGCATCACGCCATAAAAATAATCGTCAACTCCCGCGCAGGTATAAACGCTGCATTTCGCCGCTGTCCGCTGTCTTAACAGACTGGCTTTATCGTGCATCCCAAGCGCTTCAAAGTGCGCCACAGCCTCCGCCTTGGAAACAACACGCCGGTAAATGGGCTCCCGTTTGTCGATCATTTCCTGCATTTTCGTCTTGATCTGTTCCAATTCCTGCGATGTGACCGGTTTTTCCCGAATCAGCGTGCCATATAAGCCGCCCGCCAGTGAATGCTCGATTAAAACATCCGTGCCGTTGAAGCACAGCCGCACCGCCGTGATCAATAAAAAGCTCAGCGTGCGTTCCGTCATCATCTGACCGATCAGACTATCCCGGCGAATCCATTCAAACGCCCCGCTTTTATTCAAACGATAGTTCAAATCATGAACCTTCCCGTTTAAGATTCCGCCTGCCAGCATAAGCGGATCATCCTGCTTCGCTGCCAGCTGGGCGATCGTCAACCCCGGCTGAACCTGAATTTCAGATTGATCCGGTAATCGAAGTGTCAACATCGCACATCCCTCATTTCTTTTCTATCATCATAGCATAATTCCGGCACGATTCGTACAAAGACGCCGGAATTGAACAAACCACTACTCCAGCTTATTCTTGCGGCCGGATAAGTTGCCAACGCAATTCAGTCTGGGATTCAAAGTCTTTCGCCTTATCCCTTCATCCTGTATTTAAAAGCTCTCAGATTCTCTGCCCTGCCCAGAGCTAACCCTCTCTGCGCAAAAAAAGACGCCCCTTCGGGACGCCATTTCTTCAATCTTATTTTGATTATTCGACGGTGATCAGAACGTAGCTTTCCGCTAACAGATCGCTGTCGCTCAGCAGACCGACTAAGACCTTGCCCGCCGCATTCGCAGTGACCTTGCCATTCTCATCAACCGTGGCGATGCTTTCGTCTAACGATACCCAGTTCATGTGGATATCATTGGCGCTCTTCGGCAGAACATCCGCACTCAGAGTTGCGGTTTCGCCGACTTTCAGCGCTGTTTTATCAGCTTGGACATAGACACATTCCGTCGGAACAACTTCCTTGAATGTGACGTTATCCAGCCACAGGCTGCCTTCGCCTTCACCCACGACATGCAGCGCAATCTTCACGCTGGCCGCATTGGCCGCGGTGATGACGTTGTAATCAAATTTCCGGAAATCTGCGCTCATGTTCAGGTTGTCCGTCAGCTTCGCCAGATGTGTGGAAATCGTGTTGCCTTCCGCATCCATCTGGTTGATTTCGTAACAGAAGTTGCCGGAATGCAGCGTATCGGTCTTGTGCATGAAGCTTAACTGGTAACGTTCGTTCGGCTGTACTTCAACAGTCTGTTCGATCGAAGCGTCGCCGGCATCCGCACCGGTCTTCGTGATCTTCGCCGCTTTATTCCCTGCTTCCACTTCTTCGTAAGCCAGCGCGTATTCCGCATTGCCTTCTTCCGTCGCATTGGTTAAGGTCCAGCCTTCTTCGCTTTCCATATCGCCGTTAACCAGCAGACTTGCATCGCTGCCGGCCGTCGGTGTGATCCAGTCGCCATAGAAGCTTAACGTTGCGATCTGGCTTCCGCCTTCAACCGCGTCCAGAACAAGCTTGACATATTTGACTTCGCCGTTCAAAGCGATTTCTGTCGTGTCTTTTGTACCATCGGCAACCGCAATGTAATCCGTGCCGTTGATCGAAGTTTCAACATGGAAGCTTTCCGGTGCTTTTTCGCCCCATTGGACGCCCAGTTTCTTCGCGGTAAACGGACGATCCAGCGTCAGGACGACTTCCTGTTCGCCCTCGCCGGACTGCCAGACTGTCTTTTCATCGCAGTCAACCATGTTGTACGGATGGGAATCGTCGGCTGTGCTGGTCGCCGTGACATCCTGCCCCAGCGCGCGGTCATGTTCGATCATCGGCGCCGCTTCGTCCAGCAGCTCGATATCCGCAAACATCAGTTCATGGTCAGCCATATCAGAGTGATAAGTTTCGACGTGCGTAATGTTGATGTTTTTCGTTGTGATGATGTTGTCAACGGTCATGACCTTCATTGAATCGTCAGTGCCGTTGAACGAATCAAACCAGACGCCGTCCTTACCGTTGGAAATATTATAATTGTCTTTGAAGATGTCGTATTCATACAGGCTCTGGTCAGCGTTGAAGTCCGCGACCAGGATCTTGTATGGAATCGGATCCGCAGCCAATCGTTCAATGATTTCCGTAAACTGACGGCGGCGCAGATCGTTGTTTTCCCAGCTGGTGTGCGTGACATAGAACGCAATCTGCTTGCCTTCTTTTTCTACGACGACGCGTTCCAGCGTCTTGGTGGCTTTACTGCCCGTGCTCTCGATTGGAACTGAGCTGATTTCCTGGAATTCTAAAGAAGAAGTCGTACCGACGCCGAAATAGCCGTCAGCGAAGTCACGTCCCTTGGCGAAGTGGACGTAGGGATAATTGTCGTTGACAAAGTCCTGAGCCATGTCGTAGTCGTTGCGGGTGTTCAGGATATCAATTTCCTGGAAACCCATGATTTCAATGCCGCGTTCATGGATGATGTTGGACATTTCCTTGATGTCCGGATGAGCCTTGGAGTCGATGTTCCACGTCGCAACGCGCATTGTTGTGACATCGGAACCTGACGTTGGCGTCGCTTCCTGTTCCGGAGCGGCCGGGGTTTGCGAGCAACCGGTGACTGCCGTCAAACAGAGCAAACCAGCTGCCAGAAGTGCAGAGAGTTTCTTCAGTTTCATTTTTCTTTCTCCTTGTTTTACGCTTGATAGCGCTTCCACATGAAAAATGGTACCGCTGATTTTAAAATTTGTCCAATAATCATTTCTAATCCATAAGCTATAATTCATTATATATAAGCTTTATTTATACTTCCTTGATTTCTTTGGCCGCCGTATTTTTACGCTGAGGTTTGGGCCAGGCTGTAATGAAGGGAATTCCCCGGTAATCGCTCAGATTCACCGGCGTTAATCTGCGCAAAAAAAAGCCGGCCGATCAAAGTATGATTTCACTTTGTGCAGCCAGCTTCTTTAAAGCTCTTATTTTCATGGACAACGAAGTCAGTATTTCTTCCTCTGTCATCAAGCCGGTCTTTTCACAACTCGATGGAAAAGCTGTTTTTTTGCGGGATGTCAGAAACTCGGTTGTGATTAAAGTTATTCAAACAGGGAAGCCATCGGCTCCAGATTATATTCTGCCGGCTGTTCGTCGGTCATCACCTGGATCAGCTGCAAAGCCAGATCCAGCGCCCGCTCATCGGTCCTGAGAATTCTGCCGTTGAGTTCGTCGAACACCGCGTATGTCGCTTCCATCAGCGCTTCGTCTTCCATGTTGAGATCGGTGGCTAAATACTGCCCGGTACTCGGATTATAGGTTGTGTTCAGCCACACTTGAAGTTCTGGAAAATACGCATTGCATTCATACGTCGTATTGTTGCCCATCGTCGGACTGCGGTCCAGATTCACGTTGATCAAAAAGTTTCCATCCGCACCCGGAATCACATTGCGCACTGTTTCATTCAGCCGGTAGCCGCGGTCAATATACAGCTTGTTCGTTCCGACCTCCTGCGAAATATTCAGCGTCGGAAAATCGTTGGCCTGCGCTGTCAGCGAAATCCCTTTCTGTTGAGCATACGTCCGCTCAATGACAGCGCGCCGACCGGCATATTCGGAATAGGCATTCGATTCAGCGACAATCGCATCCATGAGCGCCAGCTTTTCCTCATTGATCTCAAACGTGAGATCCAGAACTTCAAAAACGTTGATCTTCACCGGCGAAGCCATCGCATATTGCAGATAAGGCACCAGATCGCCCAGCGTTTCACCGCCGGACATCACCGCGAAATGCAGCGCCGGCCGCTGATCCTCCGGCAGGTTGTCCGTCGACAGATAGCCTAACAGCTGACCCGGATGATAGATTTCTTCGCCTTCCGTGCGGTATATTCTATCATTCAAACCGCCGTAGAACGCACTGATCCCCAAGCTCGGATGATCGACCACGAGGTAGCGACGGCCCTGTTCATCCTCGCCGATCTCACGGATCGTGCCTTCAGCCATGGCCAGAACCGGAATCCGCGTGCGGTCTTCGGTCTGATCGTCGATCAGATCCCAGCCGATCACGCCGTAATCCTCGCTGAGCTCATGGGTTTCATTCCAGGCCACTAACGGCGCTACCTGCTGCGCACCCAGCGGCAGCACCCCGAAGCTTTCCGGACAGCTGAACCGTCCGTCTTCCAACACCGCACACGTGGAATTCTGGACGATCTCCTGCTGATCATAAAGCAGAATGCGATCGACAAACTCATCCCAGAACGATTCCGGCAATGCCAGCTGTTCCGCCGCGCTGTTAATCAAATACCGGCCCGAGTTCTTATCGTAAACAAGCTGGCCGGAACCCGGCTCGTTCATTTTCGTGAACTGCGCTATCAGCTGATCGGAATTCGATCCATAGCTCAGTGAAATCGGGCCCAACGGCTCGAACACCGTGCAGTAGCTGATGGACGTCAGATGATCGCCCAACGCCAGATTGACATTGTTCAGCGCTTCCGGAATGACAAAATCATCCACATACAAATGATAAAACAGATCGCCTAAGCCCGCGCACTGCTCCGCGCCCCAGACCGAAGTTTTCAGATCGGCGGCTTCAACTTCCCCGGTTTTAAAGTCATAAGCGACCGCCACCTTCCGCTCCAAATTCTGTTCGCCCAGCACGATCACCTGATCCTGATCCATCATCGGAATGATCGACCATTGATACTGGTTATACGGTTCGTTCAGATTGACCGTCATACTCACGCTTTCGATCTGCGCCGCTTCCGCTTCCTTCAGCAGCTCGTTAATCCGGCGCTGATCCTTGCCGAAAGCCGGATTGCTCAATAACGGCACCGCTAAGAGCAGGCACGCCGCGATCCCGGCCGCCAGCACCCAGAACGTTGGTTTCTTATAATTCAGAATATTCTTGATCCTGAGCTTCGTATTGCTTTCGCTGAACGACAGCGCGGTGATCGTCGGCCTGGAGGCAAACTGCAATAACGTCATACCGTAATTCACCCGGCCGCCGCTTCCCAACTGGCCCAATACCGCTTCGTCGCAAGCCATTTCCATATCCTTGCTCATGAGGATGTAAGCATACCACAAAATTGGATTGAACCAGTGGAACATCAGCGCCAGCGACCCGATCATTTTAAACACATAATCATGCCGCCGCAGATGCACACGTTCATGCGTCAGCACATATTTACGCTGGCGGGAATCCAGATCCATCGGCAGATAGATTTTCGGATGGACCAGACCATAGATAAACGGCGAAGTGATCGCTTCACATTCATAAATGTTCTGCCGGCTGCGCATCGCAAAGCGCAGCCGATGACGCAGCGCCAGACTGTTGGCGATCAGCAAACCGGCATAGCCGATCATCCCGATCACCCAGATCACGCTGGCCGCCTGCAAAAGCGGCGAAATCGTCGCTGTCGAAGAAGGTGCTGAAGCTTCGGCGCCGGACTGCGGCAAAGTTGGTTGGGACAGTGTCGGCTTGTGACTGTCGGAAATACCGGCGTCAGCATTAAGCTCTGTTTGAGGCAGATTGACCGCCGGATCGCCGGTTTTGATCACCGGCCGCGGCACGGCCGATACCGGTTGACTGGCGGAAGGCACGACAAACAGCACTCCGCCCCGCTCGGAAACGGCCGGATTCGCCACGCTCAGCACGCTGAGTTGGCTGGTAAACGAAAACGGCAGCACCAATCGGATGAAAACGAACGCCCACAGGGCGTAGGAGAAAATTTTCGGCGCTTTCTTTAACGGCAGCCGCACAACCATGACCGCGGCAGCGACGATACTGGCGGCCAGGCTCATGTTTAAGATCGTCTGAAAAAGAGTCGTCAGCGTATTCATTATTTCTTCTTCTGACGGTCCAGCAAATCTTTCAATTCGTCGATTTCTTTTTCAGACAGCTTCCGGTCCTGCAGAAAAGCGGTGACAAACTGCGGCAGCGAGCCTTTGAAAACCTGATCGACGACTTCGCCGCTTTCCTCACGTTCACATTCGTCACGTTTGTAAAGTGCTCGGACAATCGACTTTTCATTGGCGATTACGCCTTTTTCCTGCAGCCGTTTGATGAAGGTGTAGGTCGTCGATTTCTTCCAGCCGAATTTCTGATCGCACACCGCGACCAGCTCTCCCGATGAAACCGGCTCCCTTTCCCACAACAGATCCATAAAGCGAAATTCAGCGGATGTCAATCGCATATCCAAATCCTCCTTTTCTCTCTGTTTCTACCCAAAGTCTACAGTTGTAGGCTCGGGTTGTCAAGTCTTCTTTTCTACTTATTTTCACCTCCCTGCAGAAAGCCGGCAAAAACGGTAACATAAAGCGATTTCCCATGCGAATCGCAATGAAGCTGAAATCACTTTTCATCACACTCGCTTGAAATTGGAAAATCCACGATCAGAGAAATTGCTGAAAAAGCCGCTGTCCGCCCTATCCCTGTATTTGCTTCAAGGTTTGACGGGTTGTGCTTCTTCGTTTCTTTTTGGCAGGTTGCCCTTCTTTCGTTTCTTTTTTATAATAAAGAATAAAGGACAAAGATGAAAGAGTATGGAAATCACAGAACGCGAAGCAAAACTTCTTCGTTATTTAAAAACACATAAAAAACCGATCAGCTGCGAGAAACTGGCTGATCTTTGCGGTTTGTCTGCCGACACTGCCCGGCGTGAACTGGGCCGCTTAAGCGTTTGTCTGAATGCTCAGACGGGGTGTCAGATTGCGGGCCGGCGGGGACAGGGTTACCGGCTGATCGTTACCCAACCGCAGCAGGTGGAAGCTTTTTTCAATGAGCTGGCGAAACAATATCATTGGGATGAACGCAACGACTTCCGGATTTTGGCTGCGATCCTGTTATGCCGAATTCTGGCCTCTGCCCAACCGTTATCCTGGTCCGAGCTCTGTCAGGAATTTGCGATCCCTGAAAATCAGCTGCCCGCGATTGCGGCGGTGGCTCAGGAGCAGCTGGCCACCTTTGAACTGACGCTGCATCCGGAAGCCGTGGGCTTTGTCGTGGAGGGGAATGAACTGAAAAAGCGGTACTGTCTGATCTGGCAGTCGTTATTGCTGGCAAGCCAGCCGGAAGCGGGATTGGATCGCTTCCATCCGCTGCCCGATGATTTCCGGTAGGAGCGGAAGACTGTTCTGACCTTGTGGCCCATCATTCAGGAATGTCTGAAGTCCGTTCCGCAGCTGACATTATCCTATTCGGATTGTCAGGCTTTGATCGCAGGTCTGGTTCTCTGCCGCTGCCGGCGTGATCCGAAGCTGCGGCTGACCTTGACTGACGAACAATGGCAGACGCCTCGCGATAAGCAGTCGGCATTGTTTGTTGAGGTCTTATTTCAGCATCTGGATGGGAACGAATTCCTGGATTCCAGAGAAAACCGGCGTTTTTTGGAAGTGCTGACTTCCGCACTGCGGGGATTGAATATTTCCATTCCGGAAGCGGCGGCAGTTTCCACTTCGATCGCCTCGCCGGTTCTGGATCGGTTCGCACGGCGTTATCCATTTGATTTTACAGCGGATCCAGACTTCCGTCAGCGTGTATCCAGCTGGTTGACGCAGTTGGATATCCGCCGGGCGTTCGCCATGCCGCCTTTTCCGTTAACGAGCGATGATCTGCTCAGCGATCCCCTCAGTGAGAATCTGGCGCTGGAGCTGACCCGCTGTGTTGAGGATTGCATGCGCGTCCCCCTGTCTCATGATTTTAAGCAGCAGGCGGCGAAATGTTTGTTTCCTTATTTAAAGCCTTTAAGTACGGAATCCGTGTTCACCGTCTGGATCATTTCCCGGCAGGGAATTGGCGCGGCTGGGAAATGGTTGGAAACGATCCAACAGCTTTTCCCGATTTTAACCGGGACTTCCGCGCTGTTTACGTTCAAGCCGGTTGAATTTACCGCGCTGTTTCAGCTCCGGCGCGAGGCTTCTGATTTGATCTGGACGGATATTCCCGATCTGCCGGGAATTCCGCCGGAAAATGTATTTTACTTCAAACCGCCGCGTTCGCGCAAGAAGATCATCGACAGCGGCTTTGATCCGTATACGCCGCTGCGGGACTGGCTGGGCCGCAATTTTACCATCGTTTCCAATTCGATCCGCTTGCGGCAGAAAAAAGACCTGCCCCGGTTGTTCGATGCGATTCCCGTGATTTCAGCACGGCGGTCTCTTTCCGCTTCTGCGATCACCTGTGTTCCCATCGTCAATCAGATCATGTTCCTCGGCGGCGAAACGGCGCACCTGGAAAAGAGCGAGCTTTATTTCTGGGTCAATGACCGGCCGTTAGTCTGGGATGGACAGGAAGTCCGGTTTTTCCTCTATTACCGATGTGCCGCGCCCTTGTCAAAAAGCTGGCGGCCGCTGCAATGGGTTTGTGAGCGTTGGCTGAAATTGTCTCCATCGCGGATGATCAAGGTGCCGGCGATGGCGCCGGCAGCGTTGTATGACCTGTTGATCGACACTTGCCGGAAACGTTAAAAATAAAAGACTGGTTTCCCTTATATGGAGTTGCTTTGACTGGAAATAAGCTTCTCTGGGAATACAGTCTTTTATTATATCAATGGAATAAAAGCCAAAATTACGATTCTCAATGTGTTCAGTCTTCCTTCACTTTCTGTCAAATACAGACTGCTTTTGCACAAGGCGAAACAAAATTATTCGTAAACGAGGAGCCAGTTGGGAAAATAAGAATGCAGCATTTCGATTACAGATTCCCTGTCGTTTGCGTTATCAAGGCAGAGAACAATCCGTGGAAATTGAGGCCTGCCCGATGATTGTTCAGTTGAATCGGGCTGCCGGATCTTGATGAAAAATGAAATTTCGCCTAATTCTTCAATCGTGGGATCTCGATCTAACGCATCCAGCAACTCTAACAGCGAAGTGTCTCCTTGTAAATTCACATTCACAGAGGAAATGGCGGTTTCGATTTACTCATTATACTTATATTTTATTAATTTTCAGTATTGTACCTTCTATTTTACTCTCCTTCAATTTCTCTTGTTTCCAACCTTAATTATTCAAGGAAGTCTCCCTCACTTTGCGATCGTTTCATTATAGAGTATTCACATTGATCTTTTTCGATCGACCTCGGAACATTTAGATCTATTTCAAATCCTGCTTCCACGGATTCTCTTAGGCTGCAAGAAAAATAAAAAAAGCCGCAACCAGGCTGCTGACACAAATCAGAAACCTTGGTTATGGCTTTTTTATTAAATCTATGAAGTCTGTAACTTATTTCGCAATCGCTGCGGAAGCGGCGTTGCCTGCGTTATATCCGCTGGTTACTGCCCAGCCGAACAGCGTAGCGCCCATGTAGACGTCGCCTTCCAGTCCGCCGACAACTTCACCAGCTGCGTATAAGCCTTCAACCGGCTGTTTTTCCGTGTTCAGCACCTGCATCCCGTCGTTGATGCGCAGTCCGCCCAGCGTTGCATAGTAACGGATATACTGCTGCAATGCGTAATATGGACCTTCTTCGCTTAACGGCGCGGTCAGTTCGCGGCCGAATTCATCTTTTTCACCCTTGGCTGCCGTTTCGTTGAACTTCGTCGCCGCTTCGGTTAACGCGCCTTCCGGCAGGTTCATCTTCTTTGCCAGATCTTCTAACGAATCCGCTTTGACCATAAACGGATTGCCTTCACCGTCGTTGGCCAGCCACTTCTCAACATCTTCATCCGAATAGATCTTCGATCCCGTCATGCCCTTATTGAAAGCGTCAAAGGATGTCTGATCCATGATCAGATACTGGGCCGAGTTCTTCTTCATTTCCTGCATCAGATCCCAGGCGTTGCCCTTTTCGTTTGCGAAACGCACGCCATCCTGATTGACCAGGAACGCCCCGGAAGCAGAATAAGCCGCGCCGACACCCGGGTTGCAATACTGGCCTAAGCCGCTTGGCAGAATCATCGAGTTTGGCTGCGTATTGACGAATTCCATATTGAAGGTATCCGCGTTCACTGCTTCCGCCATCTTCAGGCCATCGCCCGTTGCACCCGCATGACCGGCGTAAACAAACTGCTTATATTCCTCCGGAACCATGGCGTCGTTAGCGCCGAAGCCGCCGGTTGCCAGAATCACCGCTTTGGCGTTGATCGTGTAGTTCTTCGCATCGTCGCTGGCTTTTACCCCTTTGACTACGCCGTTGTCTACGATCAGCTCGACAGCCGGCGTATTCGTCATCACCGTGCCGCCCGCTGTTTTAAAAGTATCCGCCAAACTGGAAACCACCCCAGCGCCGCGGCCGGTGCCGGAATAACTGCGGGTTGGCTTGCCGTCTCGCTCATACGGAACATTCGCACCGTCTTCGGAAACCAGCCAGTCGAACGCCGCGCCGGTCGTATTGACATAAATATCCAGCGTCGCTTCGTCATTGTTATTATGACCGTTTTTCAACATATCCGCTTTCAGCTGTTCCGGTGAATCTTCAAAACCATCTTCCTTCTGCCACTGGCTGCCGGTCGCCATGGTGCCGGCGCCTGCCATGGCGCTCGCGCCGCCGACAACGCCCGTCTTTTCCAACAGGATAACGTTGTTGCCGTTCTGCTGCGAAGACAAAGCCGCGGTCAGACCTGCTGCCCCGCCGCCCACGACGACGATATCCGCGTCCAACGTCACTTCTTCTTTTGTCGTCGAAGAAGATTCCGCGGATTTTGTCATTTTATCCATATCCGCGCCTGCCTGAGTTAACGCGTCTTCCATCGCCGCTTTAAAACCATTCGACGTGACCGTCGCGCCGGATACGCCGTCAATGCCGATGGACTGGCTGTCCAGAACCTTCGTGACTAACTCCGGTAACGCTGCCGCGCCGATTCCTTCTGTTTCTGAATGCTCGATCACCTGGATATCCGTGATCTTTTCCGCGTCTACCGTGACTTCCAGCGTAATATCGCCGTGGAAGCCGGCTGCCGAAGCTTTATAGGTTCCCGCTTTCATGCCGCCGGTGGCTTCCGGCGCCTTGGTTGAGCACCCCGTTGTCAGCAGCATCGCCGCCAGAACGAGGGCAACTAATTTCTTCATTTCTTCTTTCCTCCTTTTATAGACGATCGTCTACCTTTATCTATTTTATCGATTCCCACGTTGTTGTCAATCCTTTTTGTGAAAGTTTTATGATTTTCAGGGACACTCTGAAAGAAAAAAAGCATTGGAATTCAGCGCACTCCAATGCTTACCTGCCATTTCTAATCGCTCTTCTGATCTCGAAATAAACGTCGATCAACGGTAATCTTCACCCGGATTTTCAGGTTTCAAGCAGAGCTTCCAGAAACCGCGGCAGGAAGCTTTCTAAGGCATTGCGGATCCGACTCGCCGTTTCCATTTCCGAGCGGGCCCGGGCGTGAAAGCGGGCGGCGTTTAACTGGATATCCTTGAAGCCTTCGACTTCTTCCTTTAAGAGAAGCTGAACGTCCCATTCCCGGCTCCAGGCGAATTGATGCCCAAAGCGCTGCGTTTCTTTCAAGCTGCTTTTCAGCGCTTCTCCCAGCTCGCGCATTCTTGGCAGATCGTAGGGAATCTGAACGTTGGGGGCATACCCGACATAGCCGGTAAACGGAACTCGTTGCCCTTCCGCCTCGCGCGTATCATAGCTTTGTGAGATCACGGCGTCGTATTCCTTTGCCAGTGCTTCCAGCTTCAGCGCCTGAACAAGCAACTCCGCACCGTCCTGGGCCGTTCGATCTCCCAACTGTTTTGCATCCTGCAAAAGCTGCGCTGCAATCTTTAGACATTCCTGTGATGACAGGGAAAGCGGATGCCTTTCAATTTCACTTAATTCCCGACGCACAGCCTGCGCGTCGACTTTCAGTTTCTTCTTCCAGGAAAAAATATGCTGCCGCGGCAAAATCACCAGCGGACTGCCCTGCGCTTCCGCCAAAACCAACGTTTGTTCCAGCTCCGCTTTCCGCTGCCGCTGCTGCAGAAAGCGAAGCAGAAGCAGAGCTTGTTCATGATGTGTCAGTATCATCGCACTCTCCTTTTTACCTTATTGCACTCCAGTTGAAACCTTCCTCACTGACTCACGGCTTTCGGGCTAATTCCAAATCAATCGTATCGACCAGCTCAATTCTGCCTCCATAACGATCAATCTTATTTTGAATTGCAGCGTAGAAATCCGCTCTCACCGCTTTGTCTAAAATGATATGATCCGACTGCGTGGCGATCAGCGAAACATAATCCTGCGCCGAATAGGATCGCTTCCTGGTATACATTCTGATTTTCTGATCCACAAAGCCATACCGCAGACTGATCTCGGATCTTCTTTTCGCATCCGCTTCGGTAAACGGCGGCGTTGGCGCGGAATAGGCCATATATTGGGCGTAAACCTGTTGAATTTCTTCATACAACGCTGCATTGCTTTGTCGATAGTTTCCATGCTTGGCAAACCGTGCGAACACACCGCCCGGTTTTAACAGGGCATACACCTTCGAATAACCGATTTCTTCCGGGATCCAATGGAAAGCCGCCGCGGAGTATATCAGATCGAAGCGGTTCTCCGGACTTTCATAATCCTGAAAAGCGCTGGTTACAACGGTAAAATCGGGATAATCACTGAATTTCTTCCGCGTCAGCGCTGCCAGCTGATCACCCAGCTCGACTGCGGTCAGGCGACAGCCGGTCTTTAATATCGGCGTTGTGGCCTGGCCGGTTCCAATCCCGATTTCCAGCACTTCGCTGTTTGAAGTCAGCGGCTGATAAGCAAACAAATCCTCGTATAATTCTGAGACATATTCGGGACTCCATTTGTCATATTCCTCCGCAACGGTGTTGAAGGTCCATTCCAAGCCTTGAATGATCGCCATGCTTTCCTCCTTCGCCGGTACCCGGCCCTTCCATAAACTCATGTCCGATGATCCGCCGCCGTGAACGCTTGATCAGACAACAGAAAAACGCACTGTTTCCAGGCTTATTTCACGTTATTCGAAAATGATTTTCTTTATGGCATTTTTAAACTCCTTACCGGTTTTTCTGATCACAGTCATTCCGTCGTCGGTTCAAAAGTGCTGAGTTATGGATTACTTTTATTATACACGGTTTACTCTTCTCTGTCCTTCATTTTTTATAATCGGTCTTTCGCTTGCCTCATTTTCATCATCCAATGAAGCTGACAGTCAGCCAGACACAGGACTTGAACCCGGGACCGACGAATTGCGCATGCAAACATTTCATTGCAAAGGGGATCCGAGCTTCTTCAGTGATCAAATAAGTTCCGCTCTGCAAACATCGCGGTGATAACCCTGCGCTTCGCTTCCGTAAACGCAATCGGCTGATCATAGCTGAACGAGATCATCCTGTTGGATTTCAGAAGATAGATCGTATTTCTGTAATCTGTCTGGAGCGGGGGATCCGTGTCGGGATTGAGCTTGGCAGCCGCAAAGTCCGCGTTCCAGACGTCCGCATCCAGTATAACCAGACCTTCCAGCGCTGCCAATGAACAGGATTTCGCTGAACAAGGAAGACCGCTTTCCCGGGCAAAGCCTGCGATCGGATCGTTTTCTTCTGCGAAATCAATAATTTCCAAATTTATATGGATTCGTATTTTTGCCCCATCATCCCAACCGTTAAGGCTCAGCCGATACCGCTGATCATTGCGGCCATCCGTGTTCACCTGTTTACTTTCCACAACTTCCTCAGTATAGCCAAGATCCGCCATCGACAACACCTGCGGCGCTTTCTGCCCAACAACATTCATATAGAAAAGAACTCCGGCCATGAAGAGCATAAAAATTAAAAATCTGAAATCCCGTCTGAACTCATTATTTAACATTTCTATCTGTGGATATTTCATTCCCAGCCGATCACCGATTTCTAACAGTTTCTTATTGACCATTTTTCTTCCCCTGCCGCTTCTTCTATCTGCTTCTTCATTAATTCTATTGTATCAAAGTTCCGTTGTTTTGAATGAAAAGCATAAAAAAATCCCGCTGAATTTCTCAACGGGATATCCTTTTCTCATGGTGCCGACTATAGGACTTGAACCTACCACCTACGCGTTACGAGTGCGTTGCTCTACCGGATGAGCTAAGTCGGCGTAAATATAGTTTATAAAAACTGTGTCCTTCTGTCAAGTTTTTTTAGCATTTTATTCGCAACTTTTGTTACTCCTCACTGGAAAAACTGCGAGAAAATTTGTTCGCTGAGATCCTCGGATTAAGAAAACTTGTTGTGAGCTTGGATTCTACACTGAATCGCGGTCAGAAACAACAAACTTCTGATCCTTCTCTCCTTCAAGCAACAATTTTCGACTTCATTTAAGGATTAAAAAGAACACAGTGAAAATGAAAACTGGACCCGAAAAGGAAACTTTAATTGCTTTGTGAAAAACAATTTCATCATTTTCTTAGAGAGGAATTTTAACTTTTCCGCAATCTTATTAGGGCAGGGTTTTGTTGAACCGCGGATGCCCGTCCGAATAGAGTCGACTTTTGGTCTTTTCCAATTCAATTCAAACCGACAGATTTTTGTCATCTGTCGTCAAAGGAGGGCAATTCTATGGAACATTTCCTGGAACTTTTCGATGCTGTAATTTTGAAAGTTGTATTGCCCTTGATCGAATGCACGATCAAAGTGATTGAATGCCGCTTAAAAATTATAGGGGCAAAAAAAAAGCGCTGCAACTACTCCCCAAGTGATTCAGCGCTCATCTGTCTGCCGCCATGCTCGTAAGAGATAGCGGTTGACGGGTGCCGCCTTTCAGCAATACCTTACACCTTGAGTATAGGCATTCCGGATGGAATTTCAACCTTTTCCTTCTCTTCTTGAGTACATTTATTCAATTCAGCGATGAGATTGGCCTACTCGCTATTATTCTGTTAAGCCTGTCTATTCTTGCCGGCTGAAACAAGGAAATCATGATGCTGGCTAAACTAAAAGGGGAGTTCATCGTTCCCCTTCCGTTCCCCTATTTATCCAGCTCATACAACAGCGGCAGATCGGCGACCGTGATGATCCCGATCGGCTTCTGATGAGCACTTCCGGACTCTGTGATCAGGATTGCCGAAATGCTGACGCCGCGGTGCAGGCTTGCCTCAAACAAATCCTGTGCTTCGGTGACATCCGCCGTGCGGGGCAGAAACAGAACCCGCTCTTTTTTATCCTTAAAATACAGACAATCGCTGACCACACCGGAAAGCGGTTTGTTCGTACGGCTCTGGTGCAGCGTCCAGCGGGCGATCATCTCCATCGTTAACAGCGCGTGAAATCCGCCCTGGGCATAGACCGGCAGCTTGGAGGAGCCCATCGTTTCCATGATATCTACCGCTTCCCGGATTTCCGTCTGGGGATCGCAGATTTTCACCGGCTTGAGAAAATGTGCGCTGACTCGCGGCGGTTCGCAGATTTTCCGCGCCAGCTCCTCAATTTCCGTAACGACCTCGTCGATGGGAATCGCGATGATATGTCCCTCGTCGGAGCGCTGGTGCACGATCGCATTGCGCAGATCGGCATATTCCTGCAGCTCCATTTCATACTTGCGGACTAACCCGCTGCTGCGGGACGCCTGGTTCAACAACTGATAAAAACGCGAATACCGTGTGACGCCGGTGATCTGCTTCAACTGCTTTTCGATCATCGCGAACGCGTTCAGAAACCGCTGTGCATTATCCATGGAAAACCCTCCTGATGAACTCTATTATATCAGGTTTTCCGTTTTCACCGCGAACTATCCCTCAGCTTTTCCACAATTTCAGTTTTTTTCCGGGTTTGTTCGTCTTTTCGCTTGATCAGACGGGCCGGAACGCCAGCCGCCAGCCATCCCGGCGGCACATCTTCCGTAACGACCGCCCCGGCGGCGATCACCGCGGACTGACCGATCCGCACCCCTTCCAGAATCACGGCGTTAGCGCCGATCAAAACGTCGTCCTCAATCACCACCGGTTCCGCGCTAGCCGGCTCCAGCACCCCCGCTACAACAGCCCCGGCGCCGATGTGGCAGCGCCGGCCGATTTCTGCCCGCGCACCGACAACCGCATTCATGTCGACCATCGTTTCCGCACCGATCTGCGCGCCAACATTGATCACCGCGCCCGTCAGAATGACCGCATTCTCCCCGATCTCCGCCGCATCCCGAATCCAGGCTCCCGGTTCAATCCGGCAAGGCAGATCCTGAATCGCAAGCAACGGCCAGGCGCTCTGGCGCTGCGGACAGACTAACCGCAGATCGCGCAGCCGGTCTTTCTGGGCCTGCAGCTGAGGGCGCAGGCTGTCCCATTCGCCGATTACCAGCTTGAACGATTCGCCATAGACCGCGGCGTCTGTCCAGTGCGTCGGGGAGTCTTCGTTAAACAGCAAAAGCACCTCTGTGCTGCGTGGGTGATCATGCAGCTTCTGAATCAGTTCTTCGGTTTTCATTCGCACGCTTTGACCTCCACCTTTCCGATATACACCGACGGGCCGGTTAATAAGCATTGTTTGTCCGGCGCTTGTTCCACTTGAAGCAGACCGCCAGGACAGCGAACCTTACAAGGCAGCGGACAGAGGCCGAAGATCGCCGCCGCGACGGCGCTGGCGCATGCGCCGGTTCCGCAGGCCAAGGTCCAGCCGACACCCCGCTCCCATGTCCTGACCTGCAGCTCGCCGTTTTCCTTCAAACGCACGAAATCCACATTCGTGCCTTCCTTAAAGAATGGATGTCTGCCGAGGGTACAGGCCTGTTCCTCGCTGACGGCTTCCGGATCCGGCGTAAAGAGCACGGTATGGGGAACGCCCAGCCAGAAGCTGCAGGACTGCTGCTGAGAAAGAAAAGGGGCGTGAAGCAACCCTGGAAGCAGCGGTTGATTCGTCATCCGCTTCGCGTCAAAATCCGGAATGCCCGCTTCCACCCGACAGATAAACGGCTCGGTTGAACAAATCCACACGCTCCGCAATCCGTCGCCAGTTCCGATTCGATAAGGACGATCCGCCCTGATCCAGCCCTTGCGGTACGCATGATGCACAAAGCAGCGCAGACCATTGCCGCACATTCC
>QFCE01000429.1_pt1 | contig 39624 bp, 33 predicted proteins | sample 5346091 | NCBI WGS metagenome assembly QFCE01 (sample SAMN09062252, study PRJNA434731) | Human gut metagenome, whole genome shotgun sequencing project. | isolation source: stool timepoint A chromium assembly | host: Homo sapiens | collected 2015 | reverse complement strand
TCATTTAGGCCCAGCGATGGATCGGAATGAAGCGGCGGCGATACTGAAAGAAATTCAACAAACCTATCCGCAGGAAATTGAAAAAGTATGGACGGCTGAGGAAGCCCTGAATCAGTGGCACATGAAGGGAGATTTCGAGTTCGTGGTGGAAGCGGTGACCTCCGTTTCCTTTGGCAAGAACCTGACGGGCGATCTGATCGAGTCCGTTGATAATTTCGACTATAAATTCTCAGTTGCCACGCATGGACATCTGCCGACGAAAGGCGATCAGCCGCCGTTTATTCTAAGCGGTCCGGATATTAAGATGGGCGTCCAGATTCAAGGGGCGAAGCTTGTGGACGAAGCGCCGACAATTATGAAGATTTATGGTATTGTCATGGAAGATATTGACGGTCATCCGCTCGATGTTGTGCGTTAGCCTTTCAGCTTTCATCGAAGATCAGGGTCAATCACTCAGAGAGTAACGAATAGAATGTAAAAAAAGCAATGAGCGGACAGAGCTTGTTTCTAGTGAAAGAAACGCGGTCGAGTCCGTCGATCATTGCTTTTTTTAACCTTTGGATATCTTGTTTTTAAAACTCAAATAAGTTGATTTCATTATTGAGTTATAGACTAGTCTATGCTAGACTTAAATTGCCCGAGGAAAGGATGTGAAGAGATGGGGAAGTCCAAGGGCAAGAGAAAAAGAAGCACGCCCAATGATCAAGACCAAATCAGTCTGATTATTGAAATCGTTAAACTAATAACGGCAATTATCAGTTTAATCGGTGTGCTTCTTCCTTTTCTTAAAGAGATCGGCTTATTTTGAGCCTTTCTCTTTCCCATCTCTATTATATGCAAAAAAGAGATAGAAAACAATCGCAAAATTTTTTAGTCGATTCGTTGGGACTCAGCTTAAAATGAAGTCATTGTTATATGTTGCCATCTATAAACGCCACTAAGAAATTTTGCCAAGTGAAATGGATTAGATTTAGTTCGTTTTATCAAACTCAAATAAGTTAAGATCACTATTGAGTTATAGACTAGTCTATGCTAAGCTTAAGTTGCCCGAGGAGGATGTGAAGAGATGGGAAGTCCAAGGGCAAGATAAAAGAACTGCTGCAGCCGATAATCAGAATACCAAATCAGTTTGAGCGATTGAATCAGTTAAACTACTAACGGCAATAGTAGCAGTAATAATCGGCAGAGTTCTTACTATTCTTACAGGAATTGGCTTGATCTAAGCCATTCCCTACCCATCTCTATTATATGCAAAAAGGAGGCAGAAAACAATGGAAAAAAAGACTTTTAATCAAGCGGCTTATGTTAATGAATATAAGAAAAAGTTCTATAAACAGTATGCGTTTCGTTTCAGTCTGAAAAAAGATCAAGCGATTATTGATCACTTGGAAAAGCAAGCAGATAAAACAAATTATATTAAATCACTCATTCAACGTGATATCGAAAAATCAGAAAAGGAAAGTTCATTATAAACTAAATATATTTCGCTGGATAGACTAGTTTTCTCTCAATCTCTGCGATTGAGGCGGACGTTTGTTCTGAGGGCATGCTATAATAACGCTGTGAATTAAAGGGAGAGTTGGAAATGGAAAAAGAAATTCTACTGGTTAACGATTTGTGCGGCGTTGGGAAAGTCGCCTTGTCCGTTATGATTCCGCTGTTGTCAGCACAGGGACATATCGTGCATAATCTGCCGACCGCGCTGGTGTCCAATACGCTGGATTACGGTGTTTTTGATATTCAGGATACGACGGACTTTATGGAGAATACGCTGAATGCCTGGGATCAGCTGAACTTTCATTTCGATTGTATCTGCACGGGATTTCTCGTTTCAGAAAAACAGGTAGAATTATTAAAACGATTGTTTGTCCGTCATCCGGAGGCACTGAAAATTGTCGATCCGATTCTGGGCGATGAAGGGCATCTGTATCCGGGTGTGGATCCTTCCGCCGTCGAACTGCGCAGAGAATTAGCTGCTTCGGCCCAGGTGATCGTTCCTAATTTAACGGAAGCAGCACTGTTATGCTCGCATCCTGACTGGGGGATCAGCGTTACCCGGAAACAGAAGGATCAGCTGCTGGACGAATTGACAGCGTTAGGCTGCAGCTCGGCCGTGATCACCAGCGTCGTCTTTGCGGAAGATGGCGGTCATTATGTTTGTGGCCGTGATGAACAAGGCGTCAGCTTCGATCTCCCGTTTGAAATGATTGACGTTCGGATTCCCGGTACCGGCGATGTGTTCTCCGCCGTTTTGGCCGGGGCATTGCTGCAAAAGAAAACGCTGCCGGAAGCGTGTCAAAAAGCAATGGATGCCGTTGAAGCGTTAATTCGCCAAAATCAGTACAATTCCGATTTATATCGGGGCCTGCGGATAGAACAGGCCATCACTGAAAACCGGGGGATTCTATGATGAATTCCAGAGCTAAGATTATCATCACGCTGATCGATCGGAAGGGACCCAACGGCTGTCACCGGGGACATCAGATCGGTGATAGTTATGACTTTGACACAGAACGCGGACAATTGTGTCCTATGGCGGCGCATGTCGCGTTTCCTTACATCGATATTCTTCGCTATGGCGGACAGATTCCCGGCAATCCGGAAAACCGCGCGGTGTTCTGCTGCCCGGATGTCGATACGATCAATGTTTACCGGATTGAAAAACTGGTGAGTCAGGATACAGAACGACTGGAGCTCACGCCTTTGACTGTCAAGGATGCAGATACCGTCCTGGCGATGGCCGGCAAGGAATCCGTTGCCCGCTATATGCGCTTTTCGACGTTGAAATCTCGTTCGGAGGCCGTGGACTTAATCCTGCAGCTGACCGCGGGAATTAACAATGCCTGGCTTGTGACCAGGAAATCGACGCAGGAACCCGTGGGCGTGCTGGCATTAAAGCAAACGGAGAAGCCTGAAATGCGGGATGTGACGTTGTTTCTGGATGAACCAGCCTGGGGCTGCGGATTGGGGCAGGAATTGCTGAGCTGGGCAACGGATTTTGCCAGTCAAACTTTGAATATTTCTGTACTGCAGGCTTATATTGCCATGGAGAACACGGCCTGTCAGCGCCTTTTAAGCCGTTTGAATTATAAATTGGAAAAACGCTTCGATTTTGAGGATCAAAGCGTTCTGGTTTATCACAGAATAATCAATTAAAGCTGCGTTCGTTTCGGGACTTGACCTAAACGGAAAGGGGTCTTCCGACGGAAGAACAGAAGACTGCCGAAAAGAGCGGTAACGACTTCCAACAACGATTTCATAAGCGATGTTCCTCCTTTGTCTTTATTCTATGCTTATCCTGGCGGATCTACCATGGACAGGCATGACAAAATCCTCACAATTTTGTAAGGTTTGTGATTCCTTGATTCCTGGAAGCGCAGCCGGCCTGGAGAAGCTGGAAAAGCGGAGGAGATCAAGTCGGCCAGGTTCTGCCGATTATGAGCTTAGACTAAAAACTAACAGTCATGCCAATGAAGCTTGGAAGCGAGATCCAACATCCAGAATAAAAGGGAATGACGCTATTCACGCCAATAAAAAAGTGATTTCTGACATTGAATTCAGAAGATCACTTTTTATTTTACCTTGATTGTCCTTTAGGCTTACTCACCCTGATGAATGAGCTCTAAAACTTTAGCGACTACGTTGTCAATGCTGATGTCTTCCGCTTTTTCAGCCTTGCGCAGCTTCATCTCAACGAGACCGTCGCCGATTTTCTTGCCGACAGTCAGCCGGATCGGTGTGCCGATCAGATCCATATCCTTGAACTTAACGCCCGGCCGTTCATCCCGGTCGTCCAGCATAACATCGACGCCGGCGGCCTGCAGCTGGGCATACAGCTGTTCCGCGGCAGCCATCTGCTGCTCATCCTTTTTGGCAATGACGACGATCGCTACCGGATACGGCGCGATATTGATCGGCCAGCATAAGCCATGCTCATCGCTGTGCTGTTCAGCCAGCGCGGCCATGCAGCGGCCGATGCCGATGCCATACGAGCCCATCCAGACCGGATTCAGTTTGTTTTCTTGATCGAGATATTCCAGATCCATTGCCTGGGCATATTTCGTTCCCAATTTAAACGTATTTCCGATTTCAATGCCTTTTTTAAAGACGATTTTGCCGCCGCAGATCGGGCAGGTGTCGCCTTCCATGATCTGCCGGACATCCGCCGTGTAATCCGCTTTGAAATCTTCCTGATTGACATGGATATAGTGATATCCCGTCTTGTTGGCGCCGGTGATGAAATTCGCCATATGCGAAACTTCCAGATCCATGATTAACGGACAATGCAGACCGATCGGACCGGCGAAGCCGACTTTGGCGTCCGTCGCTTCGACGACCATCTCAGGTTCTGCCAGCGCGATTTCCAAGCCGCCGACAAGCTTGAGAACCTTGGTTTCATTGACTTCCCGATCGCCCCGGACCATCACCGCATACGGTTTGCCGTCGATATTGTAAATCAATGTCTTGACAAACTGATTGGCTGCTTCATGCAAAAACTCGGTGACTTCCTCGATCGTGCGCGCGTTCGGCGTTTCCACCAATTCCTTCGGCAGATGCGCTTCTGTGCTGTCAGCGCCCTCATTTTTGCACGGCGCAACTTCCAGATTGGAAGCAAAGCTGCATTGGTCACACAGGACTAAAACATCCTCGCCGATTTCCGTGACCGCCTGGAATTCCTCGGACAAAAGTCCGCCCATGACGCCGGTATCGGCGCGGACGATCTTGTAATCCATGTGCATCCGGTCAAACGCCCGCTTGTAAGCGTCGAACATTTTTTGATAGGCGACGTCCATGCCCGCTTCATCCTTGTCAAAGGAATAAGCGTCCTTCATGATGAACTCACGGACGCGGATCAAACCATAACGAGGCCGCGCTTCATCCCGGTACTTCGTCTGAAACTGATATAAATTGAACGGCATGTCCTTGTATGAGCGGATTTTCATGCCCGCCGCAACGGCGAACAGTTCCTCGTGTGTCGGACCGAGAACATAGCTCTTGTTAAACCGGTCCTTCAGCGAGAACATGCTGGAACCGAAGTTATCCCGCCGGCCGGATGCGACGTAAACTTCTTCCGGGATCAACGCCGGCATCAACAATTCCTGGCTTCCCGCCTGATCCATTTCTTCACGGACGATGTTTTCAATTTTTTTCAGCACTTTATACCCAAGGGGAAGGTACATATAGACTCCTGCCGAGCTTTTTTTGATCATGCCCGCACGAACCAGCAGATTACCGCTGACGGAATCTTCATCCTTTACGTTCTCACGCAGAGTCGTAAAGAAACTTTGACTTAATCTCATAACGCTTCTCTCCTATTCTTTGAAATTAACCTTTCTGATTATACCACAATCTGCCTGTTATACCAGAGTGAGGATGTCGAAATTTGCGCGGAAGGAAGGGCTTTTTACAAGCATAGTCTGTAAGGAAAGGAGAGTCAGCGATGAAACTAACACAATTGCCATCCGGCCTCAGCGCGGTCATCACGCGCATTGACCTGCCGCCGGCGCTGGCGGACCGGCTGGAAGCTCTGGGATTGCGGGTGGGCGAGGACATTGAATTTGTCCGCAGTGCGCCGCTGCAGGATCCGGCGGAATACAGCGTCGGGGGCAGCCTGATCGCGCTGCGCCGGCCGGATGCCGCGCGGATCCATGTCGCTTTGAAGAAAACCGAATGAAGACCGTAGCCTTTGTCGGCAATCCCAATGCCGGGAAAACTGCCTGGATCAACGCGCTATCGGATGCTGGGTTTGAGGTCGGCAACTGGCCGGGCGTTACGGTGGAGCGCAAGCAGGCACAGGTTGAATGGGATAAGGAAGCGATCACCCTGATCGATCTGCCGGGTATTTATGATTTACAGAAAACCAACAACGAGGAACAAATCACCCAGGACTTTCTGGAATCCCAGCCAATCGACTGTCTGATCAACGTCCTGGACGCGACGCATTTACAGCGGGCGCTGCGGCTGACGCTGAAATTAAGGATGCTGCAGATTCCGATGATTCTGATTTTTAACTTTTACGACGAGGTGCTGAAAAATGGAATTGAGATCGACGCGGCAAAGCTGAGCCGCCATTTGGCCTGTCCGATTCTCTGCGTCAGCGCGTTTGACAAGCAGGCCGCCCGGCAGGTGAAAGACACCGTTCTGGCGATGCTGCATCAGCCCTTTGACGGTTACCGGCCGCTGCTGCCAAAACCGCTGGAACAGGCGTGGGTCGATGAAGTCAACGCGCTGCAGCTGGCAGAACCCTTTGTCTCGCCGCTGGCGCTGCAGAAACAAGCCTATCAAAAGCTCTGTGACCGCCAGCCGCAAGCAATGCATGAGGCGCTGTACCGGGCGGTCGACAGCTTGATGAGCCATGTTCGTCAGGATCCACAGCGGCGGCTGTTAAAAACCAAGCGGATCGACGCGGTGCTGCTGCACCGGATCTGGGGACTGCCGCTGCTTTTGGCGATGAGCTTTGGGATGCTGATGCTTATCTATAACGGCAGCGCGCCGTATGTGGCTTGGCTGAATCAATTAACTCTCTGGATGCAGCACGGCTGCCGGCTCTTATTGGCTTCAATGCCGGCCTGGGTGCAATCGTTGATCTGCGACGGGTTGTTGGCCGGGATTGGCAGCGTGCTCAGTTTCTTACCGTTAATGGCGTTTTTGTATTTCTTCCTCGGCTTGCTGGAAGAAAGCGGCTATATGGCCCGGATCGCGTTTTTAATGGACCGGCTGATGCGGCCGTTTGGCTGCAGCGGCAAAGCGTTTGTTTCCTTGTTGTTAGGCTTGGGATGCAATGTTCCAGCCGTGATGGCGACGCGCGTAATCGAAGAAGAAAGCAGCCGCCGGCGGACGGCGCTGGTCGTTCCATTAATCAGCTGCGGCGCGCGCTTGCCGATTTACCTGTTGTTCGCGGCGGCGTTTTTTCCCGGACAGGGCGGGTTGGTCGTGTTTACGCTGTATGGATTAAGCCTAGTCAGCGCATTGGTGTTATCGCTGGTGCTGTCGCTGCCGGAGCATCGCAAACAGCCGTGGATGGTGCTGGAACTACCGGTATATCGCCGCCCATCGCTGCCGGTGGTATTCAACAAGGTCCGCCAGGAAGTCAAAAATTACACCCGTAAAGCGCTGACTGTCGTGATGCTGGCAATGACAGTGCTGTGGGGACTGACCTATTTTCCGACCGGGGAGATCGCCACGTCCTACGCCGCGCAGTTTGGCAAGGCGGCGTCCGTGATTTACGAACCGCTGGGTTTCGGCACGCAATGGCCATTGGTTGCCAGCCTGCCTGGATCCATCGCGGCCAAGGAAACAGTCGTCGGTTTTCTGGCTTCGGTGTTAAGCGAGTCAACGGAAACGCCGCCGGACTTTGCTGAGGAATCCCGGAACCTGATTTCAGGCCTGGGCGAAGCGGTGAAAAACAGTGTCGTGCACCTGGCGGATTTCAGCCAGGAAGGGCAGGATGCCGGCTTGATCAGCGAACTGGGCGCGCTCTTTCCAGATCCGTTAGGCAAGCTGCGGGCCTATTGCTTCCTTGTCTATTGTCTGTTTTCGATTCCCTGCATCATGACGCTCAACGCCCTGCGGCAGGAATATGGAACGAAGCTGATGCTGAAATCCATCGCGATCATGCTGGCGCTGCCGTATGTGGTCAGTCTGCTTTTATTCCAATTAGGACGCTTGCTGTTCTGGCTGTAATCGGTTGGATAGGAAAAAGAACAGAGTTATCTTGTGAAGTGCAGAACTTTATGGAAAAGCGCTTTCATTTTCGCTATAATAAAGCTACAAGAGGAACCTGAAAAGGAAAGGAAACGAAGATGACAGAAAAAACATCGTTATACGACTTTCATCAAAGCCACCAGGGCAAGCTCGTTGAATTTGCCGACACCTGGCTGCCCGTCCAGTATCCAACCGGCATCCTGAAAGAACATCAGGCCGTTCGTGAACAAGCGGGACTGTTCGACGTGTCGCACATGGGCGAATTTCTCGTCGAAGGCCCGGAAGCGGCCGTTTTTCTCGATCATTTGCTGACCAACAAAATCGCCAATCTGAAACATGGACAGATGCGCTACAGCTGCCTGTGTTATGAAAACGGCGGCACGGTCGACGATCTGATTGTCTACCGGTTTGACGACGAGCATTTTTTATGTGTTGTCAATGCTTCCAACAAGCAGAAAGATTGGGAGTGGTTTAATCAGAACTGCCGTCTCGACGTCCGGCTGCGCAATGTTTCATCGCTCATTTCGCAAGTTGCGCTGCAGGGCCCCAAAGCAATTGAGATCCTGGGCAAGATTGCCGATCTGACTTCACTGCCGGCAAAATCGTATTGGTTTACCGATCAGATCGCGGTCGCTGGCAAGGCCTGTCTGGTTTCGCGCAACGGCTATACCGGCGAGGACGGCGTCGAAATTTACATGCGCAATGAAGACGCGATGGCGATTGTCGGGGCGATCATGGAGGCCGGAACGCCGCTGGGATTGATTCCGTGCGGACTGGGCGCGCGCGATACGCTGCGTCTGGAAGCGGCGATGCCGCTGTATGGGCATGAGCTGGACGCTGAGACCTCACCGTTAGAGGCAGGTCTGAACTTCGCGGTGAAGCTGGATAAAGCTGATTTTATCGGCAAGCAGGGAATCCAGGAAAAAGGTCTGACGAAGGTCCGGATCGGCCTGGAACTGCTCGGCCGCGGCATTGCCCGCGAGCATTACGAGGTTCGTCAGGAGGGAGCAGTGATCGGCCATATCACCAGCGGGACGATGGCGCCGACGCTGGGCAAAGCGATCGCGATGGCCTATGTCGACGTCGATCACGCTCAGGACGGCGCTGAGGTTGAGGTTGTTCATGGAAACCGAAGCATGAAGGCGCTGATCACGCCGATGCCGTTTTACAAACGGAAATAACGCGGATCAAAGGGCGGAAAAGGGCGAAGGCCATCGTTTGTGAAGCGCAGAAACAAGGCCACAGCGGCCTCAGCTTCCGCTTGAACGAGGAAACCTGCAGTCCTTGCCGGAATGGAAAAAGCCGGCGGGACTGGGACAATAAAAATAAAATAAGAAATGAAGGAGGACACACAAAATGTCAGTCGTAAAAGAAGGTCTGCTTTACAGCAAGTCGCACGAATGGGTTGAAACGCTGCCGGACGGCACAGTAAAAATCGGGATTTCCGATTACGCGCAGGACAGTCTGGGTGATATCGTATTTGTCGACATGCATCCTGCCGGCGAGGACGTCGAAGCGGAAGGCGCGTTAGCCGATGTCGAATCCGTCAAAGCCGTCAGTGAAATTTATTCGCCGGTTGCCGGAACGATCAAAGAAACGAATGAGGAATTGATCGACGCTCCGGAAAAGCTGAACGAGGACTGTTACGGCAACTGGATCTGCGTGATGGAGAACGTCAGCGGATTAGACGATCTGTTAAGCCCGGAAGCCTACAGCGAATATCTGACGACGCTGGAGTAGCCCATGAGCGATTACATTGCATCCAGTCCGGAAGAATTGCAGGCGATGCTCGATTCGCTGGGGCTGAAAGATTTAGACGCTTTAACCGGGCATCTGCCCGAAGCGGTGCTTTTAAAGGAAGACGGCTGGGATCTGCCGGAGGGCATGAGTGAATTTGAAGTGTTGGCGAAGCTGAAGAAAATGGCCTCGCACAACCGGATTTATGAAGATCTCTACCGCGGGGCGGGCGCTTACCGCCATTACATCCCGAGTCTCGTCAACGCGCTGTCCAGCCGCGGCGAGTTTCTGACGGCGTACACGCCGTATCAGGCGGAAATGAGTCAGGGACTGCTGCAGTCCATTTTTGAATATCAGACAATGATCTGCGAGCTGACGGGCATGGACGTCAGCAACGCCAGTGTGTATGACGGCGCGACGGCCGCGGCTGAAGCCTTGCTGATGTGCCGGGATCCGAAGCATCGCCGCGTGCTGGTGCCAGCGTCGGTGCATCCGCAGATCCTGCAGGTAATCCGGACGTACGGCGAGGCCTACGGTATGACAATCACTGTCTTAGAGTGTCCGCACGGCGTGCTGGAAGAAAGTGTGCTGCGGGAAGCGCTGAGCGAGGATACGGCCTGTCTGCTTTTGCAGCAGCCGAACTATTTCGGTTTAATTGAAGACGCAGAAACGCTGTTTGCAGCGGCGGCGGAGAAAAAGGTAAAAGGGATTCTGCACATCAATCCGATCGCGGCGGCACTGCTGCCGTCAGCGAAGGAAGCCGGCGCTGTGATCGCGGTCGGCGAAGGCCAGCCGTTAGGCATGCCGCTGAACTTCGGCGGGCCGTATCTGGGCTTTATGGCCAGCGTATCGGCGATGATGCGCAAGCTGCCCGGCCGGATTGTCGGCCAGAGTACCGATCACGAAGGCCGGCGGGCTTACGTCCTGACCCTGCAGGCCCGTGAACAGCACATCCGCCGGGAAAAGGCCAGCAGCTCGATCTGTTCCAATCAGGCGTTATGCGCGCTGAGAGCGGCGATCTACTGCAGCGCGATGGGCACGGAAGGCATCGAACAGGTCGCCTCGCACTGTGTCAGCAACGCCCATTATTTAGCGCAGGAGCTATGTGAAAAAACAAAGCTCAAACTGAAATATGCCGGCGAATTCTTCCATGAATTCGTAACGGTCAGCGACGTGCCGAGCGGCGTGCTGCTCAAACATCTGGAAGATCACGGCATCCTGGGCGGACTGCCGCTGAGCGATCACGAGATTCTGTGGTGCGCGACAGAAGTGAACAATAAGGAAAATATGGATCATCTGGTCGAACTGATCGGGGAGGTGGCCGCATGAGCCAGCTGATTTTTGAACGCGGAACCCAGGGACATCGGGGCGTGGCGCTGCCAAAGCTTCAGGTTCCTGCGTATACTTTAAAAACAAAACTGCGCGCTGAGAAACCGCAGCTGCCTTCGGTCAGCGAACTGGAGGTCGTGCGCCATTACACCGAATGCTCCCAGCGTGTCAAGGGCGTCGATCACGTCTTTTATCCATTAGGCTCCTGCACGATGAAATACAATCCGAAAGTCAACGAAGACGCGGCCAACCTGGAGGGCTTTACGGCGATCCATCCGCTGGCGCCAGAAGAAGATGTGCAGGGCTGTCTGGAAGTTGTCGCAACGCTGGAAAAGTATCTGACGCAGATCACCGGCATGGATGCGTTCTGCTTCCAGCCGGCCGCAGGCGCGCATGGCGAATTCAGCGGCCTGATGACGATCCGCAACTATTTGAAACGCCATCATGAAGATCAGCGCACCGTCGTGTTCGTGCCGGATTCCGCTCATGGAACCAATCCGGCCAGCGCGGTGATGGCGGGCTTTACGGTCAAGCAGATACCAAGCAACGCGGAAGGCAACGTCGATGTGGAAGCGTTGCGGGCGATGGCGGATGAAACGACCGCGGCGCTGATGCTGACAAATCCCAACACATTGGGCCTGTTTGAAAAAGACATTTTGGAAATCACAAAAATCATTCACGACGCCGGCGGTCTGGTTTATTACGACGGCGCGAATCTGAACGCGATCATGGGCATTGCGCGTCCGGGCGATATGGGCTTTGACGTTGTCCATCTGAATCTGCATAAGACGTTCTCCACGCCGCATGGCGGGGGCGGGCCGGGCAGCGGGCCGATTGGCGTCAAGCGCCATTTGATTCCCTATCTGCCGTCGCCGCGGATCGAAAACGGACGGATTCATGAAGACTGTCCGGAAAGTTTAGGCCGGATGAAAATGTTCTACGGCAATTTCGGCGTCATGGTCCGGGCTTTAACCTATGTCATGATCTTAGGCAAGGAAGGTCTGCGCCGGACAAGCCAGGTCGCGGTGCTCAACGCCCGCTATCTGGAACATGAACTGAGCCGGAACTACGATATGGCGATTGACCAGCCGTGCATGCATGAATTCGTTATGACACTGAAACGTCAGCACCACGACCTGGGCGTCAGCGCGATGGATATCGCCAAGGGGATGATCGACCGCGGCATTCATCCGCCGACGATGTATTTCCCACTGATCGTGGAAGAAGCACTGATGGTGGAACCGACGGAAACTGAACCAAAGGCGGTGCTCGATGAAGCGGTGCGCGTGCTGAGTGAGCTGCTTGACTTGGCGGCCAGCGATCCGCAGGCACTGCAGGCATGTCCAACGACGACGCCGGTCGGCCGGATCGACGAGGTCCAGGCGGCCCGGCATCCGATTCTGCGCTGGCAAAAGGAAAACGAATAGCACAATGCTGTATTTTACAGAGGGTCAGACTTTTGACCCTTACTTTAATTTAGCGATGGAGAAGTGGCTGTGTGATCACCTCGACGGCCGGCGAATTCTCTATCTGTGGCAAAACGAGCATACCGTTGTCATCGGCAAAAACCAGAATCCGCTGAAGGAATGCCGGCTGGCGGCGCTGAAGCAGGACGGCGGCTTGTTAGCCCGGCGCTGTTCCGGGGGCGGGGCCGTCTATCACGATCTGGGCAACCTGAACTTTACGATGTTGGTTCCCAACGATCAGTTTGATCTGCATCGACAATGCTCCGTGCTTTTGCAGGCTGTGCGTCAGTTCGGGGTGGACGCGCAGTTTTCAGGCCGCAACGATCTGACGGCGCAGGGCCGGAAATTTTCCGGCAACGCCTTTTATCACGGGCCCCACGGCAGCTTTCATCACGGCACGCTGCTCGTCGATACGGACAGCGAGAAAGTGGCCAGATACCTGAAGGTATCCGCCGCGAAGCTGAAAGGCAACGGCGTCGATTCCGTCCGTCAGCGCGTCATCAATTTAAAGGAATGCGCGCCAATGATGACGATCAGCCAGCTGAAAACCGCGCTGCGGGAAGCGATGGAACAGGTTTATGGAGAACCGGGAACAATGTGGGAATGGACGCCGGCGCAGATTGCGGAAATCAAAGCGCTGGCCCAGGTTTACCGCGGTGACGCCTGGCTGTTTCCAGAGAAATTCCTGGCTGATTTATGCTTGGAGAAACGTTTCGCCTGGGGGGAGATCCAGGCGCAGCTGCAGCTGCAGTCACAGCGTATCTGCGCCTGCCGGCTGTATACCGACGCGATGGATGCGGCGGCGATCACAGAGCTGGAAGCCTTGCTTCATGATTGTCCGCTGACGTCCCAGGCGCTGCAGGAACGTGCTTTATCCGCAAGTCCGCACCATCCGCTGATCCCGGAATGCATCGCATGGATCAGTCAAGAAATAGAAGGGCAGGAAGCAAAATGGGATTAAAAACCGAGCTTGTGATTCTCGGCGCCGGCCCGGCCGGCTATGAAGCGGCAATTCACGCCGCTCAATGCGGCATGCAGGTCGTGCTGATCGAAAAAGACCAGGTCGGCGGCACATGTCTTAACCGCGGGTGTATTCCGACTAAAAGCCTGTTATACCAGGCGCATCAGCTGCGGATTGCGGCGCAGTACGCCAAGATCGAGATCGACGGCGAAGCACTGCGGCTGCAGAAGGAAGACACCGTGGGGAAGCTGCAGAAGGGAATTGCCCAGCTGATCAAAGGCAATTCAATCCAGTTTCTTCATGGCGAAGCGAAAATAACCGGCCCGCAGACGGTCAGTGTGAATGATGAGATCATTGAAGCTGAACATATTTTGATCGCGACCGGCTCCCGGACTTCAGTTCCGCCGATTCCGGGAATTGAACTGGCGATGACCTCGGATCAGGTGCTGCAGTGGGATCGTCCGCTGCCGCAGCAGGCTGTGATAATCGGAGCCGGCGTGATCGGTCTGGAATTCGCGGATTTATTATTGGATCTGGGGGTTGGGGTAACGCTGTTGGAAGCCGCTCCGCGGCCGTTGATTCAGGCGGATCGGGAAATCGCGCAGAATCTTCAAATGATCCTCAAGCGCCGGGGCGCGCAGCTGCATTGCGGCATTACGATTACCCAGATTCATGAAAATGCCGTAGACTATGTAGAAAAGGAAAAACCGATGCGCGCGGAAGGGGAATGGATCATCGCCGCAACCGGACGCAAACCGGTGTTATGCGATTGCGCGCCGGCACTGGCGCAGGAGCGCGGCCGTTTGATCACGGATGCCTGCGGCCGGACGTCGGTTCCTACGATTTATGCCGCTGGGGATGTGACCAGCCGGATTCAGCTTGCGCATCTGGCCAGCGCGCAGGCGATCAATGCGGTGGATACGATGCTGGGCTGGACGCCGCAGTTTGATTTAAACTGCGTGCCGTCATGTCTGTACACCCATCCGGAAGCGGCGTGGGTCGGCTTGTCGGAGGAGGAAGCGCAGGCGCAGGGGTTATCGGTCATCGTGGGCAAGACCAGCACCTTAAGCAATTCCAAATCCATGATCGAACAGGCGCCGCGCGGTTTTGTCAAGCTGATCGCCGACGCGGTCACCCGTCAGTTGGTTGGCGGAGTGATTGCCGGAGCGCATGCCAGCGACTGGATCGGCACGGTAGCTCAGGCCGTCAGCCAGCATTTGACGATCGACGACTGCCAGCGCGTGATTATGGCTCATCCAACCTGGAGCGAAGCGCTGCACGAAGCACTGATGGACTTTGATCAGCATGCCATTCATACCTTATATAAACGTACAAAATAACGAAAAGGCGGGCTTTCTTTTATTGGAGGTCCGCCTTTTATCGTAAGAATTGTAAAATTTTTCAAAACGGATCATTTAATCCTTTACTTTGGGGCACAATTTCATTATAATCATGGATAATACAAAAAGGGAAAAGGAGCGAATACTATGGCATATTACTATGATCAACCGTCTCATACCTTCAGCGAATACCTGTTGGTTCCGGGCTATTCTTCCAGCGAGTGCATCCCGACGTCTGTCAGCCTGAAGACGCCGTTAGTCAAGTTCAAGAAAGGTGAAAAACCGGCGATCGAAATGAACATCCCGATGGTCAGCGCGATCATGCAGGCGGTGTCTGATGACCGGATGGCGGTGGCGCTGGCAAAGGAAGGCGGCGTTTCGTTCATCTTTGGATCACAGTCGATTGAAAGTCAGGCGGCGATGGTTGCCCGCGTGAAAAATCACAAGGCCGGCTTTGTCGTCAGCGATTCCAACATTACGCCGGATATGACGCTGGCGCAGGTTCTCGAACTGGTCGAGGAAACAGGACATTCCACGATGCCGGTCACTGAGGACGGAACTGCCAACGGACGCTTAGTCGGCATGGTTACCAGCCGCGATTACCGGGTTTCCCGGATGGCGCCGGAAACCAAGGTTGCGGACTTCATGACGCCGTATGACAAATTGATCGTCGGTCATGAGAGCGACACCTTGTCGGACTGCAACGATCTGATCTGGGAACACAAGCTGAACCAGCTGCCGATCATCGACGAGAATCAGCACCTGTTGTATCTTGTTTTCCGTAAGGATTATGCCACACATAAAGAAAATCCGGATGAGCTCCTGGATTGCCACAAGCGGTATATCGTCGGCGCGGGCATCAACACGCGCGACTATGCGGAACGTGTTCCGGCGTTAGTGGAAGCGGGCGTCGACGTGCTGTGCATCGATTCCTCGGAAGGCTTCAGCGAATGGCAAAAGCGCACGATATCCTGGATCCGTGCGAAATACGGCGACTCCGTTAAGGTTGGCGCAGGCAACGTCGTCGACCGCGAGGGATTCCGGTTCTTAGCGGAGAGCGGCGCGGATTTCATTAAAGTCGGCATCGGCGGCGGTTCCATCTGCATCACCCGTGAAACCAAAGGCATCGGCCGCGGTCAGGCGACAGCGGTCATCGAAGTTGCGAAAGCCCGTGACGAATATTTTGAAGAGACCGGAATTTACATTCCGATCTGCTCGGACGGCGGCATCGTTTACGATTATCATATTACCTTAGCGTTAGCGATGGGCGCGGATTTCGTCATGCTGGGACGGTATTTCAGCCGTTTTGAAGAATCGCCGACGACGAAGCTGATGGTCAATGGCACCTATGTCAAAGAGTATTGGGGCGAAGGCAGCAACCGTGCCCGCAACTGGCAGCGCTACGATTTGGGCGGCGCTCAGAAGCTGAGCTTTGAGGAAGGTGTCGATTCCTATGTTCCGTATGCCGGAACGTTAAAGGAAAACGTCACGCTGACGTTGTATAAGGTGAAATCGACCATGTGCAACTGCGGTGCGCTCTCGATTCCTGAGCTGCAGCAGAACGCCCGGCTGACCCTGGTTTCCGCAACCTCGATTGTCGAAGGCGGCGCGCACGACGTCATCGTCAAAGACAAGAGCTCGATGAAATAAGCTTTTCCCTTACCCTGAGTGAAAGATCGGAAACTTCCGGTCTTTTTCTAAAGGGGGAAGGGGATCAAGATAAGTTGGCAAAATTCAAAAGTTGGTAAGAAAGGCAATCGGCGATTGCAAAGAAACCCGAATTTTGTTACATTAGGACTGGAATAAAAAGGAAGTTGAAGGAGGAACAGAGATGAAACAGGATATGATTTTAATTTTAGATTTAGGCAGTGATGAAAATACCGTACTGGCGCGGATGATCCGTGATCTGGGCGTCTACAGCGAGATTAAACCGCATGATATCACGGAAGAAGAACTGGCGAAGCTGGATAATGTCAAGGGGATCATCCTTAACGGCGGCCCGCTGAACATCGTCGACGGCAAGGCGATTGAAGTTCGTGATTTTATCTATGATGCAGGTGTCCCGGTGCTGGCAGTGAATTATGCGGCGGCCAAGGGTGAGCATTGCCTTGATCATTGGCCGGCAGAGGAAGAGGCGATGCGGGCGGTCGTGAATTCCTTTTTGTTTGACACCTGCCATGCGGAAGCGAATTGGAATATGAAAAACTTCGTTGCCGACCAGATCGAATTGATCCGGCGTCAGGTCGGGGATAAAAAGGTGCTGCTTGCGTTGTCCGGGGGCGTTGATTCTTCGGTCGTCGCAGCCTTGTTGATCAAAGCGATCGGCAAGCAGCTGGTGTGCGTGCATGTCAATCATGGCCTGATGCGCAAGGGTGAATCGGAAAGTGTAATTGAAGTGTTCCGCAATCAGATGGATGCGAACTTGATTTATGTGGATGCGAGCGAGCGGTTCTTAACGAAACTGGAAGGGGTAGCGGATCCGGAACAGAAACGTAAAATTATTGGCGCTGAGTTCATCCGTGTGTTCGAGGAAGAAGCGCGCAAGCTGGAAGGGATTGACTTTTTGGCGCAGGGCACGATCTATCCGGATATCGTGGAATCGGGCACGAAGACCGCGAAGGTCGTCAAGTCGCATCACAATGTCGGCGGCCTGCCGGAAGACATGAATTTCGAGTTGGTTGAACCGTTGTATTATCTGTTCAAGGATGAAGTCCGGGCATGCGGCCTGGAGCTGGGCTTACCGCATGACATGGTCTTCCGTCAGCCATTCCCGGGACCGGGACTGGGCGTCCGCTGCCTGGGCGCGATCACAAGAGAACGGCTGGAAGCGGTGCGGGAATCGGATGCGATCCTGCGTGAGGAGTTTGCGAAGGCGGGACTGGATAAGAAAGTCTGGCAGTATTTTACGATTGTTCCGGATTTCAAATCGGTGGGCGTCAAGAATAATGCGCGCTGCTTTGAGTATCCGGTGATCATCCGCGCCGTCAACACGATCGACGCGATGACCGCTTCGATTGAACAGATCGATTGGCCAGTGCTGACAAAGATCACGGATCGGATTTTAAAGGAAGTTAAAAACGTGAACCGGGTATGTTATGATTTGTCGCCGAAGCCATGCGCGACGATTGAGTGGGAATAAAGGTTATTTAACTGATTTTTCTCTTGATTATGGTTTGGCATTGAAACAGATCCATTTCCATATTGGATCATTGGGTTTGTCTGACTTTCATTGCGTAACGACAAACCTTGTTTTTCTCTCTATTTTATGAAGTTGTAACCAATAGAAGATTCTATGAATCATCTGTATGTTGCAACTTTTTTTTAAGATTAAGGTGCGGCTTAATTATGCAACGATTATAATTTCTCTGTTTTGACTGAAAATGGGTTTAAGTCTTTTTACTATAGGATGCTCAATCCTGTGGATCAAGCTTTGAAAGAGTAAAACTTAGCGTATGTATTGTAAGCTTACTCAAGGCATGATACAATACTAATAAATACAATACCCATTGTGAGCAGGGTTAGCTCGTAATATAAAATATTACTCCTTGGAAAAGTAAAGATTAGATCAATCAACAAGGTTGAGCAGGCAATTTATCTGCTTTTAAAGAAATTCATACCCATTTTAAAAATTTTTCAATCAGATTATTGATGATTCTTATATAAAAACACCTAGTCTTCAAAGGTAATGTTAGAGATTGGAGTATGAATATGGAAAAAAATAGCGAACTAAATGAATTGATTTACGAATACTATGAATCACGAATCCTTTTTGGAATTTATAAATATGGCGAAGAATTGAAGTCTGTGCCCCAAATTTGTGCCGCATTTAAGTTAGCGCGAAATACCGTTCAAATCGCATTTGACAGGCTCGAAGAAAAGGGATATATACGAACAGAGAAACGAAGAGTTGCAAGAGTTATTTATCAAGGAACGGACGAGCTATATAAAAAAAATCTAGTGGAATATTTTGCTTTGCGAAGAGATGGAATCCTGGATGTTCAGTTCAACGGCAATCTGTTATTTTCCTCTATATGGGAAAAAGGCCTGCAGAATTTAAGAATGAACGCTTATGATCATACGAATGGATTAAATTGTGCAAGGATCGCTGAATCAGAGCCAATTCAATTGTATATTGACGTATTAAATACTTTTGGAAATGAATTGCTGCTCGGTTTGTTCTGGCAAAATATGCGATACATTAGCTATTTTTACCCTCCTAGAAATGACAGAAAAACTAATTATATAACAGAGGATTTATTATCCGTCGAAAAAGCAAATCAACTTAAGCAAGAAACGGATATCTATTATTTTAATATCTATAAAGAAATTATGCGGTTTATTGAAACGGATTGTAAGAACTTTTGTCTGAATCAAGAGCAAATTCCTTTTCGATGGATAATATACCGGAAACGGCCTCAGTTACGTTACACATTAGCTTCCATTATCATTCGTGAAGTTTTATGGGAGGTCTACCCGGAAGGAAGCTATCTTCCTTCACTTCCTAAAATGGCAGAAAAATATCAAGTTTCGCTAATTACGATTCGAAGAACTCTGGAAGTGTTAAATTCGCTTGGGATAACTAAGGCTGAAATGGGTGTTGGAATAAAAGTGCACCTGCAAGCGGTTGATAATAATATGATGGACAGACAGGAAATCCGTGAAAATTTACGACTTTATGGAGAGGCATTACAGATCCTAGCATTAACCGTAAAGAATGTGACCCATTATACTTTGGATAATGTTAAAACAGAGCGGCGGTACACATTTTTAAAAAGTTTAAGAGGTCTATCCGGCAAGAATAATAGTCTCCTTGATATCGATCTTCTTTTAGATTTCATTATCAGTGAGTGTCCTTCGGCCTCCATTCGTGAAATTTATGGAAAACTGCGGGAGCTTATAGCCTGGGGATATATATTTTCAGCAGTAGAAACAGAATCAGAGGAAGTAAAAGTAAATATGAATGATTTTATTTGCGATCTAGAAAAAGCGTTGCAAACAAACAATTCAGAATTATTCGCAGCCCAATGGCAGTCCTTAATTGAGAAAAAACTTGATTTCTATCATAGAAAAAACCTTTTTTGGAAAACACATCAGGATCTGCCAAAATGAGATCATAAGGATTTATCTTATTTATTCGATTGGTTAAATCCTGGTTGACAATATATTTTGCATGTGAACAAAACAGTCGAAATTCAAACGAAAAAATAAATGGAATGAGCTGTATTCGCAAAAAGGTACAATTCCCCCGCTATGTAGTCATTTATTTTTATAGATGCTTAAGGAAATGATTTGTTTAAAAAGACATTAAAAAACTTTGATCAGATAAGTGGCATATCTTAGGAAAATGAGGAAGTTATGAAAAGAAAAAATAAAATTTGGTCGATTGTTTTCGTGATCGCGACATTAATTGTTTTGTCACTTGCGGTTTGCATTTATATGAAGCAACTTACTCAAGCCACCGATGGTTCAGTCGTAGCTTCAATGCAGGAATTATCCAGGCATGATAGACAGAACATTCAAAGTGAATTGGAGAATTCATGGGATTCTCTTTCCGCGATTTATGCCAGAACGAAGTTAAGTCAATGTACGAATATCCAGGAAGTGTGCAGCCGTTTGAATTTTGAACAGTTTTCAAGTATATATGACACGATTTATTTAGTGGACGATAACGGAAACACATTTTCAAGCGCCAATGTAGTAAAGAATGAGCAGGAACAAGAATATATAGCACAATTGCTCTCAGGCCAACAAAAAATAGTGGTGCGTTATGATAACCTTGGCAGTTTAGAAACACTTACAGAAAATCTCGTCTATGGCGTGCGATGCGAGCCTTTTGAAATTGATGGAATTCATTTCATCGGAATTATTGGTTTTTCGAAAATCAATTTGATTGCAGATCGATTGAAAATAGATAGTTTTGACGGCCGAGGCTATACCGGGATTATTGACGTTGACGGAAATTTTGTGGTTAATCGTGATCGCAGCGCGGGTATCGGAAAAATAGATAATTACTTTGAACAGCTGCAAAAGCGCGCAAATTTATCGGAAAATGAAATTTTAAATCTTATTATGAGGATCAGCCAGAAAGAAGAATTTCTGATGCGCTTTAACTATGTAGACACAGGCGCGCAAGTAGTGTCTTTCATACCGATGCCGGACACAACCTGGAGTATTGTATTGACGGTTCCACAAGAAGTGTTCAGCGAACAGACTCAGCAATTTGTATTCTTGACGATTATGATGCTCGCGACCGTCGTGATTGTTTTGTGTTTGATGATGTTTCTCATCATTCATATTTCTCTGGCCTCGGCAACCGCAAAAGCAGAGGCAAAATCGCGGGGAGAGTTTCTTTCTAATATGAGTCATGAGATACGAACGCCACTCAATGGAATTATTGGCTTAAACCATTTGATGCAGCAGAATATGCAGAATCCTGAAAAGCTCGCGGAATATCTGGGAAAATCAGATTCTACCGCTAAATATCTGCTTTCTTTAGTCAACGACATTTTGGATATGTCCAAACTACAATCTGGCAAAATGCTCCTCGTGCTGAAACCTTTTTCCGTTGAGGAACTGGTTGCGTCGACTGAGTCGTTGATGCGCAGCCGGATGGAAGATAAGGGAATCGACTTTATAGTAGAAAAGGATATTCTTTGTTCTAATCTTATTGGCGATAATCTTCGAATTGAACAAATACTTATTAATATTTTGGGAAACGCGGTTAAATTCACGCCGAAAGGCGGACGCGTTATCATGCGTGTATTTCAGTCGGAAGAAAATGATAAAATATTAACGACCTATCAAATTGAAGATACGGGCTGCGGTATCAGCGAGGAGTTTCAGCGAAAGATATTTGATCCGTTCAGTCAGGAGTATGACGGCCTTTCTCAAAACCGGCGAGGAACCGGCCTGGGTATGTCCATCAGTTCCTTACTGGCAAAGCAGATGGGCGGAACGCTAACTGTGAAAAGTCAGCTGGGGGAGGGAAGCTGCTTTACTTTCTTTTTGACAGCAGAGCGTGTTGATGATGAAGCGGAAGCAGTTAAGGTTAGTAACGTCGTTCAGGATCGCGATAACGAGAAAAAACTGAATATTTTGATGGCAGAGGATAATGAATTAAATGCGGAAATTCTTACAGAAATTTTGCATTCGGCCGGCTTTACTGCTACTCGCGCAGGAGATGGGGGCGAGGTCGTTGAACTGTTTAAAGCATCAGCTTTGTATGCGTTTGACGTTATTTTAATGGATGTTCAAATGCCTGTGAGAAATGGATTTGAGGCGACTAAAATTATTCGGGAGCTAAATCGACCCGACGCAAAAAAGGTGATGATCTACGCATGCACAGCCAATACCTTCAAGGAGGACCAAGAACAAGCGCAAGAAAGTGGAATGGATGGCTTTATTGCAAAACCGATTGATGTGAATAAATTGATACAAATGCTGAAAATGAAAAGTAGAGGAGAATAGAAATGAAACAATGGAGAAAATTTTTTGTAAAAAGCATCGCCTTAGCCATGTTCTTGGGAATGCTGACCGGATGCGCTTTCGAGAAAACAAAGATGGAAAAAGAACAGGTGACACTTAGAATAAAACTGCCGCCGCTGACTGTAGCCAATGCTGATACGGGGATCGCTGACTCTTATAAAATGCTTGCTCAAGCAGGTGAAGAATTTGCTGGCCAGTATGAGGAATATGACGTCAAAGTGGAAATCGTTAAATTCAACTATACGGAGGAAGATGATTATATCCCAGGCTGCTTCGACACAGACAACGCCGCAGATATACTTTTCGAAGGGTATTTTAATATGGCGGGATATATTCATACAGGGCGGGTAGTGCCGCTGGACGATATAATCACAGATGAACTGCGCGCGGATATTGATGATTCTCTTTGGAAGATGAGCCAGGTAGACGGCAAGACGTATATGCTCCCTTACTACAGTCTTCAAAACACGCTGATTTATAATAAAGATTTATTCCGGAAATGTGGTTTGACACAGTACATTGGGACTAATTATACGATCCAAAGTTGGTCGCCTGCGGATTGGGAGACTATTTTATCTGCGCTGGCGAAAAATTTGCCTGAAATGAGCTATCCGCTGATGATGTACGCAAAAAATGATCAGGGCGATACGCACATTATGACTTTGCTGCGCAGTAAAGGGAGTTCCTTCTTTGATGAGAACGGACATTTTAACCTTAATACGGAAGAAGGAATCGCCGCGCTGCAATGGTTAGTAGATTGCTATCACTCCGGGTACTTCCCATTAGGCTGCGAAAATATGGAAATTATTGACTGCAGTGCGTTGTTTGAAAATAATCAACTCGCGATCTATATCGCAAACAGCGCAACAATGGGCGATTCGGATTTGGCCTCGGTAGGTATTGCTAATTTTCCAAGTCAGGATGGGAAAGGATATACCACGTCGTTTGTCACTGGATTTGAAATATTTGATAATGGCGACGCGAGAAAGCTTCAAGTCGCTAAAGATTTCCTTCGCTATTTTGTCGCTAATGAGGAATATATGAATTATGCTCAAGTGGGTATTCCTGCTAGTAAGGCTACCTCGAAGCGAGTGAGCGAGTACATTTTCATGCAGGATGCTTATATGGCGAATGCGGCTAATACTGTGGATTTCACTGCGAATAATCCTAACTGGCGTGGTGTGCGCGATGTATTCTATACCCACATTCATGAACTGCTGACTGGGATTAAAACGCCGCAGGAAGTTGCCGAGGCGCTGGATGCCGATTGCAATGCGGCTATTGACATTGGATGGAAGACCAGTAAGCTTCACGATTAAACAAAAGCTTCATGAACGCGGGTAAAATTATTTTTTAACGCCATTTGTGTAGATAGATTAATTTTGCTGAGTAAAACACTGGAAAAATTTAGGAAATTGAAAATTTTCAAAACTAATCAAATAAGCTAAAAATTTATTGAGTTCGATTTTATTAAAGTTCTTTCTATCCGAGAGTTTATGGGTAGGAAAACTTTTTTTCATTGCCGTAAACTTAATACTTTAGGGTATAAAGCGAATTTCTCCGCCGATTTTTTCTAATGTCTTTTATAAGATTAGATCTTACAGGCAGAGTTTGCGAAGCGTTTCGTTCTTTAAAATATGACAATTTGATTTTTTAGGATGACCGGAAGCCAACGTTGAAATAGGTAATAAAATACTACCTTCAGAAATTTAACTGTATTGTTGGTGACCTGTATTTCGAATGTTGTAGAGGATCTTGGAGATGGATTATAAACTGCGAATTGACCGAATCGGTTTATTGCAATATATTATTCATATAGATCCTGTCTTTAAGACGAAAGGAAACTCAGCAGGTTTCTGCGTACGCCTTATGGACTTGCGTTCCGTCTTTTGAAAATGCCGCTTTGGGCATGGACTCTAGGAATGTATGCGCTGGGGGCTGCCAACGGTTCGATTTTGGGAACGATTGATATTTTTATCCAGAACAGTGAGTTTTATTCTATGGTGATTGGCGCAAGACCTGGTTATTCTACAGCTCAGATGTTCGTAGCGATGGTTTCTTCCATGATGGTTCTGTGCGCTGTGTTCCCGGTGCTGACGATGATGCTGCGGCTCCGGACAGAAGAAAAAAATTCCTGTTTTCAGAATGTACTTTCCGCCGCGGTATCTAAATACCATTATTTTGCTTCCTATTTAGAGATCGCTATACTTTCGGCATTTTTGATGGAAATGGCGGTAGCTCTCGGTATTTATTTTTCAGCGCTCGCTGTTTTGGATGATCCCGGCGTCCTGCCGTTGGGATACCTGCTGCTGTCCAATCTGGTGTATGTGCCTGCTTTGCTGGTGATGCTGGGACTCTGTGCGCTTCTCATCGCCGTTGCGCCTCGAAGGGTGAACTTAATTTGGGGATATTTCGGATTCTCCTTTTTAGCGACTTTTATCGGCAGAATTCCCGGTATAATTCCTGATTGGCTCAGAAATCTAACGCCGTATACCTTTATCCCTGTCTTGCCTGTAGATGAAATAAACTGGGTAACGCTGACTGTGCTGATAGGAATTGCTGCAGCGCTGATGGCAGCTGCCTGCGTAGTTTATCGGCAACGGGATATTTCAGCAGCCTAAAAAAGAAGCCGTCTTTCCTTAAAAAGGAAGCTCGGCTTTTGCTTCAGGGTTCTCTAACTTTCAGGCTCAGAATGGATAATACAAAAGTTCAGATGTGCATTGCTGCTTATGTTGTTTACTTGATGTTTTTCGAAAATTGGATAACGAAGTCGCATCAAATCCTGCAGAAGGAACCCGTTCATCATTTTCTTGTCTTAGACTCTCTTTCACATAACAGAGTATAGAAAAGGGAATAAGCGTTATCATAGTTTTCAACAATATCCGCAAATAAAGGATCTACTTTGTTTCCAGATTGGATCGTTTCTTTGCGTTCAATACCCAAAAAATTTTTTTCTCCCGTTTTTACTTTTACATAGCGTGGTTCTGAAACCGCAGGAAAATGTTCTGTTTGCAAGGTTCCATGAATCTCTTTATTGACATTGCTGTCTATCGTTCCATTTATATCTAATCCATATCTGTTTTTTAAGTAAATCAACGTCAAATCATGCGCAATCTGTTCTTTTGAGATCATGGTTATATTCTCCTTATTCACATTCTATATTGTGCTTAAAATTAGTGTAACATAGATGACTCTGATCGTTAATCTGTTTTTTTGAGCACTGAGATTTATTGCTTGCAATTGTGGTTAGATTATTTTTTTAATTCTGTAAATCAGAACTGCCTGATCAGTCAATACGGAGATCATGTCGTTGATTGGAGGCCTTTCCCATCGTTTCGGAGTTGCAAAAATATGATCTGCATTATCTGATTAAAGACTTACGAACCCGCGAGGGCTAGGCATCTTCTTGAGATTTACTATACAAATATTTCGGGGTATAATCAGTGTGTGAACAAGATTAAATCAATAGTACGCTATACTTCGTAAATTAAAGAATCAATGAGAAGAAACTGAGGTACGGTTTGATAAACAGGCTGATGAGATTGTAACAGAGGTAAGTTATGAAACTAAAAAGTGCATGGGTATTGGATGAAAAACAAAGTCTGGTTCAAAAAGATGTCTATATTGATCAAGACATAATCGTTGACGCTAATAATGAAAAGGAAGAACTGGATTGCAGTCATCTGTTAGTTCTTCCTGGTATGGTCAACGCCCACTTTCATGGCACCAGCACTGTCACGCGCGGCTTGTTTATGGATATGCCGGTGGCGCAATGGCTCAACGACACGCCGCAGGGACAGCTTCAACAACGATTTGTCAATGCGTTAAACCACTGCACAGAGGAAGAAAAGATTCAACTGTCGCTGTATGAATATATGTCGATGCTGAAGCAAGGCATAACGACCGTTTTTGACTGCCGCTTGTTTCAACAAGATTATCAAGCCAAGAAAAGAGCTGGCGAGCTGTGCGGAATCCGTCTGACTTTGGAAGCGGATGATCCATCACAATTAGAAGATCAGGGGCTGTTAAAAACAGCGCTGCCGTTGCCGGAGGAAAGCAGCTGGTCGCAGGATCGCTGCAGTCAAGCACAGTTCTGGAAACAAAATCATCCGCAGACAATATTCAAAGCGCATTGCATGGAAACGGATCTGGCCGCCGAGGCCATTCGATCCAAAGGCTATCAACATACGATTGAAGCTTATGCTCAAGCCGGTATGCTCGATGAACACAGCGTTCTCATTCATAACTGTAAAGCTCCGGCAGAGGCGATCCAGCTTGCCGCAGAACGAGGCGCACGGATGATCAACTGTCCAATCTCCAATCTGAAGTCGCAGAACGGCGTCAGTCCGCTGAAAATGATGCTTGATCAGGGAATTGAAATCGGGTTGGGCACAGATTGGGGAAGACTGCAGTTTATGGATGTTATGAAATGTGAGTATCTGCTTCTGCGGGATCAGCATGTTCTCAATCCAGCGCAAATCGTCTGGAAAATGGCGACCGAGCGGGGTGCGCGCTGCTGCGGGTGGCCGCAGACCGGCTGTCTGAAGCCTGGAATGCAGGCCGATCTCATTTTTATCCGAATGGACGAGCCGGATTTTCAGCCGCTGATCAGCACGCCGCAGTTCAGCGACGTTCTGCAGAACTGGGTTTTCGACGGCCGTTCGGAATGGATCGAACATGTCATGGTCGCCGGGCAATGGAAAGTCAAAAATCGGAAAGTTTGCGTTCTTAACGAAGCTGAGCTGATTGTCCAACAGCGGCAGCTGATGAAGAAACTGATATCGGAAACCTTGAAGTAAGCATGGTGTTCATGCTTATTTTCTTGTATACTAAAAGATAAGAAAATAAGAAAGGAATGATTTCTCTGTCAATCTTGAACAAAATGATCCTTTTACTGCTGAGTCTCTGTCTGCTCGGCGGTTGTCAGAAAAATCCAAAGACAACGCACGTGGCCGATACCAGTCTGGCGGCGGATACTGCGGAGGTCGAATATTACAACTCAACGAAAGCTCCGGAATGGACATGGCGCGAAGGGATTAAAATGGATGCCTATCTTTTAACCAGCGACGCGGAGCATACGATGGAAAGCACGATCCTGAACGGCAGCGATACTGCGACCCTCAGCTTCTGGATCAAGCCGTCGACAAACGTTCCGGATCTGCCGCTGATCTCCGTAGTCAACGAGCAGCAGGAAATGATGAAGCTGACCAACCTGACGGTCCGGGAAGACGGAACTTTGCAGGGAATGGCGCTGCAGATGAAAGCTGAAGGGCAGGAACAGTGGCTGATTTCCAACAGCGAATTTACGCTGAATACCCATCGCTACAATCAAATTGTGATTGTTTTTGAAGGAACGCAAGCAACGGTCTATCTCAATGGACAGGCGGCAATGACAGGGCAAATGAGCGCTTCGATCAATCAAATCGAAAAATCTTGGCTTGTCGTCGGCAAGGATGCGATTGCTTACGGCGATTGCATGGAAGGACAGTTTCAGGATTTTCAGATTCGGAAAAAGGCCCTGAGCGCTTCAGAAATCGAAGATGAGTTCGACCGTTTTTATCCAGAGGTATTGCTCAGTGAAATCACCATTCCGAATGCGGAAGATCTGCGAGAAAACCCGACGCTGTATCCCGAGGTGGACAGTCAGTACGAAGCCCAATGGACCAGCAGCAACCCAGCTTTTTTGAAAGTCGAAAACAACGAAGGCGTGATCACCGTCCCAACTCCGGAGCAGGGGGATCAACAGATTACGCTGACGCTCTCAACTAAAATCAAAAACCGTCAGTTCCAACGCGACTTCCCGATCACAATCCGGGCCCAGACGCCGGCAACCCGCTTGCTTCGGGACGTCAAAGCGCTGCCGATTACATTGGGCTCATTGCTGAATGCGGGGAGTCCGCTGCCAACAGTGGGCGAAAATGACAGCGTGATCGAATGGAAGGTGGTTTCGGGTGAAATTCGATTGGAAAACAATGTTCTGATCAAAATAAATCCGGAAGAAGAACGTGTGCCGGTCCAGCTGGAAGCGACGCTCCGGCAGGGGGATCAGCAGGAAACAATAACGATCGAAGCCGTTGTGCTTGACGCCTATGCCGGTTATATCTTGTCGTATTTCAACGGCGATCTCGGAAAGGAAACGGGAAAGCTGGCGTACAGTCTGGACGGTCTGCACTGGACTGATTTGAATCAGGGACAGGCCATTCTGACCAGTAAGCTGGGAACCGGACGGGTCCGCGATCCGTTTATCGGCCGCGACGCCGAAGGTCAATTTGTGATTCTGGCGACGGAAGGGTATGATAATCCTTCGATCTATGTCTGGAAAAGCGAAGACCTTGTGAATTTAAGCGATCATGGCCTGCATCGGATCGCCTGGTTCGATAAAGGACTGTACAGCACCGGAAGCCGGGCCTGGGCGCCGGAAATGACGTATGATCCCGCTGCCGGAGAGTATGTGATTTATTATTCCGATGCGCAGGATCCGAAAAGCGGATCCATGTTTGCGGTGACTACCCAGGATTTTGAAACCTTTACTTATCCCAAATCGCTGTTCAATCCAGGCTATAAAGTGATCGACGGCACAATCCTGCGCATGCATGGTCAGTATTGGATGCTTTATAAAGATGAACGTGAGGCGGCGCAGACGATCTTCTATGCGGGCACCCAGGATCTGACTGCGGGGTTTACCCGTCGTTATGATGATTTGTTCATCTATAACCGCAAGTATATTGAAGGACCGTTTACGCTGCCGTCGCTGCATGAGCCTGGTGTTTTCTATCTGTACGTGGACAATTACCCGAATCAGCGTTTCTATGTCGCGCGCTTTTCTCAATTAGGAGAAGACGCTGATTTTGAGTGGCTCGCAGAAGGCGACTATACGCTGCCCAACGACGACGTCCGGCATGGCTCCGCGATCCCGGTAACGCAGAAAGAGCTCGATCGTATTCTGCAAGCCTATTCCTGATTTTTAACAGACAGGAATCGAATCGGACAGTTGAGATCGCCGCGAATCCGTGTTGGACAGTCTGATTTTAACCCATCCATGATTCTAATGAAAAACGTTTCTTACTTGAGTCCTGGCTTCAACCGGACCCGATTTAAGAAACGTTTTTTTGCGACAGCGGAAAGATTAAAGTTCCATCTTCTTCTCTGATCTTTTGCTTCGCTTTTCGTATTTCGATGTAGGCCTTCCTCGCGCCGCAAGTCTTCCTTTTACCAGATCAGGCAAGTGATAACAAATTGTCATTCTTTGCCCCGGAAGGAAAGGATCTTCGACACTTTAAGCCAATCCGAATTCCCTCCAGACGGATAAAATTGTACTGTGACTGTGACCGGTTAAGCGGCCGGCCTCTCTGGCAGACAGAAGCGGATGATCCAGTTTCATCTGACAGATCGTCTGAATATCACTATCTTTAATTCTCTTTTTAGACGTGGAAATTTTATTATTTTTGTTTTGTTTCTCTGTCTGTTCATCGTAGAGCCCGCTTTGTTTCAAAATTCGGTAAACCGCATGACGCTCCATGCCGACAAGCTCAGCTATTTCCTGAGTGGAGGCTTGCGGACGATCCTTTTTCAGCTGGCAGATCTTTTCATTCCGCGCTTGGGTCCGATGATGATAACGAGCCTGTTGCCGCTTTACGCTCAGCTTTCGTTCCTTCTGACTGTCATAAATTCCGGCGTTGACTTGGACTTCTTTTACTAAATCCCGGCTGACGCCGAAGTGTTCCGCCAGGGTCCCGCACTGACATTTCAGGATTTTTAACGCTCATTTCCAGAATGTTCAGTTTTTCTGATTTCCACGCGGCTTTTGTGAGTTCAATCCCAATCCAGACCAGCCAGATCGCATTTCAGGATTTGAGAAAGTGAGGAGCGAAGCAGATCAGCTTTGATCGCTTCGGTTTCGCTTTTCTTACAGTTAATTTCAAGATAGCACTCAGCGGCGATGCCATGGTCCAGGGCCAGCTTTCTTTTTTGCGCGTCGTTCACTTTGTTTTTCTTTAACGTATTCTTAAAATAACCAGTACCTTCCTCATAATGCTGCTTTCCATGCGCTTCCAGGATCACACCGAAATCCGGCAGATAGAAATCATAGGAAAACGACTGCGCCCAAGGCAGCTCTTTTCTGGAAGCTTCTTGGATATAATGAATTCCAAGATAATCCAGCACGGATTTAATCAGCCGGTGCGGAAAGGAGCGCCCGACAGACCAGGAACAGGCGCAGCCGATGGAATGCGTATGATGCAGCGTCGAAATCGCAATCGCTTTTTCGCGCACATTGCCGCAATAGGGACAACGGAAGCGAAGCTTTTTGTTTTGCCCGCGGGTATATTGTCGGGCTTCGTCTTCGCCGCCGGGAAAGAAGGGGATCATCCAGCGATCGGTTTGGGCGATGGAACGCCTGCCGGACAGAGGCGAATACCGGCAGTGACCACAGGCACAGCTTTTTGGCGGCAGGACACGTTCTTCCGCCATCCAGGTTTTAGCGCCGCACCGCGAACACAGGATCAGAACTTCGCGCTGTGTCATCCGAGGATTGGATTTTAAACGCCCGCGGCGCTGATCTATAATCGTATAATCTCGTCGGGCGTCCGCAAACCGCTGCCCCAGCGACGTAACAAAATCGAAATGGCGCGTTTGAAGGATCCTGCCTAAAATACAATGCTTGACGGAGCTGGCCGGCACCGCGGGAATAATCCTACCGGCATACTGGATATCCAGCACCGCTTCACCATGATTTCCGCTTCCAACCCGCAGGATCGTCAGCAGGCCCTGCTGATCATCATACTGAAAGGGAACGTCAAAGCCTTCCGACTGATTCCAGGCAATAAAATGACGCGCGTCGCGGGGAAGTCCGGATAAATCAACAGAGCGCATGGGATCACCTCACTTTTATCCAACGGATTGTTTTTGAGTATAGAACTTAACTGTAAATAAAAAGAGAATTACGGAACAGTCTGCGCTTAAAATTGTGATGAAAGCGGGATGCGGAAAGCAAAGCAATGGGGGAAGGGCGGCCGCACTGTTTCTTTAGGAATATATCTTTTTTGCCGGAAAAACAGTCTTCAACAGGAAGAAAAGCGGCTGTTCTGCGCCGCTTGCTTGTCCTCTGTAAAAATCTGTTAAACAAGCGATCAGGGGCCTTTAAAACATGAATTCAGAATACTTTAAACGACCTCCGAGCGCCGCAAATCCTGCTGAATTTTCTTAAACGCCGCATCGATCCCGAAATCTCTAACCCATTCCAAATACTGCTGAAGCAGCGCTGCGGTATGCGGATGCATGAACTGCTTGTCGCTGCCCTGAAGGAAATACTCGATCGGCGAAGCGTTTGTATACTTCTCTTTCTGATACGTCTGACACGCTGCGATCCGGTCGCAGACCATCTCTGCGACATACCGCTTCGGCATTTCCACGCAAAATAAGCCTTGACATTGCTTGTTCCGGTCAATCCAATACTCCCAGTGATGCTTGTTATGCCCTTTGTGATGCAGCCACCCCTCGGAATAGCCTTTGGCTTCTTTTTCGGCGTCGATCGGTGAGCGGTAGCCTTGGAAATAACGCACTCCCGCCCAGAATTCAACCGGGCTGTATTTCGACAGATCATGAAGCAGACCCTGCTTGATCAAGCCCATTTTAAAGCACAGCCGCGTCACCCGCAGCTTGTGCAGCGTAATCGTCTTTAAATGCCCCCAAAAACGCGCGGGGAATGAGGAAGAACGCATATCGATCCTTCTTTCTGTTCTGTTTTCCATTCTATAGGAATGTTAAAAAAAAGGCAAATCAAAAGTCCGCAAAAAGGCATGAGAAAGAGTTTCACCAAACCGTTTTTCATGCTAAAATAATACAATGAGCGGAGGGTTAACATGAACCGACATAGTTGTAGAGAAAAAGCGATGATCTGTTTGTATCAGCATCGTCTGCTGAACAAACCGATGGATGAAATCATTGAGGAAGTCATGGAGATGAAAACCGGAGAGCTGGATGATTTCAGCCGGATTCTGATCCTGGATACCCTGGACAATGAAAACCGATATATCCAATACATTAACGAAACCTTAAAGGATTGGAGCTTCGAGCGCTTAGGCGTTCTCGAACAGGCGATTCTGCTGATGGCGTGCAGCGAACTGGATCACCAGACGGCCTCGGCAGCGATCATCATTGATGAAGCCGTGCGGTTAGCGAAAGATTACTGCGACGACGAAGCCTACCGATTGATCAACGGCGTTCTGGACAGAATATGAGAAACCGGCAGCTGAGCGTCAGCGCCTTAGTCCGGTATCTGAAAGGCAAGCTGGATCAGGATCCGCTGATTCAGCGTGTGATCGTTGCAGGCGAGATTTCCAATTTCACAGCGCATCGCAGCGGTCATTGGTATTTTACATTAAAGGATGAGAAATCACGCATCAGCTGTGTGATGTTTGCTTCCAATGCGGCCCGCTGCAAGTTTATTCCCAAGGAAGGCGACTCCGTGCTGGTGCAGGCCAACACGTCGATCTTTGAAGCCAGCGGACAGCTTCAGCTTTATGTTACGGCGATGAAGCCGACCGGTTTAGGCGATCTGTATTTGAAATATGAAGAATTGAAGCGCAGGCTGCATGAGGAAGGCCTGTTTGATCCGGCCCGGAAAAAACCGCTGCCCCAGTATCCGATGCGGATTGTCGTCATCACTGGAAAAAATACCGCGGCGCGCCAAGACGTTGTTACGACGCTGGCCCGGCGCTGGCCGATTGCCCAGGTGAGCGAAATTCCTGTGCTGGTGCAGGGCGAAGGTGCGGCTGCACAGATCTGCGCGGCACTGCGGCAGGCAGATACGTTAGGTTTTGACGTCATGATCTTAGCCCGCGGGGGCGGATCGATTGAAGACTTGTGGTCGTTCAATGAAGAATGCGTAGCCCGAACGATGGCCGGGTTGAAAACACCGGTAATCTGCGGCGTCGGTCATGAAGTCGACGTCACGATTGCCGATCTGGTCGCTGACCGGCGGGCTCCGACGCCCACTGGCGCGGCAGAGATGGCAACGCCGCAGTTAGCGGAGGTGCAGAGCCATTGCCTGCGCCAGCGGCAGCAGCTGATCTATCTGATGAATCAGAAACTGCGGCAGCAGCGCCAGCGTTATCAGCAGCAGGTTGAAAGCCGGATCTTTCAGGATCCGATGAGTCTGCTTCAGCCGCTTCAGATGCGGCTGGATTACGACAGCTCACGGCTGCAGAACACAACCCAGCGGCTCCGCAGTCAGCGGGCCCGGCTGGATCAGCTGAGCGCAGTTTTATTAAACCAGACCTCGCGTCAGGTCCATCTTCAGCAGCAGCGCTTGGGACAGCTGCGGCTGAATCTGAATCACCATGAGAAACAACAGCTGATGCTTCGCCAGCAGCAGCTGAAAGAAAAGATCCGGCTGCTGGACGCCTATTCCCCGTTAAAGATTCTGGGGCGCGGCTACGGTCTGATCGCTCAGAACGGGCATTTGGTCCGTTCTATCCAGGAAGTTAATGTCAACGAGGAGCTGCGGATCCGGCTGCATGACGGTCAGATCCAGGCCCATGTCAAGGAAAAGGAGGAACAAGCATGAGTGAAAAGCCGACGTTTGAACAGTCAATGGACCGGCTGGATCAGATCGTTTCGCTGTTGGAACGCAATGAAATCGCGTTGGAACAAGCGATCGGATTGTTTGAGGAGGGTCTGAATCTAGTTCAGGATCTCGATACCCAGCTGCAGGGATATGAAAATAAGGTACAGGAACTGATGCTGCGGCATCAGCCGAAAGAAAGTCAGGACGAAAACTTATGATGAACGAATTTGAAGCATTCCTGCAGCGCCAGTGCCGGCTGCTGAAACGTTCCGAGGTCAGCGAAGCCATGGAATATTCGCTGATGGGCAAGGGAAAGCGGCTCCGTCCGCAGCTGTTGTTCGCGGTCGCAGAGGGTTATGGACTATCAGCACAAGCGGGCTTTATGGCCGCCGGAGCACTGGAAATGATGCATACGTATTCCCTGATTCACGACGATCTGCCGGCGATGGATAACGACGATTACCGCCGGGGCCGCAAGACGTGTCATAAACAGTTTAACGAGGCGACGGCAATTCTGGCCGGCGACGGTTTGCTGACGCAGGCCTTTGCCTTAGCCGCCAACAGCAGCGACGACCCGGTCAAAGCGTTAAAAATCGTAAAGGAGCTGGCCTCGGCCGGCGGAGCGGAAGGCATGATCTTAGGCCAGATTAAGGATCTGGAGGCGGAAAACAGCCCGGCTGTAACGCTGGAACAGCTCAAAGAAGTCCATTTGTATAAAACCGGCTGTCTGTTTACTGCGCCGCTGGTCATGGGCGCGATTCTGGCCGGTCAGGACGCGGCCATTTCGCAATGGCGAAGGATCGGCGCACTCATGGGTTTGGCCTTTCAGATTCAGGACGATATCCTGGACGTCACCAAGAGCAGCAAGGAGCTGGGAAAATCAGCCAGCGATCTGGATAACAAAAAATCGACTTATGTCACTTTATTGGGGTTAGGTCAGGCGCAGGATGCGATGACCGAGGTTTACCGTCAGACGCGCGACGCGATCCGTCAGATGAACCTGGATACGCAGCGGCTGATCGCGATTCTGGACGCGATGGAATTCCGTCAGTATTAAGTGAAGATAAGGAGGTTAGCGGAAATGGATTTAACCGATATACACGATCCCGCGTTTTTAAAGCAGCTGGATCAGCGGCAGCTTAAAGCGCTGGCGCAACAGATTCGGGAATTCCTGATCGATCATGTCAGCAAAACCGGCGGACATCTGTCCAGCAATCTGGGCGTCGTCGAGCTGACGATCGCTTTGCATAAGGTGTTTGATTCGCCGCAGGATAAAATCTTTTTTGACGTTGGACACCAATGTTATACGCATAAAATTTTGACTGGCCGGGCCGGCCAGTTTGACTCGCTCCGTCAGTATGAGGGGCTGTCCGGCTTTCAGAAACGAGCTGAAAGCGAGCATGACGTTTGGGAGGCGGGACATTCCTCGACGTCGTTGTCGGCGGCGTTAGGCATGGCGGTCGCCCGGGATCTCAACCATGAACAATATCACGTCGTGCCGGTCATCGGCGACGGCGCCTTGGGCGGCGGGATGGCATTGGAAGCGTTGAATCAAATCGGCAGCGAACAGCGCAACATCATCATCATATTTAATGACAACAACATGTCGATTTCAGAAAATGTCGGCGTTTTGACGCAGAACTTTGCCAAGCTGCGCGCATCCAAGCCCTACAACGCGTTAAAGAACGATCTCAAGACAGCGCTGAACCGCAACAATGTTGGTCAGGCGGTGCTGACCGGTCTGCAGAACATGAAGGATGCGGTGAAAAAAGGCGTGATCGATACCGGTGTGTTCGGCGAATTCGGGCTGGAATATCTCGGGCCGGTCGACGGCCATGACATCAAGAGCCTGATTCAGATCCTGAAAGTTGCGAAATCCCATCAAGGGCCGGTCGTCGTGCATGTGCTGACGAAAAAGGGCAAGGGTTATTCCTATTGCGAGGAAGATAAAGAAGGTGTCTGGCATGGCGTCGGACCGTTCAATCCCCAGACAGGAAAACCGTTGTCGGCGACGCCGGCAGGCTATCTCTCATGGTCCTCAGTCATCAGCGAGACGCTGGTTCGTTTAGCGAAGGATAACAAAGATATCGTCGCGGTGACGCCGGCAATGATCACCGGCAGCAAGCTGGAAAAGTTCTTCGCGGTTTACCCGGAGCGCGCGTTTGACTGCGGGATTGCCGAAGAACATGCGGCGACGTTCTGCGCCGGACTGGCGATCAGCGGGAAACGGCCGTTTATCTCGTTGTATTCCTCATTCCTGCAGCGTTGCTACGATCAGATCAATCACGATATTTGCCGGATGGATCTGCCGGTCGTGATTGGCATTGACCGGGCCGGACTGGTAGGGGAAGACGGCGATACACATCACGGCGTCTTCGATATCGCGATCCTGCGTTCCTTGCCGAATCTGATTTTAGCGCAGCCTAAAGATGCCGGGGAAGCCCAGCAGCTGATGGCAACGGCGTTTGCCCAGCCGCATCCGATGGCGATCCGCTATCCGCGCGGGACTGCGCTGTATAACGAGCTGGCGCAGGCTGAACCAATTCCGGTCGGCAGCTGGACGCTTGTCAATACGGAGCCGGATCACCGATGCACCATCGTAACCTATGGCCCGGACGTCGATAAAGTCGTATCCAAAGTACTGACCAATTCGCTGCCGGTTCAGGTTGTCAATGCCCGGTTCTTCAAGCCGCTGGACGAAGTCATGCTGCAGCGGCTGGCGGAGGAAGGCAAGCCAGTTATCGTGTATGAAACAGATATGCTGGCGGGCGGTCTTTCCAGCGCGATTCTGGAATGGGCTGCCGATCATCAGGCGGCGATGACCATCCGGCGCGTCGGCATCGGCGATACTTACGTACCGCAGGGTTCGCTGAATAAAATTCGGCGGCTGGAAGCGATTGATATCCTGAGTTTGTTCGATGTGATTAAAGAATACTGCGAAGCTTAAATCATTCCGGAAGGAGGAAGCTGATGCTTAAACATCTGTATGTCAAAAACTTCATTCTGATCGATGAGGCCGATTTGGATTTTGATGCGGGCTTCAGCGTGTTCACCGGAGAAACCGGCGCGGGCAAGTCGATTTTGATCGACGCGATCAGTTTGCTTTGCGGGCAGCGCGCCCAGGCGGGATTCGTTAAACAAGGCGAAAATAAGGCACTGATTGAAGGCGTCTTTGATTTCTCCACGAATCCGCGGGTGCTGGCATTATTGCAGGAAGCTGGCTTCGATGGGGATGAGGACGTCGTCATTAACCGGGAGATCAGCGCGGAAGGCAAAAGTCAGATGCGTCTGAATCACCGCGTGACCACGGCGAACTTCATTCGCGAGCTGCTGGGACATGAAATTGACATTCATTCCCAACATGATACGCAATATTTATTAAACCGCAGTTCGTTTTTAAATCTTTTGGATCAATATCTGGATGACGAAGCGTTATTAGCCAGCGTCAGAACTCAGTTTAAAGCTTACCGACAACTGAATGATCAGCTTGAGGAAGCACGCAGCCCGAAGGCTGAGCAGGACTTGGAATTCCTGCGGTTTCAGCTGAATGAAATTGAACAAGCGCAGCTGAAGCCGGGCGAGGATGAGGAGCTGGAAGCGATCGAACGGCGGATTGCGGCCCGCGAGAAAATCTATCAGCGGGTAGCGGAAAGTCTGGAAATTCTGGATGGTGAACAAAGCGCGGTTCCGCAGCTGTACGAGGCGGCGCGGCTGACCGGCGGATTTCCGGAAGAAACGGAACTGGCAGAAATCAGCGAAGCGTTGAATGAGCACTATTATGGCCTGCAGGATTTGAAAGAACGGCTGCAGCGTTATTTTGAGTCGCTGGAATTCAGCGAGGAACAAATCAACGAAGTTCAGAGCCGATTGTTTGAAATCAATCGTTTAAAGCGAAAATACGGCCGCAGTCTGGATGAAATTCTGGAAAAGGGAGAAAGTTTCCGGCAGCAGTTAAATCAACAGGAGCACCGTCAGGAATACTTGCAAGAGCTGCAGAAACATGTGCAGACCGCCTACAAGCAATTTGAAGAAAGCGCGCTGAAACTGCGCCAGATCCGGCAGCAGAAAGCCCTGGCGCTGCAGAAGGAAGTTGAAATTCATCTGCACGATTTAATGCTTCCGCATGCGCGGTTCATTTTGCAGCTGAAAGACGCCAAGCCGTCGGCGCATGGCCTGGACGAAGCGGACTTCATGATTTCCATGAACCCCGGCGAGCCGGTCCGCTCACTGACGCAGGTTGCCAGCGGCGGTGAATTAAGCCGTTTAATGTTGGGGCTGAAAACGATCTTTACCCGGCTGGAGGGGATTCAGACCGTCATCTTTGACGAGATTGATACCGGTGTCAGCGGCCAGGTCGCAACTGCGATCGGCTTGAAGATGAGTTTATTAGCTCGTGACGCGCAGGTCTTCTCAGTCACGCATCTGGCGCAGGTTGCGGCATGCGCGGATCAACATTACCATGTTACCAAGCGTCAGGGACAGGATTTCACGGAAACCCAAATCCAGTGTTTGAGCAAAGAGGAACGGATTGACCAGCTGGCCCTGATCTCGCAGGGCGAATTGTCCGATACGGCCCGGCAGGCAGCCCAGGAGTTATATCAACGCAATCAAAAGAAAGTGAATGAAGCACGGTCAGTTTGATCGTGCTTTTACTTTCTTCAAAGACTGGCAGGGGCATTCCGCGCTGGAAAAGACTGCGATCCCTTGGACAGCCGCTATTTTCGTTGGAAATATTTTAAAGTTAAATAAATTCCTCGTCTTATTCCAACGGTTATATGCGACGTTTTCCCAGTTGAAACAAAGCCTTGGTAAGATTTTCTGGATATAGTTGAAGCCTGGAAGCGCCATACTATCAGTACTGCGAGGTGAGGCCATGAAAAGAATTTTCGGTTTGACGGCCTTCCTATTGACGTTAACGCTTTTACCCGTTCAGGCCCAGGAGAAAACCGTCATTCTGGGCGGCGATACGATTGCGATCACAGTCAATTACGAAGGCGTTTATGTCAGCGGTATGTATGATTTCCAAGTCAATGGGGAAACGCTGTCGGCAGCGAAGGAAGGGACAGTGCAGGTAGGGGACCGGATTATTGAATCCAATGGCCGGACCGTGTCGACACTGGAGGAACTGTTTGCGAATCTGAAAACGTTGCAGAAAGAGCGGAATCAGGTTCCGGTGACCGTCATCCGCAATGGGCAGCGGGAAGCGGCTTCATTGTTTGTCTGTTATCTGGAAGCAGAAAAGGTATTCAAGACGGGATTGTATGTGAAGGATAAGATCAAGGGTGTCGGGACAATGACGTATTATGATCCGGCGACCAAAACCTTCGCTGCTCTGGGGCATGAAATCGCGGAGGAAGGGCAAAGCCGGCCTGCCGATGTCACAATGGGACAGATCTTTGAAGCGACCGTCGTTTCCGTCCGGCGCTCAACCTCCGGAAATCCTGGTGAGAAAATCTGTCAGTCGGAGAGTCTGGTTCCTATTGGTACGGTCAGGAAAAACACGATCTATGGCTTGTACGGCAAAGTCCAGACACTGCCTTCCGCCGCGCAGAGCGTACCTGTCGCTTCGCGCGAAGAAGTTACCGTGGGCCCGGCGGAAATTTATACCGTCGTGCAGGGAACGACGCCAAAGCGCTACGCAATCCAGATTACCGAGGTGCGCAAACAGAACGGTCAGGCCGTGAAAGGAATCCGCTTTCAAGTTACCGATTCCGCACTGCTCAACCAAACCGGCGGCATTATTCAGGGAATGAGCGGATCGCCAATTCTTCAAAATGGGAAACTTATCGGCGCGGTAACGCATATGGTTACCAGCCAGCCCGACAGCGGTTATGGGATTTACATCGACTGGATGTTGGAGGAAGCCCGGCACGATTAACAGACACAAACTAAGGAAATGCCTGAAATTCAGGCATTTCTTTTGGCTTGAGTTCAAAAACAGGCAAAAAAGCAGAAACTTTTCCATGGACTTCGACCTGTTTCGACTTCTTTTTCAGTTCAAATTCCATAAAATGGAAACATCGAACAGAGGAGTGA
>QFCE01001792.1_pt1 | contig 39760 bp, 25 predicted proteins | sample 5346091 | NCBI WGS metagenome assembly QFCE01 (sample SAMN09062252, study PRJNA434731) | Human gut metagenome, whole genome shotgun sequencing project. | isolation source: stool timepoint A chromium assembly | host: Homo sapiens | collected 2015 | reverse complement strand
CCAAAATTTATAGAACCGAAGAAATCGTTAATTTTATAGGCTGTTTGAAGAAGAAAATGAAGCTTTACGAATCAAAATATGATAAACTAGATAAGGTTAAAGAGTTAAGGAGTTCAATATGTTAGAAAAAATAAAAGAAAAATTTTTAAATAAAAGCTTTTTATCGTTCGCTTTTATCGGTGCGTTCAATACGATTTTATCTCAGATATTATATATGATTTTCGTTAGTTTCAGTATCGCAGTATCGACTTCAAGTTTACTTGGAGATATTGTTCCTATGTTTTTTTCTTATTTTTTAAACATGCATTTTACTTACCATGAAAAACCGAATTGGAAAAGCTTTATTTCATTTCCAATCAGTTATCTTCCGGGAATTATCATTAATATGGTAATGACTGTGATCTTCGTTAATTGGATCGGCGTGGATAAACTTTTTGCCAAAGCTTTCGCCTTGCCGCTGACAATTCCGATTAATTACTTGACAATGTCCTTAATCGTAAAATTAACATCGAATAAAGATAAAAATTAAGGTGAGTAAGGCCGGTTCCAGTGTTTTCTGGGCCGGCTTTTATAGAAAGTCAGTTTGATCTATGATATGATTTACAAGGTGATTAGGTTATGATTAAAATATTATTAGCTGTAGGTGTTGTTTTATTTTGCAGCGCTGGTTATGGATTGTTCGCTGAGAAATTATTAAAATTAAAGCCGACGGGCTTTACCGCTCCTTTGGGCTTTGTTTTGTTATTATGTACGCTGCAGCTATGCTACTATCCTGTACAGTTCTTTAATGGATCTGTATCTTGGATTTATGCTAGCAGTTATCTAATATTCGGCTGCTTACTACTATACTCTTTATTTCATATTAAGGAATTATTTAGACGCTATTGGCAATGGAATACCCTTTGGATTATAGCTTCATTTCTTGCCTTCATCGCTGTATTTTATCAGTTATTTATCGATATTGGTTTCTCAGATTCACCAATGTATTTGAATTACATAGCTCAGAATATTGATAATCAACATTTAAATTTATTTAATTTGTATTCGGGAAAGGTGGGTGCTGAGTGGGATGCGCTGTATTTATTCCAAGGATATTATCATTTCGGCACTTTTTTATGCCATGTAATTAATGTTCCGTCAGTTTTATTAGGAATTGGCGGTAAAATTGATAACATTGTAATCTCCACGTGGGGATTAGGCATGATCTATTCGTTGATTTCTTCCATGTTAATAGTCAATTTTGCTGAAGGGTTAAAAATTAAACAAAAAAGTGTTAAGTATGTGCTTATTGCATTTACATTATTTTTTAGTAATTTCTACTATTGGCGAGTTGCCTTTGCGTTCTATGGGAATACATACCGCACTCTGCTAGCTGCTTATTTAATCTATACAGCGTATTGTTGGCTGCGTGATAAAGAAGATTCGTTAAAGTATGTCATGATGTTCATCGTCGGAGCGGGTTTAGCTTGTTCCTCATCTTACTTGTTTATTTCCTTTGCGATTTTATTTAGTTTGGCTGCTTATCTTTTTGTTAGTAAAAAAGAGAATGCCTTTGTTGATATGTCAATGATCGTTTTACCTATGGCGATCTATGCCGTTGCGATGTTTAGTCGGAATAAGGAAATTCCCTGGATCGCGCCTGCGCTAGCTCTAATTTTTATAGCTTATTATAGTCTGCGATTCACAAAGTGGATGAAGAAAATAATAGATATAATTGAAAAATTCTTTTTCAGGTATGGCAAATTGATTTTCTTTATCCTTATTCCTGTTCTTATGATGGTGTTTGCGGCTTATATTAATTTCTTTAAACCTGATTATTTATATGATTATGCCTATTATTTCAATAATCATCAAGATTATGACATGGTCAAAGATTATTATTTCATTTATTCTCATATTTTCGATAATATTCTTAACATTATACGATGGATCGGCGTTATCTTGATTCTTTGGAAAGCTCATTCAGAAGAACAAAACTATATAAAATCTTTATTTGTTATGATGTTGATTTTATTTTTAAACCCATTAGCGACGACTGCGGTGGCCTACTTGATTGCCTCTAATGTATTTTATCGTACTGTAGAAGTTTTGTTTAATCCATTTACTGAGATGTTGATTTTATTAGCTGTTATTCAATGGCTTGATCATCGAGAATGGATAAAACGGATGTTATTAGTTATTCTTTGCGTCGAGATTGTTGTCGGACATGTTGCTTCTTATTTGGATTCTGATTGGGGATTATACACCTTTCATGTAAATGGAGGGAAAACAGTGAATCCGATTTATAAAATCAGTGATGAGGAAATTGAGGCAATACATGTTCTTGAGAAATTAATTGAGCGTGACCAAAATCAATTTAACGATGAGCATCAACCGACAATTATTTCTCATGCGGAAGGGGTAAGAACTTTCCTTCCTGACGTATATCAGATATTTACTGCGCGGGATTATTATTATATTTGGAATCGCGTCGATTGGATTTTCTATGATTTAGCTCGCAGACATTATGATTGGGAAGCCCCAGCAACAGAAGATTATGCTCGATCTTGTGGTTATTTGGATTATTATAATGTTGATTATCTTATTATTCAGTATTGGGAAAATCCAGAATTTGACGAGGCAACAGATGCTTGTAGTAAAACTGAAGAAATAACTTCGAAATTTAAAGTGAAGGCATTACTTAAATAAATAGTAAGGTAAGAGAATTAGGGGATTTGTGGAAATGAGAAAAAAATATTGGATCTTTCTGTTAATCATTACAGGAATTGAGTTTTTTTATTTTAACTTTGATGCTTTAGAATCTAGATTTTTTAAACAAATCAGGCCTGACTATGAATTTGTTTTATCTGATGGACTTTTCTACAATGATGATAATACTATTACCGTTGTTGATAATAAAAATGCAATAGTGGAATTAAAGAATATTAACCATTTAGTCGATAATGTTTATGTGGGCTTAAAAGTAGTAAATGTTGATTATATAGAAAAAATATCAATCGGTATATGGATGACGGATTCAGGTAATGAATATCAGTATTATACTGCAGGAAATCATGATTATATTCTTAATGCTAAAAACTCACATTATCTTAGACTGCATCCATATGGTAAACTAGAAAATTTAAGATTAGATTTTTCAGATTTGGAAAATTATACATTTCAGATTTATACGATTGAGTTTAATGCTAAAGTGCCTTTTCATTTCTCTTGGCTTAGAATATTGATAATAGCTTCTATACTTTTATTGATCGACCTCTTCAGGCCACATAATCCTATTTTCGAATATGATTTTTCTTCTAATTCTATAAAAAAGCCTTTATTAATTAGTTTGATAGCGGTAATTTTAATAGGAGAAATAAGCATATTAAATTTTATGGTATATTCGATACCAATTTATAGGCATAACGAAACATTTGAGCATTTTATGCAATACGAATTATTAGCCGAATCATTAAGTAAAGGAAAATTTAGTTTGGAAATTGAGCCAGAAGAAAATTTAATAAATTTGTCTAATCCTTATGATCCAACTGCTAGGTCTGATTTTCACTGGGATTATGCTTTTTATAATAACAAGTATTATGTGTATTTTGGAATAGTTCCCGTTTTAATTTTTTACTTACCATATTATTTAATTACAGGGACAGGTTTGGAGAATGTAACAGTTGTATTTATAAGTCTATCATTATTTGCTCTAGGAGTATTTTTACTATTATATGAAATAATAACTCGGTTTTATAATAAAATACCTATTTCGTTATATCTTTTAATGGGATTAACGATAGTTAATGGAGCAGGAGCAATTTTTATTGTAAGAAAGCCCGAGATATATTCCGTGCCAATAACATTAAGTTTAATGTTCATTGCCTGGGGATTATGGCTATGGTTAAGGTCAGTGAAAACTGAGACTAAAATTAATAGGTTAAGCTTATTTTTAGGATCTTTATGTATGGCATTAGTTGCAGGTTGCAGACCACAAATGGTACTGGTGAGTTTTTTAGCCATTCCAATTTTCTGGAACACATTAAAGAATATTTTTAAAGAGAAAGAAGCTTTTGAAAATTTCTTGATAGCAATTCTACCTTTTGTTATAGTAGCTTGTGGATTAATGTATTATAATTATCAACGCTTTGGGAGTGTTTTAGATTTTGGTGCTAATTATAATCTTACAACAAATGATATGACAAAACGAAATTTCAATTTATCGCGAATATGGACAGGAGTATACAATTATGTATTTCAGATACCAAACCTATCAGATCAGTATCCCTTTATATTAGATACTCCATTTCATACTAATTATTTAGGTATAACAATCATTGAACCTATGTATGGCGGATTTTTTATGACACATCCAATTTGCTGGATATTAGTGTTTGTTTATGGGTTAAAAGATAAATTAAATAAGGTCACTTTTCAAGTTATTATTATACTTATAGCTATAAGCTTTTGTATTATTGTTATGGATATAGAGATGGCTGGAATTTTACCAAGATATATATCAGATTTTAGCTTTTTCCTTCTATTAGCATCTTTGCTTGTATTAATGTCTGTAATTCAATATTATTCCCATCGAAATTGGATAAGGTATTTGTTTGCAGCTATTGCATTCCTTCTCTGCATATGTCTGTTTTTCGATTTATTTACTTTTTTAATCTATGATAATGCCAATAATTATATTCAAAATCCAAATTTATTTTATAAGATTATGGGATTGTTTCAGTATTAATTAATGGTACAATAAAAAAGGAGGATATTCTATGTCTAAAATTGCTGTGCTTGTACCCTGTTATAATGAGGAATTAACCGTTGAGAAAGTTGTGACAGATTTTAAAAAAGAGCTTCCCAACACCGATATTTATGTATATGATAATAATTCTAAAGATAAAACCGCAGTTTTGGCATCTGCTGCAGGTGCGATAGTTAAAAAAGAAACAGCTCAAGGAAAAGGAAATGTTGTTCGATCAATGTTTAAAGATATTGATGCGGATATTTATATTCTTGTTGATGGGGATGATACATATCCAGCTGAAGAGGTTCATAAGCTGATCCTACCTGTTCAAGAGGGGATAGCTGATATGGTCATTGGTGATCGTTTGTCGAATGGCACTTATTTTGAAGAGAATAAACGAGGGTTTCATGGATTTGGTAATAATTTAGTTAAAAATCTTATCAATTTCCTATTCAAAAGTAATATCAATGACATTATGACCGGATATCGTGTTTATAGCCGTAGGTTTGTAAAAAATATGCCTGTAATGAGTTCCGGTTTTCAAATCGAAACTGAAATGACAATATTCTCACTGGTTTACCGTATGAAGATTGTTGAAATTCCAATAACCTACAGGGATAGACCGGTGGGAAGTGAGTCTAAGTTAAATACATTCTCGGATGGCTTTAAGGTTTTAGTCAAACTTTTTGATTTATTCAAAAACTATCGACCTATGTTATTTTTTAGTTGTATTTCTATTTTGTTTGTAATTTTAGGTCTCATCATTGGGACACCTGTTATTACAGAATTTTTTAAAACTGCATTTATTACTAAAATTCCAAGCGCTGTGTTGGCGGCATCTCTATTTATAATTGCTTTTCTATTTTTTATGATAGGCATAATATTAGATGCGATAAAAAATCAAATGTGCATCTTATTTGAATGTCAATTAAATCAATTTGAATATCAAGAAAAATATAAAGCGAGGGAAATATGAAAAAACTAATAGTGATTTTAATCAGCGTATTAGTGTTAACTGCATTTGGCAGTTTTGCTTATCTCCTGTATAATAATTTATCAAAAAGTAATGAAGATTCAGGTAAACTATCAGATATGCTACCAGTTGATAATTTACAAGAGACGGCTGTTCCATTAACAATAACTTCTCCGATTGGTGATTTAGTGGAAGATTGGAATCATACTTATCGCGTTATGGCTCATGCTTTAGGCGGCATTGATGATTATGATTACACTAATTCTTTAGAAGCCTTTTATAAAAATTATAATGAAGGAACCCGATTGTTTGAAATCGATCTTGATACAACCTCGGATGGAGATATTTGTTTAATTCATACTTGGGAAGATTTTCGCAATGAGTTAACAAATATCGGCGGTGATTGGCCAATGTCCACAGAGGAATTTAAGCAAACAAAGATCCATGGGAAGTATACAACGGTAATGCTTAAAGACATTTTAAATCTCATGAATGACATTCCTGATTTTTATATAATTATTGATTCTAAGACTTTTGATATAGAAGGTTCAGAAACAATGTATGATCGAATGATGGATGAAGTGAATATGATTAATCCAGAATTAGTGAAAAGAATAATCCCGCAGGCTTATACACCGGAAATGTATGATTTTCTAAATGAAAAATATAATTTTTCAAAGATTATATTTACCCTTTATCACTACTATGTAGATTCTGATGGACAGAAAATCTATCAATTTGTTAAAGATCATAAGGTACCTGTTGTTGTTATGCATATGGATAACGAATGGGCAACAAAAGTAATTACTGATATTTATGCTTATGCGGAAATGCAAGAATATGAAGATCAGTTTACAATTTATATCCACACAGTGAATCAAATGGAAAAAGCATTAAAGATAATAAATGATAATCATTTCTTTGGCGTTTACTCTGATTTTATTACAGAAGACATGCTGGCAGACCGTTTAAACTAGATTAATAAAACAGGAGCTTGGTTTATAATCAAATAATGAGTGTAAATTAAGCTCCTGCTTTGTTTTTAATTTTCGTTTGCGAAATAATTAGAAGTTAAAATATTTTGACTAATTTGAATTTCTTCAAAGACCTGATTATTAATTTCATCAATTTCTTCATCGGTAATCGAAGGATCAAGTTTAATTGTCGTTCCTTTCGTAGCGTTATAATAAGCGCGGTCATTGAGCCATGAGCGATCTTCAAAAATAACCAATCCATCTTTGTCCGATAATACATCTCGGCCTGTTATTAAATGGCCATCCAAATTGATATCAAACAAATTACATAATGTAGGCATAATATCGTAAGTGGAAGTTACTTTATTAATGATTTGACCTCCTTCCATATCGGGGGACCAGATAATAAACGGAACTTTATAAATTTCGAAATCATTGTTTAGGTCGGTAAATAATTCTTTTGTTGCGGACTTAGTTAATCCGTAAGGATAATGATCGCCATAAATGGCAATCACTGTATTTTCAAGCTGTCCTGTATTTGTAAGTTCTTTAATTAAAGCCTCCAGACCGCTATCCAACGTTTTCTGAGCTGCTAGGTAACAGAGTGCTTCTATAGAGTATTTTTCTCCTGCCTCGCCGTGCAGAACTATGGTCTGCCAAAGATCGTATTCTAATTCATAACGTTCGCGAACATATGGAACATGACCTGATACGCTTATAAAGAAATCAAAGAAGGGCTCTGAAGCATTTTCATTGGTTGCTTCCAATCCTTTAAGAAATAATTCTCGATCATGGATCCAGTTATAGGCTTCAACAAATTCAGACCGTTTTTCAAGATTGAGATCAACCCAATCATAAAGATAGGTGAATCCATAGGTATAATGTAATGTTTCACGATTGTAGAATTCTTTTTTAAAGGAATGAAATGAATTTGCTGAATATCCAATCTCTCGAAACAATTGAGGAAGTGCATTAGGAAATGTATTTTCGTAGAAATCATAAGCAAGCGGACCGTTATCAATGGAAGGAATTTGAGAGGTAAGACTAATAAATTCGCTGTCGGCTGTCGCTGATTGATAAACTGGAGCGTAATGATTGTTAAAGTTGATCCCTTGAGTTTTCATCATATATAACGTAGGAGTAAGCTCTTCATCGATGGCAATGGTTGATAAAGATTCACATAAAACTAAAATCAGATTTTTTCCTTTGAATAATCCCGTGTATTCATTAGGCTGCGATATATATCCGTGTTCTTCCAAATAAAGATTTATCAAAGTTTTCTCTTCATCAATATTAGAAGCATTATGACTAAGGGTTAGTTGCGCATCTTTGATCATATAGGAATATAATCCTAACCGTTCGACGGCTCTGACCTTATTGTACAATGTCTGATAAAGGTATGCATCACTTTCACTTTTTTTGCTGCTGACAGGATAGTTATTAAATGTTAAGAATAGACAAGCTATACTTAATATACAGAGAAAACTCGTAATGCAAATTCTTACGATATAGTTATATTTATATTGTTTTCCTTTTAATAAATTGATGAGAATAAATGGGACTAAAGGGACAAAATAACCAAATAGATCCAAAGTTAATTTACCAGTCGCTTCATTTTTAACTTGGAAAAATTCTTTTAAAATGCTAGCTTTCGAAAAAGAAAAGAAAGTTGAAAAATAATTATAATGAAGATTTTGGCAAAAGCAAAGCAAAGCAATTACGCTTGTTACGATGATCCCATAAGCTAAACGAGTTTTGCGGCCCATAAGGAACATAAAGGAGCATAAAAATACAGCGATAAAAATATCAACAAAGACGAGTTTAGAATTGGGTGCGGATAAGTTAAGCTGATGACGAAAATAAAAATCTAAAAACAGAATAGAAAATAAGAATATTAAAATATCTAAATTGCAGAAAAAATGTTTTTTTATTGTTTTCATAAATTATCACCTGGTAATTATTATAAGCAAAAATGATAGAAAATTAAAGGTTTATTTTAATGGCTGAACTATTCTATATAGTGAATTGAAAGAAATTGAGATATAATGTAAATGCTTAACTTTTTTACTTGGATATTCTGTGTTTAATTCTGTAATGTAACATTGCGCTTTAGTTTAAATCACAAAATTTGGAGGAAGAGAATGAAAAAAGAAGTCAAGTATTTACTCATATTATTTGTAGCTATTGCCGGAATATGTGGCTTTATGTTTTTACCTAATATAATTGCTCATATACCTGTAACATATGGAACGGATCTGAAGCCTGAACAATTATTCTTTAATATGGAATTTACGAATTTAATGAATAATTTCTTTACGACTGGAACTTTACCATTCTATTCGTGGAGTATGTTTTTAGGTACAAATTTTTATTCTTCCCAGACGTTTTATATTATGGGAGATTTATTTACATGGGCAAGCTTATTACTTCAGAATTTGAATTTTTTTGACCGGACACTGGTGCTTGAAATTGTTAAATTTTTTATAAGCGGTTTTGCGATGTATTTCTTATTAAGGAAGATAAAAATATCATCTAAAATCAGTGTCTTCGGCGGTTTGTGTTATGCGTTTAGCGGTTGGGCTATTTTCTTTAGCGGGCAACTAATGTTTCATTCGTTTTATTGTATAGTGCCTCTTTACTTTTGCGGAATAGAGGAATATCTTAAAACAGGCAAAAAAATGCTGTTTCTATTGAGCACCTCAATATTATTAATTTCGCACTGGTATTTCTTTTACACCTTATCTTTTCTTACGCCACTCTATTATATTTATCGATATAGTTTAGCTAAGCAAGACAATAAAAGATTTTTACCAGATACACTTAAATTAATTGGTGTCTACTTTGTTGGTGTGATGATAGCTGGCATCATACTTGTTCCAACCTTAAATTATATGGCAGGGAATAATCGTATAGGGCTAAATATAACTTTATTATTTGAAGATCCTCAAGTTTATTTGCATTTCCTAGTATCGATGTTTGCTCCTAATTATCAATATATCTATGGCGTTAATATTTTTGAAACAAACTGGCATGTAACAAGAGAAATTTGTATATGGGCAGGGAGTTTGACCGCTTTATTAATTTGCCAAATATTTTGGGTTAAAGATAAAAATTTTAAGAACAAGACGTTAATTTTCTATTCAATATTGATGCTTTTAGCAATATTTCCATTAGGAGATGCAGCTTTGCATGGCTTTGGCGAGCCTTCTTTTCGTTGGACATTCCTATTAACCTTATTTAATATTCTGATTGCATGTTGGTTATTAGATCATGATGAAATACTAAACGTAAAAATGATATATCCAACAGCAGTGGGAATAGCAGTCTTTTGCTTATCTATCGTACCTTTGTCGGCTTTAATTGAGGGTAAATTGAATTCTGTTTTTGAAACCTACGGGATACAAATCGTATTATTTGCTGTTTGTGCTTTTTTGATTATCTTATACTCAATTTTATTAAAACGTAAAGCTATTAATCTATTAATTGTTTTAACTATCCTTGAATTTGGAATCTCTGGAAGCGTTCATTATATTAATAAAATGGATACTTCTGAGCGGGGAAGTTATGAGTTTGTCGAACGGGTAACTCATGTATTACAAGATAAAGATAATGAGCTGAATAATTATTTAAATTATTTGAATCAAGATAATTACACTGAATATTATCGGGTATATGTACCGCATGACTCCCTTTATTGGAATTATAGTCATAATATGTCTGTAGCATATCAATTGAATGGGTTAATGATATATGATTCTACTTATTCACCGTCAATTAATAAATTAGCGGAAATGAATCCCAATATTAGAGCATTTAATTCGGGTATGATTTTCAATATAGAAAATGGCGATTTAATGGAATTTTTAAACGTAAAATATGCGTTAGTGTTAAATGAACGAGAATTGCCTGCAGGTGGTGTTAAATGGCGTTTGATTCAAAATGATTATCGCGGAGATATCTCTATATATGAAAATGAGAATTACAGGCCATTAGGAACGACATATCACTCTTTGATGACCTATGATGAATTTGAACAATCTTATGATGATCTATATGAATTGAATAACATAATTGTGTGCAGCACTGAAGATCTTAACGAGATACAACAATATATTTCAAAAGATCGAGTTAGTCTTACTAATATACATTATGGAGGTAATCAATTAACCGGGGAAGTTCAAACGAGTGAGAACAGCTTTATGGTGATTACGTTGCCATTTGACGAAGGTTGGAAGATTATGATCAATGGCAGTGAAGTTAAAAAGTTCAATGTGAATGGAGGTTTTATTGGGATTCCTTTATTAAAAGGGGATAATGTGATAGAAATGTATTTTATGCCAGATGGGTTCAAAGAAGGTTTGTTATTGAGTGCAGTTGGAGTCCTGATAGCAATAATAATTTTTATAGCTGAAAAAAGAAATCATAAACGAACAAAAATTAACAATTAAGATGATTTAGATTTTCTATCATTCACATTTAATTCTATGTAGATTGCTTAGAATTTGACATATAAAAAATTCATGCCTACCGTTTTTGTTGTAATTTAAGAAAAAAGTCCAGTATCTAATGGGCTTTTTTGATATAATAAACAAGGATATTAAAGGAGTTAAATATGACGAAAGTATCAATAGTTATTCCTTGCTATTTTAATGAATTGAATATACCAGAAACATATACAGTTCTTAAGCAGGATGTTCTTAATAAAAGAAGTGATATCGATTTTGAACTTATCTTTGTAGATGATGGCTCAAGAGATAAAACCTTAGATGAATTGAAAAAGATTCAAAAAATGGATGGACGTATAAAAATTATTAAGCTTTCTCGTAATTTTGGAGAATTTCGTGCTATCGTAGCTGGGATGAGCCAAGCGACAGGCGAGGCTATTGCAGTGATGAGCGCAGATTTGCAGGATCCTCCTTATTTAATAACAGATATGATTAAGTTCTGGGAAAGTGGTGAACGAGTTGTTATCGCTGCTAGAAATAAACGTGATGAACCTTGGATAAAAAACTTTTTTGCTAATACATACTATAAAATAGTTCGTAAACTAGTAATTGCGGATTATCCAAAACAAGGATTCGACTTTTTCTTGATTGACAGACAAGTTGTTGATATCTTAGTTAATATGCAGGAAAAGAATTCATCGATTTATGTTCAGCTAATTTGGACTGGATTTAAGCCGAAAGTCATTGAATATACGCGTCAAGCGAGAGAAAAAGGTCAATCTATGTGGTCCTATAAAAAGAGAATCGACTTGTTCATCGATACTTTTATTGTTTTCTCTCATACACCCATTCGATGGATTAGTGTTTTAGGATTTCTAATGAGCATCAGCGGTTTTATATCAGCTATATTCTTCATTTATGATAAACTAGTCCATGGTTCAGATGTCGCGGGTTGGACTTCTTTGATGGTGGTTGTGCTTGTTTTGGCAGGCGTACAAATGATTATGTTGGGAATTATAGGAGAGTACATGTGGCGAAATTTAGATGAATCCAGAAAAAGGCCTCTGTATATCATCGATGAGGTCATAGAAGGTGGTAAAAAAAATGGATAATGTTTATTTGCAGGCTTTTAAAGCACATGGAAGCATAACTGATGGATATCTTAGCGCAATAGAACGAAAGACTGGATTGCCTTTTGACATTAAACGTGTTTATACAGTGATTGATACAAAAGAAGGGAATGTTCGCGGTTATCATGCCCATAAGAGTTTGTTTCAGATCTTCTTTGCTCTAAAAGGGAGAATTATTGTTCATTGTGAAGATTTGGAAGGTAATCAAGAATCTTTTGAGCTCAATGATCCACACGTTGGATTAATATGCGGGCCACTTATATGGCACACGTTAACGTATCACGATGATGCTATACTTATGGTTTTGGCAAGTGAAGGTTACGACGAATCAGATTATATCCGTGATTATAATGAATTTAAGAAAAGTGAGGATTATCATGAAAATAGAAAATAATCAGCTAAGACCACAATATTTGATGTATAAAGATGAGTATTTAAAAAAAGTAGAAGAAGTTCTTGACAGCGGTTGGTATGTTTTAGGAAAAGAAGTTCAATGTTTTGAGAAAGAATTTGCAGAATATAATAACGCAAAATATTGCGTAGGTGTTGCGAGCGGTTTGGATGCCTTGATTCTTGCATTTGAAGCGCTTCATTTAAATTCGGGTGATGAGGTTATCGCTCCAGCGAATACTTATATAGCTTCAATTATGGGCTTTACTAGAAATGGTCTGATCCCCAAATTCGTGGAACCTGATGAATATTATAATTTAGATCCAACAAAAATTGAAGCAGCAATTGGTCCAAAAACGAAAGCGATCTGCGTTGTTCATCTCTATGGACAAATCGCCAATATGCCGGAGATAATGAAGATTGCGAGAAAATATGACCTTAAAGTCGTTGAGGATTGCGCACAATCTCATGGTGCCTCAATCAATGGGAAAAAATGTGGTACTTGGGGAGATATTGGGTGTTTCAGCTTTTACCCAACTAAGAATCTTGGGGGATTTGGTGACGGAGGTGCAATCATAACTGATAACCAAGAAATAGATGAAGAAGTCAGGATGATGCGTAATTATGGATCAAAGAAAACTTATTATTTTGAGAAGGTTGGATATAATTCGCGACTAGATGAGTTGCAAGCCGGATTATTGCGAGTGAAGTTAAAGCATCTTGACGAACTTACAGCCGATCGGAGGAAAGATGCATTAAAATATCTAAGTGAAATTAAAAATCCCAAAATTATGCTGCCTAAGATGCAGTTTGGAGAATTGGGACATGTATTTCATTTGTTTGTAATTCAAGTAGAGAATCGAGATGATTTTATGCAGTATTGCGAACGATTGGGTATAGGCTTAAAGATTCATTATCCTCAACCGCCACATTTAAGTGATGCATATTGTTATTTAGGTTATAAAGATGGTGATTTTCCGATAACTGAAACGATGGCTGATCATATTATATCTTTGCCACTTTATAATGGTCTGAATTTAGATGAGATTGACTATATTATCAAAAGTACAAATGCTTATTAAACAAATTTAACATCATAATTTATGCGAAAAATTTTTATTTAAGAACTTTATAAAGGAGGGCAGTAAATGGATAATATTATAGGATTTTTTCCATTGTTATTATTAATTCTATCTGCTTTTAATTTGGGACATGTCATAAAGTCCAAATTAAAATTGCAAAAATTTATACCATGGTTTAGTTTGGGCTTCTTCATCATTTTAGGTGTATTTCAAATACTAACATATTTTTTTGTTCTATTTGAAGTGAATACGAAGCTCGTATTGGGATCTCTTCTATTGATAATGTTAATTTCGATATGTAGTCCTCTAATTTTTAAAACTAGTATAGAATTAAGAAAAGAAGATTATATTAAACTAATTATCATAATGATTGCGGTGATTACGTTTTCTTATATTGCTTCTTATTACGGATTAGGAGAAAAATCAGATAGTGTTTTTTATCTTTCGATGGTAAATGAAAATTCTGTTTTAGAATCATTAGGGAATATAGGATTTAGAGGTACTGAAACACAGATTAATCCCATGTATGCATATCAGTCGTTTTACCATATTTTTTCAATGCTAATTAAATTATCTAGACAATTCATATATTTTAAAATATCACCAATATATATATATTATTGGGGTGCGCAAATATTGTTTTATTTCGTTTTATTTGATATTATCGTTACATTTGGATATTATTTTTTCAAGAATAAATTAATATTCTTATTAGTCTTTATTGCGATGTCATTATATTTATGTTCTCTTGAAGGGTTTATCTACCTGGCCTTTATAGGGAATCAGTGGAGAGTATTATGTGTATCTATTTTATTAGCGCTCATATATGCCTATAGTTATTCTTTTGATGATAAGATATTTTATTTAATAGGTAGTTTAATTTCATCTTTAATTGCAGTTAGTTCATCGGGTCTTTATATCTCTATCTTTATATCAGTGGGGTTATGGTTTGTGCTTGTTAAGAATAATATAAAGTCCCGCAGTTTACTATTATATTTATTATCATTGATATCTTTGGTTTTGTTTATTATCATATTCGCAAATCACTTATATGGTGTTATTTTTGCAGGATTAATTATTTTTTGCTATATACTTCTATTGATTTTAGTACTAGTTATTCCTAATATTGTAAAAATATTTAATTCAATTATATTTATAGCGTGTTTAATTTTTTTTGCTGGATATTCTTTATTGTTCAGAAATTCTTTGTATCCATATTTATATTTTTTTGAAGCGCATAAACAAGATATGTGCAATCATTATTTTTCTTTTTACGATTTAAGAACATTCTTTTTTAATACTACATGGATATTTTATGCCTTTCTCTCTATAATTTATTTATCTAAAGTGAAAAAAACCTCTTTATTTGGGCAGATGTTCTTTGTGGTAATCTGTTTGTTTTTAAATCCGTTAGTAATGCCAGCTGTGATAAAGTTTTTAACTGATTTCGTGTATTATAGATCTTTTGATATATTATTTAATATATTTACAATCGCTATATTATTATCAATTATAGCTAAAAACTATAATACGAGATTAATTAATGCTATTACGATATTCTCAGCTAGTTCAATTCTCTTAATCTTATTTAATTTCTGGTCGCATTTGTCCATTGATGATAAGCATACCGAAGAAACGTTCGATAGACTTTTAAAATTAAATTCTAATGAAATAGAAGTTGTTGAAGTTATGCAAGAAGAATCAAATAAATCCTTAGATCGACCATGGGTTGTAAGTCAGATGCCATACTTAAAGGGTTACGTTAATAAAATACAGTTAAAATTTGGTGTAGGCGATACAAGAAATATAGTTAAATATTCAGATCGCAATCTATTACAACCTCAGCCGTCTGAGTTAATGAATATTTTTATTGAAAGAGATTTTATTGGACAATACATTTTTCAAGAAATGCCAAATTATGATCGTGCATGTGAAGTCTTGAGTGAAGAAGATGTTTCGTATATAATTATTAAAACAGATCAATTCAAAGAACAAGATGAAACATGGGTTCCAATATGGTTAGATATGCGTGCGTGTAATGAAGTTGTATTAAAAAATGACGAATATGTTGTTCTAAGGAGATATAAATAATGTATAGTTTAAATTACAGTTCATATATGGATATGCGAATACTTTCGTTATTGATTCTTTTTAGTATTATTTGTTTTTTAGCTACATTAATGAAAGAGACAGTAAAAAGTAATGGATAAGATAAAGAAGGTAATCTGTAAAAAAAACAATATCATTTTCACGATAATTATTCTTCTTGCAATATTATCACGGTGTTATGAATTTTTAAAAGTGCCTAATGGTATTCATCAAGATGAAGCTTATGCACTCTATGAATCCTGGTCATTATTAAACTTTGGAACTGATTCTTGGGGATATAGTTATCCTGTTTATTTTGTGTCATGGGGAAGTGGAATGAATGTTCTTCTATCTTATATAACAATTCCCTTCGTAAAAATATTTGGTTTAAAGCTATTATCCATCAGGCTGCCTATGCTACTATTTTCAATTTTATGTTTGGTTTTTGTTTACCTTTTAGGAAAAGAAGTAAAGGGAGAAAAATTTGCACTTTTGACTTTAATCGTAGTAGCGTTTTCACCATGGCATTTCATGGCATCAAGATGGTCAATTGAATCTAATCTAGCTCCAGTATTTTTAATTATTTCCTTATATTTTTTAATGAAAGGCTTTAAAAATTCGAAATTTTATATTATATCATCAATATTATTTGGTTTGACTTTATATTCTTATGCGACAATTTGGATATTAGTACCACTTTGCTTAATCTGTATTTTTATTTATCTCTTGTATAATAAAAAAATAGTATTTGATAAAAGGATAATTACGAGTATAGTTATTTTATTTCTCATTGCACTGCCTTTGTTGCTTTTTCTTTTAGTCAATAATGACTTAATTCGTGAAGTTAAGATGCCATGGATTTCTATTCCAAAATTATTAGTTGGAAGAGAAAATGAGATATCAATTGCAAGTTTGTTTAATGGTGCCAAGCAGCTTATTAAATTATTGATTTTTCAAGTTGATGATAGATTAATTGATTCTACGACTCATTTTGGATTGTACTATCATTTTAGTATAATATTCATAGTTATAGGTTTTATGAGTTTCATTAGATCTTTGGTATTATCAATAAAGAATAAAGCCTTTTCTAATGAAGCTGTTTTTTGCATTTTTATATTGTCTTGTTTATTTAATGCCTGCTTAATTAGCGTTATAGTCATCGTTCGGGTTAATTTTATTCATATTCCATTATTATTTTGTTGTGCTAATGGAATTTATTATATTTATGGGAAAATAGTAAATATAAATAGAAAAAAATTATTTCTATATTTGCTTTCGTCGATTTATACAGTATTGTTTATATTATTTCAAGTTGAATATTATACTGAAACCGCAAAGAGCCTTGAAAGGAAGTTTAATTATGGAGCGATGGAAGCAATTCAATTTGCTAATAATTTAGATGTGGAAAGGGTGCATATTGATCCAGAACTTGTAGGAAAATATTCTATCTTACTTTGTGCATTGAAAGTTACGCCAGAAGAATTTATTAACGATTCTAAATATTTTAATTATCCTGCACCGTATCTCTATATGGAAAGTATGGGTAAATATCAATTTTACAAGATTGATTATGAGTATTTGGATAGTGATGGCGCTTACGTTCTCTCTGAAGGAGAAAATGAATTCAGAAATAGGGGATATAATATAAAGGCTTTTGGAAATTATTTTGTTGCTTGGAGAAATGAGGGGTTATAATGAAAAAAAACTTGAAAATCATAGCATTTTTTATAATTGTTTTGTTATTGACTTTTTGGATACCAATTATAAAGTATAACTTGTGTTATATTCTGCCATTAGATAATTTTGACCAAAATTATTTACTTATGAAAGGATTAAGCGAACGAATTAATAATTTTTCTTTATATAGCTACGAATGGAGCATGGTGTTCGGAGCTGCTAGAAATTGTTATACATATATTATGAGTAATTTAGCGATCTTAGCAGCTTTTGTTTCGGATAATTATTTAAAATACTTTTCATTTATTTTGACTTTGATTAGAATCAGCTTGATTTTTTTGACTTCTTTATTATGGACATCTAAAATTACTAATAACTTGCATAGTAGGGTGTTGGGAAGCTTATTGTTTGCGTTTTGTGGTTATGTTTTTTTCTATATATCATTTTCAACTTGGATCGAAATGATGATTTTTTTTCCTTTAATATTTTACTTTATCGAAAAGTATCTACAAAATGATAAATTTGTTGGGTTGGTATTGACTGTAGGCCTGCTAGGATGCTGTAATTACTATTATTGTTATATGTCTGTTCCGATTGCCTGTTTATATGCACTAGTTAGATATATTAAAATAAACAATAAAGTCTTAAAACTAAAGAATATACTTATTAAAGGTTTAAAGTTTATTGGTCTTTATCTACTTGGCATTGGATTGTCGGCTATAGTTATAATTCCTTGCGCTTATATATTTGCTGATCTTGGTCGATTTTCTAGTGCAGCTTCACCAACTTTATTAGATCACTTGGATTTTTCAGGGCTGTATGGGTTATTGACTTCGTTTTATACACCAGTTTTTGAATCAATGTCATTTAATCCGTTCATTCACAATGGAATTCAGTGCACTATTTTTAGTTTTATGTTAGGTTCATTTATTTTACCGTTATCATTTCAACTAAAAAATAAAACAGATCGTTATTCTTTAATTGCTGTGTTTAGCTTTTTTGGTACAGCCTTATTTTTCATATATTTCTGGTATCTTTTTGAGAGAGTAATTGACGGAAGGTGGTTTTTTTACATCACATTGTTTATCGTGTATGCTTTAATTTTAGTTATAGATGAATACGAAATTAATTTGTTTAGTAAAAAAGAAATTTGTATCGCTTTATTTTTCAATATTTCAATGCTAATTTTAATTTATACACTTGGAAACAAATTTACTTCTCAAGACATATTGTTAAAGAACTTTAAACTCTTATTGCCATTTTATATATGTCTAATAGCTTATTTTTTATACTTTTATTTTAATGTTAAAAAATTTGTAATTCTTTTAACTGTATTTAGTTTTGAAATTATTTACACTGGTTATATATATTCTATAAATAATAAACCTTTGCCTCTTGATTTTTTTGAACATGAGAATGAATTAAGTGAGGTAATAGATTTAATTGATTCAAAGGATTCCTCTTTTTATAGATTACAACTAGATACGAAAACATTACCAGAGTATTATAATTCTTATAATATACCTTACGCTTATGGTTTCAGGGGCTTATCTGGATATAGTTCTACATATGAAGGCGAAATGCGTGATTACTTAAATCGCATTGATGGTAGCATGTGGATGTTTAATCAATTATATGGAAGAGTAGATATGTATAATTTATTGTCAACAAAATATTTTATTTCTTATAATAGTAGTATAAATGTTCCATCTGGCTATAAATTTCTATTTTCTCATAAGAATTTTCAAGTTTATGAAAATGAAAATTACATAGAATTAGGCTTTTCTACTAATAATGTAATTAGCAAAAATTATTTAGATGAGTTTCCTTATTTATTTCAAGATCAATTATTCGCTAATTATATATCTATTGATGATAGTATAGAAAATGATGAGATTGATTACAAACAGAATTTAGAATATCTTGGTACGTTATTACCTGATAACTATAGAGAACTGTGGTTTGATAAAGTGTTAAGCAATGGTACCCTATACTTTGATAATCGAGGCATACCTGAGCTCAAGATATCCTTCTGTAATGAAAGAGGTTGCCAAGTAAAACAGCCTGTTTATCAGTTTGATTTTCAAGATTACAAAATATCTTCTGAAAATGAAATTACCTATCTAATTGTGGAAGGTGAGGATATATATAACACTGGACTATATATGGATGTTTATTATAAATCAGATGAGAATTTAGAGAAAGAAGCCAAAGAGAAGAATACCTTTTACAACACTCGTGTCTATTCAAATAAAGTTTATGGGGATATAGATATTAACGATGACAGCTCCTATATCTTTACATCTATACCTTTTAATGAAGGCTGGGAAATTAGAGCAAATAGTAATAAAGTGGAAACTTTTAAAGTTAATAATGGTTTTCTTGGCTTTAAACTTGATAGAGGTCATTACAAAATTGAAGCAAGTTTTTCAGAAAAAGGACAAAATTTAGGTTTTTTTGTATCATTCTTATCATTCATAATCCTGATATTGTTATTTATTAAATCGAACTATAAAAAATATGTTATAATACATAAGAAGTGAGGTTGAAATCTATGAAGCCGTTAATTAGTGTAGTTGCTCCAGCGTATAATGAAGAGGAAGTAGTTGAAAAATTTTACATTAAAATTACAGAAGTGTTAGCTCAACTAAGCAATTATAATTATGAAATTTGTATTGTTAATGATGGATCAAAAGATAAAACGGTGAATATTTGTCATGATTTATTAAAGCGCGATGACCATATTTCATTCGTAAGCTTATCTCGTAACTATGGGCATGAGATAGCGGTTGCAGCTGGATTGGATCATGCTAAAGGTGATGTGGTAATTCTAATGGATATTGACTTACAAGATACGCCAGATATAATACCGCAAATGATTTCCAAATATGAAGAAGGCTATGATGTTGTCAATGCAAAAAGGAAAAGCCGAGATGGTGAGACTTGGTTAAAGAAGTTCACGGCAGAAATGTTCTACCGAGTATTTTCAGCATCTAGTGGGAAAGTAAAAATGCCACGCAATGTTGGAAATTATAGGTTGATTTCCAGACGAGCAGTTGAAGCTTTCAAAGAATTAAGAGAAACACATCGTTTTGCGAGAGGACTATTTTGTTGGGTAGGTTTTCCTACTGCAGAAATTGAATTTGAACGTGAAGCTAGAATAGCAGGTAAAACAAAATACAACTATAAAACGATGATTAACTATGCAATTGAAGGATTAACATCTTTTACGACAGCTCCTTTAAGATGGGCCACTTATATTGGTGTTATTACAGCTGCGTTAGCCGTAATATATATGATTTATGTTTTTTATATGGCGATAACTGGTAATCCTAGTTTACAAAAAGGATGGTCGTCTATGATGCTGATAATGTTGCTTTTTGGTAGTCTTCAAATGATTTTTTTAGGAATTATTGGAGAATATTTAGGTCGTATATTTGATGAAACTAAGAATAGGCCTTTATATTTTGTTCAGGAATACACTACAAAGATGACTGATAAAACTTTATAAAAAGAGAGGGAATATGATGAAAAAAGGAAGAAAATGGCTAATACCAATATCGATTTTCTTGCTGGGAATAGTCACATTTATTTACGCGGTAATCCATTATAATTCCCTTTTTATTTTCTCTGGTGATAATTTTGAACAAGAATATTTATTTATTCTAGGTGGTTTAAATAGGATCAAAGAGGGGAATTTTTCGTATTATGATTGGTCTGCTGGTTTTGGGGCAGACTTTCTTATTTATTCTTTTTTCTCAAGTCCTTTGTCATTATTGCTGGCAATAATAAAAAACAATTTAGTAAAATATTCAGTCTTATATTTACAAATATTAAAGATTACAATTATTTTTTGCTTTGCTTATTTATGGATATCAAAACTTTCCAAACATAAGACAACTATTTGGGTAGGTGCTTTATTAACCGCCTTCTCAGGCTGGGTATTCCGATATTATAATTTCACTCATTTCTTAGATGGTTATATGTTTTATCCATTAATATTATATTTTGTGGAGAGATATTTCCAAGATAATAAAAAAATGGGATTGGTTATTACTATAGCTATTTTAGGTGTTGTAAACTATTATTTTTTATATATGGCGGTTCCTTTATTAATTTTCTATACTTTAATAAGGTATTTTGATATAAATAGAAATAAGATAAAATTTAAGTTTGTTTTTGTTGATGGAATTAAGTATGCTGGATGGTTAGCTTTAGGCGCAGGTATGTCAGCTTTCATTTTATTGCCTTGCATACTTTTATTTTTGAAAATAGGGAGATTTTCTGGAACTGAGAATATACAATTATTCTCACATATAGGAATTAACGATATATTTCGCATATTTAGTTCTATTTATACTCCAGTATTTAATTTTTTCTCCTATAATCCTTTTATTAGCACTTGGCAGAGTGGAGATTTAGGTTGGAACGGAGGATGTACGCTTTATTTATATATGTTAACACCTTTGTTGTTTCCGCTTGTATTAAAGCTTAGAGACAGAAGGAGAAAAAGTATTTTAATAATTTCGTTTATATTGATGATTCCATTAATTTACTTTAAGTCTTTCTATTTTATGTTACAGCGTACAATTGACACCCGGTGGTTTTTCATAATTACTTTAATAATGGTTTATAGTATTACAATAATTTTGGACGAAATACTTGAAAATAAAATCGATAGTAAATATATTTATATTTCCTTAAGTGGAAACATTATTGTTATAGTGGGTATTTTTCTTTATAGTTATTATGGTGGGTTTAATGAAATAGCTACAATAAAAAAGTTATTTTTCGATTTGTTACCTTGTTATTTATTAATGGTTGGGGAGGGCTTTGTATTAGCAAGGAAAAATAATGGAAGATTCTTATTGCCTTTTATATTATGCTTAGAAATTATTTATACGGGAATGATCTATTGTAGGAATAACATACCATTAGGTATTGATTTTTTTGAGCATGAAGGTAAGTTACAGGAGGCGATTAACTATATTCAAGAAAATGATTCTGGATTTTATAGAATACAATTAGATATGTCAACTATGCCTGATTATTACAAACAAGCAAATATTCCTTTTGCATATAATTATGCAGGTACATCTATTTATAATTCTACATATGAAGGTGAAATGTCAGAATATTATAAGCGAATTAATAATGGTTTGTGGATATATAATCAATTAATAGGTCGTCAGGAAATGTACAATCAATTATCAAGTAAATATTTTATTACTTATGGAGATAGTAATATGATACCGATTGGTTATGAGAAAATATATACAACTGAATCTAATTATCAAATATATGAAAATAAAAATTTCATTGATATTGGGTATAAAAGTGAAAAAGCAAATATAAACGAATTTGAAGATTTACCTTATTTATACCAAGATATGATAATGCAGCAAATTACTTATTCACCTAATGCGGATATTAATGAAAAAGTTAACTGGGATGAAGATTTAATTTATTTAGGAACCATGCCGGATCAAAATTATCGTGAATTGTATTTGGACGAGTGTCTAAGGGATGGAATATTGTATATAGATAACCGTGGTATACCAGCGTTAACTCTTGAACTATATCATGATCAAGAATTGATTTTTAGCCATTCTTTTGACCAGTTTGATTATGTTGATTTACAAATAAAAGAAGAAAGTAAAGTCAATAGAATTGTTATATTAGGATCAGACGTATATGAAACACATTTATATATGGATGTTTATTTTAAACCTGCTGAAAAATATTTAAATTTGGTAAATATATTTAATAATACTTCTGTGATAAAAAATAATATCGTTTCACAGCTGAGTCTGAATGAACCTGGTTTCATTACAACTTCAATCCCATATAATGAAGGATGGTCTGTTTATTTAGATGGTAAGAAAGTAGAGATCGAAAAAGTGAATTTAGGATTTATTGGATTTTATGCAAAAGAGGGCCATCATGTGGTACAATTTAAATATAAAACGCAAGGCAGGTTATTAGGGTTAGTGATCAGTTTGATGTGTCTTTTAACCTTAATTGCTGTTTGTTTTATATCAAGAAAGAGAGTGAAAATATTATGAAGGTTGTTATTCTTGCAGGTGGCTATGGAACACGGATAAGTGAAGAGTCGCATTTGAAACCGAAGCCGATGATCGAAATCGGTGGAAAACCCATCGTGTGGCATATTATGAAATATTACAGCCATTTTGGTTTTCATGATTTTGTAATTTGCTGCGGATATAAAGGCTATGTAATTAAAGAATTTTTTGCTGATTATTTTCTTCACAATTCAGATATTACATTTGACTTGCGAAATAACCAATTAGAAATCCATAATAACAAATCAGAACCCTGGAAAGTAACTTGTGTGGATACCGGTTTAAATACGATGACTGGAGGTAGAATTAAGCGGATTCAAAAGTTCATAGGGAATGAATCGTTTCTAATGACTTATGGCGATGGTGTCAGCGATGTTGATATCCATTCACTGCTTCAATGTCATAAGAATAGAAATAAAATTGTGACATTAACGGCAGTTCGCCCAGGCGGTAGATTCGGTGCGCTTGAATTAAATGAAACAAATGAAATTCAATCCTTTAAAGAGAAAAATATCGATGATGGGGGATGGATTAATGGAGGGTTTATGGTTATTGAGCCTCAAATTTTCGATTATCTTGATGGAGATTCATGTGTTTTTGAAAAAGAACCGTTGGAAGCTTTGGCGAACCAAGGTCAATTACAGGCATATAAACATTTTGGTTTCTGGCAATGTATGGATACGATGAACGACAAGAATAAGTTGGAGAAGCTTTTAGAAAAAGAGGAGGCGCCATGGAAAGTTTGGAATTAAAAGCGTTTTATAAAGGAAAAAAAGTTTTAGTCACGGGACACACAGGTTTTAAAGGCAGCTGGCTTTGTAGTATTCTTTTGGAATATGGCGCTGTAGTTTGTGGCATCGGCCTACAGCCTAATACTGAACCAGCATTATTCAATTTATTAGATTTGGATGATCGGATACAGTCTAATATCATGGATATTCGCGATCTTGAAAAAATCAAGGCTGTTTTCGATCAGTTTCAGCCAGAAATTGTCATTCATTTAGCTGCACAGCCATTAGTTCTAGATTCCTATTCTAATCCTGTTTATACGTTTGATGTGAACGTGATAGGGACAGTGAACATTTTGGAATGTGTTCGATTAAATCACTGCGTCAGATCCTTTATTAATGTAACAACGGATAAGGTTTATGAGAATAGAGAACAAGAAAACTATGGCTATGCAGAAACAGATCGATTGAACGGATTTGATCCGTATTCTAATAGTAAGTCGTGCTCAGAGCTAGTAACTTCTTCATATTGCAAGTCTTTTTTCAGCGATCGAGACGTATCAATTTCAACTTGTCGAGCTGGAAATGTTATTGGCGGTGGAGATTTTTCAGAAAATCGAATTGTTCCTGATTGTATTAAGCATGCAGTTAAAGAAATACCGATTATTGTTAGAAATCCAAACTCAGTGCGTCCTTATCAGCATGTATTAGAAGCGGATATGTTTTATTTGATGTTAGCGATGAAACAGTATATTGATAGAAGATATGCGGGAAACTATAATATTGGACCGGATGATCGGGATTGCATTACGACAAGTCAACTTTGTGACTTGTTTTGTCAGTTTTGGGAAGGGGCAGAATGGGAAGCAACGGATTATAAAGGACCTCATGAGGCTAACTTTCTGAAATTGAATTGTATAAAAGCAAAAGAAACTCTGCAATGGTACCCGCGCTGGCATGCGAATGAAGCAGTAAAAAAGACAGTAGAATGGTCAAAAGCATTTATAAATAAAGAAGATCTTAGAGAAGTTACGCGCCACCAGATATTGGAATATATGGAGGAATCAATATGACATCAATGGCCGAAGATAAAAAACAAATTTTAGAATTGGTGAAAGAGTATTACAATCATTATCATAAAGAAAATGATGAGTATAGGGATGGTGATCGTATTGCCTATGCTGGCAGAGTCTATGATGAAGAGGAAATGGTTAACCTGGTTGACAGTGCTTTAGATTTTTGGCTTACATCCGGAAGATATTGTGCTCAATTTGAAAAAGACTTTTCAAAGTTTTTGGGGGTGAAACATTGCTTACTGACAAATTCCGGGTCATCGTCAAATTTAATTGCTTTTATGACATTGACCTCTCCTTTATTAAAGGAAAGACAAATCAAGCGAGGCGATGAAGTGATAACTGTAGCAGCAGGATTTCCTACAACAATTTCGCCAATCTTGCAATATGGCGCAGTTCCTGTATTTGTTGATGTCACGATTCCGACATATAATATTGATGTAAATCAATTGGAAGCCGCCGTCAGCGAGAAAACAAAAGCGGTTATGATCGCACATACGTTAGGGAATCCATTTGATTTAGAGAAAGTAAAAGCCTTTTGTGATAAGCATAATCTCTGGTTGATTGAAGATAATTGCGATGCTTTGGGATCAACTTATCGAATCAATGGAGAAGTAAGATTTACTGGAACCATTGGAGATATTGGAACATCGAGTTTTTACCCTCCTCATCACATGACAATGGGAGAGGGAGGCGCTGTTTATACAAATAATTCATTGCTTTATAAAATTGCTTTATCGTTTAGGGACTGGGGAAGAGATTGTATCTGCCCAAGTGGTCATGATAACTTTTGTGGTCATCGCTATGAAGGGCAATATGGTTTATTGCCTAAAGGTTATGATCATAAATATGTATACTCTCATTTTGGCTATAATCTCAAAGCGACTGAAATGCAAGCGTCTATTGGCGTTGCTCAACTAAAAAAACTGAACGATTTTACAAAACAACGGCAGGAAAATTTTAAATACCTGAGAGAAAATCTTAAAGATCTGGAAGATTATTTGATTCTGCCGGAAGCGACTGTTAATTCAACTCCGTCTTGGTTTGGATTTTTGATCACTGTAAAAGAAGGCGTCAATCGAAATCAATTGGTGCAGTATATTGAATCAAACAACATTCAGACTCGAATGCTATTCGCAGGGAATATGATCAAACATCCGTGTTTTGATCAGCTGCGGGAGCAGCCAGCAGGTTATCGCGTTGTTGGTGATTTAAAGAATACCGATCATATTATGGAGAATACATTTTGGATAGGAGTTTCACCGAAAATGAATAAGCAAAAGCTGGATTTTATGAGCAAAGTGATTCATAACTACTTTAATAATCGGGAAGAGTGTTGATCTCTTCTCTTTTTCATTGATGAGAATCACTTTTATTCATATTCTTCTTAGTGTAAAATAAGAGAAGTGAGGAGAATGATTATGAAAGCTTCTGATGCTATCGTACAATTTTTTATTGATAAGAATATTACTGATGTTTTTGGATATCCGGGAGGAATGGTAACCCATTTAATGAATTCCTTTGATAAATATAAAGACAGCATTTCAGCGCATGTTACCTATAATGAACAAGGAGCCTCATTCGCTGCCTGCGGATATGCACAAGCAAGCATGAAGCCAGGTGTTGTTTACGCTACCAGCGGTCCCGGAGCTACAAATTTGATTACCGGTATCTGTAATGCGTATTTTGATGGAATTCCTGCGATTTTTATTACAGGGCAGGTTAATACCTATGAGAGTGGGAAGGGGTTATATTGCCGGCAAAAAGGATTCCAGGAAACCAATATTCTGGGGATCGTTAAACCAGTTACCAAATATTGTTCTTATATCGAGAAACCAGAAGATTTGCTGCCGGAATTAGAAAAAGCTTATGCAGTGGCAATGGAAGGGCGATGTGGGCCTGTACTACTGGATATCCCAATGAATATCCAGCGAGCTGATGTTGAATATGCAATAGATAAAAAACGATCCTATAATGCAAATAGAATCGAAGAAGAAAAGCTCCAAGTTGTTGCGGATCTGATTAAATCGGCGCAAAGGCCTTGTTTATTGGCGGGCGCAGGTCTTCGTCAAAGCGGCGCATTGCCGCTGTTTACAGAAATGATGACAGCATTATCAGTTCCTGTAGTAACAAGTATGATCGCCGTGGATGCTTTAGCAAGTAATCATCCTATGAAATATGGTTTTATTGGAGCCTATGGCGATCGTACAGCTAATTTTATTGTAGATAAATGTGATTTGTTAATTACGCTAGGAAGCCGCCTTGATATTCGGCAAACCGGTGTAAATCAAGAGAATTTTGCACCTCAAGCTAAACTTGTTCGTTTTGATATTGATGAAAATGAGTGTACAAATAAAATCAAAATGGACGAAATCGATCTTCATATTGATTTAAAAGCGGCTATACCAGTTTTATTTGAAATTTTTAAAAAGAATTTGAAAAACTGCAAATCTTGGATTGAACTTTGTAACAGTATTAAAAAAGAGCTAAGAGGTATTGACGATCAACTACCTAATCAAATCGTCGCCTCGATAAGCAGTGAACTCCCTGAAGATATGGTTATCACAACAGATGTTGGACAGAATCAGGTCTGGATCTCACAATCATTTGAAGTAAAAAAGAATCAAAAGATTCTGTATTCTGGAGGTCATGGTGCTATGGGATATTCGCTTCCCGCCGCAATAGGTGCTTATTATGCTTCGGAAAAACCTGTTGCTTGCTTTAATGGCGATGGTGGCTTTCAAATGAATATTCAGGAGCTGCAGTTTATATCAAGCCATAATCTGCCAATAAAAATATTTGTTTTTAATAACTATTCTTTAGGTATGATTCGACATTTTCAGGAAATGTATTTTGATTCGCATTATGTCCAAACAGTAGCGGCCGGAGATTATTTTAGCTGTAATTTGAAAAAAATTGCTGAAGCTTATAATATTCCTTATTTTGAATTTTCAATGAAGGAATCAATAATAAAAGATGTGCTAAAGGAAGAAGGCCCATGTTTAGTTGAGGTGTGTCTACCTGAAGAAACTTACGTTGTTCCTAAGCTTGCTGTTGGTAAACCGAATACAGATCAGGAACCACCGCTGGACCGTGCTTTATATAGAAAGTTGATGAACTTATGAAAGTGAGATTAAAAAAGATTTTGCCCCTATGGGTCTGTTTGGCCTTAATTCTTTTTACTTTTTATGGATATGTATATCTCATTAATCATTTTACTTTAGTTTTTTGGGGAGATCAGACAGAAGCTTTAATTCCGTATATGATCGACTTATACACACAATTTAAAGAAAGCGGCTTCACGCTTTGGAATCATTCAATCGGATTAGGTGCGAGTAATCTCGTCTATTACTATACAATTTTAGGTTCACCCTCTTTTTATCTAAATCTGTTATTGCCGACAAGCGATTGGATTCCTTATTTTATTCCAGTTTTAGATACTTTGCGTTTTTTCTTGATCGGAACTGTTGCTTGGCTATGGCTTGGAAAATTAATTCATAGTGAAAGAGCAAGGCTGATCGGGGCCTTAGTTTTTACTTTTTCAGGCTGGGCAATGTACTGGCTGCATTTCAGTTATTTTCTCGATGCTTATCTTTATCTGGCACTCCTGTTATATTTCAGTGAAGAAATCCTAGAAGACAGAAAGAAACTTGGATTTACTTTCATCGTTTGTTTATCATCGATTATTAGTCCATATATTCTATATATGTTTTCCTGGTTATTATTTATTTATATGATTTGTCGGCTATATATGAAAAATGATAAAGTGACTGTCAAACTATTCGTTCATAAATTCTTATCGGTCTTCGGATATTATTTGCTTGGAGTTGCTTTATCAGCGTTTGCTTTATTGCCAGCCGGTTTGATGCTGTTGTCGACAAATCGAATTGGGAGTGGTACAGAATCTTTATTCAAACCTTTATGGGGAGGGGATTTGATTCGTGTTTTAACATCCTTATTTTCTCCGGTTATCAATGATTATGACTATAACATCTTTAGCTCTCCTTTTTTAAAATTAGATAATCGGGTATACGCTGTATATAATTATTCATTCATTCTTTTTGTTCTATTGTTGCCTCAATTGATCAAAATAAAATTTAAAGGGAAAAAGCCGCTGATCATAACCAGCGTTGTTTTATATAGTATGCTTTTGTTCCCTGTTTTTTACTTACTTTTTAATGGGAATACTTCAATTCGCTGGAGCTTTTATTACATTGTGTTTAACGTAATGATTCTAGTTTATATTTTGCAAAATGAAGAACAACTTGATAAAAAACTATTGATTTTTTCTGCTTTGGGATGTCTGATTTTGCTTGCTGGGATTTCATTGTTGAGTCTGAAATTAGGATGGACAACGGAGATTAATCAAAGCGTTATTAAAAGAGTATGCCTTGTTATACCATGCTGTTTGATTCTTTATTCTGTTTCTCTATTAGAAAACAAAAACAAATTTTCAACTATTTTATTAATTGGAACAGTTACGGTAGAAGCGGTCTTTTGTATGGCTTTACGAGTTGTTAATGGTACCAGCAGTCTTGTTGCAAATTCTAAAAGTATGAATATATATAAGCAAAAACTCTTGAATACGGATTCGGTTGATTTTATAAAAAACCAAGATTCGGGTTTTTATCGGATTGATTTTGCCGACAACTCAAGCATTGCATATAATTATCCGATTGTAAAACGTTATAATGGCTTCACATCTTATTTCAATGTTTATAATCATGAAACAAGACCCTTGTATGACAATCGGAGCACAGATAACTGGTTTTTGGGCTATCAGCCTTCAAAGTTCTTGCTTAAGTCTTTACTTGGTTCAAAGTATATGATTACCTGGGATGATAATTCATTCTTAATTCCTCATACCTATGAATTAATTCATGAGGGATCGGGTCAGAAAGTGTATAAGAATTCTTTAGATATGGCGTTGGGCTATGCCAGCGAAAATGTTTCTGGAATTAATTCTCTGCATGATCTTGATAAATCACAAGAGGATATCGTGATGTTAAATTCTATTGTAGTTCCCGAATCAGTGGGGGAATCTGTGAATCTTAATGAAATATATCCTCAGGTTGCAAAGAATTTATTGAATACAGGTTTCCAGTGGAAAGAAAAGAATGGATATTTATTTGTTGATTACAGTCAAACAAATCCTTATGGGGTAGTTGCTTACGAATTTTACAAAGATGGAAAACAAGTAAAATATGAAGAAAATTACGAATTTGGGTATACTGCGATACGGGTCGATCAAGAAATAGATGAAGTTTATATTTATTGTAAAAACTTTAATAACGTTAATGAGTATATACCGGTAAATGTCTATTGGATTTCTGATGAGGTGATTGATCAGTGCTTTTCACGGCTGTCTAAGGAAGATCAGTTTGAGAATGTGAATGTGAAAGGTGAACGGATCGCTGCGGAGATAACGATTCATAATGAGAGTAAATGGGTTGCTACAACGATTCCATACAATCCAGGATGGAAATGTTGGGATAATGGAAAACCGATTGAAATCAGAGTAGTGAATGAGGTTTTTATTGGTTTTGAATTAGCAGAAGGAAATCATCATATTCAATTAGTGTTTACTCCGCCTGGATTAATTGCAGGTATTGGAATTAGTGTGCTTGCGTTCCTTATTATTTTGTTTCTAGGATATAAGAAGTTAAAAGCGAGGAAGTATTGTAAGTGATTTAAAAATAACGTATGATAGTTAAGTTGAGAAAGGCGGAAAATAAATGAAAAAAATAAGTATCGTAGTTCCTACCTATAATGAAGAAGAAAATGTGAAGCCTTTGTCGGAAGCTATAATTAATGAATTGCAGGTGAACTGTAACGCGTATGATTATGAATTAATATTTATCGATAATAACTCGCAAGATAATACTCGAAGTATTATCAGACAGTTGTGTGAGAAGAATAGTAATATTAAAGCTATTTTTAATACTAAAAATTTTGGACAAGCTAATTCACCATTTCATGGAATTCTTGCGAGCAGGGGAGATTGTACCATTTTGATTTGCGCTGACTTTCAGGATCCGATCGACATGATCCATCAATTCGTTCAGGAATGGGAAAACGGCTATAAAATAGTTATTGGCAGAAAAACCACAAGCAAAGAGAACAAAGTAATGTATACTTTACGAAGCATGTATTACAAAATGTTAAATAAATTCTCTGATTTTGAACAAATAGAGCATTTCACTGGGTTTGGCTTGTATGACGAGAGTTTTGTACAAACTTTGAGGGAATTAAAAGATCCAACGCCTTTTCTAAGGGGAATTGTAGCGGAGTTAGGTCCTGAAAGAAAGGAAATTCCCTATACTCAGCAACAGCGAAGAGCAGGGAAAACAAAAAATAATTTTTTCAGGTTATATGATTTAGCAATGTTAAGTTTTACTTCTTATACGACGATTGGGCTTCGTATTGCTACATTCATAGGCTTTGTTTTCTCGATACTAAGCTTGGTAGTTGCTTTTATTTATTTAGTGCTTAAGTTAATCAATTGGTATACCTTTCCAATGGGGCAAGCTCCTATTTTAATCGGCGTTTTTGTTTTTGGATCGCTGCAATTATTCTTTATAGGACTAATTGGAGAGTATATCATTGCTATGAATAAACGTTTGATGAATCGTCCATTGGTTGTCGAAGAAGAAAGAATTAATTTTAATGACTAACATAGGAACTTAAATATAAAGGAACGGTGATCTTGTGTTAAAAAAAGAATATAAAGAAATTGGACTGTTGGTTATATTAGTTTTAATAGTAAGCTTTATAATTTTTTCCCCATATTTTATTAATCAGATGCCATTAACTTACGGAACTGATATTAAACCTCAATGGTTCGAGTTTTATACTGAATTTAAAAATTTGATAATGCAATTTTTAGAAACAAAGCAACTACCTTTCTACTCATGGAATTTATTCTTAGGTAATAATTTCTTTGCTTCAAAAAGTTATTATTTAATGGGGGATATTTTTAGCTACATCGGATTACTCATTCCTTTAAACTTTTTTGATGTTGCACAGATATTAGAAGTCCTGAAATTTTTAGTATCAGGATTAACCATGTATTATTTATTGGGGCAATATAAGTTTAATGCTAAAGTTAAACTTATGGGATCCATTGCTTATACTTTTAGTTCATGGGCTATTTTTTTCAGCGGGCAATTATCATTCCTTTCTTTTTATTGTTGGATGCCTTTATATTTTGCGGCTATTGAGCAATACATACAAAAAGGGAAAAAGCTGTTATTTCCTTTCACATGTATGATTTTGCTTTTTACTAATTTTTACTTTTTTTATACTCTGTCTTTTTTTACACCGATTTATTATATATATCGTTATTCTTTGATAAAAGAAAATTTTAAGACTTTTTTTAGAGATACGGCTGTTTTAATTGGCTGTTATCTGCTTGGCGTATTCATGACTGGAGTATTAACGATTCCAACAATGGCGTACATTCTACAAAATGATCGAGTAGGGAAATTTTCTATGAAATTGTTTTTCGATCAGCCAAGCATCTATTTGCATGAATTATGTGCTAGATTAGTACCGAACTATATATATATTTATCGTACCAATGTTTTTGAAACAGCTTCACATACGACCAGAGAATTATGCTTATATAGTGGAACTATAACTGCACTTTTACTTCCTCAGATATTCTCTGATCCTGATAAAAAGTTTAGAAAAGCAACGATAATCTTTTACCTGATGTTAAATTTAGTTTTGCTCTTCCCAATGCTAAGTTCAGCAGCACATGGATTTAGTGATTCATCATTTCGTTGGACTCTTATATTAATTCTTGTTCAAGTTTTGATTCTCTGTCATTATTTAGATAATTTAAGCCGAATAAATACTAAAAACTTAAAAATAACAGCTGGAATTTCCATATTAATATTAATGATAATCATTCCGCTAACGGTTTATTTATTTAAGCATGAAGCCTTATCAGCTTATAAAAATCAAATTTCACTTTTTTTAATCGCTATTATTTTTGTAATATTGAATACATGGTTTTTGCTAAAAAAAGGATCTGTGATGTTCCTTTTACTTGTGCTATGTTTCGAATATTCTATTTCAGGATTTACTTTATACTATTCACGGATGAGTACGGAGGGAATTACCTATGAGTTCATTAATTCGGTGACTCATGTACTGCAAGATGAAGATCAAGAATTAAATCAATTCTTAGAAAATATTGAACCTGTCAATCCGTTGCAATATTATCGCACATTTATTCCGCTTGAATCAATTTACTGGAATTTTAGTCATAATATGAGTTTGGTGGTTCAACTGCAAGGGACAATGACTTACGATTCTACTTATGCGCCAAGTTTTAACGAAATGAAAGAGATCGCGCCGCAGGTTAAGGATTATGAGTCAGATTGGATTTTTAATATCAAAGATCCTAATATTTTACAGTTCTTAAGTGTTAAGTATGCAGTTGTAACAACTTCATCTGAATTGCCTGAAGGAATGAACTGGAGATTATTAACTGATAATTATCGATCGGGCTTATTGGTCTATAGAAATGACGATTACCGTCCGTTAGGGATTACCTATAATAAAATTATGGCAAGTGAAAGTGTTGGAAAAAACGATGATTTGGCATGGTTGATGGATACCGTATTATGTAATTCTGAGGATTATTCAACAATTCAAGACCATATGGCTTCAAATTCTCGTACAGAATTAGAAAATATTAAGTATCAGGGAAACTACTTAACAGGAACTTGTAATCCAGATGAATCCAGTTTTCTTGTTTTATCACTGCCTTATGATAAAGGCTGGAATGTTTTTGTGAATGGTCAAAACACTAAAACCTATTCAGTGAACGGAGGCTTTATAGGTTTTGGATTAATGGCAGGAAGGAATCAAATTGAAATGTATTTTACCCCAGTTGGTTTTAAGCAAGGGGCTTTATTGTCATCATTGGGGTTTTTTGGTTATTTTACATTGATTATCTATGAAAAACTGAAGAAGAAAAAAGGCAGGAGATAGAAAATGGATAAAGTATTTAAAAAGCAACCTTGGTTTTTGCTTGCAATCCTCCTTATCCTTTTAGCTGGAAGTATTTTGCTTCCGTATATCTTAACTGATACACCGTTCATGTTGGGCTGGGATATGCGTACTCAATACAGTTCTTTTTATGAAAATTTAAGAACGATGTTCATAGAAATGAAGAATACACGATCACTTCCATTCTATTCTTGGTCTGCTTTTTTAGGTAACAATTTTTGGGGAAGTAAACTTTTCTATTATCATGATATATTTGATTATCTATCGTTATTACTTTTTCCAGGTTTTGAATATAATCAGGTAATCATGATTCAATCTTTTGTTAAGTTGCTCATCGCCGGTTTTAGCTTCTATCAATATTGCTGTTATCACAAGTATTCGAGTTATACAAAAATAGTAGGTTCGTTGTTATTTGCTTTTTCCTCTTATTCGTTAGAGGCGTTAAAAGATCCATTTTTTCTTTCCTTTTATATATTTATCCCGCTTTATTTTTTTGCGATAGATCGTTATTTGGTTGAAAAAAAGAAAATAGGCTACATTTTTATTACTGCTTTTTTAGCAGTAACAAATTATTATCACTTTTATTCACTTAGCGTTTTTAGCGTAATATATTTTATTTATAGATATGCCTGCATTCATAGTACGATTAAAGGATTTTGGAAAGAAGCGATTCCTTTAATTGGAGCTTATTTCATAGCAGTTTTACTTGCGAGCTTTGCATTAGTACCAGAGTTTTTTGACATTCTTACAAATCAAAGAGTTGGTAATGTGTCTGCTTTCTTAACCTATGACAGCATAAAGACCTATTTCTATATAGTATCGGGCTTATTTTTTCCGTCGAGTATAATCATAAATCGAACGAACGAATTTACATCCATGTATACTTATGTCACGGGAAATAATACAGTATTGTATGTTTGTCTTTGGGCTGGTTCATACTGTTCACTGTTATTACCGCAGATTTTTGCGAAAAAAGATGCAAATAGATATGCCAAAGTATATTTACTTGTAAGTCTATTGTTTATGTTGATACCATTTGGATCTTCGGTGATGCATGGGTTTAGTGAACCAGCTTTTCGATGGCTGCAGTTCCCGTTATTTGTTAATCTTACATTAATTCTGCCTTATATAGAGAATAGACTACTTATAAATAAACAATTTTTGTTAATATCAGTTATAATGATAACTGTGCTGCTTCTATTAGGGACACCTCTATTAGGCGCTTTAGTCAACGTTCCTTTTAACGAATACAGTCGCGAATACAGTTTGATTTTAATTGCGTTGCCTTTTCTATGGCTTGGATTTATTACTTTATTAAAAGCGAATAGGAAAATTTTAATCATTTTTACTTTTATTGAAATGCTGATAGTCGCTTTTTTATCAGTTTATTCCAATAGTTATTATCGGCAATTTACTAAAGAAACAATTCAGGGAGTGACTCATGTTCTAATGAATCGGAATGATTTGAATCAGTATTTGCTGGGATTGGATGAAAAGAATAAGGATCAATTCTATCGTATTTATGTTAATCCTAGTTCTGTATATTGGGATTATTCTACAAATTTAAATTTAAATTTCAATATTATGGGTTTAATGACTTATGATTCGACTGTTTCTTCTTCAATTGTAGATATGAATCAAATCGTAAATATTGAATCCTATTTACCGTGGTCTTATGAGATTACGGATCCAAATGTAATTGATTTTCTGGGAACGAAGTATGCGATAGTGACTGATGTTTCCCAGCTTCCTCACAAGGATTTTAAGCAAGTTGGAGTTTTTAACTATCTTCTAGTTTTTGAAAATTTGCATTATGAAAATTTTGTGCGAAGCTATAATAAAATTTCGATATTGAATCAAGATAAAATTACAAGCAAAGATATATTGGATACGTTGATCTGTCATGAAAATGATTATGAGCAGCTTAAACAACAGGTTAATCTATCTGGAACGGTAAACAGTATATACGTTAATATCCAAGCGAATCAAGTCTATGCGGGTGTTTCCGCAGCAAATTCTGAGTTTATCTCTATTCCAATTCCCTATGATAAGGGATGGAGAATAGAGGTAAATGGGGAAAAAACTCCAATTTATTCCGTCAACGGCGGGATGCTTGGATTTTCTGTTCCGCAAGGATACAGTGAAATTAAGATGATTTTTATACCCCAGGGTTTTAAAATAGGGGTTATAGCGAGCCTAAGTGGTTTTATTTTAATACTTGGTTTGAGTTTAATTGAGAAAAAGAGAAAGACAAACTAAAAAGGGTTTTTACTCGGTTTTATGTAGGCTTATAATTTCTGTAGAAAGAAGCAGGCAATTCAAAGCTTGATCTCATGCTTGTATTGCCTGCTTTTTGTATACCCAAGTTTGAGGAAGAAATATAAAACGCAGAAATTTTAATCTGCATTTTATTCAGTTGCTGAATTCTTTTCTATAAATGTGATTGTACGTCGGAAACCTTCTTGAACCGAAATTGTAGGTTTCCACCCTAAAGCGCGTAATTTGGCTGTTGAAACATTGAGATAAGTGGTCGTTTTATTTTCAACATAATTAGAAGTCGATTCCCGTGTTTCCATATGGAGCTTAATGTTCCGCTCAGGGAAAGCTTTTATGATTTCCTGCGCTAGTTCTTTAATAGAAATAAAACATTCGTCATTAGCCATATTGTAGGCTTCGCCAGGAAGGCCGTGAGTTAATACAACTAGACAGGCAGAAACCATATCTGAAATATAACAGAAGGCGCGCTTAGCTTCACCAGAAGATTTCATAATGATCTGATTTTTCTCAATAACAGATTTGACAAATTCGCTGAATACACGTTGATCATGATGATAATTCAAAGTTGGACCGTAGGTATGAAATATTCTTAAACAAGAAGTAGGAACACAATATTGTTCTGCATAGGCTTTGCATAAAGTTTCGCCCATACGCTTGCTTTCACTGTAACAGCTACGGATATTTAGGGGGTCAATAATACCCAGAGTTGATTCAGTGATCAGTTGAGAATTTAAAATTTTACCGTAAACTTCTGCGCTGGAAAAGTATAAAAAGTGATCTATTTTTTTCTTTTTTGCCAATTCAAGGAGATGAAAGGTACCTAAAATATTGGGTGAAGCAACATCAACCGGATTAGTTTTATAATATTGTGGATCTGCCAAAGAGGCTGCATGAATAATGAAGTTGATATTTTCATTTAAATCGATAGGAGAAATTAAGTCAGAAACCAAGAACTGAATATTCTTATTTAAAATATTGCCAAATAAATGTTCAGCTTTTTTGCGATTACGAATGAGAAGAATCAGACGTAAGTTTAAATTTTTTTCTTTGTTTAAATAAATAAAGTATTCTGTCAAATACCGTCCAAGCATTCCTGTTGCACCGGTCATTAGTATTGTTTTATTTTTTAATAATACGTAATCTTTATTATTCATTGATAGCTCAATAAAATCTGTTGTTAAATTCATGTTAATCCTCCATTGAAGCACTGCTAATTCTATTCTCATTTATTATATAATAGAAAAGTGAATATTTCAGCTAAACTATCCGTGATAGCCAATTTATCTAGAAACTTGCATAACTTAAGGTTACAGGATAAAATAAGAAATGATTTATCGAGGTGAGCTTATGAAACTTCTTATTGGCAGTATATATCCGATATTTTTAATATTCATCGTTGCGATCTTATGGCGTAACAAAACTATTAGAGAAACGATAAAAAGTAATAAAAAGTCAATTCTCTTTTTTCTATTATTTAATTTTGTATTGATCAATACTTTATTATTTCTACATTTGCGACAGGAGCAATTTATAGCTTATTGGGATTTTGGTGGCTTTTGGCGGAAGTCTGTGGAGTTTAATCAGATGATGAATCGAAGTGTGAAAGAGGCTATGGATAATCTTTGGTTCTCTTTGAACTATTCAGAGTATTCTTATTTAGCAGAATGGTTTTTATATTTGCCTACGAAGTTATTAGGCGATACCTATCCAAGGTTTATTTTAGCTATGTTTAATAGTTTTGTATTGCCAGCAAATTTAGTTTTGTATATCTTTAGTTTACTGATAATGAAGAAGAATCCGTCGACGCTGAAGAAAATCTTTTCAGGAGTGCTGATTGCAACCTTTGCAGGAAATCTCTACTCAATGGTTTTTGGCTATATTGGCAGTGCAGGATTACCCTTTATTACGAGTATATTATTGTTGATTTATGCAGGTGGTTTAGAAACCTTTGATTGGAAAAATAATGTCTTTATTGGGATATCTATGATAATTCTATTATTAGTTAGACGATGGTTTGCTTATTGGATTGTAGGTTTCTATATTGCTTATACTTTAGCATATTTAATAAAGGAAGGGTCTGCGCACTCTCTTACAAAGTCAAAAATAAAAGTACAATTTATGAATATGCTTGTTTGCGGCATCATTCCATTAACCATACTATTAACTTTATTCTTCCCTTTATTTAAAACAATCACAACTTATAACTATGCTGAAGCATATTCTGTAGCAAAGGTTGGTGGGGCTGCTTATGTTATTGGCTGGTTCATTCAATTTTACGGTTGGCTTTTAATCATTTTGCTAATCATCGGGTTCTTTTATGGGATTAAATCGAAAGAACATCGTCTAATTACTTGTTTATGTGTTATCCAAACATTAGTTGCTGTTATTTTATTTAATCGTGTACAAAGCTTTGGATCTCATCATTATTACATTATTAATGGCCCTGTGATGATTCTGATGATTTTCGGTTTAAAGAAGGTTCTTGATTGTTTATCTGATAAGAAGAGTGTTGCACTTCTTGCGGCTTCTGTCTGCTTAATTTGTATGAATTTTTCAAAAACAGTGGTATTTGGTAAAAATCCTAAAGTTGGTGTATTCTTAGATAAATTAAATGTGTTGATATCAGCTCCTTTTCCTGATTTGAGAATCCGTAATGATCTTGATCAAATCCGAAATATGGCAGAATTTTTAGATAAGACGCCTAATGAATATGAATACGTATATGTTTTATCTAATTCTGTATTGTTTAACGATGATATGTTAAGAAATGCCTTTTTTCCAGAGAAGAATGAAGGGGTTGCAAATTTATTGGTTGCTGCCGCGTATGATTACCGAGATGGAATACCAGAAGATTTTTTTCAATTTTACTATATTGTTGTCGCTGATCCGATTCAGCTTCAGTTTGGTGACGAGAATCAAAAGTGCGTCAGTATTCTAGCTGAATTTATGCTTAATCCGCAAGAATCTGGGCCATATTATCGTATAATTAGGGAATATGATTTAGACAATGATGTGCACATTAACCTTTATCAAAGAATAGAACAAGTTCCAAACGATGTGCGCAAAATGATAAGTGATCGCTATCGGAGT
>QFCE01002602.1_pt1 | contig 39919 bp, 39 predicted proteins | sample 5346091 | NCBI WGS metagenome assembly QFCE01 (sample SAMN09062252, study PRJNA434731) | Human gut metagenome, whole genome shotgun sequencing project. | isolation source: stool timepoint A chromium assembly | host: Homo sapiens | collected 2015 | reverse complement strand
GGTTCCAGCAGGCTCCATACCGCATCGCTGATGTCGTGGCGTTGTTGTTCATTCTTCATGGGAACACCTCTTTCGGATCTCTTGCTCCCATTATACCATATCGCTCGTGTAAACACTATTTAGATAGTGTCGTCAATAAATGAGCAACCAAATGGCAATACAACGGATTTGGACGGCGGCGACGAAGGAAGCAAGATTTTTAGCGTAGCGCGTCGCAATACCGCGCCATCTTTTGAGGAGCAGGAAAGCATTCTCAACGAGATGTCGAATTTTGTAGAGATATTCGTCGTATTCACGTAACTGTTTCCGATTTTTCTTTGAGGGAATGACAGGAATCATGTCTTGTTCCATCGCCTGAAGAATGATCGCGTCTGTATCATAACCGCGATCGGCCAGAAGATATTCTGCCTGGAACCCCTCAATCAACCGTGCTGCAACTGTGCAATCCGCTGTGGTATCAGAAGTGATAAAGAATCGCACCGGCATACCATGCGCATCCACGGCCAAATGTATCTTGGTGTTGAGCCCCCTTTTGTACGACTCATTGCCTGATTCCCACCCCGTGCTCCAGCGGCATCAGGATGTACCTTGACATGACTGGCGTCGATCATCAACCACTCAAAGTCAGTGTCGTCCCCCAGGGCCTCCAGAATCTTCTCCCAGACTCCCTTGTCACGCCACCGGCAGAACCGGCGGTGTACATTTTTCCAGTTTCCATACGTCTCTGGCAAGTCCCGCCAAGGTGCTCCAGTACGCAGTATCCAGAATACACCGTTGATAAATTGCCGAGTATCCCGGGCGTTGCCTCCTCGTGTCCCTTTTTCACCGATGGTGTGCGGTCTGATTTTCTCCCGCGCTTTGTCATTGATGTCATGCCGCTGCTGTTCTGCTGTCATTTTTCTGCCCCCCCCCTTTTTCTTTGAGGACTATTATATCACATTCTTATTGACGACACCATCTAGAACAATTAAGGCAACACCGCATAATTGAACTTTCAAAAACAGAAAAGCGTCCAACCAACAAAAAGGCTGGACGCATTTCAGAATCTGCTTGCAAGGGAAACCCTAATTAAGCCGCCAGACAGGGTCTGTCAGCTAAAATCAAGTTTACCAACGCAAACATAATATTTATTTTCGCAATTTGTTTTTGCAGTCCTCGGTATCGCGTTTTTCGAAAACGAAGTTGCAGTTTAATCACAGAAAAAACGTGTTCGACTTTGGCGTGTACAGAGGATTTCTCGTGTTCACGGCTATGGGCTTTATAGCCAAAGTGCTATGTATTGCCCTTTTTTGCTGAGTGGGCCTCCGGGTCACGTTCCTTCTTCTCGTTTTTAGTAGATGAAGGAGCCTCAATAAACGTGGAACCCACAATCGTGCCGCGCTTCAAAATCAAACCGTGCTGCATCAGCAGTTCTACTACTTGCGCAAACAACTCCTGCTGGATTCCGTTGCACATCAAAATATTGCGAAAGTGCCCCAGCGTATCACCATCCGGAACTTGATTACTGGATTCTACACCGCAAAAATCCGAAAAGGCGCGGCTGTCGATTACTTCCGCAACCGTTGCCACATCCGAAAGGTTATACAGATTTTGTACGAGATAAATTCTCAGCATCCGTTCCAAATCGTAGGGTTTGTTGCCGCGCTCTCCTTTATAGTAGTACGGCTTTATAATGCTCATCCATTCTTCCCACGGTACGATACGGTCTATCTCGGCTAAAAATTCTCGTTTCTTTGTCCGTACCTGTGATAATTCATCACTCAGCGCGGACAGACTCAGTTGTTTATCCATATTTGTATTATATCACTTTTGCATCTGTTTGTATTATGCGGTGTTGCCATAGTAAAAAATGTCTTTAAAATTGGTAATTTCTTCCTGTGTATTTTCTGTGTCAAAAATCATGCTTTCTCATGTAGTCTCATGCAGTTACAGGATAAAGAAAACCCGCACTGTTAAGCCATTTTCGGCTATACAATGCGGGTTTGAAATTGGTGAGCCATCGGGGATTCGAACCCCGGACACCCTGCTTAAAAGGCAGATGCTCTGCCGACTGAGCTAATGGCTCATAAAGAAAAAGAGAAAAGACGGAAATACTGTATTCTCCAATGACGCTTGACTATTATATCAGCCAGGTGGTATTCTGTCAATACCCCGCCGGAAAATTGTCCCGCCGGCAGCCGCCGTGCGCGCACCGACGGTGCGCGGAAAAGCGCGGCTCCCGGGGCTTTCCTGCCTCCTTGAAGGCGCCGCTCTTGTGTGAAATGTTTGCCTTCCTATTTACAAAAGCTTCGGTTTTGTGTATATTGTATAAGGATAGTTACGCTGAAACGCTATGGTGAAAACGGGATAGGGAACGAAACAAAAGATAAGGCTGCTTCGTCTATACAGATGCCGCCTTTTCTTCTTATTTGCTTCTTTCCGTCTCGTTTTGCCGATCGCGAGGTTGACAGGCATGACGAAACGTTTGTGCAGCGCCCTGTTGGCGCTGAGTACGGCTGTGATGTGCCTTTGCGCCTGCACTGCGGGCGGGCAGGTCTCGGCCTCAGGCGCGCCGCCTTCCGGGAGTTCCAGCGCGCCGGCGCCTTCCTCGGTGTCCCAGTCTGCGCAGGAGCCGCAGCCGCAGCCCGAGCCGGAAACGCCCGCTATCGTGACAGACCCGTCGGCGAACCCCCTCACAGGGCTTGCTAAAGCGGATGATTGGCCTGAGGGCATGCGGCCTCTGGCCGTGATGCTCGACAACGTTCAGGCGGCGCTGCCCCAGCGTGGCCTGCAGAGTGCGGATCTTGTATATGAAATGGTGACCGAGGGCGGCATCACCCGTCTGATGGCCGTATATTCCGATTATACTTCCATGCCCGAGGTGGGGCCGGTGCGCTCCGCTCGGGACCAGCATGTGCAGCTTATGTTCCCCTTGGGAGCGATGTACCTGCATGTGGGCGGCTCCACGTATGCGAAGGCGCTTCTCAGCCAATACCATTATGAGGCCAAATCTTTGGATGGTTATTTTCAGGCCGGCGCGCTGGAGTTGGATGCACAGCGCAACCTGACGGCGGCCATTGAGCATTGCTGGTTCACCAGCGGGGAGTTGTTTTCTCAGGCGGCCGCCCAATACAGGCTGGACACCGAGATGGACGGCCCACAGCAGGCCGTGTTCCAGTTCGTCCCCTACGTTCAGGAGCCCCGCGTGCTGGCGGGTGGGGAAGCGTCCCAGCTCTATATCCGTTTTTCCAGCTATGCCAACAGCGCGTTCCGCTACGATGCAGAGAAAGCGCAATATGTAAAATCACAGTTCGGCGCGCCGCATTTGGATGAGAACACCGGTGAGGCCGTCACGTTCGATAACCTGCTGGTGCTGTTCACGGACACCGAAAAATATCCCGGCGGCATTCTCACGAAAGTGAATTTTGCGTGGGGCGGCGTGGGCTGGTATTTCAACGGCGGACGATGCGAGCCGGTACGATGGCTGAAAGGCGCGCCGGAACAGCCGCTGCGCATCGTGTCCGCCGACGGCGCCGAAACGCCTGTGGAAGTCAACCCAGGCCGCACCTATATTGCGGTGGTGGGGCTGGACATGTATTCCTATTTCCGCATCAACGATACGGCGCCTGTTTGGCAGGCGGCGGAATAAAACATTTTTGCTTCAATATTTTTGGCAGCACCGCACGATTCCCGGCTAACGTTTTGCCCGGACAATTGTCTTGAGCGGCCCGGTACTCGGAATGACGCAGTAGTGCCCGATATTGAAAATAGATCACTACAACAACAGGAGACCATCAGATGAAAAAATTTCTTTCCATGCTTTTGATCCTGGCTCTGGCGGCGTCCGTGTTCACGGCGTGCGGCGACAAGCCCGCTTCGTCCGGCAGCACGACGGACGCTCCAGCCGCTTCCTCCTCGGAGCCTGAGCCGCAGGAGCCGCCGTATGACCCGGCCGTCCTCACCGGCCTGCCCAAGAGTGACGATTATCCCGAGGGCCAGCGCGTCACGGCTGTCATGGTGAACAATATCTCCAATACCTCTTACCAGCAGGCGCGTCCGCAGAACGGCCTGTCCGAAGCCGACGTGCTCATCGAGATCAAGGTGGAGGGCGGCATCACCCGCTTTTGCGCCCTGTTTACCGATTACCGGGACCTGCCCGAGATCTGCCCCGTGCGCAGCGCGCGTGACCAGTTCTTCCAGCTTATCCTGCCGCTGCAGCCGCTTTATGTGCATATCGGCGAGAGCGTGGTGCAGACGCAGTATGTTAAGGATTACTCTTATCAGGATATGGATTTGAATTTGGATCGGATGGGTGATTTCCCACGCGATGCAAGTAAGGGGAATGTGGCGCGGGAACACACGGCTTATGTGGATGGAGATTTTATCCAGAAAGCCATTGATGCCTTGGGTGCCGATACCCGCCGCGACTACACCAGCCCGATCTTCGACTTCGTCAATTACAATGAGCCCGCCCGTGTGCTGACAGGCGATAACGCGCTGGGCATCACCATCGAGCACTCTCAAAGCTACCGCACCTATTTCGACTGGGACGCCGCCGCCGGCAAGTATCTGATGAGCCAGTACAGCTATGCGGCCCGCGATATCCTGCCCAGCACCGACGCGAACAACGGCACGCAGCTTTCGTTCGACAACGTCATCGTGCTGTTCACGGATTTTGACGTGTATCCTGATCCGGGCGGATCCGGCTACGACCTTCAGAAAGTGGATTACACCTTCGGCGGCGTGGGCTACTACTTCAACGGCGGAAAGGCGGAACCGATCCGCTGGAAAAAGGGCTCTCCCCTTGAGGCGCTGTATCTGGTTGATACTGAGGGCAACGAGACCAGCGTAAAGGTGAACCCCGGCAAGACGTACCTTGCAGTGGTGGACCTGGAAGAAGCAGGAAAGTTCAGCTATGACGCGGGCGCGGCAGCCACGGATACGGCCGAGGTGCCCACCGGCGACAACAGCACGCTGGAAAACTTTGAAGAAACGGACGGCTGATCCGCGGCCGTCCCGCGTCGCCCCGCCCGCAAACGCGCGCGGGGCGGACCCGGTTTTATGTATCAACAACGGAAAGGAGTTGAAGCCCGTGAAACGCATGATCGCTTTTGCGCTGGCCGTTATGCTGGCGTTTGGCATGACGGCGTGCGGCGACAACACCTCGTCGGGGACGCAGAGCGCGTCCTCCGCCTCTGCTCCGGGAGCCAGCCCGCTGATTCCGGACGGCCCTGCGCCGGAGATCAACCTCATCACAGGCGAAGCGCTGGCCGAAGGGCTGGCGGCGGGTGACAGGCCCGTGGCCGTCATGGTGAACAATGCGCAGGCCGCACTGCCCCAGCGGGGCATCGGCAGCGCCGACGCGGTTTTTGAAATGGTGACGGAGGGCGGCATCACCCGCCTGCTTGCGCTGTACGCAGATAAGGACACGGTGCCCCAGGTGGGGCCGGTGCGTTCCGCGCGGGACCAGCATCTTCAGTGCGCGATGCCGCTGAACTCGGTTATCGTGCACATCGGCACCAGCATTTATGCTGAAAATCTGCTCAACCAGTATCAGTATTCCACCATCAACGGCATGTATTTGGGGTCCACGTCCTTTGTGTTTGATGAAGCGCGCAGTGCGGCCGGTTACGCCAATGAGCACTGCTGGTACACAGACGCGGCGTTGATTGCAGCGGGGATGGAAAAGCTGGGGCTTTCGGGAACGGGCGCCAGCCAGGCATTGTTCGATTTTGTGGCTCACGATGCTCAACCGGTGGTGCCTGCCCAAGGTGACGCCGCAGACGTGGCGTTCAGTTTTTCGGATTCCGGCGCGGTGACCCTCACCTATGACGCCGCTGCGGCCAAGTATCTGAAAACAGCTTACGGCGCGCCGCAGGTGGATGAATCCACGGGCGCACAGCTTGCATTTGACAACGTACTGGTGCTTTTTACGGATATAAAACTGAAAAATCCCGACGACCCCAACAATCTTGTGACGGACTTCGCTATGAGCAGCGGCACGGGCTATTACTGCTACGGCGGCAAGTTCCGCGCGGTGACATGGGAAAAAGGCAACCCGGAGGACCCGCTGCGCCTGAAGGACGAGAACGGCGCTGCGCTGCAGGTCAATGTGGGCAAGAGTTACGTGGCTATCGTGGGTAAGGACAGGGAAGGCACGCTGCTGTTCGGCGGCGTCAGCCCCACGGGCGTCATCGGCGGCGAGGGCGCGTCTTCGGACGCGCAGAGCGGCGCGGCGGCTTCGGCCGAACCGGAGCTGTAAGGTGTACGGGCGACAAGAATAAAAGCGGACGGCTGTTTTATCAGCCGTCCGCTTTTGCATACTGCCGTCGTGTTCCTTATTCCGGTTTACCAACATACGCCGTAAAATCGATGTTATTGCCGTCCGGATCGCGAAATCCGATGGCGCGGTACCCCCACGGGTAAGTGACGGGAGGGCGTTCCACAGAAACACCCGCAGAAAGCAGACGTTCGTATTCCGCGTCTACGTCGTCGACCGCAAACTCCAGTCCGCAGCAATCGGGGTTGACAGGTGTTTTTGTGTCGGAGTGCGTGATAACGACAAAAGCGCCGCCGGCGGGAATTTCGAAGCGGTTTGGAGCGCGCCGCCGGCAGGGCTGGCCCAGTACCAGCGAGTAAAATCGGCTCATTGCGGAGGGGTTTGGCGTCGCAATATTCACACATTTCAGCTTCATAATATTTTCTCCAGACCTTCAAACCAAAGGCAGAAAGCTTCGGCGGCCGGGCGCCGCGCTCATTCGTCCAGCTTGAGCACGGCGGTGAACGCCTCGCTGGGCACCTGCACCGTACCCAGCTGGCGCATCTTCTTTTTGCCTTCCTTCTGCTTTTCCAGAAGTTTTTTCTTACGGGTGATGTCGCCGCCGTAGCACTTGGCCAGAACGTCCTTGCGCATGGCCTTCACGGTTTCGCGGGCAATGATCTTGCCTCCGATGGCCGCCTGGATGGGGATCTCGAACATCTGGCGGGGAATGTTTTCCTTCAGCTTTTCCGCCAGACGGCGGCCCTTGGCATAAGCGGTATCCGCGTGGACGATCATCGAAAGCGCGTCCACCATGTCGCCGTTGAGCAGGATGTCCAGCTTCACCAGCTTGGATTCCACAAAGCCCTTCATCTCATAGTCATAGCTGGCGTAGCCGCGGCTGCGGCTTTTGATAGCGTCGAAGAAGTCGTATACGATCTCGCCCAGCGGAAGCTCATAATGCAGATCTACACGGGTGGCGTCCATGTACTTCATGTCCCGCATGATGCCGCGGCGGTTCTGGCACAGCTCCATCAGGCTGCCCACATAATCGGTAGGGGTATAGATATGCGCATCCACGAACGGCTCCTCGGCCTTGGCGATTTGCGCCGGATCGGGGTAATTGGTGGGGTTGTCGATGAGTTTTACGGCACCGTCTGTCAGCGTGATGCGGTATTCCACGCTGGGGGCGGTGGTGATAAGGTCCAGGTCGAACTCGCGCTCCAGGCGCTCGATGATGATCTCCAGATGCAGAAGGCCAAGAAAGCCGCACCGGAAGCCAAAGCCCAGCGCCACGCTGGTCTCTGCGTCAAAGCTCAGGGACGCATCGTTCAGGCGAAGCTTTTCCAGCGCGTCCTTCAGGTCGGGATAATCCGCGCCGTCGGCGGGATAAATGCCGCAGAACACCATCGGCGTCACCTTGCGGTAGCCGGGCAGCGCCTCAGCCGTGGGAGCGGACACACCCGTGATGGTGTCGCCTACGCGGGTGTCCTCCAGCGTTTTGATGGACGCGGTGAAATAACCTACCTCACCCGCCTCCAGCGTGCCGCAGGGAGCCAGCGCCGTAGCGCCCATATGGCCGACCTCCACGGGCGTGAATTGAGCGCCCGTCTGCATCAGCTTCACGGGCTCGCCCACGGAAAGGCGGCCGTCGAACACGCGCAGATAGACGATGACGCCCTTGTAGGGGTCGTACACCGCGTCGAAGATCAGCGCTTTCAGCGGCGCATCTGCATCGCCTTTCGGCGCGGGGATATCGGTGATGACACGCTCCAGAACATCCTGGATGCCCACGCCCATTTTGGCGGAGACGCGGGGTGCGTCCATGCACGGCAGACCGATCACGTCCTCCACCTCGTGGGCCACGCGGTCCGGCTCGGCGCTGGGCAGGTCGATCTTGTTCAGGATGGGCACCAGCTCCAGATCGTGCTCCAGCGCAAGGTAGGTGTTGGCCAGCGTCTGCGCTTCCACGCCCTGGCTGGCGTCCACCACCAGCACGGCGCCCTCGCAGGCGGCCAGACTTCGGCTCACCTCGTAGTTGAAGTCCACATGGCCCGGCGTGTCGATGAGGTTGAACTCGTAATCCTGCCCGTCCTTTGCCGTATAGTGCAGGGTAACGGCGCGCGCCTTGATGGTGATGCCGCGCTCGCGCTCCAGCTCCATGTTATCCAGAAGCTGGGCCTCCATCTGGCGCTCGTCCACGGCCTGGGTACATTCCAGGATGCGGTCGGCCAGGGTGGACTTGCCGTGGTCGATATGGGCGATGATGCAGAAATTGCGGATGTTTTTCTGTGCCAAGGGGCGTTCCTCCGTCGAATCAGAATGGTAGGCGCCGGGCGGTGCTGCCGCCGGGTCTCTAAATGCTTCGTATACCATGTTTCTATGCCGCCCTGCTTTTGCTTCGCCTGCGGCTCGCATTCGCTAAGCGGGCATATTATACCATGACGCCGCAAAGCGGCCACAACAAAACCGCATCAGCTGCGGTTTTGCATGGTTCAATGTTCCCAAAGCCCTGTGCGCCAGCACAGGAGCGTGTGCAGCGCACACGCGCAGCCGTGTAAACGGCAGCTTTGGGGGTTATTATACCATGACGCCGTGAAACGGCCACAACAAAACCGCACCTGCTGCGGTTTTGCGTGGTTCAATGTTCCCAAAGCCCTATGCATCAGCACAGGGGCGTGTGCCTTGCACACGCGCAGCCGTGTAAACGGCAGCTTTGGGGGTTATTATACCATGACGCCGCAAAGCGGCCACAACAAAACCGCACCTGCTGCGGTTTTGCATGGTTCAATGTTCCCAAAGCTCTGTGCGCCAGCACAGGAGCGTGTGCAGTGCACATGCGCAGCCGTGTAAACGGCAGCTTTGGGGGTTATTATACCATAAAAATCAGGGTTTGCACAGGGGGAAACATGCAATGTCCGCCGCCGTGGCGAAGCGTGCGCGGAGCGTCTGGACAGGATGGCAAAAAAGAAAAAATCTGCGTAAAATATTACCAATTGTATAGAAAAATGGCGGTTTGAAGCCGAAAATTTGACGCGGCGGCTTTCTTTTGCTATAATGCACAGGTACCAAGGCCTGCCCCTGCCGCATGCATCCGTTGTTTTTGTTTTCAAAAACGCGCGCGGCGCTGTTCTTTTTTGTTGATACACGGGCGGTCTGGTGCGGGCCGTCCGTTTTGTTTTGGCTGTGCGGCCCGGTGTGTGGACGGAGAACCAAAGGAGTTTTTGCATGACAAAGCGACAGGAGCATATCCGGCGCTGGCTGGCCGCCGCCGGGCCCCGCATCGTTGCGGTGGCGGCGACGGCGGGCAGCCTGGGGCTGGTGTGCACGGCATTGGCCGCTACGGTGAATACGGTTACTGTGGCGGATTCCGCCGGTGCGCAGCGCACAGTGATGGCTGCGGTGACGGAGCCCGAGGTCCTGCTGGACCTGGCGGGTATGGAACTGGAGAGCAACGACAGCACCCGTCTGCACGAGGTGGAGGACGGCACGCTGCTGCTTTCTCTGCAGCGGGCTTTTCCGGTCTCTGTAGCGGCGGATGGAGAATATTACGAGGCGGAGATCAGCGACGGCACTGTGGCCGACGTGCTGGCCCGCGCGGGCGTGACGGTGGGGCCGGACGATTACACCACTCCCAGTCTGGACAGCCCGGTGACCGAGGGCATGGGCCGTGTGCGCGTACACCGTGTAACATATACTGAGAATACCGCCCGGGAGACCGTTCCCTATGAGACGGAGTATCTGGACGAAACCGCCGAAAGCACGGGGAAATATTCCCACGAGGTGCTGGTGCAGGCGGGGCAGGACGGCCTTGTGGACGTGACCTACCGCCAGAAGTATGTGGACGGCGGATATTCCAGCACCGAGGTGGTGGATACCCAGGTCGTCACCGAGATGATACCGGAGATCTACCGGAAATACAATTCCGACGCCGTCAGCCCGCTGCAGGCCCCCGAGGGCATCACGGTGGAAAACAACGTGCCCAGCAGCTACAGCAAAATGTATTCCATGAAGGCGACAGGCTATTATTCCGCCCGCGGACGCGGCGCAAGCGGCCTGGGCCTGTATTACGGTACTTTTGCGTGCGACCCGACGCTCATTCCCTACGGTACAAAGGTGTATATCACCTCCGCTGACGGCAAATTCGTATATGGCTGGGCCATTGCGACAGATACGGGTGCGTTTGTGCAGTCCAACCGCATGCAGGTGGACCTGTTCTACGAGACCTATGCCGAATCCGTGGCAAACGGCGTGAAGTATGTAAACGTGTACGTTCCCTGAGAATATCAGAAAACAAAGAGCATCCCCGGCGCGGGGTATCCGTGCGCCGGGGATGCTCTTTTGCATTCGGGTCAATCCGCCCGGCCCGCCTGTTTGACGAGCTGATTGGCGTATACGCTGCAGCCGGCCACCAGTACGCCCTGCACGATACCGGTAAACAGGCCCAGCGCAATGCTCTGTACGCCGTCGAAGCTGCCGGTTGCCACCACCCACAGCATGGCCAGGAACACGCCCGCGCCGCCCAGAATGAGCGGGATGTGCTTGTCTTTTACGTCCTGCGAGGCCTTGAGTGCTTTGCCGACGATGTAAAGCACCGCCACCAGCACCAGCAGCTCGGGCCGGATATATTCCATTACGCCGTCCATCAGTTCCATAAGGGGACACCTCCTCGCTTTTGGATATGCGGCGCGGGGAAAATATAGTACATGCACAGCCGGATATTTTGTGTGGGAATCTGCATTTTTGGCCTTTTGCTGAAAATAAGGGAACGGTTTTCGTTATTGCGCGCAGAAAATGAAGAAGCCGGCCGGACCATATCGTTGCATAAATGTCAGATGGAAAAAATGCCTGCGCAGCGGGCACAGGGAGGGATGGGCTTGGAACAGGCCATCATCGATATCCGGAATATGTACAAGATCTACAATCCCGGAGAAAACGAGGTGCGCGCGCTGGACGGCGTGAGCCTCGCGGTCTACAAGGGGGAGTTTGTGGCCATCGTAGGCCATTCAGGCAGCGGGAAATCCACGCTGATGAATATGATCGGCTGTCTGGACACGCCGACGTCCGGTACATATTTTCTCAACGGGCAGGACGTAAGCGCGCTTTCCGATAATGCGCTTTCAGCCATCCGCAATGAACAGATCGGTTTTATTTTCCAGAGCTTCAACCTGATCAAGAACCTGAACGCGCTGGAAAACGTGGAGCTGCCGCTCATTTACCGGGGCCTGCCCGCCGGAAAACGGCGTCTGCTGGCGTTGGAGGCCCTGGAGCGTGTGGGCCTTGCGTCCCGTATGGACCACCGTCCAAACCAGATGTCCGGCGGCCAGCAGCAGCGTGTGGCCGTGGCTCGCGCCATCGCGGCACATCCGCCGCTCATCCTCGCGGATGAACCGACGGGCAACCTGGACACCAGAGCGGGCGCCAGGGTGTTCGAGATCATCCGTGCTCTGCACGCCGAGGGCAACACCATTGTACTGATCACTCACGACGAAGGGCTGGCCCGCAAGGCTCAGCGCATCGTGCGTATCACAGACGGAAAAATAGACGACGGGGAACGGGAGGTTTTCTAAAATGGAAACAAAGGAATTGATGGCGCAGAACGTGCAGGACCCGGCGCAGGCCGGCGAGGTGCTTTTGCAGCCGCCCAAACGGCCGAAGAAAAAGCGCAGCATCAAAAAAATCGTGCTGCTTTCACTGGCAGGCATTGCGGTGCTGGCCCTGGCGGGCAACGCCGTTCTGAGCGCGCTGCGCGGCCCGCTGCCGACCTATGTGCAAACACAGACGGCGGCAGCCGGAGACATCAGCCAAAGCCTGTCCACCACGGGTACGCTCACCTCGGGGCAGACCGTAGTGGTGCCGTCGCCCGTCACCGCGCCTCTTGCAGAGGTGAAGGTGGAAGCGGGGCAGATCGTGAACGCGGGCGACCTGCTTGCCACCTTTGATACAGAGCCGCTGGAGCGCGCCTACCGGCAGGCTTCTGCCGCTTATGAGAGCGGCCAGCTGCAGAAAAGCGACGCGCTCACCGCCAGCGACAGCGCACAGGCACGCTTCAATGACGCGGCTGCGAACCTGAACAATCTTGCCGTCCAGAAAGACAAGGCTTCAGCCGCGGTGAACAGCCTGACCGCGCAGTACGAGGCCCTCGCGGATAAGCAGAGCGAGGAGGCGTTGTCTGTTAAAGCGGCTTTGGACGCCGCCGCCGCGGACCTCGCGAACCAGCAGCAGGCGCTGAGCGCGGCCAAGGCAACCTACGACGCGGAAAAGCAGGCCGTCCTGTCCGACAGCGCCAAGCGCCAGTTGGAGCTGGCACAGGTGCCATCATCCCTCTCCGTGCAAAGCGCCAAGGAGGACCTTGCCCGCGGCAGGGACGGCGTGACCGCACCCATCAGCGGCGTCGTCACCTCCCTCAGTGCGGTGCCGGGCTCCAGCGCGGCGGCTTATGGTCCGCTGTGCACGATCCAGAGCCTGAGCGATGTATATGTGGACGTGGCGCTCTCCCGCTACGATCTGGAAAAGGTAAAGCCGGGCCAGAGCGCCGTTGTCACCACGCTGGGCAGGACATACACCGGAACGGTGGCGTCCATCGACGCGATGGCCACGGCCGGGGCCTCCGCCACAGGCACGGCCACGGCCTATGTGCACGCCAAAGTGCAGCTGGACGCGCCGGACGGCGATATCAAACTGGGCCTGGAGGCCAACGTGGTCATTGCCACAGGGGAGGCGAAAGGAGTGCTGAGCCTGCCCATCAGCGCCGTCAATACGGATGTGAGCGGCCAGTTCTGCTATGTGGTGGAAAACGGCGCGGCTGTGCGCCGGGATGTGAAGACAGGCCTTTCTTCCGATACGCAGGTGGAGATCGCCTCCGGCATTTCCGCGGGGGATGAGGTCATCCTCAACCCGCAGGATGTGACGGAGGGCATGGCTGTCAGCAGCGACCCCGCCGCCGCGGCGCAGATGCCCGCGGACGCGGGTATGGGCGCTGTGATGATGGGCTAAGGGGGCGTCCGGATGCGTCAGATCTATGAATACGCCAAAATGGCGTACCGCAACATCATGGGCAGCAAAATGCGCTCATTTCTCACGATGCTGGGCATCATCATCGGCATTGGGGCTGTCATTATGGTGCTGTGCATCGGAGGCGGCGGGCAGCGGATGATGGACAGCGAACTGGGCATGCTGTCTTCCGGTTCGGTGTATCTGAGTGTGACCGGCGAGGATACCACTGTGAACGATTATTTTACCGACGGGGACGTGGAGGCCGTGGGCCGTATGGAAGGTGTTGCGGGCGTGACGATGGCCGGCGGCGCCAGCGGAAGTGTGCGCGGCCCAAAGGGAGAAATAGGCGCCAGCCTTTCGGCGGGCAACGGCAGCATGTTTCTGGTGTTTCCGGCTACGCTGCAGGCGGGGCGCTTTTGGGACGCGTCGGATTATGATGCCGCGCGCCGTGTTGTGACCGTGGATTCCGCGGGAGCAAAGGCGCTGTTTGGAACCGACGACGTATTGGGCATGACGGTGCAGCTCACGGTGGGCGGACGCACTTCGGATTTCACGATCATCGGCATAACCGAAAGCCAGAGCGGATACAGCTACAACGGCAAGATCACTGCGCAGATGACGGCGCCGCTGTCCAGCCTGTCCACTCTTTCCGACGATGTGGGCCAGCCGTATTTCCAGATCGCGCTGCTGGCGCAGGACACTGCGAACAGTGTACCGCTGGCACAGCAGGTGCTGCGTCTGGTGGAAAGCCGACACGGCAACGCCGGGCGGGACTGCTACGGCATTATGGACGTAAGCCAGTACACCGCGCAGATCAGCAGCGTGACAGGGATGTTTACGGGCATCATCGCCGCCATCGCGGGCATCAGCCTGCTGGTGGGAGGCATCGGCGTTATGAACATCATGCTCGTCAGCGTCACCGAGCGCACGCGGGAGATCGGCATCCGCAAGGCGCTGGGGGCAAAGACGGGCAGCATCACGTTCCAGTTCCTCATTGAAGCGGGTACGCTTACGCTCATCGGAGGCGTCATCGGTATTGTGCTGGGCCTGTGGGGCGGCTACGGCATCAGCAGCCTGATGGGCATGGAGGGCTATGTGGCACCCTCCACTGTAGTTTATATCGCGCTGTTTTCCATCGCCATCGGCATTTTCTTCGGCATTTACCCCGCGCGCAAGGCGGCGCGCCTGAGCCCCATAGAGGCGCTGCGCACAGAATAATTGGTTTTACAGGCCTGCGGCTCCGCGCTGTGGGCCTGTTTTGATAAGAAAAGGCTGTGTTTTTGGGCATAACGCCAGTATTTTGTAAATAAGGACGAATTTTCCGTAAAAAATTTGACAAATATTCACATCTGTCCGTTGATTTTTCGACAAAAAGCGGTAAAATACTATGATATAAGGTAAAGATAAGGTTAAGATAGGAGGTCCTGTCTTACCGGCGGGCTGCGGCGCGCCCGGCGCGCCGCTTAAGGGGAAAGGGAGAACAGTTTGAAGATCGGGCTTGACATCGGGTCCACCACCATCAAATGCGTGGTGCTGGACGACGCGCTGAATATTACATACAAAACCTATGAGCGTCATTTTTCCCACATCGTGGAAAAAGCGGCGGAGCTGGTGCAGCGCATGCACACTGAGGTGCTGCACGGCGCGCCCGCGCAGCTTTCCATCTCCGGTTCGGCCGGCATGGGCCTGGCCGACGCCTGCGGCGTGCCCTTCGTACAGGAGGTGTTTGCCACACGGGTGGCGGCAAAGCGTTACGCGCCGGATGCGGACGTGGTGATCGAGCTGGGCGGCGAAGATGCGAAGATCCTGTTTTTGACGGGCGGTACCGAGGTGCGCATGAACGGAAGCTGCGCGGGCGGCACCGGCGCGTTCATTGACCAGATGGCAACGCTGCTGAAGATGACGCCCGACGAAATGAACGAAGCCGCGCGGCATGCGGAAAAAACATATACCATTGCCAGCCGCTGCGGCGTGTTTGCCAAAAGCGATATCCAGCCCCTCATCAACCAGGGCGCAAAGGCCGGGGATGTGGCGGCCAGCATTTTCTATGCCGTGGTGAACCAGACCATCGCGGGCCTTGCGCAGGGCCGGAAGATCGGCGGCAACGTGCTGTATCTGGGCGGGCCGCTCACATTTTTGCCCCAGCTGAAAAAGAGCTTCGACAAGACGCTGGGCGTGACGGGGACCTGCCCGGAAAACAGCCTTTATTTTGTGGCGCTGGGCGCGGCGCTGTATTCCGACAAGGAACTGGACCTGGCGGGTGTGGTGGAAAAGCTGCACGCATACAGCGCCACGGCCACCTATGCGTTCAACCCGCCGCTGTTCCGGGACGAAGCGGAATACGAGGCGTTCCGCGCACGGCATGCAAAGGCGAGCGTGCCGCGCCGTCCCTTTGCGGACAGCACCGGCCCTGTGCATATCGGCATCGACGCGGGCAGCACCACGGTAAAAGCCGCCGTCATCGACGGAGACGACAATTTGCTTTTCACCAGCTATCAGCCAAACAGCGGCAATCCCATCCCCATCATCCGGCAGATGCTCATCGACATTTACAAGGCGCGTCCGGGCCTGCGGGTGGCCAGCGTCACAGCCACGGGCTACGGCGAGGACATTGTGAAAAGCGCCTTCGGCGTGGATTTCGGCGTGGTGGAGACAGTGGCCCACTTTACGGCGGCCAAGCACTTTATGCCGGACGTGGATTTCGTCATCGACATCGGCGGGCAGGATATGAAGTGCTTCAAGATCGAGGACGGAGCCATCAGCAACATCTTTTTGAACGAGGCATGCAGCTCCGGCTGCGGCAGCTTTTTGCAGACGTTTGCGGGCGCGCTGGGCTACGGCGTGCCGGAGTTTGCGAAGCTGGCTCTGTTTGCGGATAAGCCCGTGGACCTGGGCAGCCGCTGCACGGTGTTCATGAATTCCAGCGTCAAGCAGGCCCAGAAGGACGGCGCGTCCATCGAGAACATTTCGGCCGGGCTTGCCATCAGCGTGGTGAAAAACGCGCTGTACAAGGTCATCCGTGCCTCCGGCCCGGAGGAGTTGGGCCGCAAGATCGTGGTGCAGGGCGGTACGTTCTACAATGAGGCTGTACTGCGTGCGTTCGAGATGGAAATGGGCGTGGAGGTCATCCGGCCGGATATCGCGGGCCTGATGGGCGCGTTCGGCGCGGCACTGTACGGCAAGGCAAAGGGAAAGAGCCAATCGTCTCTGCTTACGCTGGAGGAGCTGGAGGGCTTCACCCAGAAGGTGCGCAGCGTCAACTGCGGCCTGTGCGGAAACAACTGCCAGCTTACGGTCAATATTTTTCCGGGCGGCAAAAAATACATCAGCGGCAACCGGTGCGACCGTCCGGTGTCCCACCGGGGCGCGGAAAACCCACTGAATCTGTACGAATACAAGCAGCGCCTTCTGGCCGAATACAAGCCCCAGCCGGGCATCCGCGGCACTATTGGCATCCCCCTGGGGCTGGGGATGTACGAACTGCTGCCTTTCTGGTATGCTTTCTTCACGAAGCTGGGCTTTTCGGTGGTGACCAGCGGTCCCTCCAGCCGGGAGCTTTACCTGGAGGGCCAGAGTACCATTCCTTCCGACACTGTATGCTACCCGGCAAAGCTGCTGCACGGCCATATCCACCGGCTCAGCCGGATGGCTGTGAACGCCGTTTTTTACCCCTGCCTGACGTATAATGTGGATGAGGGCCTGGGTGACAACCACTACAACTGCCCTGTGGTGGCCTATTACCCGGAGGTCATTGCGGCCAACTGCCACGAGCTGGAGAATATCCGTTTTATTTATGATTATATCGGCATTCACCGCCGAAGGGATTTTCCCAGGAAGATGACGGCCATCCTTGCAAAATACTTCGCGGGCATCAGCCTGGGCGAGGTGAAGGGCGCTGCGGACGCGGCCTATGCCGAATATGCGGAGCATATGTCCCGCGTGCGTGTCCGGGGCGGGGAGATCATCGCCCAGGCGCGGGCCGAGGGCCGGCAGATCATCGTTCTGGCGGGCCGTCCGTACCATGCGGATGAGGAGATCAACCACGGCATCGACAAGCTGATCTGCAGCTATGGAGCGGCGGTGATCACAGAGGACAGCATCTCACACCTGGTGGAAAAATTCCCCACCAGCATCCTCAACCAGTGGACCTATCATTCCCGCCTGTACGCGGCGGCGAAATACATTGCGGACCAGCCGGATATGAACCTCGTCCAGCTGGTGAGCTTCGGCTGCGGCGTGGACGCCATCACCACCGACGAAACGAGAGAAATTTTGCAGCGGGAAGGCAAGCTGTACACACAGATCAAAATCGATGAGATCGCGAATCTGGGCGCGGTGAATATCCGGCTGCGCAGTCTGTTCGCAGCCATAGAGCCGGCCTCCGGCGAAACGCCGGACGCGGAGTAATGCTCCCGCCCGTATCCATAACTGCGTATTTGCCCAAAGGAGGGGCATGCCCATGGAAAATGTCCATACTTATCCCAAATTCACTCCGGAGATGAAAGCGACACATAAAATCCTGATCCCCAACATGGCGCCCATCCATTTTGAGATGATGCGCGCCGCCATGGAGGACGAAGGCTATCATGTGGAGGTGCTTGGCTCCGGCGGCCATGCCGTGGCGCAGGAAGGGCTGAAATATGTCCACAACGATACCTGCTACCCTGCGCTTCTTGTCATCGGGCAGTTCATCAATGCGCTGAAAAGCGGAAAATACGATCTGGATCACACGGCCCTGCTTATCACGCAGACGGGAGGCGGGTGCCGGGCGTCCAACTACATCCACCTTTTGCGTAAGGCGCTGGTGAAAGCGGGCTTTCCTCAGGTGCCCGTGGCCAGCCTGAATTTTTCCGGCCTGGAAAAGGACAGCGGCTTTCAGTTGACGCTTCCGCTCATCCGAAAGATTGTTGCGGCGGTGTTTTACGGAGACGAGCTGATGAGCCTTGCCAACCAGACGCGCCCCTATGAAAACGAGCCGGGCACGGCGGATGCGCTTGTGGCTGCCTGGACGCGGAGGGTGGCGAGCCAGTTCGATGAAAAAAAGGGCTTCTCGAAAAAGGATATGGCTGCGAACTTTGCGGCTATCGCGGCGGATTTTGCGGCGGTGCCCGTTACCTATACGCCCAAGGTGAAAGTGGGTGTCGTGGGCGAGATCTATGTGAAATATTCACCGTTGGGCAATAACAATCTGGAGCAGTTCCTCCACGGCGAGGACTGCGAGGTGAACCTGCCGGGCCTGATGGGTTTTGTGCAGTACTGTGTTGCCAACATGGCCGAGACCGTGCGCCTGTACGGCGGCAGCAAGCTGTTGGAGCTCGGCTCCGATACGTTGATGAGCTGGCTTACCGTGCGGGAAAAGCTGATGATCGCGGCGATTAAAAAGCATCCCCAGTTCCATGCGCCCACACTGTTTCTGGACACGAAAAAAATGGCGGACGGAATCATCGGCATCGGCAACAAGATGGGTGAGGGCTGGCTGCTGACGGCCGAGATGATGGAGCTGCAGCAGACAGGCTTTGAGAACATTATCTGCGCCCAGCCCTTCGGCTGCCTGCCCAACCACATCTGCGGCAAAGGAATGATTAATAAGATCCGCACCATATATCCCCGCGCCAACATCACACCCATCGACTATGACCCGGGCGCAACGCGGGTGAACCAGGAGAACCGTATCAAGCTGATGCTGAGCGTGGCCAAGGAACGCCTTGGGCAAAGCGGCGGCACACCCCCGCAGGGCGGCGCAGCCGAGAAAGTGCCGGTATACGGCGGCATGGAGGTGCCGGCCGTGCATGTGCCCGGCTTTGCGGAAAAGCTGCCCGCCAATGGATGAGCGCCGCAGCGCGGAATACAGACGAAAAACCAGCGGAGCCTGTGCCCCATAAAAAGGGCAGGCTCCGCTGGTTTCTCTGTACCATTGGGATTATAGCGCGCCGCATGCTCAATACGCGGCTTCAAGCTCGGCAATGCGGCGGTAGAGCATATCGTTCACGGGGGTAGGAACGCTGTGCTTCTCCCCAAGGCGGCGCATGGCGCCTGCGAACAGCTCTACCTCGGTGGGACGCCGGGCCAGCGTATCCTGGCGCATGGAGGGCATCCCGTCGGGGTTCAAAGCATCGGTCATTTTCATCCAGGCGGAAATATCCGCGTCTGTCAGCGTCACACCCTCCCGTGCGGCCAGGGCCTGTGCCTCCCGCATGGCAGCCAGCATGGTGTCCCGCGCCGTCCCCGGGTACTGTACGCCCCGGTACGGCACATTGTAAACCGCGCATACCTGGTTCAGCCCCACATTGAGCATCAGCTTGCTCCACTGGCGGTACAGAATATCTTCATGTATTTCGCAGGGCACGCCCGCCTCCAGCAGCAGTGCGGCCGCCGCGTCCACAGCCGGGGTGCGCGCGCCCGTACCGCTGCCGATAAGAAGCTTTCCCATATTGCGGTAGGTGACGGCGGGGCCGTCCTTTACGGCGTCCATCCCCTGGGCCACACAGTAAAGCACGTGCTCCGGCCCGTAGGCTGCGGCCAGCTCACCCTCGCTGGTAATGCCGTTGAGCAGGGAGATGACCAGTGTTTCAGGCCCGATGAACGGGCGCATCGTTTCAATGGCGGCGGCAAGCCCGGTACTTTTGACGGCGAAGACCGCCAGCGCGGCAGGCTGCGCCTGCTGCGGCGTCACAAAGCGGAAGGTGCAGGCAGCGCCGTTGCAGGTGAAGCTCTGTGCCGCATAACGGGCTGCACGCTGTGCATCCGCAGCAAAGAATACACGCTGCGGGCCAAGTGTCTGCGTCATGCGCTGGCCGAACATGACGCCCAGCGCACCTGCGCCGATGACTGCAATGACAGGTTGTTTTTTCATAATACATTTCCTCCGGGAGCTTTTGGTGCTTTGTAAAATACGTTCGGATGCGTGCGGCGCGGGAACGGCCGCAGCTGTCAAAAACGGCAGAAACAAACGGCATTTCCCGGTTGGGAAGACAGTGTTGGTTTCATTATAGCATGCCGCCGCAAAGGGGTACAACAGAATCGTAGGGATCGCGGCTTTGCAGTCTGTTCAAAAAGGATATCGAAAGTTTCCGAAATATGATTTTCCATCTGGTATTTTGTGCGGGGCCATGCTATGATGTGCTGGGATTTATGCTGCGCTGCCGGCTGTTTACAGGCGGGAACGGCGGAGCGCATCCCATAGTACAACAAAATAAGCATCAAACGGATGCGGGGGCGGACAGCAAATGGAAAAGACACCGCGCGATTTTATTTTCGATAACCTTCTTTCCATGTCGGCATACTGGGCCTGCACAGGCGCCATCATTGCCAGCCTGACGGCATATTACGGTTTTTCACTCGCGCTGTCCAATGTGGTCACGGGCCTGAGCGGCACGCTGCCCATCCTACAGCTGGCGGGCGGCCTTGCCTACGAGCGCACAACACGTCCGCTGCGCTTTCTGCGCCTGTGTAACGGCACATGGCGTGTACTGCTGCCGCTGGTGTTTTTTTCGGTGCTGCTGCCAAGGACTGCCGGCGCGCCGTTGATGGTGGTGTGCTATGTGTTGGCCATCGGCATTTATCAATTTGCATGTCCGTCTCAGACGGACTGGCTGGTGAGCAGTGTGGAGGGCCGTGTCCGGGGAGACTATTACTCGGTGCGTGAGATGTTTTTCATGCTTACATATACCGGTGTGTTCTGCGCCGTGAGCCTGATTATTGACCGCGCTGCCCGGCACGGCGCACAGCAGACCGGCTTTTTGGCCGTAGGCGTGCTGGAGACCATGCTGCTGGCCGCCAGCTTGACGGTGCTGCTGCGTTTGCCTGCGCCGGAAAGGCCTGAAAAGGAGGAGCCTGCCCCAGCTGCGGCCGCCTTGTTGGAGCCGCTGCGCAACCGCCGTTTTCGGAGGGTGATGCTGACGAATATGGTGTGGAGCCTTTCGGGCATGTTCATCGGCGGCTTTGCCGCGGTGTACCAGATTCAGGTGCTGGAACTGACGTTTTTTGAAATCATGGTCTGGGTGACGGCAGGAAACCTGTGCCGGTCGCTGTGCACTCCGCTGATGGCACGTCTGGCTGCGCGCATCGGATGGAAGAATGTTACCGCGCTGACCATTGCGATGATGGCATGCGTGGCCGCGCTGTGGGCGGCGGCCACCCGGCAAAATGCAGCATACCTGTTTCCGGTGTTGTCCATACTGGGGGCGGTGCCTTACGCGGGCATGGGCGTCGGTTTCCTGAAAATGCAGGTGGCCACCAGTCCGTCCGCCACGCGCAGCATGTATTTTTCCGTCAACTCACTGTTCAACGGGGCTTCAGCTCTGCTGGGCTCGGTGCTGTGCTCTGCGCTCATCGGCGTGCTGGAGGCCTACCCGCCCCACGCACTGCGCTGCATCTTTTTTGTGGGCTTGGCAGGCGCTCTTGCTGCCGCAGTGATGGCCGCGCGCATTCCCTGCCGGGAAGCGTGAACCGCAGGAAAACAGAAAAATTTTTAGGGCTTTTCTTTTTGGAGAAAATCCTGTATAATATATAAGCCGCATCACTGTGTGCCGCGGCGTGATTGGGGGCCTTAGCTCAGTTGGTCAGAGCATTCGGCTCATAACCGACCGGTCCAGGGTTCGAGTCCCTGAGGCCCCACCAAATAAAAAACCGCACTGTGCCGCCGAAAATGGCTTAACAGTGCGGTTTTTTGATGTCGTAAGTGATAATATCTGTAACGCATTGATACCCATTTTCGGCACAGAAGTGTCACAGTAAAGTCACAGGGAAAAATTACCATATACAAAAAACGATTTTGTGAAGGCTTTGCATCCTTGCACGCTATCAGACCATTGTGATATACTATCCTCATGGCCGTGCTTCCCACTTCGCGCGGTGTACGCTGCCCTCATCCGCCATCCACGGACAGGGGCAGTTTTAAAAAAAAAGCCCCCGGCCAGAAATCTGAACCGGGGGCTTTCGTCATATACTATTCAGGTTTTCCAAGCTGCTTCACAGCCTGATTGATGCCCGTGGCCGCAAGTCCGGACACCACGCCGACAGCCGCCGCCGTGATGGGGTCCGTCGCCGGGAACTCCGGCATGCCCGCATACAGGGCTACAAGGCCAAGCACAAGGCCAGTGCCGCCGCAGATGACCGGTATGTACTTGTTGTCCAACGGCGTGGTTTTCACGCCCGTACCGGCGAGATAGCACAGCACGGTGATGGCTGCGACGGTTCCCAGCCCAAATACAGAAATATCCATAACTTCAGTCCTCCTTGATGGGTAGCTTTTGCACCCGTGTATATAATTCAGTGCCTGTCCCGTTACCGCCCAACGCATGGTAGGCGCGGTACAGGTATTCGATGTTTTTCAGGCTATCCACGTCGATGTGGCCCTGTGCGATATAGTGTTTGCAGCCCTGGTACAGCCTGTCGTGCAGCAGTGCCAGGTTTGCCTCTTTCATGGCATCCAACGTGCGAAACTTCCCCCGCACCCATTTCCAGAGCGCCCCAAGCCCGCCCACAACAATCCCCATCGCATAAGTAAGCCAATATTTTTGAATGTGCTCCCACACGGATTACACCCCCGCAACATACGCCTTGATATTCGCAAGGCGCTTGTCTGATTCATCCGCTCGGGCATTCGCCTCTGCAAGCTGCTTTTCCAGCTCCGTCGTATCTGCACCTCCCTGCGCCACGCAGGCCGCGAACGCGTCGCCCGGTGAGAGCGTCACAAGCTGGCAGCGGTCGGCCAGCACCACGGCGTAACGCTGCACTCCCGCCACGAAGATGCGAACCCAGCTGTACCCGCCGGAGCTGCCCACCTCGGCCTGCACCGGGTAGCACACGCCCTCGGTCAGCTTGCCGCCGTTATAGGCGTTGTCCACCGCATTCACATCGGGCGCGGTGAACACCTCGCATTTGCCGCTCGTCACCTTCAAGAATTTCATGTCGTTGTCCTCCGTTTCGTCGATTGCTTCACCGTATGTACCCACGGCGTTGGGGTGCCCGGTGTATGCCGTTGGGTCAAGCCCCGCCCCGGTGGTCGTGGCCCGCACCTCGAAATGGCAGTGTGCAAAGGGCGGGCTTGCCAGCGCCGCGTTGCCCGTGTTGCCCATCACCGCCAGCGCGTCGCCGCTTTTCACCCGCTGGCCCACGGATACCAGATTCCGCGCGTTGTGGCAGAAATACAGGTAGTTCACCGCGTCCGGCGTCTGGCCCGCGTCCAGCTCCACGCACACGTACCAGCCCCATTCCCACGTTTTGCTGCCCGTGGACCTGTCCACCTTGCGGGCCGTAACGACCCGCCCGGAAATGCTTTTGCCCTTGTAATCGGGCATCCGGATGGTGGTGCTGTCCAGCCCCTCCTCGTCGCTGCCGCCATGCCAGCCCTTGCCGTTGTTCCGGGTATAGCCCCACCGGCTGTACCCGTACCGCACCCGCACGCGGCCCTTAAAAATTGCCATATGTCATGCCTCCTTTACAGCCCCAGCGCGGCAAGCTGCTGCTCCACGAACGTGAGCTGCTCAAGTGAGGCAACGAGGTGCACTTCCTCGGCCGGCTCGCCCGTCGCATAATTCACTTTTGTCACGCACTGTTTGCCGATGGAGCGCGGATAGGTGAAATCTGCATAAATGTTGGTGTACTCTTTTTCCGGGTTTTCCGCGTCGATGTTCTGCAAGGTGATTTTCTTTGTCGCCTCGGCATCGGTCATCAGGGCGTAAAACTCATCCAGTGTCATTGCGTCCGCCGACATGTGGATTTCAAGGTGGCTGCGCGCCGTGGTGGACATGGACGGGTAACATGCGGTCTCGGGCAGTACCTCGTAGGCGCTGCCGTTTTCCAGTGTGATTTTCAGCATTTTGTGTACCTCCTATACAACATAAATTTGTGATATGTACATCTTGTGGAACGTCAGGAATCGCCAGTTAAAATAAGCTGTGCCGTTAAAACTGAACGGGATTTGAAGGTGAAAACTCTTTGCTGTGTCGCCTATCTTCATATACTGATTGCAAATATTCGGGTTATAGTCATTTGCAACGCTGGAAAGCCCGAACCAATCCTCACCGTAGTTTGCTATGTTCAGTTCATAATTTCCCACAACGTGCAACATACTGTATCCGGAAACGTTATATCCGCCGCTTATAATTTTTAGCTGCGTATCACCATAACCGCCGCGGGCTATCAGTTTCCCGTTTTCATTTTTGTTAAATTCGTAGTTGTTGGGATAGGCGCTCCAGTGCACCCAAATATTTCCGTTATTCCCTATTACGCCGTTATTGTAAATGAAAAATTGCTTTTGCCAAACAAGGTTGTTATTGTGATAAACCTTGTTGCTGGCATTACTGTTGTAATACACATTGTTCGACTGTGGGACGTTGTTGCTGTTGTAATATAGCGCCATGTCTGCACCGCCTCACGAAAATGATATCCACAGGTTCCCGTCGTAACCCATGCCAATGGCATTGTTATTCACTTTTGAAAGCCCCACCTGATCTTTGGTGTGCGTGTGGCTGCTGTTTGCCTTTCCGTTTAACTTGGTGTTCATTTCGGATTCGGTGTAGTAACGGTCGTCATGGTTATGAGTTGACGGGGCGAACGTGCTGGGTTTGCCCGTTATACCGCTCCAAGGCGCTGCCGCTGCCTCATCCACCACGCCGTCTCCGTCCGCGTCGTATGTGGCCTTGTCCATCTTCGCCGTCAGCTCCGGGCTGCGGGACCCAACCAGCTCCGTCATCCGCACCTCAACCTCCCCGCCCGTCATGATGGCGAGCGGGCCGGCGGCGTTGTCAATGTCCAACGGGTCGGTGGTGCAGATTTCAGGGGTGGCGAGCTGCCATGCTACTTGGACGGGCGTGCCTGCCGCTTTTTGGGCGGCGAGGTATGCATTGAAAGCATCCGCATTGGTGTATTGAGAATCGTAAAAATATACCGCTTCCGGGCGTATAACAATATATTTATCTTCCCCAGGCGCGGAAGTCATGAGCTTCTTGTAATGACTGCAAAATCCCGAATCATTTACAGCAGTTGAGGGCAGCGTGTACGCAAAACGGTTGTACGCGCTTTGATATTCAATGCCCTCCGTCCCATCCAGCTCCACGAAGCCCGTCTGGTACTTCATCAAGCACACGTCCAGACCGTTTGTGCCGTCGTAGGCGGTGCTTTGATAGTAGACGGTGAGGGGGTGTGCCGAAAGGTAAGTTTTCAATTCTTCTACATTGGTGAACAGAGAATCGTATCTTAAATAGAGCGATCTATCCCAACAACCGATTCCCTGATTTTTGTTGCTGGCAAGAATATTTGTAGACGGGAAGCGAGAAGATATGATCGGGAAGGCTTGATAATGGTCATTCAATAGATCACAAAAAATGTACGGGGCACCATCTCCGACAGCACTCCCCATCTTCCAATCCTCCGCCCCATCCAAAACAATCCGCTTATCATAGACGCTCTTAACCCGCGTCCGGCACACGTCCCTCACGTCGCCAACCTTATGCAGCGGGCGCGGGATGGGGAGAGGTGTCACGCTGCCCTGATATGGCTCGTAGGGCATGGCCGTGTTGCCGAGATTGAGCATTGGGTAGATGGTGGTGTTTACCGTAGTTCCAGTTGGAACATAGATAGTGCCGTAGAGAATATTGTCATCGGCTTGCTTAGAAAGCACACCTACAACAGCGGGAATTTTTGCGTTGACAATTACGTTTCGCACCCACTCACCGCTGTGCTTTTTCTCATTGATAACAAGTTGCGTCTGAATCGAGCCGCCGGAAAGGCACACAGTTTGGCCGAACAGTGAATCGTCGAGACCCTCCTTGAAAGGATAAGACGTGTCGTTCGTAGCAGTGCCCGATACCGAAACGCTGCCATCGGGATTAGGCGTAAAGGTCACACCATTGAGCGTTCTTGTTTCCGTCGCTTTCGGCAGCAGGTTATTGTCCCCCACAAATACGTTATCCACCCCCGTGAGCGCCACCGGAGCCTCCGTCGTCCCGCCCTGCGGGGTCTCGCCATAGGCAGTGATGGACGCGATACGATTCGTCCCCGCGTAGGCGATGGAGACGGGGGTGCCGGACGCCTGAAATGCATCTCCCACGACCGCCGCATTCAGGTTGTCCACCTGCAGCTGCAGCGCCGTGGCAGGATCTTCGCCGAGCTTCCCTTTCAGGTCGTCGAACCAGGCGTCAAACTCGGCGGACTGCCGAACGATCTGCGCATTTAATGCGTCGGTCAGCTCGGTCAAAATCTGCTGGGCCTGCGCATGCAGCGATGCCGTGGGAATGCCCGTTACGCCGTCGCGCATCAGCCCACAGTATTCTTCGTTGAGGCGCTGGTCAGTGATGGCGCTGGCGCTGATGCTGATGACGCCTGCACCGATCAGGACCGTGGCGATATACAACTCGTCGTAATTGGCGTCGCGTACAGGCGGTACCACGATGGGGGCGGAAGATGGAGCGCCTTTTTTTACCACGATCTCGGCGCGATTGTTCACCTTATCGAGCCGGCATACAATTGCGTCGATGCGCTTGAGTGCGCCGTCGGCGGTGTCCAGATCGAGAGTGAGTGCCTGCTCCTGCAAGGCGGCTGTACCCCAATAGTCCGACCATTTGAGCCAGGCAAGGCCGGGGGAAACGGATACGGACAGGCCGCTTTCGCCGGGCGTCACTGCGAGGTTTCCGTCAGAAGAAAAAACGCCGCGCGTGCGCGTGGCGAGATAAGAGCCCATATCCTTGGCTTCGTAGGGCGTATTGTCGAGAGGAAAACAGATCATCGGCTCAAAGCCTCCTTTGTAAGGTTGAAATCCGAGAGCACAGCAGTAACCTTTTTGCCAGTGCTCTCGTAGATAGTGCGGACAGCCGAAATGCGTGCGGACAGCCGAAGGCCGTACCGGGTGAGCTTGAGGGGCACGATATCACCGAGCGCGTAGTCCCGGCCATACTCCATCAGTCCCTGGCCGATGGACGCATCGACTTCCAGCGTTTGCAGGTTCTCCGCCAGTTTTTCCAGCCCGCGGGCCTGGAGGGCGGCCGCGTATTCCTCGTCGGTATAGGTGGCCTCGGTGTATGTATAGCCGCCGCTGCCGTCCGGCGCGGCGATTTGGTAGGTCGTGCCGATGTCCTTGGCGTCTACCCACAGTTCGCGAATCTCATCGCCGGTATACGCGCCGAGGCTCGCCGTCACAATCTTTCGGTTCACGCCCTCGCCTTGCCCGCCGATGATCGCATAGTTTTTCCAGCCATCCGACCCACGGACAATTTTAAGGCTGGATATATTGTCGATGTCGTCGCCAAAATAGCCGTTGTACCCGGCGCCCTGTGTGCGGTCTACGCCCTCGTAAACCTCGAAAGTCTCTGTGCCCGTATCAGGCGCAAACACCTCCCGAAAGCCCAACCCTGACGCCGTAGCGAGGGTGATTTCGGCATCCAGCACACTTCCCCAGGAGATTTGCGTATCGAGAGAGACCGCGATGCCTTTGGCCGCGCCTGTGATGCCGGGCAGTCCCCGGCGGTGTTTGGTGGTGAGGGACAGCATACCGGCTTCGGCGTTGTGCACCTGTTCAGTGGCCATAACGACACGGTCCGCCCAGCGGGCTGCGGATAACATGGCCCGCACGGTGAGTTTGGCATCCTTTCCGTCATCGTCTATTTGCGTTTGGCGAATGATGGCGCTTTCAGGCTGCTCCGTACAATACAGGCGGTTGCCGTCAACCAGCAGCGCGCGGTTTTTCTCTGTTGCGCTGCACACCAGTTTGATTTCTCCGGCGTCCTGGTACTCCGATAGCCATTGCAGGCTGCGAACGTCCTCAACAAGCCCGACGCGCTCTCGGGCGGGGTTGTACACATAGAGTGTCATATCCCAGGAACCACCCCTTTCGGCATGATGACCTGTACGCGAAGCCCCTCCCGGTTGTTGGCCGCGTCGCAGCGGATGGTATTCGTTCCGGGAGCCATCTGCATATTGAGATCGCTGCCGACATCCAGATATTTGAAGCCCTGCTGCCGCTTGGACAGTACCAGGGCCATTCTCTGCGGCTGTAACGAGGGCATCGCTCATAACATCGCCGGCGGCCACAACAAGACCCTCGTGTCCACCTTGATGAAAAGCATCGGCGAGGTCGGTCATCCAGCCATTGACGAGGGGCAAAGCGGTATCTTTGAGACTGCCGGTGAAGCTTTCAGTAATTTCACCCAGCAAAGAAAGAGCATTGTCTTTCAATGTAGAGAGCTGTCCGCTGAAAGTTTTGCTCTGTGCCTCCATGGCATTATAGAATTGGCCGCCTTCACTTGTGGCGTGCTCAAAGGCCGCTGCAACCATTTCGGCGCTGATAGCGCCCTTAGACATTTCTTCTTTCAGCTGCGCAACACTTTTGCCGGTCATCTTGCTGATTTCGTTCAGGGGATTGAAGCCCTGATTTATCATCTGCAAGAGATCCTGCCCCATGAGCTTACCAGTAGATTGGCATTGCGCAAAGGCCAAAGTAAGTCCGTCGAATTTTTCCTTGTTGCCTTGGGAGACATCGCCAAGCATTTTCATGATTGGCAGAACTTTTTCTTCGGCTGTACCAAAAGCAAGCAGCGTTTGCGCGCCCTTTGCGAGGTCAGGCAGCTCAAAAGGCGTTTCAGCAGCGAACTTTTTGATTTGAGAGATCATGTTCTGCGCCTTTTCCGCGCTGCCGAGCATGGTCCCAAAACTGGTGATATACTGCTCCATCTGAGCGTTGTATTTTACACCGGCCATAGCACCAGCGGACAGAGCGGCCGTAGCGCTTGCGAGTAAGGTAGCCGCACCTTGCAAAGCCGTTTTTGCTAAGTTGGAAATTTTTGCAAGCCCTGATTTAAAACCGTTACTGTCAATGAGGGTATCGTATTTTAGAGTACCGTCCGGCTGTGCCATACTTGTTTCACTTCCTTAAAAATGGCAATAAGAAGACCCCGGTTGAGAACCGGGGTCTTGACAAAAATGAAAGACACACCAAGGTGGTGTGTCTTTTGGTGAATTTTCATATCATGCTTAATATGTAATCATCAAAACGCACGCTTTTTATTGTGAGTATCGGTCCTTGCGTTCCGCTTGATAGCGAAAAAATGGCGTCACCAAACATTGTGGAATTATCTGTTCCGATGTTTTCCTGTACCCATTGGCTGGCGTCATCGGGAGAGGCTTCTTCATACGGTAATGTCGCACAAAAACTAAGATAAGCCTTGTCGCCACCTTCGAAAACAAAAAATTGTGCCGAAGCAATCTCATGGTCTGAGTTAGCGGTGATAGAATACGCATATTGCGTAGTAGAAGAAGTATATTGAAAGCCCCCGTCGATGTTGACCGTCTCCGCTTTAGGGATTCCCTCATTCTCAAGGCTTAAAATGAGGTCATAGACCTGAGAACCTACGATTCCAGGCATGCCAGAAAAAGTGGCATTGGCGGCCGAAGAATCCTCGACAGTTGTTTCGGTGTTAGAATTTGAATGGCTTGCATTCTCTTCTATAATTGTAGCTGCCAGAAAAGGAGTGTAAAATATGTCAGACCAATCATACTCTTTACCGCTGTTTTCATCTAAAATTTTGCCGCCATTAAATTCTCTATCTGGGTTGCACATGATATTTATAACAGGCATTTGGTAGGCATCGGAATAGCCTTCATAGATACCAAATACAGAGACTTCTTTGCCTTCAAGCTCCCAATCAGAAACCTGACTGACAGCATAAGTTTCATAGATTTCATCTGAAAGAAAAATGAGCCATTCTCCATCTTCAGACTTCAAAATCCCCACAGTAGAGGTATCAACTTGAATCAGTTCTTGAAGGATCCCAGCGGCAACAATTTTACTGCCGCCGAGGCCGTTTTGATCTGCGGGAGAATTAAACTTCTCGTGGGATGCAATTTCATAATCGCCGTTAAATCGAGTTCCTGATACGCTGTTAGAAGATGGAGATGCGCCACAGCTTGCCAACAAAAATGCGGATATCATTAAAGCGAGGAATACTGATAGAATCTTTTTCACACAATCGCCTCCTAGACACAGGATACCATATTTAGGAAAAGCTTTCCAGTGTCCCCGGCAAATTGCGTCCATCAATGAGAGCCTGAGCGATTTCATCAAGAACTTCCCGTTCTTCGCGCGGGCATGGGAGCGCGTAAAGACGCTGCATGCGCTGATAAAAGATTTTTTGCTCACCTTTCATCTTCTTTGTATCAGCGCCACGCCATTCCATGATCTTGCAGATGGTGTTATCAGGTTTCAAAGCGTCAAAAAGCGCCTTGAATTTCCACCAATGCAAATGCGGCACGGCTTCGAGGTCGATACCGTAATCAGATAGGAAGGCCGCAAAGATATAGGCATCGTCATAATCATAATCGTAAATGCGTTTTGCAGCCTTTGTGACGCTGCCCGACTGGCCTTCGTCGCCTTTTCCGCAAGCGTAAAACCAGCGTATGGAATCGAGAGCTTCAAGTGGAGAAGGAGGGAGCTTGGGGAAAAACAGATTGATTGCCAGAATGACTTTTTCCCGGGCCGCAAGGCTGCGGTCAAGCATGAGCGATTCAAACTGTAATGCAATGCGAAAATCAGTACGGATATCCCATGCCTGACCGTTCAGCACGACGCTGTGCGGCGCAGGGTCAATGAGCAGACTCACTCGCGGAGAGAGCGCTCGGGTGAATATTTTGCGCGGAGCACCTCGGCCTTGGCTTCAAACTCAGCCCGCTGTCGGGAAGCTTCATTCACCAAGGATTCGTAGGCTTCCAGCGCAACGCCGACGTCATCGTCGCCGAGAACCTGTTTCCCCACACCAGGTCCGAAAGCAGTGTCGAAGCACCGCCTGACAATTCGGCAGATCTCACGCAGGCCAGCGGCTTCGTTGGTGAAGCTCATAGCTTTGTCTGCCGCCTGCCCTGCAGAGGCGATCGCTTTACTGATGCGCTCATTGTCCGTGGCCCGGAGCATATTCATTTCAAGCTCAATGCCGTGGATCGTGATTTTGCTCATGGATATACTCCTTCCTTACGCCCCGGGACTTTCGCTCGCGGGTGTGAATGTCTTGGTGGAAATGTTGAACTCGCCGACAACGGCGTCGCCAATCGCATTCATATTGCCGTCGATACTCATGATCTCACCACCTGCGCCCGTAATGCCGGAAATCTCAAATCCTACGCGGAATTTGCGGGCGTAGTAGGTATTCTGCTTTTCCGGGATGGGCTGGTACAGCCGGACACGGAAATAGTCTGCTTCGACACCCAATTTCTGTTCCTCGCCAATATCACGGATGAACTCGACGACCTTGTTGTCCTTGTACAGATCCGCAGTGATTGGGAACTGCGTTTGGTAGCCGGTAGTCAGCGTGGTAGCGGATTTGTCAGCAGTGTAATGCTTTTGAGTGGTCTGCGCGTTGGGATTCTCGTTGATGGTCTCGAACACGCTCATAACACGGATGTCGGGGTTTTCGCTGTTGCCAATATCCAGATAATCAGCAACAAGGTTACGGGTCACAACAGTGCCCTTGGATTCAGCCATAATTCTTTACCTCCTGAAAGTATTGTAATCTGCACTGGATTTGGTATTTCCCCTCGGTCGGACCGGCGGCGAACAGATAACCAGTGCTTTGTGCTTCGATGATTTGCGGTGTCATGCCGGCGGGGAGGGATGGTAGTGCGCCGGTGCGGGTCTGCTCATCCAGCCATTCGGCCAGAGCTTCAAAGAGGCCGCAGTTGGCAATGTTTTGGAGTACATCGGATGTGTAGTCGGTCAACAGCCTGACAACAAATAAATATTGCCGGATGCTGTCGCCGTTCGTGTACCGCTTTACGATGCGTGTTGCGGGAGTAGTATCAATGGAATATTCCACGTCGGCGCCGCGGCACTCCGCGGGCAAGTAATCAACATTGATTTTACCCGCAGCCATAACAGGGCACTGCATAAAATAATCCCACAAGGCCCGGATGACAGCTTTTTCTTCGGTATTTTCGATCACTTTTTGCCTCCTGCTATTTTTGCGGCGCCGCGAAGAATTGCGGTTTTGTGGTCGGCTTTCATACGCTCGAACCACTTTCCGCCGCGTCGAGGGTCGTAAATACGTGACGGAGCGGTTGCATCTTGGGCTCCGGCGTAAGGCGCAATATAGTTCACTTCGCCCGAACCGACTACGGTGCCGAGTTCGCCGGAACGGATAAGCATACCGGTATCAATGGGCATGTACGGAGCATCCAGGCGCAGAACCTCGCTGTCAACAAACTTCTGCGCACTGGAAAACTTCTCCGTAAACTCCGCGCCAAAGCCTTTATTCCACTCCAGAATAGCCGTTACTTTTCCGCTTTTTGAGGCTTGGGTGTAGAGGCTTCCCCGGGGAGTATCAATTTTGAGTTTGGGGTTTGCCATTTACTTGCCCTCTATCCGCCAGTGCTGCATGTGGTCCGGCCCGCGCCGGTTGTCCGCCACAGACGTTACGAGAAAGGACGCTGCAGCAGCCCTGCGCGCCTTTTGCGGGTCGTCGAAGTCAACCAGCCCGCGGATGATAATATCGCCGCTGGCAACAGCTGTAGCCGCCCTCGTGAAGATACGAACGGTATAAGCGTCCGCAGTATTGAGGCCGTTGTCGCCAACCGTGGCCGCCTGGCGGCCGTGCCAGCTTACCCCCTCGTACTGAGCATGCGTCCAGACATCAATGCGCTTGGTGGGGTCATATTCTTTGTGATACAGCGTGATATCTGCATTGCGGACCATTCAGCACATCCCCCTATACAAAAGACCGTAGCGGTCGGGGCCCAGCGCGTCAGAAAGTATGCTGTACAGCGTGTGTCCGGCAGTACGTGCCAGCTCGGTGGGATTCATATAGCTTTCGATATAGCCGTCCACATTCACACTGGAAAGCCCGGGGGCGGCTATCTTTGCAGCGGCCAAACGCTGCATCGCATCAGCCATCTGGGCGCAGGCGTCGGCCAGCTCCGTTTCAAGATCGGCGGCGTGGCCCTCGGCACGGCCGAGGGTCAGCTCGTCGATTTTTCGGGATGCACGCGGCCCCCACAAGCCATACTGCTCTGCGCTCATAGTACCACCCATGGCCGAGTAAGTGTCATAATCACAGTACAGCATAGACGTCTCCTTACGCGTGTTTCTTGATCTGAAGGACTTTCTTTTTGGTGACGGCGTGGGCGTAGATTTTGCGGCCCTGTACGGCAGATGCCCCGATATACTTGCCGGAGCCGGACAGATCCTGCAGATGAACGTTGACGCTCCACTCGTTTACGCGGGTACACCAATCAGGATGCCCGGCAATGAAATCCGTGGTTTCAGAAAGGGTGGTGTCCTCGAAGACATTGAAGCCTGCAATGCGCCCCTGCGCACCCGTCTGGACTACCGCGTCGCCCAGCTGTGTAGCCCTGACGAACTCGGGGCTTTTCAGGATCAATGCATAGGTCTCGGGAGACACAAGCAGCCAGCGGCGGTTGTCATTGGGAATATGTGCCTTGCTCATGGCAGTGCGCACATCCACGATTGTGCCATAGATGGTTTCGGGGGAAAGGGCAGAGGTATCACCGAATGTGGTTGCCTGAGCCTCCAGCACGGTCGTGGCATCCTTTTCGATTTGCAGCGCCATGCTGTATGCCGCAGAATCGAGCCGGTCAGCAACCAGGTTATCGGGGACGGCTGCAGCGTCAAAACCGTCAATGATCTCATTCACGGCCTTGTCCTTGTCAACGGTGACATCAATGTACGAGGTATCGCCATGGGTAGCGCCGGCGCCGTCGGTTTTGCTGTAATCCGCCACGGCTACTTCGGTGTCCCGAACAGGGACCTTTACCTTGCCAGCCTTGGGATTGCCTTCGTAACGGTTATTGAAAATTACACCGTCCTTTTTCACCAGCGTCGCGCGCAGTTTCGCGTCCACCAGTTTAGAATAACGGTCCTGAAGTTCGTGTGCCATTGTTCAAATCTCCTTTTACAGTTTGAGGTCAGGATTGAGAGCGGCGAAGGCCGCAGTTACGCCGTCAGACGGTTCGGCACTGCCGCCTTGTCCGTGTTCCGCGCCGGTATCGACGTGTACGCCGGTGCCGTCATCCTGTTTTGTGGTGTCGGCTTCGAAAAGCCACGGGTCGGATTTTTTCAGAGCTTCCAGCTGGTCATCAAATCCCAGCAGCTTGTTGCCGTCCAGCTTTACAGCGTCCAGATCAAGCAAAGCGCGTGCGGCTTTGCCGTTTTTCGCCTTGCTGTTGGCGAGCGCGATGTCGATGGCGCTGGCCTTGCGCACGGCCGCGATATCGGTGTCGTATTTGGTCTGTAGCGTGCTCAGCTGAGTTTTAAGGCCCTCTACATCCTGGCCGTCAAATTTCTTTGCGGCCTCCTGCAACCCCTTGATCGTGTCATTCGCGGTCTTCAGCTCATCGTTTTTGCTGTTGAAATCAGCACGGGCCACAAACCCCTTGCCGATCTCGGCGCTGATCTGCTTGTCGATGTCCTCGGTGTAGTGGTCGCCGAGGATGGTTTTCAACCACTCCAGCATAAAAACTCCTTTCAACCCGCCATCCTTTTTTATCCGGCCAGTCCCGGTATGTGCGGGGCGCGTATTGTATCCCCGGCGCAAGGGGTAATTATGGAGCCCTCTCCGGCCTCGTGCAGCCGGTCAGGGCATAACAAAAGGCCCGCCCCGGAGGGTGGACCTTGTGCTATTGAATTTGGGCATGAAAAAACCACCGCCTCGTGGGTAGTGGTTTAGTCGATAATTTCTTCAAACTGCTGTGGATGGAAAAGATAGTCCCCGAGCATATCCGTCTCGATTCGATACCAGCCTTTTTCAACGGCAATGACAGTATATGCCTTTCCGTGTGTAAGAACCATGTTGTCTGTTACGCCAATATATCTTACTTTCATTCGTCCAACCACCTCTTGATGAGGAATTTTATTTTCTTTCCGCTTGGAAGCTGAAACCAATGAACTTCGGCTTCTCGCTCATCGAGCATAAATTCGTCGTCTTGTAGCGTGGCAAAACCTTTAACGTGTTGCCAATCAGTGGGAGAACCGCCAAACTCCTCAGCAAGCCCCTCGCGCACGGCTTCACGAAGCGGAGTGCTTACGCCTTTCCCCGCAAAGATTTCTACGTTCTGAAAATGTGTACCTTCAACTAAATGATATGTAATTCCACTCGCTTTGTCAAGAATATCGTAATTTTTTCGTTTAGCTCCTACGCTAGAAGGAACTCCAAACGACGGGAGGCTCCTTCGCTCAGGAAGTGCAGCCTTGCTCGCTTGGCTGCGTCCGAACCCGCTCACGCTTTCCCGCGCGCTGTCTGTACGGCCGCCTGTAGCCTGCACAAAGGCTTTCAGCTTCCGGCGGGCTTGCTTCAGCTGCACAGCGGCCTGCGTAGCGTCTACGCCTGCCGCGCTTTCAGCCAGGTACTTTCTCTTGGCTGCCCGCACTCGGCGCTCAAGCGCGCGCTGCTGCTGGTTGATTTCATAGCGGCTATATTTTTTGCCGCGATAGTCAATGTCACGGGCATTGATGTCATCCAGATAGCTGCGGCTGTATGCTCTGTCGCTCAATCCTTCAAAGAAAGGGTAAAAGCTGTGACGGCAATTCCAGCCACACAATCCTGCGCCGGTACCGTACCCCGTGCGCTCAAAGGTCGGATATTTCGGGCTGCGGCCGCTCCGGCTAAACACCTGGCCCTGCCATTCGGCATGCGAAGGCCGCGCGCCGGGATGGGCGGTCGTCTCTACAAGGTCGCAGCCCATTTCATCCGCACGGGCGATTTGCAGCTTTGCGGCGGTTTGGTTTACCCCGGTAAGGACTGCCCGCCGTGCAGCGACTTCAAGAGTATCCGTGTGACCGGAGGGATACCGAATCGCTTTAATACCCTTGCTCGCCAAATCATCCACGGCACGCTTGACTGCGGTTTTGTAATCGAAGGCTCCGCTGGATACTTGCAGCCACGCCCGGTCCAGCGCGTCTTCAAATTGACGGGTGACCGTGTTGGCGGTAGTTCGGGTGAGATTTTTCCAAGAGCCAAGAGTTTGGCGATACCCTGCATTGAGCAGATTCAACAGGGCCGGGTTGGTGCTGATATCAGAAGGGGCGAAGCCCATAACGCGGTATATTGTGTCATCAGCGGCCAGGGCCGTGGCTCCGGCATCCTGTAAAATGCGTCTGATTTCCGCATCCGCTTTTCCGCTGTACTTCGCCAGCGTCCTGACTACGTCGGAATGTACAGCCCGTGCCTGTTCCAGACGCCATGCCTGCCAGGCAGCCGTTGAAGTTAACCCACCCATTTTGTTGATACGGCGGGCAATATCACGGAGGATATCATCTTCGACTTGCTGGAATAACTCGACCAAAGCATCCGGCAAGGTATCCAGATAATCCGGGGCCAGCATCAGGCATCACCGCCAAACCCCATCGGTTCATAATCTGCCGTTTCGGAGGCCGCCTCCTGCACGGCCCGTTTGGCGTCGTCCTCACTCATCCCGCGCCACTCCATGTTGTATCGGTATTTAGGGATAAAACCGTCCATGGCATCATCCTTATCGCGTTGACGCCGCGTCTCCGCATCGGAGATATAGCTGTCGTCAAAATTGATGGTGATAGCCGTATCAGGGTCGATATCGGCGCCAACAAGGTTTTTGCCCACCCACAGGATAGAGTGCAGGATTTGCAGCAACGCCGCTTCAATCTTGATTTGATGGCGGTTGGCATGCTGTACCATGTCCTGCCGGTCTCCGGTGTACTGTGTTGCAGTGGCGATATTTCCGGCATTGAATTGATAGTGGTGTGTTCCGAGGCCAACCTTGAAACTGAAATAGTCCAGGGCGTCCTGCACGGCCTGGCTATTCGCTTCGGTACGGAGGTCCGGGTTGTATTCGTGCCAATCTGGTGCCGCGTCAGGGTCAAAGCCTCCGGGAGATACAAAAAGCTGTTGGCGAATGTCATCGGGTGCAAAGCGGTGTTCCTTGCCTTCCGCGTCAATGACCGTTTTGAACATATCTTTGTTGTAGAAGACTTTTTTTCCGCCGAGATAGAGATCCCGGCAGTAATTGTCAAAAGCCAGATCGCAATGTTTGGATTGATCCAGCGCCTCGGAGAATACGCTCATGCCAAGCCCGGACCCACCGGGCAGGTTTTTAACGATATTGGGAGAGAAAACCGAAAACCATGGAACGCTGCTTCCTGTAGTAAAGCTTTTCAGCACGCCGGCGGGGAGAGGGGCGGGCTTGTAATCGGCGTTTTCCGTATCCTCGTTCTCGCTGGTAAAATATTCGTTGGTGATTTGATACTGCTGTCGTCCGTCCCGTAAGACAAGCCGGTGAGTTTGCAAGTAAATGCAGCTCTTGCCGCCCACAGTGACCTCAGATGCAAAGGCGACATCCACAATACGTCCATCAAGAGCATCGAAGCGGAGATGTGCCCAGACCACATCCACATGCTGATGGAGATGCCGCCAAAGATAGCGTATCGAGGTTCATGGGGATCCTGAAAGGAAAGAGCCGCCTGATGCTTACGAGAAGTTTCCGGAACTGAAATACAAATACCGAAATCGGGAATTCTGGTGCTGAGGGTACCACGTGGACACAGCAGGAAAAAATGCAAAGAAGATACAGGAGTATATTTAACGCCAGTATGAGCAAGACAAAGCAGGAGAGCAACTGACCATGCCGAACTTCTAAAAAGCCCGTTTACGGGCGACAAGTAACAGAACCTTCGCGGCTGGCAGACCGTACTTGTGTGACGTGACGCGCACGCTAGTATTCTAGAGCTATGCCCACATATGAAAAACCCCCGGCTTTGCCGGGGGATCCGGGGGATATTTATTGTATGCAAGCTTTTTTTATATGGGATGATTTATGGATTTTACAACGTCTCTTAAAATTCTTCCGGGCTTGAAATAGGGAACAGTGGAAGCTGCAAGATCTATACTCTCTCCTGTGCGGGGATTACGGACTTTTCTGGCGTTTCTTTCGCGCGTTCCAAAAACTCCAAAACCTAATAATTGCACTTTTGAGCCTTCAACTAAGGCTTTGGTGACTGTTACGATAAAAGTGTTGATTACAATACCAACATCTTTTTTTGTCAGACCTGTATTGCCTGCAATTTTCTCAATCAGTTCATTCTTATCCAAATATAAACACCCTTTCTATAATGTCATAAATCTTGCTTTTCTCTGTAACATGCAATTAGAATTCGGGACTCTGCATCGTTTTGATCACAAGTAGACAGGAGCAAAAGCTGATCACCCCATGTAACTATTGAAGGAGTTTCATATAGTGCATCTGCCTGGATCCGTTCAACACATTGGCTAAAAGACGTTTCATCCAAAGGAAAGGCGTAATATGAACTGGCATTTTCGGGAGAGTCTTTAAAGTGCAGAACTGCAAAGATTTGAAAATGACGTTTCTGCAATAGGCTGTCGCATTCAAACGCGGGATGTTGTTCTAGAAAACCTTCTTTCAAATAGTTTTGCAATACTGCAAACATACTTCCGTCATTCATATTATGGCCGTAAACGATTAAACTGTTCCCATTTTCCATATCGCTTCGTGCATCCAAAAATGGTGTGCCAGCTAAAGAATAGTTTTTATTGAAGTCACGCCGAAGATAATACTCCGGTGCATCTATAGTTTGCATGATGGGATAATCCAGAGAGGTTCCTTCTAAAGAAATCCAACCTACAAAATCTGAATTTTGCTTATGAAATTCTGCGTAAACATCCAATAGCTGATCTTTTTCGGACGAAATAGTTGCATTTGAGACAATTTGAGCCATTTGTTTGAATTCTGTTCTTGCGGTATTCATCATCAAAGAGTAAAAAAGAAGAGAAGCTAGGGAAATAGAAATCAGTGTTAAGAAAAAAACAGTTAAAGCAGTCAATGTCGGGCTACGAGTCCTGAGTTTTTTGCCGCTTCTGCGTTGCATATCTGATTTCTCCTTTTGAAAGAGGCGGCAAATGCTTGCCGTCTCTTCTGGCGTTCAGCAGTATTTTTTTAATTGTATTTATTTTTTCGAAGCCTAATAACGATGGTCAAAAGCAGTCCTGTACAACTGGCCAAGAGAAGCCCCAGCAGAAGAACAATATTGAACGGATCTCCTGTTTGCGGCGTAGATGCAGAAACAGCGGCTGGTTTTGACGGTGATGGATTTTGCGGGGTAGATGGTACAGAAGCAGCTATGTCATAAAGATATGTATAAGTGTGGTTGCCACTGATTGAACCAACAGTTGTGTCCGGCGTCTGATCCCAGTGGCCGTTTGTATAGTTTTGATTCGGCTTCATTCCTGTGGGCACATCGGCGTTCGAAAGAGTGCCTTTAGCATTGTTAGGTTGGGGAAATATTCAATGCCTGTTAAATCCAGCCCCTCCGCCGGGGGCAGAGGACCAGACTGAGTACTGTAATGGAAGCGGAGTTCCTTTACGGCGGCCCGTTCTGATTCCGTTAAAACGCCGTCGTCTGATCCGAACACGTTGGGATTAGCTGGATCTCCTTCTCGCTTTCCCAACAACCATTCCCGGAACACTTTACCGGGGAAGTGTTCCTGAATTTGAGACCGGAGTGTTTCCAACACTTGCCGAACGTATTCTGCTACTTTTTCCATCCTGATGTCCTGCTGTTCATTTTTTTTGCGCTCTTGCTCTAACTCGTTGTTTTTGTTATACAGTTCCAAATCGTACAGCATACAGATTTCTTGAATCACAATTTCAATCTGCTTCGGGGCAATTCCTCCAAACAAGCATTTTTTTAGCTTGGTTGAT
>QFCE01002273.1_pt1 | contig 39968 bp, 38 predicted proteins | sample 5346091 | NCBI WGS metagenome assembly QFCE01 (sample SAMN09062252, study PRJNA434731) | Human gut metagenome, whole genome shotgun sequencing project. | isolation source: stool timepoint A chromium assembly | host: Homo sapiens | collected 2015 | reverse complement strand
ACTGGCCAAAAAGATCAACAAGGCCATTTTTCCTGGTACCCAAGGCGGCCCGCTGGAGCATGTGATTGCGGCCAAGGCGGTGTGTTTTGGCGAGGCGCTGCGTCCGGAATTTCGTGAATATGCCCACCGTGTGGTGGAAAATGCCAATGTGCTGGCCGATGCGTTAATGGCCCGCGGCATTTCTCTGGTGTCCAACGGCACTGACAACCATCTGATGCTGATTGACCTGACGGACAGCGAGGTGACCGGAAAAGAGCTTGAACGCCGGTTGGACGAGGTGCATATCACCGCCAATAAAAATACGGTGCCCGGTGAAAAACGCGGCCCCTTTGTTACCTCCGGCGTCCGTTTGGGTACCCCCGCCGTGACCACCCGCGGGTTTGGCCCCGGCGAAATGGAGGAGATCGCCGAGTGCATTGCCGACTGCCTGCAGGATTTCGAGGGCAAAAAAGAGGAGATTCAGCGCCGCGTGGCTGCGCTGGTCAAGCACTTCCCGCTATATGAATGAGTCGGGAGGGGGGACAGGATCCCCCCTTTCGGTTCCTGTATTACCTGGCGCTATCCCGGCGGGAAAGCGCTGTTCTCAAAATGGAGCAGCGCGGGAAAGGGACAAGCAGATGCGAAAGAGCAGAGGAGGCAGGACCATGGAGCGGCGGATCTCAGCGGGGATTTTGGCCGGCGGGAAGAGCAAACGCATGGGAGAGGACAAGGCACGGCTCTGGCACGGCGGAGAGACCTTTCTTGCTCATTTGCTCTGGGAACTGCGGGAATTTGACGAAGTGCTGCTTTCTGTGGAGGATCGGAGAGCGTGGGCGGACGCGCCCTGTCGGGTGGTGGAAGATCAGCTCCCGGATTTCGGTCCGGTGGAAGGGATTTATCAGCTGCTGCGCGCGGCCCGAAATCCTTACGTGCTGGTGACTGCCATCGATCTGCAATGCCTGACAGCTCTGGCACTGCAGACGCTGGCCGGGCAGATCCGGCCGGGCGTGTGCTGTCTGGTGCCTTGCCGGGACGCGTGGTTGGAGCCGCTTTGCAGCATTTATCACAAAGATGCGCTGCCGGTGCTGGAACAGATGCGTTCGGCAGGGGTACGCCGGCCCCGTGCGCTGTTTGATTGTGTGCCCACCCGATATATCGAGTTTGCCGACCTGGGATGGAACGACAGCATGGTGAAAAATGTCAACACCCGCGGGGAATATGAAGCGCTGCTGCGGGAAGAAGACAGCAAAGAAACAAAGAAATCGTGCTGCACAGTAAAAAAGGAGAGCGATCGAATATGAATACACCCGGTGAGACCGCTGCACGGTTTCTTGCTGTGGGCCGGGAAAAAGTACTGTTGCCTGTGGGACGAATGGCCTGCCTTGCCGTAATGGCAGGCTTTTTTATTGGCCTGGCCGGTGTGGGCGCGTCCACAGCTGCCGCGTCTGTACCGCCTGCGGCGGCGCGGCTGGTCAGTGCCTGCGTCTTTCCGGCGGGGCTTGTGATGGTGACCTTGACCGGAGCGGAGCTGTTCACGGGCAATTGCCTGCTGGCCATTCCGTGGCTCAGCCGGGCTGTAACAGCCCGACAGGTGCTGCGCAGCTGGATCGTGGTGTATCTGGGCAATTTTGTCGGCGCTGTTTTGGCCGCCGCTGCGGCGGTGTACAGCCATCAGCTCGCGTCCTTTTCCGGGGCGCTGGCTGCTTCTGCAATGAGCACGGCTGTGGCCAAATGCAGCCTGAGCGTTTCGGACGCCTTTCTGCGCGGCGTCGTCTGTAATATTCTGGTGTGTGTTGCCGTTTGGCTGGCGCTTTCTTCCCGGTCGGTGCCCGGCAAGGTTTTGGGGATTTATCTGCCTGTCATGCTTTTTGTAGTGTCGGGATTTGAGCACAGTGTGGCCAATATGTACTATGTTCCCGTGGCCCTGCTGGCAAAGGATCTTCCGGCGTATGCCGGTGTGTTGGAAGGGATCGATGGAAGCTGCCTCACCTGGGGCCGCTTTCTGATAGGTAATCTCCTGCCGGTGACGCTGGGCAACATGGTCGGCGGACTGGCGGTCGGTATGGTTCAGTGGTACTGCTTTTTGCGGGGAAAGACTGACCGCGCTGAAAAGAAATAAGAAAAAAGCCTTCGGCTTCCTGCAGGAAGCCGAAGGCTTTTTTAATCATCGATCAGGAGAGCATACTGCGGTACTCTTCGCCCCAGGTGCGCATGGCGTCCAGCACAGGTTTCAGGCTGCGGCCCAAATCGGTCAGGCTGTATTCCACCCGGGGCGGAACCTCGGCGTATACATGCCGGTTGATCAGCCCGCTTTGTTCCATGGAGCGCAGATTGGTTGTGAGCACTTTTTGGCTGATATGCCCCACACTGCGTTTGAGTTCACCGAAGCGCCGGGTATCCTGCATCAAATCGCGCAGAATCAACACTTTCCAGCGGTCGCTGATCAGTGCCAGTGTGACTTCCACGGGACAGACCGGCAGTGCGGTTTTGGGTGCGGGCATGGCGTCATTCCTCCTGTCCAAAAATCAACTCGCGCACAAATGCGTCTGCGGGGGTGGTTTTGATCTGTTCCGGCGTACCCAGCTGGGAAATACGCCCGGCTTCCATAACCAGCACGCGGCTGCCCAAATGCAGGGCCTCCTTGATGTCGTGGGTCACAAATACCACTGTGATACCCAGATCCCGCTGCAGGCGCAGGATTTCCTTTTGCAGGCTGCGCCGGGTGATTTCATCCACCGCGCCGAAAGGTTCGTCCATCAGCAGAATGCGCGGGTTGGCCGCCAGAGCGCGGGCGATGCCCACGCGCTGCTGCTGCCCACCGGAAAGCTCGTTGGGATAGCGGTCGGCCAGGGATGGATTCAATCCCACCGTTTCCAGCAATTCGCTCACGCGCTTTGCGCGAGTCTCCCTGCTTTGCTTGCCGGACAGGGAGGGAACGTAGATGATGTTCTTTTCCACCGTCATATGGGGGAACAGTCCCACGCTCTGGATGGCATAGCCGATGCCGCGGCGCAGCTCGATCAGATCCGTTTGGGCTACGTCTTTGCCGTCTACCAGAACGCGTCCGGCGTCCGGCGTCAAAAGGCCGTTGATCAGGCGCAGGGCCGTGGTTTTCCCGCAGCCGCTGCGGCCGATCATAGTCAAAAATTCTCCGCTGTAGACAGTCAGGTTGAAGTCCTGCAGCACCGTGTGCTTGCCATAAGATTTGCACACGCCTTCAAAACGAATACATTCTTCCATACGTTCGGACTCCTTTCCTGAGAAGTGCTCTGCGGGGGATTATGCCTCAAGGATGCCCTTTTCCACCAGATAATCGCGGGCCACATCGCTCTCGTCCTGTTCTTCGACCTCTACCAGATAGTTCAGGCGGGACATATCGGTGTCGCTCAGGATACCATCCATCAGCATCAGAGCATCTTCCAGGCCGGGATACGCTTCCAGAGTATCCTCCCGAACCACAGTGGAACAGAAATAGTTTACCTGAAGGTGTTTATCGTCCTCCAGAACCACTACATCCTGAGCGCTCAGCTGAGCGTCGGTGGTAAAACCGTTGGTCACATCGATATCGCCGTTTTCCAGCACGGCGTATTTCACGCCGATGTCGATGCCGCGGGTATCCTTGAAGTTGTAGCCGTACGTTTCGCAGAGAAGGGGATAGCCGTCGGCGCGCTCAATATAATCGGGGTTGCCGCCGAAGACCAGCTGATCGGCCACGGCAGTCAAGTCCGAAGAGGTTTTCAGATTGTATTCCCTGGCGACGTCGCCCCGCACGGCCAGGCAGAAAGTGTTATTGAAGCCGTATTTGCCGACCCAGGTCATGTTGTAGTTGTCGTGATATTCCTGCAAGATCTGTTCCCACATGGCGTTGTCGTCTACGCCGGTGGCGTCGTGACCAAGCACCAGTACATAGCCGCTGGAGGTATATTCGGGATACAGATCAAACTCGCCGCTTTCCATGGCGGGCATGATGTTGTTGGTGCCGCCGGCGATGCCTTCAGTCACCTCGCAGGTATAATCCGTCTTGGCTTCGATGATCTGCTTGAGCATTTCGCCGAGGATGTACTGCTCGGTCATGGGTTTGGTGGCGATTTGAATGGGATCGGTGTTCACGCTGCCATCTTCGGCCGAGGAGGGGTTGGTGCTGCCGCCGCTGCCGCAGGCGGCCAGGGATACAGCCATCGCTGCCGCAGCAGACAGGGCGAGAAAACGCTTGTAATGTTTCATGTCAGTTCATTCTCCATTTCTTTTTAATATGTTTTTCCAAAAAACTCAGGCTGTAGTCACAGGCCAAAGCCAGCAAAACGAGAAGAAGTGCACCGGAAAAGGTCATTTCCACATTGTACATGGTGATGCCGCGGAAAATGGCCTCGCCCAGTCCGCCGCCGCCAATGAATGCGGCGATGGAGCCGGTGGCGATGGACATGACCGCCAGCGTGCGCACGCCGGCCAGGATGGTGGCCGAAGCCAGCGGAAGTTTGATGCGCATCAGGATTTGGCGCGGCGTGCTGCCCATGCCCACAGCAGCGTCCAGCAGTTCCGGGCTGATGGAGGTGATCCCGGTGTAGGTATTGCGCACCATGGGCATCAGGCCGTACAGGATAATGGCGATCACGGCGTTTTTGGCGCCGATGCCGGCAATGGGAATCAGCAGGGCGATCAGAGCGATGGCGGGAATGGTATAAAACACATTGCACACGGCGATGACCGGTTCGGCAAAGCGGCGATGCTCGGCGATGAAAATACCAATCAGCAGACCCAGCGTACCGGCGATGGCGATGGAAACCAGGGAGATGAAAAGCTGCTGGCCAATCATGCCCAGAAACCAGGGCCAGCGCTCCAGATAGATTTGAAGCACCTTTGCAAAGCTGAAATCCATTGCCTACCGCTCCTTTGTGTGTTGGTATCCTACAGAGTCTATGTTATGCGTGCAGCCGCACAATGGCCTCAGCCGGGCAATGCTCGGTGCACAGCCCGCACTGCAGGCAGTGCATCTGGGCGATCTGATAGGGTGTGCCGGGCATAATGCACTGCTGCGGGCAGACCGAAGCACATGCGCCGCAGCCGGTGCAGGTTTCCAGAATGGAAAATCCTACCAGTTCCATCTCCGTGCCGCCATAGGCAAAACGTTTGCGGGAAATCGGATGGTGCAGCAGGTCAAACCATTCGCCCTCGCCTTCGTAAATCAGGAAAGCATCCAGAGCATAGCGGCTCTGACCGGGATAGACCTCATTCATGCCGGGGTTGTGGAGGAATACTTCATCTACCCATGCGCGGGAGTCCTCCATTCGGCGGACAGAGCCGGTGAATTTCAGGCTCTGGCATTCCGGACACATGGCGCTCAAAGCGACGAGCCCGCTTTCGGTGAGCTGCTTCCAGAAGGGTTTGCCCCGGCTGGTGACGATGACCATGCCCTCGTCCAGCGCCAGCATTACATTGATGATGCGGCTCTGGGGCCGGCCCTGAGCGTCCACTGTGGCAGCGGATGCGACTTTGACGGCGCGGAACAGATCGATATATTTTCTGGCAGTTGGATTCATGGTGAGTTGCCCCCTGTCTAGTTGTTGGAATCATCATAAACCGTTGTAAACGAAGACGCAAGTAAGCACAAATTTGTGCCATAGTTTCCAAAGGATACTATAGCGGATTCGACAGTGTTTGGCAAGAAGAAAAATTTTTCGGTGCTGTTCTTTTTCCGCTGGAAGAGACACAGAAAAGGAAATGCCGGGGGATGCCCGCTGAAAGAGGTGCGCCCCGCAAATGCCTTTGCGGGGCGCAAAAAGAAAACCGGAAACAGAATCACGCGTTGATAAACGACAGTACATCTTGGGCAAACTGTTCGGGGATTTCATACTGGATATTGTGGCCGTTGTTTTTTGATACCGTGACATTCAGCGAGGCCAAGGCGGACTTCAACACAATTTTCCATGTGGGCGGGCAGTATTGCTGGGCGGATGAAGTCTACTGTGTGGGAAAAAAGTTCCAGGATTATATGATGCATTTTCTCTGCCGCTGGGCGAATAAGTGCCACATTCCCTTTCAGATCCATACGGGGCTGCAGGAAGGGAATGCCAATATCATTTCCTACAGCGATCCTACGCTGCTGACCAACCTGTTCATGCAGTATAAAGATGTGAATTTTGATATTTTCCATATTGGCTATCCGTACCAACATACGCTGTCTGCATTGGCGAAGGTTTTCCCGAATGTCTATATTGATATGTGTTGGGCGCATATTATCTCGCCGACGGCGTGTGCCAATTCTCTGGTGGAGTGGGCCGATTCGGTGCCGCTGAACAAGATTAATGCATTTGGCGGAGATTACTGCTTTATCGACGGCGTGAGCGGCCACCAGCATATGGCGCGGATGAATATCAGCCGTGCACTGGCCATCAAAGTGGAAGAGGGGCTGTTTGATGTTGGAGCAGCAAAACGTATTGGTAAAATGATGTTTTATGATACGCCAAAGAAACTGTTCCATTTGAAGAATGTTTGAGCGGAACGATACCCTTCGGCACGAGATCATGGTTTGCAGGTAAAGATTTTTCCGATACATTCCCGGAGACAGCGCCGCTGCAAAATATGTATGCGGCAAAAGAAAACAAGGGCATTCCCTGCGTACAGCGCAGGGAATGCCCTTGTTCCTTTTTGCACCGGCTTTATGCCAACTTTATGGCGCCCTTTTCGCACCGGTTTCCCCAGGCATCGATCAAGTGCTCGCCGCGGTAGACGCAGATGATTTCACATTGGTTGGCGCACTTGCCGCAGTGGATCTCCCGGGTCTGGAAGCGATCGTCTGTGACGCTGAAATCGAAAGGCTTTTCCACGCCGCTGCTGCGAGCCAAAATTGCCACGCCGAAAGCGCCCATCAAATGGCCGGCGTCGTCCACCAGAATGTCCTCGCCGGTGGCTTCTTTGAAAAACCGCACTACGCCAACATTTTTGCTCACGCCGCCCTGGAAAACAATGGGGCTTTGAATGCGCTTGCCTTTGCCCACGTTGTTGAGATAGTTGGTCACTACAGCCTTGCAGAGTCCGGCAATGATGTCCTCCCGGCTGTAGCCCATCTGGGCCTTGTGCACCAGATCCGATTCGGCAAATACGGTGCAGCGGGCGGCGATGGGAGTAGGGGTTTTGCTTTTAAGCGCAATATGACCAAATTCTTCCACCTCTACGCCCAGCCGGTGGGACTGGCTGGAGAGAAAGGAGCCGGTACCGGCGGCGCAGAGTGTATTCATAGCGTAATCCACCACCACGCCGTTTTCCAGCAAAATGATTTTGCTGTCCTGTCCGCCGATCTCAAAAATGGTGCGGACATTCGGGTGCAGCGTAGTAGTGCCCACAGCGTGGGCTGTAATCTCATTTTTCACCATGGATGCGCCCACCACTGCGCCGATAAGCCGCCGGGCGCTGCCGGTGGTGCCTACGGACACCACAGTGTAGTGCTCCTTGTCGAACTGCTGCTCCAGCAGTTTCAGCAGGCGGCGTACCGCTTCGATAGGGTTGCCTTCTGTCCAGATGTATTCGCTGGCCAGAAAGCGGTTGTCCTCATCGATGATAACACCCTTGGTGGAAATTGAGCCGATATCAATGCCGAGATATGCGTGTTTCATGGCTGTTTTCTCCGTTTCATATCGATCATATCATAAAAGGCTTCGAGGCGGGTCTGAATGCCTGCGTCGCCGGTTTGGGAATCGTAGCTCAGGTAGAGGATGGGAATGCCGCGGTCAGCGCTGATGTTCTGCAGCACCGCCATAGCATCCACCTCCGGCGTACAGCCGAAGGATTTGACATGCACAATGCCGTCGAAGCCGGCATCGGCGTAGCGGATGGCGCCAGCCAGGGTGGCTGAGGTAGTGGGTCCCATGGAATAGCGGACATAGGGGGCGATAGTTTGGAGGTCGGCCTGCTCGTCATATTCCAGATTCCGGTGGGTGAAGGTCATCCAGCGGTGGATTTCCACACCCCGGCCCATATAGCCGAGAATCTGTTCCACGTTGTGATTGCCGAAGTCATCCATCACCGTGTAATATTCGCCCACGATCCCCACGCGAAGGGGGTTTTCGGGCTTGTCCAGGGTGACTGCGCTCAGCGCTGCGGAGGCTTTCTGGTAAGCTGCATCCAGGCTTTTTCGATTTTTTGCAGAAGATATCTCCTGTAAAAACGTATCGAACACCGCTTTCATGCTGCCGCGCTGCCGTTCAAAGCCACGGTCGAGGCGTACGCGGCCTTCCATCTCGTCAATATAACGAACGGCTTTCAACGCGTCGGGCAGCGTCCGTGCCGCTTTGGCAATCGAGATGGCCGGATTGATTCGTTTTGCGGCGGCGTAATAGCCGCGCAGTTTGTGTTTGCCCATTTCCGCCAGGTCGATGAAGTCTGCCTCGTAGCCCAGATCCCGTAGGATCTGTTTTTGCAGAGCGCCGTAATAGCCCAAGCGGCATACGCCGCCGGTTTCCACAATGGCATCCACACCGCCTTCGCTTTGCAGCATTTCCAGCATGGAACCGAGGGTGTATTTGAATGGGGCGCAGACAAAGTCAGGGCTGTATTTGCTGCCCAGCTCCAATGTTTTGCGCGTCATGGGCGGAGCCATGACATATTCGCAGCCACAGCCTGTTTCGACCAGATATTTGAGGGCTACATTATAATTATCCATGCGCGGGAAGCCGATTCTTCGCTTTGCCATAGCGCTCATGCCTCCTTTTTGTCTGCGGAGGCTCTGCGGAAACGCAGAATATCCACAAAGCTTTCCAGCCGCGTTTCCAGTCCGGCGCTGCCGGACTGGTTGTCCAGGATAATCGTTAAAATCGGCACATCCTTGACCAGGCGCACCAGCATGTCGTTGGTCATGGAATCCGGCCCGCAGGGAAAAGCGCTCATCAGGATCACACCGTCCACGCGGCTGCGGCACAATTGCACTGCGCCGAAAATTTCCCGGTTGACCTCCCAGGGCACTGTGGGACTGAGGCGATCGCCTGCTCTCAGGCAGGCGGCGCGGTCCAGCGCATCGGAAAAGATCGTTTTTACGCCCAGGGACCGGAGCATCTGTTGGGCCGGTACGCCCACAAAAGGATCGTGGAGCACGTAACCATGGCCGGCCAGCAGAATTTTTGTACCGTTGCCGGCAAGCAGCGTCTCCTGGTGCTGTGCGGCCGCGGCGCGAACCTGCTTGTCGGCAGCCTTGGCGCGGCGGTAAGCGCGCACCGTTTCGGACCGGGAAGCGCCCAGTGCGCGGCCCAGTTCCAGAAAAGCGTGCTCCTCCGTGTGTACGCCGAGGCTTTTGTTCACATCAATATAGTCGATCTGACAGCCGAGAATCTGGTCGGCCTGGGCGCGGAACGTGTTGCGTACTACATCGTGCAGTGCCTCGAATCGGGGACAACAGATCTTTTTTACGCCGGTGTCCACCCAGCCAAAATTGGCGATGCGGGGTACAAACACATAGTCGCAGCGGCTCAGAAGCCATTTGACATGGCCCAGATAAATCTTCATGGACAAGCACCCCTCGTCAATGGAGTATTTGCTGCCCTCTGTGAGAAACTGTTTGTTCGTGTCCGGGCTGAGTATCACTTCGCAGCCCAGCGTGCGGAAAAATGTGCGCCACAATTCGCCGTAGCGGTAATAATAAAATGCCTTTGGGATGCCGATTGTCACAGCAGGGGCCTCCTTTTGGTAAAAAACAGAATAATGGTATCTGTGGGATTGTTCTATTATAAAAAAGCCGCTTCGGGATTACAATTTACATTTTCAAACGATTGTAAAAAAGAGGGAGGAAAACGAGAAAAGCTGTCCGGCGGGGACGCCGAACAGCTTTTTTAGAAAACGTACCAGATGGGGGGAAACCGGTACGGTAAAAAGTGGTTGGCTACGCCCCATGGGGGAAACAGGAACGCAGCCTGTGTTAGAGAGAGTAAAAAAGAAAAGAATGATTTTTATGAAGCATGGTATCCTTTGCTTTGATCTTATCCTAACAGGTTGCTGCTGGAAAGTGGTTACGAAATTTTGAATGTTATGTGAACAATCTGTGAACATGGGCAAAAGGCCCCTTGTATCCGGGTGCCGTCTCCGGTACAATAAAGCGGGAGGCGGAAATAGATGAAACATACAACTCTGTGCTATATTGAACGGGATGGAAACTATCTGATGCTGCACCGCACCAAAAAAGAAAATGATCTCAACCATGATAAGTGGATCGGTGTGGGCGGAAAATTTGAAGAGAATGAAAGTCCGGAGGAATGTCTTCTGCGGGAGGTGCGGGAAGAGACGGGACTGACGCTGACGCGTTTTCGCCTGTGCAGTGTGATCACCTTTGTGTCCGACACCTGGGAAGGGGAATATATGTACCTTTTTCACGCAACGGATTTTACCGGTACGCTGGCCGGATGCGATGAAGGAGAGCTCGTTTGGGTCAAGAAAGAGAACGTGCTTGCGCTGCCCACCTGGGAGGGCGACCGTATCTTTCTGCAGAAGATGGCTGCCGGAGATGACTTTTTTACATTGAAACTGCGTTACGAAGGAGATCTTCTGTGCGAAGCGGTGCTCAACGGGACACAGCGTTTGAAAGGATAAATATATTTGATGCAATACCCCTCTGCATAAGAACAAAAAATATGCAGAGGGGTATTGCAATGGCATTTACCATGAAACTTAGTCTTCCGCTTTGGTATGCCGCAGGATGATCTCCGCGATGCCGCAATGACTGTTGGCAATCTGGCGGCTGGCACGGCTGATCGTGGCGCTGGAAGCGCCGGTGATCTCGCCGATCTCCGAGTAACTGCGGCCGGAAGTGAGCAGAAACAGCAGCTGGAAGCGCTGCTCGATGGTGCGCAGCTCGTGGGGAGAGCAAATATCCTCAAAAAAGGCGCGGCATTCATCGGTGCTTTGGAGTTTGAGAACGGTTTCGTAAAAGGCATCGCTGCCGTCGTGGTGCAGTTCCTGTTTCATGGGGTTTACGGCCTCCTTTATCTTGCGCAGGCAGGGAAAAGCCTGTATAATCATGATAACGCAGGAACGGGGAGAAAGCAAATGCTTTTTCCGGGAAAGGGAGTGCTTCAGGTGGCGATCCGTATGGTGGGACTGGATCTGGATGGGACACTGTTCAACAGCAAAAAAGAGCTGACAGCGCATACCTGTGCCGTCCTGGCGGCAGCTGCGCGGAAAGGCGTCGCGGTGGTGCCGGCCACGGGGCGGCCCCGGATCGGGCTGCCGCAGGCGCTGCTGGCCATTCCGGGCATTCGCTACGCCGTGGTGAGCAATGGTGCGGCAGTGTGTGATCTGTGCACGGGAGAACGGCTGTATACCGATTGCATGCCGCTGGATGCGGCGGTGGATATTCTTCGCCGTACCCGGACGCTGGAGGTGGTGCAGGGCGCGTTTATCGGCGACTGGGGTTATATGGAAGAGATCGGCCGGCAGCGTATCCGTGCTCTCGACCTGGTGGCGGCCATGCAGGAGTATCTGATTTCCTCGCGCAAGATTGTCCCCGATCTGCCTGCCTATGTGGCGCAGCGGGGCGAGGCGCCGGAAAAAGTAGTGATCAATTTTCTGAAAACGCCGGACGGCAAAGCCCGGTTTCGGGAGGAAACGGTGGCAGTCGTGCGGCAATATCCGGAAGTGTCTTTTGTTTCCGGCGGCGTCGGCAATATTGAGATCATTCACAAAAGCGCAGGCAAGGGCAGCGCTCTGCTGAAGCTGGGGGAGCTGCTGGGCATCGGCCGTACGGAGATCATGGCGGTGGGCGACAGCGAAAACGATTTGGATATGATTGAAAAAGCGGGCTTGGGTGTGGCGATGGCCAACGGCGGGGAGATTGTCAAAGCCCATGCCGATGTGCTTACAGGATCTAACGATGACGACGGTGCGGCAGCGGCCGTCGAGGCGTATGTTCTTGACATGCGGTGAGGGCGGACTGAACGGGGAGCACCGAATGCGCCGGAGCAGGAAGATTTTTCCATGCCCCGGCGTCCGACACATTTTTTGCCTTCGGTTTCATATACTGTTATGAGTATCTCAAAACGGAGGCAGATCTATATGAACAACAATGAACCTTATTCCGCCCGCTTTGGCGATGGGAGCGATGTGGACGATCTGATCTATGGCGACGACCGGAATATCAGTCAACGCTGAAACGCCCCGCCGCAGGCGGGGCGTTTTTTAGATCAGCAAGCTGTGCCCCGCCTGTGCGGGGCTTTTTTGCGCCTTATTTATCCAGTCCGTCCTGATAAGCAGCGACCAGCGTATCGTTTTCATCGAATACGGCGGTGATACTGCTGCCGTTGCGGTTTGTCCAGATGTAGGAGCCAGGTGTTTCCTGACTGCTGCCGTCTTCGTTGGCCACTTCACCGTCGGCGCCCAGCACTTCGACCACTTCGGCATAGCTCATACCGTTGTGAAGCTGTTCAAACTTAGCCATATTGTATTTTTTGCCGGTGCTGCCGGCGCCCACCAGCATGGCGATCAGCAACGCAGCACAGATAATCAGTCCCCCCAGAGCCAGTATGGCTTTGCGATTCTGCTTGGCGCGCAATTCTGAGCGCTCCTGGCGCAGGGCTGCTTTTTCCTCTGCGGAAATGCGGGTGTTTTTCTTTTTCTTTTTTGACTTTGCCATAAATCCCTCCTGCCGGCAATCTTAAGAAAATTCCATCTTTTCAAATGTGCTGCCGGCCGATATAATAAATTATAGAATACGGCTATTATACTGGTTTTTGCCCAAAAGTGCAAATCCCTTTTACAGGCCGCAGAAAAGGAGTGAACATGATGCAGTACGAAATTGTAGGAACCCCTTTCCCGGCGGTGGTCTGCCGGCTGGCGCAGAATGAATCCATGCATTGTGAGAGCAACGGCATGGCGTGGATGTCGCCGAATATGGAGATGGACACCAATACCGGAGGCGGGATTGGAAAACTGTTTGGCCGGGCTTTTTCCGGCGAGTCTCTGTTCCGCTGTACTTATACGGCGCGTCAGGGCGAAGGGATGATCTCTTTTGCTTCCAGCATGCCTGGGCGGGTTCTGCCCATTGAAATTTCTCCCCAGCGCGCCATTGTGGCGCAGAAGTCCGCCTTTTTGGCCACGGAAGCGGGCGTCGATATGAATATCTTTTTCCAGAAGAAGATGGGCAGCGGATTTTTCGGCGGTGAAGGCTTTATTATGCAGCGCTTTTCGGGCAGCGGCATGGCGTTTTTGGAAATCAGCGGTTCTTTGGTGGAATATGATCTGCAGGCTGGCCAGACCATTGTGGTGGACACCGGGTATCTGGCTGCGATGGACGAAACCTGCAGCATCGATGTTCAGATGGTCAAGGGCGTGAAAAACATGCTTTTTGGCGGGGAGGGCCTGTTCAACACCCGCATTACCGGTCCCGGTCACATCTGGCTGCAGACGATGCCTGCTTCCACGCTGGCCGGCGCGATTCTTCCCTTCCTTCCGCCCAGCGGAAACTGAATCTATTGGCATCAAGCAGGGCAGCGGCGCAGCCGCTGCCCGCTTTTTTCACAAAAAAAGCGGGCAGAAGCGGAATTTGATTGTAAAAGATTTCCTTTCCCCGTTGCGCTTTTTGCCGGGTCAGTGTAAAATACGAAAGAAGAGATTTATAAACGCACCGCAGGTTCGGCTGCGGGCGGGAGAGGGGAACAAAAACTTATGGCAGAATATAAGCCGCAGGGGCAGAAAACGGTTTTGGTCGTCGGCCACCGCAATCCGGATACGGACAGTATCTGCTCTGCCATCGCCTATGCCTATTTGAAAAATAAGATCAACCCTGCGCTGCATTATGAGCCGCGCCGTGCCGGCGCCCTCAGCAGCGAAACAAAATTTGTGCTGAGCTATTTCGGCTTTGCCGCGCCGGATCTGTGCGGCGACGTCAGCCCTCAGGTGGAGGATTTGAGCATCCGCCGGGTGGACGGCGTGAGCGGCAGCATGTCCATGAAAGATGCATGGAACCTGATGCGTGACACTGATGCCAACACGTTGCCTATCGTGGATGAGGAAAACCGCTTGCAGGGTCTGATCACCATGACCGATGTAGCCACGGCTTATATGGACGCCTTTGATGCCCATACCATGGCTGACGCCAAAACGACCTATGAAAATATGGTGCAGACACTGGATGGAGCCATGGTAGTCGGTGACATTTGTGAGAGCGTGTGCGACGGTAAGATCTGCGTGGCCGCGGGCAATGCCGCCACAATGGCCAGCGTGATCGAAAAGGGCGACACCGTGATCGTCAGCAACCGCGCCGAGTCGCAGATTCTGGCCATCGAGCTGGGGGCGGGCTGTATGATCGTCACCGGAAGCAATCCCGTGCCTCAGCATATCCAGCGCATGGCCAGCGCTCATGGCACGGTGGTGGTTGCCACACCCCACGATTCCTATACCGCCGCCCGTCTGGTAAGCCAGAGCGCGCCGGTGTCCTATTTTATGACAAAGGGGGACCTGCTTTCCTTCAGCCTGAAAGCCGCTGTGGATGATGTACAGAAAGTCATGGTCAATGTTCGCCACCGTTATTTCCCGGTGCTGGATACGGAGGGCCGTTATTACGGTATGATCTCCCGCCGGAATATGATGGATCTGCGCCGCAAACAGGTGATTCTGGTGGATCACAATGAGCTGGCTCAGGCTGTGGAAGGGCTGCCCCAGGCCGAAGTCCTGGAGATTATCGATCACCACCGGCTGGGCAGCGGACTGCAGACCGCAGCGCCGGTGTATTTCCGTAACCAGCCTGTGGGATGCACCTGCACGATCATCCATCAGATGTATCAGGAGAATGGTGTGAAAATCCCCCGGGAAATGGCAGGACTGATGTGCTCGGCGATTTTGTCGGATACGCTGGCGTTCCGCTCGCCCACCTGCACGCTGATGGATCGTAATGCGGCGGAACATCTGGCAGAGCTGGCCGGGATCGATATTGACAAATATGCTAATGAGATGTTTGAGGCGGGAGCATCCTTGGAGGGCAAGAGTGCCAAGGACATTTTTTTACACCGATTTTAAGCCTTTTGCTTGCGGTGAAGTGCATTTCGGCATCGGACAGAGCAGCTTTATGTCCGACCGCAGCGCGCAGAAGGCGAAAGATTTGCTGCTGCCTTATCTTGATGAGGTGCGTGAGCGGGAAGGGCTGGACTTGGTGTGCTACATGCTTACCAACATTCTGACCGAGTCCACTGAGCTGATTTATGCAGGCTTCCATGCCGGCGCCATCGTGGGCCACAGCTTCCCCGATGCTGCGCCCGGGGAAAACAGCGTGTTTTTGCCTGGCGTGGTGTCCCGCAAAAAACAAATGGTGCCGAATTTGACCAGGGGCATCAACGAATGGCAGTCCGTTGGCTGAATCATCTTTTTGTGCGCGCGGCGAAAGGGGAAGCGCCCCCTTTCGCCGCGCGTTTGCTGTGCTGCGGGCCGCAATAGGAAATGTGGCTAAAATTTGCAGGGAATCCAGAAATGGGCTTGTATACAATGGGGAAAAGCGTCATTGTGTGCAAAAAGCTCTTGCATGGTGTCGGGATCAGTATATAATAAAAAAGAATGGAACATCTGTTTTCGCCCGTTCACTTTAGTGGACGGGCGAGAATTTTCGGAAGATGCAAGGAGATGACGGGAACAGATGGAGAAACAACTATCCGAAAACAAAATGGGCGTTATGCCGGTGGGCAGGCTGTTGTTCAATATGGCCGGGCCGATGATCGTTTCGATGCTGGTGCAGGCGTTGTATAACGTAGTGGACAGCGTGTTTGTAGCGCAGCTGAATGAAGATGCGCTGTCCGCCCTGTCGCTGGCTTTCCCGATGCAGAATTTTATGATTGCTGTAGGAACCGGCCTGGGTGTGGGCGTAAATGCACTGATTTCCCGCTCTTTGGGGGAACGGCGTCAGGAGGCGGCCAACGGCTACGCCATGCAGGGGCTGCTATTGGCGGGCATCAGCTATGCGGTTTTCCTTTTGATCGGATTATTGGGGGCCGGGGCCTTTATCTCGGCGCAGGCGGGAGGCATGGCGCGTATTGCCTCCTATGGTGAGGTATATCTGCGCATTTGCTGTGCCTGCTCGTTCGGCTTTTTTGCACAGATCACACTGGAACGAATCTTACAGTCCACCGGCCGTACCATGCTGACGATGATCACCCAAAGCACAGGTGCGGTGATCAATATTATTCTGGATCCTATTTTGATTTTTGGCCTGCTGGGGGCGCCGAAGCTGGGCGTGGCCGGCGCAGCCATCGCTACGGTGATAGGGCAGTGTGCGGCGGCGCTTCTGGCGCTCTTCATGAATCTGCGCTTCAACAGCGACGTGCAGCTGCGCGTAAAACTTCTGCGGCCCCATAGGGAATATCTGGCACAGATCCTGATGATCGGCATTCCGTCTGTGCTGATGGTGTCGATCAGTTCGGTGATGACATTCTGCATGAATAAAATCCTGATCGTCTTTACTTCCACGGCGGTGGCGGTATTCGGTGTTTATTTTAAGCTTCAAAGTTTTATTTTTATGCCTATCTTCGGCCTGAACAACGGTCTGGTGCCCATTGTTTCTTTCAACTACGGCGCCCGCCACAGGGAGCGCATGGAACGCGCTGTCCGATTGGCGTATATCACTGCAGAAGTGATCATGATCATCGGCCTGGCGATTTTCCAGCTGGTGCCGGACAAGCTGCTCTTCCTGTTCGGGGGTTCAGCGGACATGCTGAGTATTGGCGTGCCTGCGCTGCGCATTATCAGCACATCGTTCCTGTTTGCCGGAATTGCTATTGTCTCCTCCTCGGTCTGCCAGGCGTTGGGCAGGGGAATGTACAGCCTTGCGGTGTCGTTCGGACGGCAGATTGTAGTTTTAGTACCTGCGGCGTTTCTGCTGTCTCGCCTGGGGCAGTTGAACTTGGTGTGGCTGGCCTTCCCCATTGCGGAGGTGGCCTCCATAATCCTGGCGTTGTTCTTCGTTCGCCGGACCATACGGCATCTGGATTGGACCAGACGAACAGAAGAGACGGCATAATAAATTATAGAAGCAACACCCCGGCAGCCCATCAGGGCTGCCGGGGTGTTGCTTTGTAAAAAATCGCTGCTACAGAAAGTGATGGTTCCTGCGGGTTATCCGAAGGCATGAATCAACAGCAGGAGCGCGCCGATCATTGAAAGCGAGACGCCTACAGCCAGATTCAGAACCCGGTTGCTTACCCGGTTGGCGTAGCGTGCAGCGATCACTGCGGCAATGGGCGTGGTGACAACACACACCGCCAGTGCCGTTATATGGTGTGCAGTGCCGATAAAGGCATAATGGCTCACAGCGCCTACAGCGGCGATGAAAGTCATGATGAAGATGCTGGTGCCTACGGCAGATTTCATATCATAGCCCAGAAGGACGGTGAAAATCAAAAGCATCATCATGCCGCCGCCCACGCCGCAGAAGCCGCAGATGGAACCGATGATGACGCCGGTACCCAGGTGGCACAGCACTTCGCGGGGGCGGGAGTTGACAAAACGCAGGGGCTGGTTTTCTTCTTTGACGGGTTTGGTCAGGAATTTTACGCCCATGAGGATCATGCCAATCAGGGAAAGATAGGAGAGAAATCCCCGTGACACGCTGTAGCCCACATAGCTGCCCAACAGGGTGAACAGTGCTGCAGGGATCAGCACCAGCAGGCTCTTTTTATACAGAATGTGCTTTTGACGCCCGTAGGTTACTGCCGCCAGCGCGGAGGATAAAACATCTGCAGCCAACGCAATGCCCAGAGCTTCGTACGCGTCAAAGCCCAGCAGAGCAATGAGCAGCGGGGAAATGACTGTGGCGGTGGAGATGCCGGCCAAACCCGCTGTGACACCAGCGCCCAAGCTGGCGGCGATGCATATGAACAGTTCAAACATAAGGTCGTTTTCCGTTTCTTATCGAAATAGGGGGGACTCAGCCGCGCTTTTTGGCCACAGCCTCCAGCAGCGCGCCGGTGCAGTATTCTTCACTTTCCGTCATGGTATCCAGCACCAAGTCCGGGTGCTGGGGTGCTTCGTAGCCGGAATCGACGCCGGTGAAGTTTTCAATACCGTCTGCGGCCAGCTTTTGATAGAGTTTTTTCGGGTCGCGCTTTTGGCAGGTGGCGAGATCGGCTTTCACATACACTTCCATGAAATCCTCGCCGATGCGTGCGCGGGCATAGTCGCGATGGGCCTGCATAGGCGAGATGGTGCTTACCAGCACCACGTGGCCCGCCTGTTTGAGCAGCAGGGCGGCCTCAGCCACACGGCGCTGGTTTTCTGTGCGGTCGTCGTCGGAAAAACCCAGGTCACGGCACAGGCCGGTGCGCAGTGTATCGCCGTCGAGCAAAAACGCGGGGACGCCCGCAGCCAAAAGCTGGCGTTCCGCTCGGGCAGCCAGAGTGGACTTGCCTGCGCCGGAGAGACCGGTGAACCACACCACAAGCCCCTTTTGGCCAGTGAGGGCACGGCGCTCGGCTTCGTCCACAGCGCCTGCTCCGGTGCGGATATTCCGTCGGTCGTAATCTTCATCCTCCAGGGCTTCCACAATAATTCCGCCCCCGGACTGCTCATAGTCGTCCACAATGACAAAACGGGATGTGGCGGCCAATTTATCGGTGGTGTCAAAGGCTGCGGGGGAAGCAAGCTGGAATGTGCACACGGCCACCTCGTTTTTCTCGACCCACTGCCGGTCCTCGCAGTTCAGGTTTGAGGCGTTGATCACCCGTTCCACTTGCAGCAAGTGCATGGGAAGCTTCTGGGTGCCGCATTTGAAGTGATATTCCTTTCCGGGGCGGAGTTTTTCCCGGCCCAGCCAAAACAGGTTTGCCCGGAAGCGCACAGCCACATGAGGTGCATTTTCCCCGGCGCGGCAGGCGATTTCGCCGCGGCAGACATAGATTTCCTCGGCCATGGTGAAGCCCACGGCCTCGTCCGCCCGCGCTTCCGCGGGGGGGGCGGCGTTGAACACCTCAAAATCTTTCACACGGGTGTGTTTGCCGGAGGGATAAAATACTACTTCGTCTCCGGTGTGCAGCACGCCGGAATCCACAGTGCCGGCGATGATGCGGCGGCTGTCGCCGCCGGCGGTAAATTTGTATACGCCTTGGACGCTCATCCGGAAGGGCAGTTGATGAGACGGCTGGATATTTTCAAAACTGTCCAGCGCCTGCAACACGGTCATGCCCTGGTACCAGGGCATTTCGGCGGAAGGGGCGGCAATATTGTCACCCACCCGGGCGGAAACCGGGATAAACGTTTTGGGTACAATGCCGATTTCCTTCAGGAATGCAGTATATTCTTGACAGATCGTTTCATATTTATTCTGATCATAGCCGATCAGATCCATCTTATTCACCAGCACAGCGATCTGCCGGATGCCCAGCATGGACAGATAGTAGCCGTGGCGGCGGGTGTTTTCCTCCACGCCGTGGGAGGCGTCGATCACCATCAGGGCCGCTTCGGCGCGGGAAGCGCCGGTAACCATGTTTTTCAGGAACTCGATGTGGCCCGGCGCGTCAATGATAATATAGCGGCGCTTTTCCGTTTTGAAAAAGCAGCGGCAGGTGTCGATGGTAATGCCCTGGGACTGCTCGTTTTTCAGCGCGTCCAACAAAAAAGCGTATTCAAAAGGTTTGGAGTTGCGTTTGCAGCTTTCCCGAATGGCGTCCAGCTTGCCTTTGGGCAGGGAATCTGTATCAGCCAGCAGATGCCCGATGACGGTGCTTTTTCCGTGGTCCACATGGCCCACGACAACAATGTTCATGATATCTTCCAGCACAGTGCGTACCCCCTCTCACATATAACCGTCCCGGCGCAGGGTTTCCAAGCCGCCGCCGTCTTCTTTGTCCTGGGCGCGGCCGGAGCGCTCAGCAATACCTGCCAGGGCGCCGGAGCGCAGCTCGTCGATGATGTCCCGGACGTTTTTGGAGGTGGAGCGGATAGGTTTGGTGCAGGGCCAGCAGCCAAGAGAGCGGTAGCGTGTACCGTCGCCCTGGTCGTAGTACAGCGACACGGTGGGGATGTTCTCCCGCTCAATGTATTCCCACACGTTCAGCTCCGTCCAGTCCAGCAGCGGGTGAATGCGCAGGTGGGTGCCGGGGGCAAAATCGGTTTTGAACTGGTTCCAGAACTCCGGAGGCTGATCGTCCACGTTCCAGTCGTTGTTTTTGTCCCGGGGAGAGAAGTAACGTTCTTTGGAGCGGGAGCCTTCCTCATCGGCCCGGGCGCCCACGATCACGCCAGTGTAGGCGGTGCGGTCAGTGTCTACTTCGTAATTCCCGGTCTGCAGATTCAGCCGGTAACGGGGCCACTCACCGCTCAGGGTGTGCTTCAGGGCTTCGGTTTTCAAGTTTTTGCAGCACTCCAAGCGGCTGACGTTGCCATCGGGCCAGGTCTGCTTGTTTTTCAGGGCCTCGCTGTTTTCGCCGTAGATCATATACAGCCCGTACTCCTTGGCCAGACGGTCGCGGTATTCGATCATTTCGGGTATCTTGTAGTGGGTGTCCACATGGACCAGTGGGAAAGGCACGTGGCCGAAAAAGGCTTTGCGCGCCAGCCACAGCAAGACCGTGGAGTCTTTGCCGATGGACCAGAGCATACACAGTTTGTCGAAAGAGGCATACGCTTCCCGCAGGATGTAAATGCTTTTGGCCTCCAGCTTGTCGAGATAATCCATTTGCTTGTGATCCATGACGTTCAGTCTCCTTTTTCCGTCTGCATCGGAATGTGGTAATGGTCGAAGAAGAAGCCCAATTCGCGGTTGATCTTCCGGCGCAGGGCGTCCGGCAGCTCAAAGCGGTTGGTGCGGTAAGCGCGCTGGCTTTCGATATGAGCGAGCATCTGCGGCCGGGCCGCTTCAAACCCGGGCAGATCCAGAGCAGTGTAAATCTGTGCAAGGGTGTCAATGGGCGCGCGGGTCAGGTCGCTGTAGGCAATTTCCACCAACTGCTCCCGGGGTACCCGGGCCATATCTTTGAGGTATTGCAGATAGATGCGTTTATAAAACTGCACGGCCATGTCCTCAATCAGCGCGTGGGGCGGAACCTTTTCAAACGTCATGGCCTGGATGCCCGCCTCAAACATATGAATCGTGGACAGGAGCACCTTATAGGGGTCGCGGTAGATATGTACAAATTTGGCATCGGGATACAAATCGTGAAGCATCCCCATTTTTGCAGTGTTGTCCGGGCTTTTGAACAGGATGCGCTTTCCCTTGCGAAAATAGGTGATTTTCTTGAGCAGGTATTCGTGGGTGGCACACCAGCGCTGCTTCTGGGCGTCGGTCATGCCGTCTTCAAAAGCCAGATCCATATACTCCTGATAGCTTTGCGGAAAGGTGATCAGGTGGGTAAAGGTCTCATCGATACAGTTGGCGATGGCATAGCACTCTTCCTGGGGCGAATGGGGCAGAAACTCCATATCGTCGCCAAAGCGGTCGCCGGTTAGCTTGCTGCGGTAATGCTTGGGCAGGTGATAGCGCAGCAGGAGAAAGTTGTGAAAGGTGAAAGTGGTCATGGAATCCATAAACGCCGTTTCCGGATCGCAGGAAAGCAGATTGAACAGATATGTCGTTCCGCTGCGCCAGTGACCAAGGATAAACAGGGGTGGTTTGGCGACCTCTACGGCGCGGATGCGCTTATCCCAGAAAAAACGCTCGATTTTTGCAAAGCGGGTGAGAAAGCGGGAATAGCGCAAACATTCCTCAATGCGTCCGCGCTGTGCCGGATCAAGGTCAGCCTGGTGCTCCGCCAGCAGGCGGCGAAAGTGATCGTAATCGCAGCCGTACATATAGTGTCCCGTCATATTACTTCTCCTCGTGTCGTGCGAAAAATTGGGGCATATGCCTTACCAAAAACAATATTATGACATAAAATAAACGGTTTGTCACCCTGTAAGCAAAGAAAAACTTAAGAAAAACCAAAGAATTTCGAAAAAGTTTTGGATAGGGAAGAGCAAAAAAGGAACAATGGCTGCCTGTAAGGATATACAGCAGCCATTGTTTCTGCTTAATAGCCTGCTTCTGCAGCTGCAGTCAGTACTTTGGCTGCGACACTGCCGGCCGCGGATGCGCCGCTGCCGCCGTTTTCCACCACAACAACAAAAGCCAGGGGGTGGTCCGCATCGTCTACGAAACCGGTGAACCAGGAGTGAGGACGGGCATCGCTGCCCACCTCGGCGGTGCCGGACTTGGCGCACACGGCCAGGCTGCCGAAAGAACTCTGACCGTAATGTTCAGTCACATTGCGGCGCATCATGGAGGCTAGCAGGGCGCAGGTGTCCGATGAGAGAGTGCCGCTGTGTTTTTCGGCCCGGGAGTGCCCGGTGCGCAGGCCGGCGGCGGTGGTTTCTTTCAGTAGCAGCCGGGGTGGGACCTGTGTACCCCGATTGGCAATGGTGCCGCACAGGGTCATCATGGCACAGGGATTCACCAGATCGTTGTACTGCCCCACACCGGACCAGCCCAGGTCGGCGCTGCCCTCAGCGGCGGCGGTGAAGCTGCCTGCGGCAGTGGAAATGCCGCTGACGGAAAGGCTGTCAAGGAGACCAGCTTTTTTTGCGTACTGCCACATGGTTTTGCCGCCCATTTCCACGGCGAGCTGAGCATAAAAACAATTGCAGGAGTTGGCGAGAGCGCCGTAGATATCCATGTCCCCATGGGCGCTGGGGCAGGTAATGGTCTGGCCGCCGATTTCTGTACTGCCGGTACAAGTATAGGTGCGGCTTTCGTAATCGTTTAATGTTTCGATGGCAGCCATGGTAGTAACCAGCTTGAATACGGAGCCGGGCGTGTAGGTGGCCGAGAGAAAACGGTTGAGGTATACCCCTTCATAGCGGCTGTCGCCATCTTGGATCTCCGGCGGGTTTTCCGGGTCGAAGGTAGGGGTGCTGACCATACACAAAAGCTCTCCGGTCTTGTAATTGTATACGCCGACAGCGCCTTTGCGTCCGTTCAGAGCCTCATAGGCCGTCCGGTTCAGATCCGCGTCCAGGGTGAGATATACATTGTGCCCGCCGGCGGTGGTGCCGAGAATGGGGTTGAAGCCGCTTAGCTGTTCGCTGAAAGCCTGCCGGGCGCCGGTGGCAATGTTGCTGGCGCGGTCGCCCACGGCGTGAAGCGTGGCTTGTCGGATGATTTTATCGTCGCTGTAGGCTCCAGAGGCGGCGTCGTAAAGCACGGTGCCGGTCCGGTCCAGTACAGCGCCGCTGATCAGCTGGCCGCTTTTATCGTAAATATGCTTGTTGGCGCTGAAGGAGGCCCAGTCTCCGCCGATGGTGAAATAACGCGCCAGAAAGAGCAGAATACCAAGGGTCAGCAGGGCTGTGAATACCAGGCAGAACCAGGTGCGCCGTTTTACTTGCTTCATCGTTTTGCTCCTTTCCGGTCGTCAACGGGGATGTCGATGGAAGAGCGCCGTTTTCGGCCGCGCTCTTCGCCGGGCAGGGGAACGTCGATGCCGCAGTCTTCTCCGATGGTGTCAAGATGGGCAAAGTCGATGCTGCCGAGATCTGCCATCACATCATCCACATGGCTGTGCCGGCGCGGTTTGCTCAAAGGAATGTCGATGGCGGGAGCGGAACGGCGAGGGGGGACAGAGGGGCTGTCAAAGACGGAGGGATCAAATTCCAGCATGGGATCGCCGCCTCCGCCGGAGCGGATCGGTTCGTCCCTCCGGCCCGGCAGGCGCACGGCCAGACCGGAATTTTGGCGGTTATCTCCGGCTTTGATAAAAGCCAGCAGGGCCCAGCAGGCTATCATGCTGGATCCGCCGCAGGAGAGGAAGGGAAATGTTACGCCCGTCAGGGGCAGCAGGTCCACGGATCCGAGCACATTCAGGACGGTCTGAAACACCAGCATAGTGGAGGTGGAGCAGGCGGCGATGGTGTAAAAGGTGGAGCGGGAGGTGGCGGCGGCTTTTATAGTGAACAAAGAAAACGTGACAATACATACTACTGTCAGCACAGCCACGATCAGCCCCAGTTCTTCGGCCACCATACCGAACACAAGGTCGGTGTTGGACGCGCCCACGTATTTGAGCCAGCCGTTGTCTGCGCCGTTGCCAAACAGCCCGCCGCTGGCGGCCGCAGACATGGTGCGGGTCTGCTGGTAGCCGGTGGTGTCGGCAAATTCCCACACATGCTGCCAAGCGGCAAAGCGGTTTGCGATGTAGGGCTTGAATTTCAGCACCACGCCGCAGCCGGCCGCGGCGGCGGCGCAGATCATAGCAATGCTGGGCAGATCGCCGCTGCGCAGGAATGCGATGGCCAGAAAGGCAATGAAGAAAATCAGCGCCGTGCCGAAATCGCTCATCAGTGCCAGACAGCCGACACAAAACAGGGAAAAGAGAATGGTGAAAATCAGATTCCGGCGGGCGAACAGGCGATCCATGGTTTCTGCACCGGCCAGAATAAAGGCCACTTTCACGAATTCCGAAGGCTGGAACGATAAGGGACCAATGCTGACCCAGTTGCGCGCACCGAACAGCTGCTGGCCGAAAAGTACGTTAAAGGCCAGCAAGGCGCAGGCGGCAATGGCCACGGGCCAGCGCAGCTTTTTGGCAATGGCCAGATCCCGCAGGAACAGCCCCAGCAGGACAAAGGCAAACAGGCCCAGCAACACGGAAACAGTTTGCTTGGGCAGTGTGGAAATCGAAGAAGAGGCTGTGATGCACAGGCACAGCGATGTGAGAAAGAACGCCAGGCTTTCCAGCTCGAATCCGGTGCGCCGGAACAGACGGTACAGGGCGTACAGCCCCCACATGGCCGCGCACAATACACCGAAGCACCCCATGAGCAAAGAGGTGAATTCCGCGCCTTTGGCGTATACCAGCTCCAGGAGCAAAAGCCCTTGAAACGCTGTGAGATAGGCCAGCGTCGTCGTGGGCCGAAAGCGGCGGCCGGGGCGCTGACGGCGCTGGGTCTGCTGCCGCAGTTCTTCTGCACTGGCGGGAAAGAAATAAAGGTCTATGCCGCCAACAGTCACTTTGTCGCCCACCGTGATGGCCCGCTGGTAGTTTACTTTTTTGCCGTTGACGGCCACGCCGCCCCTGCCGCCCAAGGGGTAAATGGTCCACAGGCCGTCCTCATCCCGCTGCACGGCGGCGTGCTGGCGGGAGACGGTGGGCAAAGAGAGCACAATGTCGCAGGAAGCGGCCCGGCCGATGATGTTTTCCCAGTGGTTCAGCGGAAGTTTTGCGCCGTTGGGCAGGCTGAAAAAGCCCCAGTGCTCTTCCTCCGTCCGGCCGCGCAGCAGCGAGGCGGCGCAGCGCCAGACGATGAGCACTGCCAGCACGGCAACCAGCACATGTAGCGCCAGCGTCAGTGCCGCACCCAGCGCCCCGGCCAGTGGGGCGGCGGGAATCGGGGCGCTGGAGAGGGCCTCCCGAAAGTTTGTAAAGAGTTGTTGGAACGATTGCAGTAGAGTATCCAAAAGCGTCACCATATTTCGTCAGATTCAGGGGTTGGGTTGGAATCGTGTTGCGGAGCGAAACCGGCACCGGCGCGGCCGCGCGCAGACAATACGGAAAGTATCTTATTATAGCATACTTTACAGGGAAATACAAAACGTTATGTTTATGTGCGGCGGCTGCCCTGCTTGCACATCGGGGCGGCCTTTGCTATAATGACAAAAAAGAAAGAGAGTATGGACGGGCTTGCGGCGCCGTCTGCGGGAGAGGCAAGAGAGAGTGATGAATCACAACCTGATCTGTAAAGTGATGGGCTTAACGCTGGCCCTGGAGGGAGGCTGTATGCTGCTGCCACTGGTGGTCTCTCTGCTGTACGGCGAGCGGTCCGTGGCGTTTGTGTTCTGCACTGCGGCGGTTTTCTGTACCGTGTTCGGTTTGCTGCTGTTGTGCCTTCAGCAGCAGCGAAAGGCGAAAATCCAGGTGCGGGAAGGCTTCTTTGCTGTTGCATTCAGCTGGATTGTGATTTCCGTATTTGGCGCGGTACCCTATTGGATGTGCGGTGTGTTTCCCAATGTGATCGATGCGCTGTTTGAATCGGTTTCGGGTTTTACCACCACCGGAGCCACGCTAATCGCCGATGTGGAGACGCTGCCGCGGGGGCTGTTGTTTTGGCGCAGCCTGACCCAATGGTTGGGCGGTATGGGCGTTCTGGTGCTCACCCTGGCGCTGCTGCCTAAGCTGGGGGCAGGCAGTATCTTTCTGCTGCGGGCCGAAAGTCCCGGGCCAATTAAAACCAAGCTGGCGCCGAAAATTGGGCAGAACGCCAAAATTCTATATTACATTTATATTATTTTAACGGCGGCGGAGACGGTTTGTCTGCGTATTGCCGGCTTGGGCTGGTACGACAGCATGATCCACGCGATGTCTACTGTGGCAACTGGCGGATTTTCCAGCCGGTCGGCCAGTCTTGGCTTTTACGATTCACTGGCAGTCAACGTCATTGTAGTGGTGTTTATGCTGCTGTCCAGCCTGAATTTCACAGTGCTTTATCTGGTACTGATCCGGCGCACCATGCGTCTCCGGGACAATGCGGAAATCCGTATTTATTTCCGTATGCTCCTGGCGGTTATGGTATTGATATCCCTTGATTTGACGCTGCACAGTGGCTTCGGCGCGCTGGAGAGCATCGGGCACGCCATATTTCAGACGGTGTCCGTATCCAGCACCACCGCTTTTGCCAGCACGGATTTCGGGCAGTGGCCCGCTTTTTCCCAAATGCTGCTGCTGCTTCTAATGGCGGTGGGCGGATGTTCTGCCTCCACAGCGGGCGGCATTAAGGTGCAGCGTTTTACGCTGCTCTTCCGCATTATGTACCGCCAGCTGCACAGCGTGATCCATCCCCGTGTGGTGCGCGCCATCTGTGTGGATGGCCGGCGGGTGGAAGAACCGGTGTTAACGGCAGCCTCGCTCTATTTTTTCTCCTATATTATCATTATCCTGCTGCTGGCCGCAATCAGTTCTGTGGACGGGCACACGCTGGGAACCAGCCTGTCCGCGGCCATTGCCTGTGTCAGCAATACCGGTACCGGCATTGAATTGGCCGGGCCGGCCAGCACGTTCAATGTCTTTTCTGCTCCGACCAAGCTGTTCTTCTGTTTCGGAATGCTGGCCGGGCGCTTGGAAATTATGCCGATTCTGCTGCTGTTTTTCCCTTCCGTGTGGTCGAACCGGTGAGACGGTTGTTGAAAGGAGGCTGTTTTTCGATGAAGAAAGAAGAAGTACAGTTCCATATCCGCTGCAAAGCGGGAGATGTGGGCCGCTACTGCATCCTGCCCGGAGATCCGGGGCGCTGTGCGGCGATTGCTGCGCGGTTTGAAAAAGCGGAGCAGGTATCCCAGAATCGGGAATTTACAGTTTATAGCGGTGTTTTGGCAGGAGAACGCGTCAGCGTCTGTTCTACAGGCATCGGCGGGCCATCTGCGGCCATCGCCATGGAGGAACTTATCGCCATCGGCGCCCATACGTTTATTCGTGTGGGAACATGCGGCGGTATGGCGCTTCCGGTGCGTGCCGGCGATGTGATCATTGCCACCGGCGCGATCCGTATGGAAGGGACCAGCAGGGAGTACGCGCCTATTGAATTTCCCGCTGTGCCGGATTTTGCCACCACTTGTGCGCTGGTGGATGCGGCCCGCGCCTTGGGGAAGCCCTTTCATACGGGGGTGGTTCAATGCAAGGATTCTTTTTATGGGCAGCATACGCCGGAAACCATGCCGGTGGAGCCGGAGCTGCTGTATAAATGGGAGGCTTGGAAACGGCTGGGCGCGCTGGCCAGTGAGATGGAGAGCGCGGCGCTGTTCACTGTGGCGGCGGCTCGGGGCGTGCGGTGCGGAGCGGTGTTCAGCGCCTTGTGGAATCAGGAGCGGGAAAAAGCGGGGCTTGATCAGGATGCTGTATTTGACGCTGAGGGGGCCATCACTGTGGGGGTGGAAGCCCTGCGGCGGTTGATTGAAGCGGATTCGACAGCCCGTTGAGGCCCGGTAAAAGGCCCGGCCATTGACGGAATGTGGTGCGAAATTGGATAAGATGCAATACAGAGGGCAACTTTTTCGACAAAAGTTACCCTCTGTATTGTGATTTCGCTTTCTTTTGCGGAAAAATGTTATCCGCGCTGTCCTGCGGCAAAGGGACCAGGGCAAACGTCCAGCACCGGCCGAACCGGCTGAATCAGGGCGTCTTCATACTGACAGCGCCACTGAATGTCACGGCACATGGCGCCGGTGGCGGGGGCGATGCCGTCTACCGTATCGCCGGAGTGAATCGCTTCTGGATTGGCCAGAAGATAAGAAGCCAGGTTGTAGGCATGATTTACCACGAAATTGGGGTCCAGAGTGTGGAAATGGTATTGCAGGTCGGGAAGATCGATTGAGAACAGGCCGGTGGTATCCACGACGTGGTCGTCCTCCGTGCCGTCGATGTTGAAAAAACGCGCATTGACGCAATGGGCAATGAACCGGTCCGGACCTTGTGCCAGGGAGGTGCGTACGGATTCTGCTGTCACCAGCTTGCCCGAGGAGGGGGTGAACACTGCCGCACAGTCCGGCAGCAGCGTTAAGGTGGCCTCCAGCCAATCCATCAGCAGGTTACACCGGTCCCGGACGGGCAGGCCGGCGGACATGAAATCGGAAATTGCCAGGATATATGGGCAGCTGTCGTACAGCGCTGCCCCGTCGGGCACATCCCAAAACTGTGTGCGCTGCAGGGGCGATAATTCTTTTTTGGCGCTGCATTCCAACAGACTGTAAAAATTCACCTGTGCAGGCAGGGATGCGTCTTTGAAATGGCAGATATACTTTTTGACTGCGAAGCTGCACAATCCCTGTCCATCTTGGCCCGTAATGATGTCTACCGGGCCGAATTTTGCTTCGGCTGCGGCCTGCAGCGCTTCGACGGAGGGGGACATGGGCATTTTGCGGAACAGGAGTTGGAGGAAAAAGACGTGCTGAAATGTATCCTGTGTGCTTCGCTCCTGTTTCAGAACCGGTTGCGGTTCGGCCGGTCCGCCGCCTTTTTTGGGCGGGCATGATTCTTTTGCGGCTTTCTTTTTTCCAAATAGTGCCATGAGGGTATCCTCCGATCGTTTTATGATGATCCCCGGAACGGGCGTGGGAAAAGATACACAGGGATTACCTGTATTCTATCCGATGTCAGGGAAAAAGTCTACCATTTTGGGGAAGCGCGGCGCTCAAGCGGTCTGTTCCAATAGAAGTACAAAAACATATCTTTTGGCCATTCCTGTGATCAGGCTGCGCCATTCCGGCTTCGGCAAAGAAGCGAAAAGCGAGAGGGAAGCGGCACAGCGTTCGTTCTTCCAGACGGTCAAAGTATAACTGTTTGAGGAAGCGCCCTTCAGGGCAACGGAAAACGAAGCTTCGGAAAGGGATAAGGGTGGGATCGTTGTTATAATTGCCAGCGTGATTTCCCGCGCCGTGAGAGAAGGGGCGCCGTTAAATCATTTTGATCCTGCCTGAACTGTAAGCAGCGCAGGTATAGAAAGCGGCAGTGGTTTCGGATCAGGTACAGGGCTGCGGCGGTCATTTTTGTCGTTTCTGCCTGATATATAGATGAGGAAAGCAAAATGCTGTACATCTTTCGAACGATTTTGAAACGTGTTTTCGGCGCCGGAGAAAAAGCGGGCGGCTTCCTGTCAGAAGCCGCCCGCAAAACCTGCGTTTATGCTCGTGTCTGTCCGTCAGGCGGCGCTGCACTGCCATCCAGAATACGAACGTTAAGGTAATTATAAGGAATTTCAATATGATGCTGATCAAGCGCACGCTTGACGGCCTCGTTCAGCTTCAGCTTGGTGCTTAAAAAAACATCCCATACGCACCAGCAGTAAATAGTGTATTCGATGCAGCTTTCCTGGTAAGCCGTCACATATACCACCGGGGCGGGATCGTCCAGCAGGGTTTCAATGCTGGCGGCCGCTTCCAGCAGCGCTGTGCGGACTTCCGGAACGGCGGCATCATAAGATACGCCGATGGACAGTACGATACGGCGGCGGCCCAAGGTGGAATAGTTGGTAATCCGTTCGCCGGAAATGCTGGAATTGGGCAGCATAATGACCTGGCCGTCGTCGGTGTGGAGCTTGGTGTACACCATGCCGATCTCGTCCACATAACCGGTGACGCCAGCCACCTCCACATAGTCGCCCAACGAAATGGGACGCGAGGTAAGTAGCATCATGCCGCCGGCCACATTGCTCAGCAGCCCCTGCACTGCCAGCGAAACTGCCAGCGAAGCCACGCTGAGCAGTGCCACCAGCGACGTGGATGGGATGCCCAGACTCTGTGCCACGATGATTACCGTGACGATGTAGCCGAGGATGCGCAGTCCGCTGAGCAGGAATTTCTGAAGCCGCTCGTCCAGCTGGGTGCGCCGGAGGATACGCTGCAGCAGACGGGAGAGGATCTTGATAACGATCAGGCAGACCAAGAGGGTCAGCAAGGAGGAAAGAACACTCTCCAGCGTCAGGTGGCCCAGGAGCTTAGACAAGGAACTGAGATCAACGTTCACGGCGACACACCTCCGTGACAGTGCCGCCGCGGATGGTATTTACCGGCCGCAGCACTTTTTATATTTCTTACCGCTGCCGCAGGGACAGGGATCATTGCGCCCCACTTTATACACATGCACGGTGCCGCGCTTAGGAGCGAAGTTTTCGGCTTCCTCCGGCGTATGGCCGCAAAAACCCCAGAACCGGGCGGTGGATTTCATGCGGTTCAACAACACGGCGAAGTTACGGAACTGCTGGTCGTTTTCAAAACGGACGCCGGCGGTGGCCAACTGACTCATCAGATAGCTCACATCGGTTTCGGTGTCCAGATACTGCAGGATATGCAGGGCGTTGGCTGTGGCAAGGGCCTCCTTCATATGGAAAGAACGCACCATGAAATCGCGCATGGCGATGAATTCATGGGTGTTTTCGCGGTAGCGCTCATCCAGATAATCGTCGATATGGTTGGCAGAGGGGAGATAGTGATTGTAATGCGCCTGCTTTTTGCGCAGCGCGGCAATCTCATCGTCCCGGTCGGCCAGATTTTTATGGATCAGTTCGCCGTTTACCACAGGGCAGGAAGCGGCGGCTTCCACGTCTTCGGCGGTGACGGAAGAGCCGGTGAACTGGTTGTATACTGCAGCCACCATGGCGGCGGGAGCAATACCCCACAAATTAACCAGCGCGGTGCAGTAACGGCCCAGTGCGCTGTCGGCGGTACCGGATGCTTCGGCGCGGGGCGCTGCCGCTGCGCCAGCCGTTTTCTCTGCAGCTTCGGCCTGCTCAGGCGCGGCGGAGGGAGCCGCTTGTGCGCCGGCACCCATGGCTTCGCTCAGCAGCGCCACCAGCTCGTCCTTTTTCAATTTGGAATAACCGGTCAGGCCTTTCTGTTTGCAAAGCTCCACGAGCTCATCTTTTTTCATCTTCGTCAAAGATGCGGCGTTATTCATGCGTTCATCCATCCTTTTCAATTTCGAGTGAAGTATCAATTATTCTTTATTGTAGCAGAGGCATGCAGCGTGCAACAAGAGGTAAAATCCACAAAAATAAGGAAGAAAGGTTTACAAAAACAGGGAATCAGCCCCTTTTGCCGCCATCTGCGTTACCAGATTCACTGCCGCCGGTTCGTTCGATCAGGTAGCCCCGGGCACGCAGTTCCTGGGCGATGAGATCCAGGGCGTTTTCCGTGTCGGCGGAAACAGTGTGCCAGTGGCCGCCTTTGCACAGCCCGTGCAGAGCCGCTTCCCGTCCGGTGTGAATGCTTTCAATAAACTGCTTCACTTCCCGCCGGTTGCACAGATGCAGCTCGGCGCGGATCACGCCGTAAGTGTTGTGGATCACAAAGATATCCTGCACCGTGCCGCCGGCGTCCACAAACACATTGAGCATCGGTTCAATCTCAGATTCGGGGCAGCGGACGTGATAAGTGCGGGTGCAGGTGTTGTCCGCCGAGAGGATGTAGCCCTGGCGGGTGGAGAGGATCTCGCTGCCGGAGGTGCGCAGCAGGGCGATGTCCTGTACGATAACCTGCCGGCTGACGTTGAGCTGTTTTGCCAGCTGTGAGCCGTTCAGAATCTGTCCTTTGAGCAGCTGCAGTATTTTTTTGCGCCGGTCTTCCCCAGCCATAAAAACGCTCCTTTCGGATTGGAATACGGTTCCTCCGGAAGGAGGAACGGAAAAGTGAATCCCTGTGCGGGAATTTGCGTCCGCCCGTTTAAGCTTCCACGGGGCGGAGGTGTTTCAACGACAAGTCGAGGATCGGGGAGGAATGGGTCAGCGCGCCGGAGGAGATATAATCGACGCCGATATCCCGTAGCTGTGCAATCTTTTCTGCAGTAACGTTGCCGGAGCATTCCGTCTGCGCCCGGCCTGCGATCAGAGCCACGGCTTCCTTCATCGTCTCCGGATCCATGTTGTCGAGCATGATGATGTCTGCCCCGGCCTCCACCGCTTCGCGTACCTGCTCCAGCGTTTCGGTTTCTACCTCGATCTTGCGCACAAAGGGCGCGTAGGCGCGGGCGCGCGCTACGGCGGGTTTGATGCCGCCGGCGGCGCCGATGTGGTTATCCTTGAGCATCACGCCGTCGGAGAGGTTATAGCGGTGGTTGGTGCCGCCGCCCACGGTGACGGCATATTTTTCGAAGATCCGCAGGTTGGGGGTGGTTTTGCGGGTGTCCAGCAGCGTGATGCCGCTGCCTTGCAGCAGGGACACCAGTTCGGCGGTATGGGTGGCGATGCCGCTCATGCGCTGCAAAAAGTTCAGCGCTGTGCGCTCACCGGAAAGCAAAGCGCGGATATCGCCGCGCAGCAGGGCCAGACGCTGGCCCGGTTCCACCCGATCGCCGTCGGCGCAGAACGATTCCATGGTGAAGCGCTCGTCCAGCAATTCAAACACGCGGGAAAACACCTGCAAGCCTGCAAGTACGCCGCTTTGTTTGCAGATCAGCTCCACCTCGCCCAGACAGGGGCGGTTCATCACTGCGTTGGCCGATACATCCTCGCTGGTAATGTCTTCTTCCAGAGCCAGCAGGAGATAGCGATCCATATTCAGCTTCATCGTCACGTCACTGATACTCATGTTCATTCAGCCTCCTGATCTCGGATAAAATCGCCTCCTTGCGCCGCGCCGCCAGGGTTTCGGCGGGCTCGTAAGCGGAAAAGTCCACAGCGGGCAAGGGGCCATCTTGTGGGGTGTAATGCTCGATGATGTGAAGGGCGGCCCGCTTGGCAAACACCAGCGATTCCAACAGAGAGTTGCTGGCCAGCCGGTTTTTTCCGTGTACACCGTTGCAGGCGGTTTCCCCGATGGCATACAGGTGCTCCATGGTGGTCTTGCTTTCCTCGTCCACATGGATGCCGCCCATGAAGTAATGCTGGGCCGGGGTGACGGGGATGCATTCTCGGGTCACGTCATAGCCTTCTTCCAGGCACCGGGCGTAAATATTGGGGAAATGGTTTTTAATTTCCTCTTCGCCGATGGGACGCAGATCTTCCCATACAAAATCCGTGCCGTCGGCGGCCATCTGGGCGCGGATGGCTTCCGTCAGCAGATCCCGGGGCATCAGTTCATTGGCAAAGCGTTCGCCTTTGGCGTTGTACAGCAGCGCGCCCTCGCCGCGGACAGATTCGGAGATGAGAAAACTCCGCCCTGGCTTTTTGGTATAGAGCGTAGTGGGATGAATCTGCACATAGTTGATATTTTCCAGCGCCACGCCGTGCTCCATGCATACGGCCAGGCCGTCCCCGGTTAGTTGGGGATAGTTGGTGGAGTGCTTGTACAGTCCGCCGATGCCGCCGCAGGCCAGCATGGTGTAGTCTGCAGGGATGATGTCATAGCTGCCGTCGGCGCGGCGGATGACGACGCCCCGGCAGGTGTTGTCCTGGCAGATCAGGTCCACCATGGCGGTGTTTTCGATGATCTGCACGTTGGGGTGGGCGCTGCGTACCTGGGAGAGCAGGCGCGAGGTGATCTCCTTGCCGGTTTCGTCCTCGTGGTAAAGAATGCGGGGCTTGCTGTGGGCGCCTTCACGGGTATAGAGCAGCGTGCCGTCCTCCGCGCGGGCAAAATCCACGCCGTAGCTGACCAGCTCCCGGATGGTGTCCCAGGAGGAACGGATCATAATGTCCACAGACTCTTTGCGGTTTTCGTAGTGGCCGGCTTTGAGGGTGTCGTCAAAAAAGCTTTGGTAATCCTCGGGGGTTTTGAGCACGCAGATGCCGCCCTGGGCCAGAAACGAATCGCTGTGTTCAATGATTTCCTTAGTAATCATGGTGATCCGTTTGTCCGCCGGAAACTGCAGCGCCGCGAACAGGCCTGCGCAGCCGCTGCCGACGATTACAATATCCTGTTTTTCCATATGTATCCGCTCTTTTCTGTTATTTGGCCAGTGCAAGCATCTGCTCCAGCGGGGCGTTGGCCCGGCTGCGCTGGGCATCTTCCAGCGTAACCTCGCCTTCGCCGGTTTCCAGAGCGTGGGCGATCTTTTCCAGTGTGATGAACTTCATGTCCTCGCAGGTGGGCGTGGGGGTAATAAAGAAAAATTCCTTGCCGGGATTCTGCTGGCGCAGCTTGTAGCCGATGCCGCATTCGGTGACGATGATATAGGCTGTTTCACTGTGCGCGGTGGCATAATTCAGAATACCGGAAGTGCTGCCGACGTAATCGGCTTTTTCCAATACAGCTGGAACGCATTCGGGGTGTGCCAGCACCGGCGCGCCGGGATGAGCGGCTTTGGCCGCATCGATATCCGCAGCCGTGATCCTTGCGTGGATGGGGCAGCGGCCGTCGTTGAAAATAAAGGTTTTCTCCGGCAGCTGGGAGGCGATGTAACGGCCCAGATTTTCATCAGGGATAAAAATGATTTCCTCGTTGGGCAGGGCGCGGACAATCTTTAGCGCATTGGCAGAGGTGACGCACACGTCTGAGCAAGTTTTCAGTTCCGCGGTGGAATTGATATAACACACAACGGCGGCTTTGGGGTGTGCTTGGCGCAGTGCGGCTACCTTTTCCGGTGTGATCATGTGGGCCATGGCGCAGTCGGCTTTGGGGTCGGGCAGCAGAACGCGCTTGCCGGGATTGAGAATTTTTGCGCTTTCGCCCATAAAGGACACGCCGCACACCACCAGTGTTTTCTGCGGCAGATCCACGGCCAGTTTGCTCAGATAAAAGGAATCGCCGATGTAATCAGCCATTTCCTGCACTTCGTCGCGCACATAGTAGTGGGCCAGAATCACAGCATCCTGTTCCTTTTTCAGCCGCTGGATCGTTTCCCGGATCTCCATAATGAGATTCTCCCTTCATATCTGTCTTTTGGGTCTTCCTGTCGGTCGGGTTTGTACGACAGAGGTAAAATTCCGGTATAGTATAGCACATGGATAGACATATGACAAGACAGAAGTTGCGGTATCTGTAAAAAACTTTCTGCGGTTCAAAAAAAGGCGAAACGGCCGAAAATACGGCGGGAAAATCAGATGGTGTGAACAATAGACGAACGACAGGGAGCATGATATAATGATAAAAATAATTGGGACGAAAGGGAGAGAGTCCAATGGGAAAGCTGGCATTTTTATTTACCGGGCAGTCCTCGCAGTATGTGGGGATGGGGCGCAGCCTGTACGAAGGCGCAGCGGTCTGCAGAGAGATTTTTGATTGTGCCGACCGGATTTTGCAGCGCAGCGTGCGGGACATCTGTTTTCAGGGGCCGGAAGAAGCGCTGAACCGCACGGAAAATACACAGCCGTGTATTCTGACAACCGAATACGCCGCTTATGCGGCTTTGTCGGAATACGGCATCCGGCCGGACGCCATGGCGGGTTTTTCACTGGGGGAATACGGCGCGCTGGCGGCTGCCAGCGTACTTTCTTTTGAAGATGCCCTGCGGATCATCAAAGTCCGTTCCAAGGCGATGCAGGAGGCGGTGCCTGTGGGGAAGGGCGCCATGGTGGCGGTAATGGCGCCCGATGCGGGCCGTGCCGTTGCGATCAGCAAAGAGGTGGAGGGCTATGTGGCCCTTTCCAACTGCAACGCGCCATCCCGGTTGATTTTTGCCGGTGAAATGGAGGCGATGAAGGTATTTCAGGAGCGCCTGAAACAGGAGGGGATGAAGAACACGGTTATTCCGGTGAGCATCCCTTCTCACTGTGCCATGATGGAGCCGGCACAGAAAGCGCTGGACGATGTATTTTCTTCGGTGAAGCTTTCTGCACCTAATGTGGATTTTTATATGAATACCGACGGTGAAAAAGAGCACGATGTGCGGCGGATTCAGGAGAAAATGGTGCTGCAGCTGTGTGTGGCGGTGCAGTGCGAGCGCATCATCCGCAATATGCTGCACGACGGTGTGGACACATTTGTGGAACTGGGACCGAAAACCATGTATTCGAAGTTTGTGTGGGAGATTGCGCCCCAGGCGGTGCTGCTGCACGTAGAGGATATGGATTCGCTGCGGGAAACCGCAGCCGCGCTGAAAGCGCGGTAAAGGAGGAGCGGTATGCGGCAGGTCGGGATTATTGGAATTGGTCATACGAAATTTGGTAAAACTGAGAAAGGATTTTTGGAGCTGCTGGGCGAGGCGGCCCTGCTCTGCTTTGAGGATGCACAGATCACCCCAGGCCCGGAAGCCGGGATCGATCAGGTGTTCGTAGCCTCTATGGGCGGCGGCATGGTCAACCATATCAGCGGCAGTGCCAGCGCGCTGGCAGATTCGCTGCATCTATGTCCGGCCATGGCTGAATGTGTGGAAAACGGGCCTGCCAGCGGCGCCAGCGCAGTCAAGCTGGGGTATATGGCCATTGCCAGCGGAATGTGCGACCGGGTGCTGGTAGTGGGCGGCGAGAAGATGAACGGCCGGGGCGGGGCGGCGGCCACGGATTTTGTGGCCACTATGCTCCATCCGGAAGCAGAATACAACTGTGGCCTGACGCTGACCTCCTTCGCCGCCATGTTTACGCGCCTGATCATGGAGCGCTATGGCGTGACTATGGAGGATCTGGCCCGGGTGGCGGTGAAAAATCACGCCAATGCCATGCACAATCCCTATGCTCAGCTGCATAAGCGCGTTACACTGGAAGAGCTGACGCAGGGCGAGCTGCGGGATAAGATGAACCCGCTGGTGGCCGATCCGCTGCGGCGGTATGATATTTGCCCCATGTCCGACGGTGCGGCGGCCTTGCTGCTGTGTGCCATGGACTGCAGGAACGGCGCGGTACGCGTTCCAGTGCGCATTGCTGGCATCGGCCAGGCAACGGATACTCATGTGGTGGCCAACCGTGCTGTGCCGACAGATCTGCAGGCGGTGCGCCTGGCGGCCCGGCGGGCTTATGATATGGCCGGAATTACGCCGGCGGAAGTGGATGTGGCCGAACTGCATGACGCGTTTCAGATCCTGGAAATTGTGGAGAGCGAAGAAGTGGGCTTTTTCCGCCGGGGCGAAGGCCATCTGGCGGTGCGCCGGGGGGATACCGCACTGGGTGGTAAAATCCCCATTAATACCTCAGGCGGCTTGAAAGCAAAAGGGCATCCTCTGGGAGCCACCGGCGTATCCCAGCTTGTGGAGCTGGTGCGCCAGCTAAGGGGGGAAGGCGGAGAGCGGCAGGTGCCGGAAGCTCACGTGGGGCTTGCGGTGAATTTCGGCGGATTCGGCAATAATGTAGTCGCCACTGTTTTGACGGATCGGTGAAGGAGGAAGCCATGAAACTGTATGCATATCGCTGCAGACAATGCGGCAGGCGCACTTACCCGGCCCGGTTGATCTGTGATTGCTGTGGCGGACGGGATTTTGAACCGGAACCGTTGGAGGGAACGGTGACGCTGCTGACCCATACGCGGGTACATTGTCTGCCGGAAGGGATCAACCGGCCGTATCTGGATTTTGGACTGGTGGAGTTTGAAAATGGCGTGCGGGCTGTGGGGCAGCTGCGGCTGCAGAGTGCAGCGTGGATCGGGATGAAACTACGTGCAGGCGTAGACGTTGTGCGTGTGCTTCGCGGAGAAGAAAAATACGGTTTTGTTTTTGAAGAGGACAGCACGCCGTCTGTATAAATGCGGAAAATGAGGGACATGAGAGCATGAGCGTGGAAGAGCTGAAGTTTTGTACGGCAGGCATGGAGGATGTGGACGATATTCTCCGGATTCTGGCTATACGGATGAAATGGCTGGAGCAGCGGGGGCTGAAACAGTGGGATGGGTATTTTGACTGTTATCCCCGCAGTTATTTTGAGGCCGGCGCGGCACGGGGCGATTTTTATCTGCTCAAAGAGGGCACTGCCATCGTGGCAGTACTGGCTCTATTTGAGCGCGACGGACGCTGGGATGACGACCCACGGTATTTTTATGCTCATCATCTGGCAACGCTTCCGGGATACCCCGGCGTCGGGGCGCACATGCTTCGCTGCGCCGAAGCATTGGGCCGCCGGCGCGGCAAACTGGGGATCCGCTGCGATTCCGATGTCCATGACGCGCGACTGGGCGATTACTATGAGGCGTTGGGCTATTCTGCATGCGGTGCATTCCGGGAAGGAGCATATGAAGGGATGCGGCGCGTCAAATTTTTCGGTAGTTGAGAGGATATTGTGCAAAAGTAATTTCTGTTTATAGAGAACGCCCCCGGCCGATCAACGATCGGCCGGGGGCGCTTTTGGCTTCTGGTACGAAAACCGTCCGTTCAGCCCTTTCTTACTGCGCTATGTTCACCAAATGGAAAATAGTAGAATTTGAAAAAGTGTACTTTTTCAAAAAAATAAAGTACACCCAAGTTATTATTTATAATACACAAAAACAGGCAAAATTACAATAGAAATTTTTCTATTTCGCAATGAAAACTCCCTTCTGAAAAAGTACACTTTTTTGAAAAAGCACAGCCCACAAAAGTACACCTTTTCACAGAGAAGGATGCACGCAAATATTTTTAGAAGGGAAGAAGTGCATGAAAAAAAGGATACTGGCAAGCCTGCTGTCATTGAGTCTATTATTCAGCATGTTCACGACGGCTTTGGCAACGGATGAAGGCGAGGGCATTGCTGATACGACGGAAGATGTCAGCACAGCTGACGAAATGAGCGAGGGGAAGCCCGATGCCTACTGGGGGCATATTCCCGAAAATGAAACATTCGCATTTGTAGACAGCCGATATTATGACGGGACTGATTATGTCAAGGTTTTCAATGTAGGATTTTACATGGGTAATTCTGGACAATATTATACCAATGGCGACTGGACAGACTTAACAACGGTCTATCGACGAGAGGATTATTATAAAACTGAGGAATTTAAGAACTTTTCAGACAATGGAGAGGTAGGCGATCCGAAACCGGAAGGTTACCCAACTAATGATGTAGGAGGGGATGCTGAGGGGAAACTGCCTTCATATAATGCTGGGGTATACACAACTTTGTCATGGACAGGCTTTGAAATGTTTGGCCGTTCATGGTGTAGAAACTATGGTATAGATTCTGTTATCAGTGTTCCCCGTGTAACAACCTATGTAGAGATTTGGCGGGTGGAGCCGAACCTCAGTCTTGCAATGGACAAGGCCACAGTTGAGCGCGGAGACGAATTTACAGCAACCTTATCCATTACGAACCATTTTAACAATTATGATGGATTGCCCACCGCGGAGCAAGTTGTCTTTTCGGCAGACAACGCCGAACTGGTATCTGACACAGTCGCAAAAACCGACAATAGTTATACTGCGACATTTCGTGCAACAGAAGACCTTTCTGTCAATGAAATCAAAATCACAGCAGGGGTGGATGATACAGCAACGAATTACAAACCCGCAACCACAACTACGACATTACCCTTGCCAACGGTTACATATACTGTGACATATACAGACGGTGTAGAGGATGAAACTGTATTTGCTGACCAGGTATACAGCGAACTTTCTGTGGGCATAAGTACGCCTCCGTTTGACGGAACACCGAGCCGGGACGGGTATGAGTTCTCGGGATGGTTGCCGGAAGTCGCTGATACGGTCACCGGTAATGCGACATATACAGCAGTTTGGACGAAAGACAGCGGCGGCGGTGGCGGCGGGACCACGACGCGCTATACGCTGCACTATGAATCCAACGGCGGC
>QFCE01002520.1_pt1 | contig 40223 bp, 38 predicted proteins | sample 5346091 | NCBI WGS metagenome assembly QFCE01 (sample SAMN09062252, study PRJNA434731) | Human gut metagenome, whole genome shotgun sequencing project. | isolation source: stool timepoint A chromium assembly | host: Homo sapiens | collected 2015 | reverse complement strand
GGAATGGAAAGGACCGGCTGCACGGAGCGGCAAATGTCTCTATGGCAAGATTTTCGGCAAGAAGGCTGGCTTCGTGAGCCGCGATTGGATTCCGGATTTTGCAAACTTCCGGCGTGACGGCTATGACTTTGATGCTCGGTGGGATGATGGCTTGGCGTCCTATAAGGACAAAGAGCTTTATGAGACCATAGCCAACGAAGGCACAATTCTTTCCAAGCGTCTGAAAGAAGTGCGAAACTATCGCAAGGGTGGCAACACCGGCTTTGAAACGTGTATCACAAGGCTGCAAATGCAGAGCTATGTCTGCATTGCGGATTTCGTCTATATGCAGGACAAATATGGAAGACCTTATGGCTGGGGTATTGCGGAGTACGCAACACCGGAAACGCTTTTTGGATATGACTTTATTACGTCTGCATATCAGAGAGACCCGCAAGAATCCAGAGAGCGTATTCTGAGACATCTGCAATCACTTCTTCCCAGCTCAGACGGAAAGCAGATTGAGAAAATCGTAAAGGGGTGACGCTATGGACGATATAATCTATGAGAAAGATTATCGGAAAGTCGAGCCTGACGAGCATGACGAATGGTACGAAGCGGTCTTTGACCGTGTGATCAACGGCGATATGTTGAAATCGTTCTCTGATGCAATGGATAAGATACCTAAGATCATTGTACCGGAGGATAAGAAGAATTACGAGTACCTTCTGGAACGCTGTGATGAGTTCGTCAAGCAGCATCACGGGCGCATTGAAGGGATCGTAGACTACCACCACTGGCATTCCGAAATCAATCTGTTTCTCCCATTCGTGGAGTTCGATGATCCGGAAGACCTCGCTTTCCTGAAAGAAATCGCGGATAAGGCACATACCGTCTGTTTCTCTCCTGATAAGGAGGGCGGCATTCGCGTCCACATCTTCATCAATTATTTTGACGAGTGGATGCCGGAGGAGGCAAAGCAGCTTGTAGAATACGACGCTATCATGAAGGATGAGCAACTTGCTTCTCTGCTGGGAATGCAAGATTCATTTAAGCCGGAAGACGAGCCGGACTTGGAGCGCATAAAAGCACTTCTTGAGCGGTTTGAAACGGAAACTGACCTTAACCGGAACGACGTGTTCTATGGAGTATTTCAGTTGATTATGAAGTCCAAAGATGAGGACATTACACTTGGAAAGATTGCTAACTTGATGGAGGTACTGTTGTACCTCGTGCTGAATGGTGGTCTGGATCAAGACGAATAAACATGGAGGCAATTATGAGCAACAAACTTGTAGCATATTTTTCTGCGTCCGGCGTGACCGCGAAGGTTGCCGAGACGCTGGCAGAGGCAATCGGCGCGGACATCTTTGAGATTGAGCCGAAGGTGCCTTACACGGAAGCTGATCTGAACTGGATGGAAAAGAACGCCCGCAGCACGATTGAAATGAACGATCCCGCTTCACGACCGGAAATTGCCGTGAAGCGGGACAACATGAAGGACTACGATACAATCTTTGTGGGCTTCCCAATCTGGTGGTACGTTGCGCCGACGATTATCAATACGTTCCTTGAGAGTTATGACCTGAGCGGCAAAACGATCATCCCGTTTGCAACCTCCGGCGGAAGCGGCATTGGCAAGACGAACGAACGCCTTGCGCCGAGCTGTAAAGGCGCAAAGCTGATGGACGGCAAAGTTTTCAAGGGCAACGTCGGGCATCAGGAGCTTGCGGCGTGGGTTGAAGGACTTGGACTTTAAGGGGCAGACAAATCGGAAGTTGTGGAGGTGCTTTATGAACGAGAGAGAAAAAATTATCCGATTATGGTTTGATATGTGGATTAAGAAAGCAGATTTAGGAATTGACAATATTTTTACAGATGATGTTGTATATACTGAGAGTTGGAGTCCTAAATATGAAAACCGCAAAACGGTAAAGCACTGGTTTGACGAATGGAATACACGCGGAAGTGTTCTTGTCTGGGAGATTAAGCAATTTTTTCATCAAGGCAATCAAACAATCGTGGAGTGGTATTTTAAAAACAAAATGAATAATGGAAATGTTGAAGAATTTGACGGAATATCTTTAATTGTATGGACACAGGATAACAAAATAAAATCATTAAAAGAGTTTGGTTGCAATCTTCATAATTACAATCCATATCGAGATAGTGATATTCCCGTATTTCGAGAAGAAAAAGCAAATTGGTTTTGAGAGGACTATAAATTCCAGTTTAACGAACAGGAGATGATGATCGCATGAAAATCCTACATGAACTTTCTTGGCTATGGGAAACGCTGGGCATTGCGCTTGTTGCTGCGGCTGTCTGCATGGCTTGCGCTGCGCTGATTGGCAAGGCAGCGAAGAAGAAGCTCGACAAAAAGGTGTTGGCGGTCGTAGGGGCAGCGGCATTTGTGGGCGCGATTCTGGCGGTCATTCTGATCGCCCGGACACCGATGCCGCTTTGATAGGACGGAGGATAGAATCATGCCGCTTCAAATCGTCAGAAATGACATCACGAAAATGAAGGTGGACGCCATCGTCAACGCTGCCAACGAGTCGCTGCTGGGTGGCGGCGGTGTGGACGGCTGCATTCATCGTGCTGCAGGACCGGAGCTGCTGGTGGAATGTGAAACGCTCCACGGCTGCAAAACCGGGAGCGCAAAAATCACGAAGGGCTACAAGCTGCCCTGCAAATATGTCATTCATGCTGTCGGTCCGCGCTGGTATGACGGACGGCATGGTGAGCGCGAACTACTGACATCCTGTTATCGGACATCGCTCATGCTGGCGAAGGAATACGGCTGCGAATCGGCTGCGTTCCCTCTGATTTCCTCCGGCATTTTCGGCTATCCGAAGGATCAGGCTCTCAAAGTGGCGATTGACACCATTAGCAGTTTCCTTCTCGAAAATGAAATGACGGTGTACATCGTCATTTTTGACCGCAAAGCCTATCAGATCAGCGGCAAGCTGTTTGCCGATATTGCAGCGTACATAGATGACCGCTATGTGGATGAGCATACTGATAATCGTTCCGAGCGTCTGCGCAGGATGAACGCCTTCCGGATGGAAGAACCCATGCCTTGCGAGGCATCCGTTTGTGAAGAGGCAATCGAACAGCTCATGCCTCCCGTCTCTGCGGCGGCTGCCCCCAAAAAGGCGGCAACCCTTGATGACGCGCTGGGACAGATCGACGAGAGTTTTTCCGAGATGCTTCTGCGAAAGATTGATGAGCGCGGCATGACGGACGCGCAGTGCTATAAGAAGGCGAATATTGACCGGAAGCTCTTCTCGAAGATCCGCTCGGACAAGTCTTATAAGCCTTCCAAGCCCACGGTCATTGCGTTTGCCATTGCCCTTGAGCTGCCGCTTGTTGAAATGAAGGATATGCTCATGAAGGCTGGCTTTGCGCTCTCCCACTCCAACAAGTTTGACATCATCGTGGAGTATTTCGTGGAGCATGGGAACTATAATGTCTTTGAGATCAACGAGGCTCTGTTTGCCTTCGACCAAAGTTTAATAGGAGCATAAGGTCTATGGATAAAGTGTTTCAGAAATTTTTGCGAAGTGGTATTGACCTTTCGCCCGTAGGGGTGGAGCGTCGTGAAGATAACAACCCATACTTTTGCACGCCAAAAGGTGCATCTATTTTTGGCTGGGCGGGTGTGGACGGCATCCACTTCTGCTTTGTTCGAGACTTTGGCGGTATGGTATTTTCCGTCAGTCCCATGAACTCGGCTCCGGATTTTGTTCATCCGCTGGCAAACGATTTTGAAGACTTTCTGAGGTTGCTCCTTGCTTGCAGTGATTCGGCAGCGCTGGAACAGGCGTGGATGTGGGATAAAGCCCAGTTTGAAGCCTTTTTGCAGGACAACCCTCCAACGCAGGATCAGCAAAGAACGCTATCAGAGCTTGCTGAGAAAATGAAATTGACGCCTATGGAACAGCCGTGGGTATACATCAAAAAGCTGCAAGCATCTTTTGATTATAGTAAGATCAAGTACACCGAGGACTATTATGATGTTGATATGAACCCAGAAGCAGAACCGACCATGCCTGAGTGGAAGGTCTACTTTGATGGAAACTTCTGGGGACATTCGGGAAAAGACCATGCCGGAACGGAAATCCGGTTGAATAAGCAATTTGACTGGGCGAGGCATCATTGGGTTATTCCTGCGGCGTATTCTTGCAGCAAGGGACTCGTCATGGACTTTTGTATGCGTACCCCGGAAGAAGACATTCGCAAGTTCATAACTAAATGGGATTTACACCCCGAAAACGACTCCTGCGAATACTTCACGCAGGAGCAGCAAATGCAGATAGATTTAGACAATCCACTTTGCCTTGACTTTATTCCTCGTTTGGAATTGAACGGGAAAACAATGCTGACCTCCCACGGCTGTTCCGTGGTCTTTAATCCATGTTTGCCAGACGGGGTGATCAATGAAGCGGAAGCAAAGTGGGCATTGGAACACTATGATTTGGATACATCCTATGGATGGATGATTTTTCGGGCAGCTTTTCCGTGGACAAGCAAACGCCGTCCTGAAATAAAAGCCCTCTCCCTTACAATGGAGCAGCAGTCGTGTCGTGTCCCGGGACCACATTTCAAGGCACACGCTCCCGGTGATTCGTTTTCTTTCCTCCATCCGGTCAGTGGAAAAAAATACACATTGACTGTACAGGAATTAGAGCAGCAGACAATTTCCGAAAAGCGTTACGGTTCTGACCGCTGGTTTTATCCTACGCATTTTACTGCTATGAGCTATACACTTTCTCCTGAACCTGACAGCGATGTTACGATCTGTGATTGCGCTGAGGGGGACAAGCCTTTGGAAATTGCGCCATGCTCTGACCGCTATGCACCAGAGGCACGAAACGATATTGCTTGTATCGGCATTATCGGCGGAGCGGACGGTCCAATCGCAATCGTGTGTGGAGACAGCTCAAAAGAAAAACTTCATGCAGTTTGTTCCTCTCTACACTTTGAGCCGGTGGAGGGTGATATTGAATGGCGTATCGTATTCAACATTAAAAGCTCCAATGAAATGTCATTAGGGCTGATCTAAGAAGAAAGCGGAGGCAAAGAAGGTGAAACAACACACTTACATCGCAATCGACCTGAAATCCTTCTACGCCTCCGTGGAGTGCCGGGAGCGCGGCTTAGATCCTCTGGACACAAATCTCGTCGTTGCGGATGAGAGCCGGACGGACAAGACCATCTGCCTTGCCGTCACGCCCTCCCTCAAAAGCTACGGCATTTCCGGACGCGGGCGGCTGTTTGAAGTCAAGCAGCGCGTGAAGGAAGCAAATGCCGGACGGCAGCACGACGCACCGGGACGCAGACTGGAAGGCTCGTCGCACTTCTTCTCAGAGCTGCAAGCAGATCCGTCTCTGGCGATTGACTTCATCATCGCGCCGCCTCGGATGGCGTACTACATGGAGTACAGCACCCGCATCTATCAGGTCTACCTCAAGTATATCGCGCCGGAGGACATCGTAGTCTACTCCATCGACGAGGTGTTCATGGACGTGACGGACTACCTGAATACTTACAAGCTCTCGGCACATGACCTCGCCATGAAGATCATCCTCGATGTGCTTGAAACAACCGGCATCACAGCAACCGCAGGAATTGGCACGAACCTCTTTCTCTGCAAAGTGGCAATGGACATTGTAGCGAAGCACATCCCCGCCGACAAAAACGGCGTCCGAATAGCCGAACTGGATGAAATGAAGTTCCGGCGTGAGCTTTGGGCGCACCAGCCTCTCACGGATTTCTGGCGCGTGGGTCGAGGTATTGCCAAGAAACTTGAGCAGAATGGGATGTTCACAATGGGCGATGTTGCCCTCTGTTCAGAGCGGAACGAGGACTTGCTTTACAAGCTGTTCGGCAAGAATGCGGAATTGCTCATCGACCATGCGTGGGGCTGGGAGCCTACGACCATTGAAGCGATCAAGGCATACCGTCCCAGCTCCAACAGCCTCAGTTCCGGTCAGGTATTGCACTGTCCCTATGAGCCGCAGAAGGCGAAGCTGGTTGTCCGGGAAATGACGGACTTGCTTGTGCTGGACTTGGTGGACAAGGGGCTTGTCACCGATCAGATGGTTCTCACAGTTGGCTACGACATTGAGAACCTGACCGATCCTGCACGACGGGCAAAGTATCACGGCGCGGTGGGGAAAGACCCCTACGGTCGGGAGATTCCAAAACAGGCGCACGGCTCTATTAACCTCGACGGTCACACATCCTCTACCCGCAAAATAATGTGTGCTGTGTCAGAGCTGTTTGACCGGATCGTGGACAAGAATCTGCTTGTCCGCCGTATGTATGTTGTAGCAAATCATGTCCTGCCGGAAGCGGACGCGCCGAAGAAAAATGACGGTGCTGTCCAGCTTGACCTTTTCACTGACTATGCTGCCGAAGAGGAAAAACAGAAAGCCGAGGACGCCGCCTTGGAACGTGAGCGGAAGATACAAGCCGCCACGCTTGCCATCAAGAAGAAGTATGGAAAGAACGCCATCCTCAAGGCAATGAATCTTGAAGAAGGTGCAACCGCGAAAGACCGCAATGCGCAGATTGGAGGGCATAAGGCGTGAACGGAAAATACGACGAGATCATGGGACTTCCTCATCACGTTTCCAAAACGCGACCACAAATGCCGATGTCAGATCGTGCAGCGCAGTTTGCACCCTTCGCCGCCCTCACCGGCTATGATTCTGCAATCAAGGAAACCGGACGTCTGACCGACGAAAGGATTGAGCTTGATGAGGGAGCCTTGACCGCTTTGAACATGAGGTATCAGCTTCTCATGGATGCCCTTGATGAAGAGCCGGAGGTTGAAATAACCTACTTCAAACCTGATGAGCGCAAAGCTGGCGGTGCGTATGTAACTGCAACCGGCGCAGTCATAAAGGTTGATGACTTTGAGCGCCTAATTACCATGCAGGACGGCACGAAGATTCCGATGGATGACATCCTAAGCATTGACGGAGAGCTGTTCTTATCCTTAGAATAATGTCGCTTGCCATGCGACCAAATGAAGTGAATACCGAAGTACAATATGACTGTAAGGTGAGACACCAAGCAGTCATATTTTTATATACGGAGGTACTGGACATGAGAAAGAACTTAACGGAGATCGTATTCATCCTTGACCGCAGCGGCTCGATGAGCGGACTGGAAGCAGACACCATCGGAGGCTTCAACTCCATGATTGAAAAGCAGAAAAAAGAGAATGGCGAGGCATTGATCTCTACCGTCCTCTTTGACAACGTGAGTGAGGTTATTCATGATCGTGTACCGGTTCAGAAGGTCGAGCCGATGACCGACAAGGACTATTCCGTTCGCGGCTGCACCGCCCTTCTGGATGCTATCGGCGGAGCAATTCATCACATTGGAAATGTCCATAAGTACGCAAGATCTGAGGATGTGCCTGAACACACACTGTTCGTCATCACAACGGATGGTATGGAGAATGCAAGCCGCCGTTATGACAGTGAGAAAGTCAAGAAGATGATTGAGCGGCAGAAGGAAAAGTACGGCTGGGAGTTTCTATTCCTCGGCGCAAACATCGACGCAGTTGAGACAGCAAAGCATTTCGGCATCGGTGCGGATCGGGCGGTCAACTACAACTCTGACCACAAGGGAACGCAGCTCAACTATGAAGTTCTGAGCGAAGCGGTTTCCGCCGTTCGTTGCAGCGTACCGCTGGGTACGAATTGGAAAAAACGTATTGATGAGTACTTCAATTCCAGAAAGGACGGGAGAAAGCAATGAGAACGATCACTGTAAAAGGGACAGGCAATGCCTCCGCCAGACCGGATTACATCATCCTCTCCCTGAACATTGAAGTCTTATCTGAATCCTATGACCGTGCAATGTCGGAAGCTGCCGAGAGAATCGAAAGACTGCAAGGTGCCGCAGTCCGCGTTGGGTATCGCAAGGAAGACCTGAAAACCACGAGCTTTGATGTCCAGACAAGGTACGAGAATGTCAAGGATCGGCAAGGAAATTACAAGCGAGAGTTTGCCGGATATGCTTGCAGCTATCGCTTGAAACTTGCCTTTGACTTTGACAGCAAGCAGCTTGCAAAGGTCATTTCTGCGATTGCGGATTATGGGGCGCAACCAGAACTCAGCATTGCGTTCACCGTGAAAAACCCGGCAAGAGTCAGCGAAGAGCTGCTGATCAATGCGACGGAGAACGCCAGGGCAAAGGCGGAGATTCTTTGCAAAGCATCAGGCAGTACGCTTGGGCAGTTGCTCAACATCGACTACAACTGGGGCGAACTCAATGTTTTTTCCAGAACAAGCTACGATGTTGAAGACTGCATTCAGCCTCTCATGGCGATGAGCAAGTGCGCCGCACCTGAGATTGAGCCGGTTGATATTGATGTGACAGACACAGTGGCTTTCACATGGGAAATCCAATGATTTTTTAACTTTTTTGAAATCCGGTACTCAACAAACGCCCTTTTTGTGTCCGTTGTAAAGTGAAGGGACATTTCACGGAGGAATCTTCGGGGAATACGATTTTGGGAGATTAGCAAGCAAATCCGGTGAGTACCCACCGGAGAAAAATCAGTTAAGGAGACCCTGCCCTTAACATCAGATTTTTGCTTGTTGGGATAGTCCCAAACCCTTCTAATCTTTACGACGGAGGGCGCAGCATGGTACGAAGAACACGAGACATTCAGAAGAAGATTTGGCTGACACCACAGGAAGAACGGACGATTGCAAAGAAGATGGAGATGATCGGCACGGAGAACTTCGGTGCGTATGCAAGGAAGATGCTGATCGACGGCTACATCATCGTTGTGGACTACACGGAGCAGAAAAAGCTCGCCGCCGAAATCAACAAGATCGGTGTGAACATCAATACCGTCTGCCGCAGGATCAACTCGACGGGACGATTCTATCAGGACGATATTGACGAGCTGAAAGAAAAGATGGACGCGGTATGGCAGTTACTAAAATCAAAGCAATCCGAGGAACTTTGAGCAAGGCAATCGCGTACATTCTGAATCCCGAAAAGACCGATGAGAAGCTGCTGGTCTCGTCCTACGGCTGTGCCAGCGAGACCGCAGCGCGGGAATTTGAATGGACGCGGAAAATAGCCGAGCAAAAAGGGATGAATCCGGTCAGGATCATAGCCCGTCATGTGATCCAGTCCTTTGAAATCGGAGAGGTCACACCGGAGCTTGCCCACGAGATCGGCAAGCAGTTTGCAGATGAAATCCTCGGAGGAAAATATGAGTATGTGCTGACCACTCACATTGACAAAGACCATGTTCATAACCACCTGATTTTCAATGCGGTTGACTTCGTGGACTACCACGCATATAAGAGCTACAAGCGGATTTACTATGATATGCGCGAGGTCAGCGACCGGCTCTGTAAGGAAAACGGTCTCTCTGTTATCCCTCCCTCTCAGAACAAGGGCATGGGCTACAAGGAGTACACCGAAGCCAAACGCGGCACGAGCTGGAAGCAGAAGCTCAAGCAGACCATCGACCGGCTTGTCATTACAGCGAAGGACTACGATGACTTTCTGCGGCTCATGCAGGAAGCCGGTTATGAAATCAAGACCGGCAAATACATCTCCTTCCGCGCTGAAGGTCAGGAGCGGTTTACCCGGTCTAAGACCATCGGAGAGAACTACACCGAGGAACGCATCAAGGAGCGGATTGCCGGACGGACGCCCCGAAGAAGTCAGAGACAAGCCACGCCGAAGGGCATCTCTCTTATCGGAGATATTCAGGAGCGGATCAGGCTTATCGACAGCAAGGGCTATGAACATAAAGCAAAGCTCACGATTCTCAAGGAAGCGGCGCGGACACTCAACTATCTCACGGAAAACAACTTGCTCCAATACGCCGATCTTGAAAAGAAGGTCGAGGACATTCACAGCTCCTATGACCGCACCGGCAAGGAGCTGAAAGGCGTTGAAGCGCGACTGCGGGAAGTCCAGCCGCTCATCAAAAACATCTCCAACTATCAGCGCCTCAAGCCCGTGTATGACGCCTTCCAGAAGGCGAAAGACAAGCCGAGTTTCAAGGCAAAGCACGAAGCCGAGCTTGTGATCTTTGAGGCAGCGCGGAGTACACTGCTTGCCATGCAGGGCGATGAAAAATTGCCGAGCTTGAAGACACTGCAAGCGGAACAGCAGAGACTTCTTGAAGAGCAGCAGCGGCTTTATGATGAACGTGCGAAGCTCAAAAAAGAAGTAAAGCAAATAGAGACGATCAAGTCTAATGTTGATACGTTTCTCGCTCCTTCTGTTGACCATGACCGTGATCATCTGCGCAGCACACAGCGCGAATAATCTCTTCAAAAGCAGGGCATCTCCTGTTGACCGGAGATGCCCTTCGTCCTTGAGAGAAGGTTCGAGAAGTTGAAACTTTTTCTTTAATTTCTGCATCAACGGATTGCTTTCGAGAATGAAATCCAGTATAATATTATAAGCGATGTTGAATGCAAGCAAGCGAAAGGATGGTTGCCGTGCGCATAAGCTATAAGAAACTATGGATGCTTCTTCTGGAACGCGACATAAAGAAGGCTTCTCTACGACATGAAGTAGGGCTGTCTGCCGGAACATGGACAAAACTGAATAAGGGGGAAGAAGTGTCCCTCTCTATTTTGCTGCGCATTTGTGATTACTTGAACTGTGACATCGGAGATATATGTGAGGCTGTGCGAACGGACAAGAACTGAGTCCGGTTTTTCGTACAGCTCTTTTTGTAAAATAGGTTAGATAAATACACAGGGAGGATTTTGATATGGCACGAGCCGCATCGGCACCGAAGAAGGAGATTTCTATGGAGGAAGCTCTGTGGAAGTCCGCAGATAAACTCCGTGGTTCTGTTGAGCCAGCAGAATACAAACACGTCGTTCTCAGTCTCTTCTTCTTGAAGTTTGCCAGCGATAAGTTTGAGGCACAAAGGAAAGCTATTTCTGAAAAATACGGTGAGAAGTTTGTTGACAATGTTGCCTTCTATACGAAGGACAACGTGTTCTTCCTGCCTGAGATCAGCCGTTGGTCTTTCATCATGGAGAATGCGAAACAGGATGACATTGCGCTGAAAATCGACACCGCCCTCTATACGATTGAGAAAGCGAATCCCGCACTGAAAGGCGCACTGCCGGACAACTACTACTCACGTCTTCACATCGACACAGCAAAGCTGGCATCACTGCTGGACGAGATTGATAAGATCAACACGGGCGATAAAGAGAATGACATTATCGGGCGGGTTTACGAATACTTCCTGAGCAAGTTTGCACTTGCGGAAGGCAAAGGCAAGGGCGAGTTCTATACGCCGAAGTGCATTGTCAATTTGATTGCAGAAATGATTGAACCGTATGATGGCATTCTCTACGACCCATGCTGCGGTTCTGGCGGTATGTTCGTGCAGTCAATGAAGTTCGTGGAGGCACATCATGGCAACAAGAAGAAGGTCTCTATCTATGGTCAGGAATATACAAACACGACGTACAAGCTGTGCAAAATGAATCTGGCTATTCGCGGCATCTCTGCAAACCTCGGAGAAATGGCAGCGAACACATTCACCAATGACCAGCACAAGGACCTCAAGGCAGATTACATTATGGCAAACCCGCCATTTAATCAGAAAGAATGGCGTGGTGATAATGAGCTGATTGATGATCCGCGCTGGGACGGCTATGAAGTTCCGCCCACGAGTAACGCAAACTATGGCTGGATTCTGAACATTGTTTCAAAGCTCTCTCAGAACGGTGTTGCCGGTTTCCTGCTTGCAAACGGCGCACTATCTGACGATGGTACAGAGTTAAAAATCCGACGTCAGCTCATCGAGAACAATCTCGTCGAAGCAATCATCATCCTTCCCCGAAACCTCTTCTACACCACGGACATCAGCGTTACGCTTTGGATTCTGAACAAGAATAAAAAGGCTCGTGTGGTTGAAGAAAACGGTGAAGTAAAACGCTTCCGTAACCGTGAGCGCGAGATCCTTTTCATGGACTTGCGGCAAATGGGAAGCCCTTATGAAAAGAAGTATATTGAACTGACAGAAGAAGACCGTGCAAAAGTCACGGGCGTCTATCACGCATGGCAGCAGGAAGGCTATGAAGAAACTTATCAGAATGTGCCTGAATTTTGTTACAGCGCATCCTTCGATGAGGTTGCTGAAAAGGGCTTTACCCTTGTTCCGAGCCGTTACATTGAGTTTGTAAACCGCGATGAGAACATCGACTTTGATACGAAAATGAAGACGCTGCAAAGTGAGCTTCGTGATCTGCTTGTTGCAGAAGAGAAGTCGAAGGCTGACCTGTTGACTGTGTTTAAGGAGCTGGGCTATGAAATCGAATTATGAACCCCTTGGTAAACATATTCAGCTTGTTGATTATCGGAACTCTGAGGAAGTCACCAGCACTGTTCTTGGCATAAGCATCGACAAAGAGTTTATGCCTTCCGTCGCAAATGTAATTGGCACAGATTTGAGCCGGTATAAGCTAATCAGCAAGGGATTGTTTGCCTGTAACCCAATGCACGTTGGGCGCGATGAACGTCTTCCGATTGCGCTCTATGAGAAAGACAGCCCCGCAATAGTTTCTCCGGCGTATTTCATGTTTGAGATTATTGACCGCGATGTCTTAAATGAAGAGTATTTGATGATGTGGTTTCGTAGACCGGAGTTTGACCGTGAGTGCTGGTTCATGACGGACGGGAGTGTTCGAGGCGGAATTACATGGGACGATCTTTGCCGTATAAAGCTCCCTGTTCCCTCCTATGCGAGACAATGTGAGATCGTCGAGTCCTACCGTGCAATTACCGACCGCATTGCTTTGAAGAGAGCGGAAAATGATAATTTAGAAGCGACTATCCAAGCGGCTTTTGATAAGGCATTTCATGATGCCGGAGTTAGCCTCCCGGAGACAATTATTAAGCAAAACAAAGTCCCTCAAGGTTGGACAGACGCGACGGTTGGTGACTTTGCATCTGTTCAAACGGGACCATTTGGTAGCCAGCTTCACAACGAAGACTATGTAGAATCAGGTACACCAATTATTACGGTCGAACACATGGATGGGAAATACATCGCCCACAGGAACCTTCCGCTTGTCTCGCAAAATGATGTTGATCGTCTACGGAAATATGATCTTCACACCGGAGATATTGTTTTTAGTCGCGTTGGTTCCGTGGATCGAGCAGTTATGGTTTCACAACACGAAGATGGTTGGTTATTTTCAGGGCGGTGTCTTCGTGTTAGACCATACGATCCTAATACCGGCAGCTACTTTTTGTGGTGGTTCAACCAACCTGTAATCCGTCAGCTTGTCACTGCTTCCGCAGTAGGTGCAACCATGCCATCAATAAACACAAGCATTCTAAATAGTATTAGGATTGTTTTCCCGCAGAAGGACATTGTGACGCAATTCTGCAAAATGGCGGATGGCTTGATTGAGATTATTGCAACCAATCTTGAGGAAATCCGTAAACTCAACGATGCCCGCGAATATATTCAACTGTCCCTAAGCCGCTAAATTATCATTTACCGTCCATTACTCTCACCAGTGGCGAGAGTTTTACCCTAAGAACTGCCACTGTAAAGTCGTTCTCTGAGAATATTCAAAGGAGATACGACAATGAAAGAACAACTAATTCGAGAAGTGCAGCGTCAGATGCTTCCGTATCTGAACAACGCACAATTAAAACAGCTTCAAGGCGTCCTTGAAGGGGTGTTGAGTGGCGTAGAGTTGAGCCGCAGCGCAGGTATGGTAGACAGTGCAAAGGTTGATACGGTTGCCTGTTTCATCAACGCAAAACGCATTGAAGGCTGCTCAGAAAAAACCTTGAGCTATTACCGTCAGACCATTGTGTCAATGCTATCCGGCATTGACAAAGAACCACAAGAGATCGTAACTGAGGACTTGCGAAAGTACCTAACAGAGTATCAGGCAAACCGTAAGTCAAGCAAGGTCACAATAGATAATATCCGCCGCATTTTGTCCAGCTACTTTTCGTGGCTTGAAGACGAGGACTACATCGTGAAAAGTCCGGTGCGCCGGATTCACAAGGTAAAAACAGCAAAAGTGATCAAGGAAACTTACACCGACGAGGCATTGGAAATCATGCGGGACAACTGCTGCAATGTCCGCGATCTTGCGATGATAGACCTTCTTGCGTCCTCTGGAATGCGTGTTGGTGAGATGGTTGCCCTTAACCGCGATGACATCAACTTCAATGAACGGGAATGCGTTGTTTTCGGAAAAGGGAGTAAGGAACGGATCGTTTATTTCGATGCCAGGACAAAAATCCATCTCCAAAACTATCTGGAAAGCCGCACAGACACCTGTTCAGCGTTATTCGTCTCTTTGACTGCACCGCACGACCGTTTGCAGATCGGCGGTGTAGAAAGACGGCTTCGAGAGCTGGGAAAAAGGCTACATTTGCCTCGTGTCCATCCACATAAGTTCCGAAGAACATTGGCAACATCAGCCATAGACAAAGGAATGCCCATAGAGCAAGTCCAGCAGCTCTTAGGGCATCAGAAAATCGACACGACTATGCACTACGCTATGGTCAAACAGCAAAATGTCAAGCTGGCACACAGAAAATACATAGGGTGAGGTGTCACAATGAAAGAAGGATATAGGCTGCTTGGAGACTTCATTCGCCAAGTCGATGTCAGGAACACAGACGGAAAAGAGGAAAACCTTTTTGGTGTTTCCGTCCAAAAGATGTTCATTCCCTCTATTGCAAACACGATTGGTACCGACTTTACGAAATACAAGGTAGTCAAACGGGGGAAGTTTACCTACATTCCAGATACTTCTCGGCGTGGAGACAAAATTGGTATTGCTCTTCTAATGGATTATGATGAGGGGCTTGTCAGCAATATCTATACCGTTTTTGAAGTGAAAGATGAAAACGAGCTACTGCCCGAATACCTAATGCTCTGGTTCAGCAGACCGGAGTTTGATCGTTACGCACGTTTTAAGTCTCACGGTAGCGTCCGGGAAATAATGGACTGGGATGAAATGTGCAAGGTAGAGCTACCTGTCCCCTCTATTGACAAACAGCGCAGCATTGTGAAGGCGTATCAGACCATTACGGAGCGGATCGAGCTAAAACGGCGTATAAATGATAATTTAGCGGCTTGATAACATCTTCACCATAGTATCTTTGACCTCGTGGAGCTTTGATATTTCCGTTTCATTAGACTCGATAACTCCGAGAAACGAGGAAATCTTTGTGTTGAACTCTGGCAGACTTTGCTTATTAGGAATAGAAAGCTCAAATTCCCCTAAAAGCGGAGGATTTGCTTGCGGTTGAGCTGAACCCCCAGCGTTCGTCTGAACAAAATCAAGGAACTCGGAAGATGTAATTGCAAGTCCAAAGTAGTATCTGTATTCGTCATCAATGGGTCTTATTCTAACAAGGAACGATGCAAATACAGAATCGGGAATATTTCTGCCGACCATTTTAGCATACCCCACGGTTGCTCCTGTCCGAGCTACAACGACATCGCCTTCCGAGAGAACATATTTTTCATGATTTCCCTCGCTGATTGGACAATATGGTACACCATTCCAATCAATATAATTCTGAGCGATGTCTGTTATACGTAAGAACTTCGGTCCAACTGGTTCGGTGGTAGCTGTTTCAGTGTAACCGTACTGCATAACTGAGTAATCTTTGAGTTTGCCTGTTATTGAAGCGTTATTTGCTGTATATTCCTTGAAATATGCTCGCATTTGAGCCGCTAAATTATCATTTATAGGAGAGAACGATTATGGATAAGATGAATCTATATAAGTGCGCACAAGCTCTATCCGTGAAGTGGAAATCGTTCTTTGGCTTGGGAACAGAGTATGTTGGTTATTTCAAGTGGGAAATGGCTTGGGCATTGATGGGTTACTACCGTTATGCACTTCCGGGCGAATGGGCTGATAACGCAAGCCCCACAGTCATTCTCAAGTCTATCTGCGACAGCATCGAATCGATAAATACCGACTTAGATTGTGCGCATGAGTTGCCAGAGTTTTGGCTCAATAGGGATCAGCTTCCCGTCCTTCCTGCTTTAATGAGCGTCTTAGACCAGTATGAAGAAGATATAATTGATGCTTCAAATGCGGAATGGGAGGAATGGATTGGTTTTCTCAAATCCAAGTGTCCCGATGTGCGGAAAAAACAGATGATACAGTGAGGGGGAAATGATAATGGCGAACTTCAATGAGCATTCTCTTGAAATGTCCATCATGGATTTGTTTCAAGATGAAGGGTATATCTATTTGAATGGTGAGCAGATCCACCGTGAACGCTCTGAGGTTCTGCTTATCGACGATCTGCGGAAATACCTCCTGAACAGGTATGCCTCAGAGGGACTTACCCCAAGCGAAGTTGATAGCATCATCCTTCGCCTGAGGTCTATTTCCGGCACGATCTACGAAGCAAACAAAGCAGTCTGCAAAATGGTTTGTGACGGCTTCATCTTCAACCGCGAAGATCACACAAAGAAAGACCTTTACATTGAGTTGATTGACTTTGATGAGCCAGAGAAAAACGTGTTCAAGATCGTTAACCAATTTGAAATTGAAGGCATCAACAACCAGCTACGCATACCGGACGGGATTGTATTCATCAACGGCATTCCAGTTGTTGTGCTTGAGTTCAAGAGCGCAGTCAAAGAAAACACAACGATCATGGACGCCTATACTCAGCTTACCGTGCGTTATCGCCGTGATATTCCTGAACTCTTCAAGTATAACGCCTTCGTCGTCATAAGCGATGGTGCAAATAATAAATACGGTTCCTTCTTCTCCCCGTATGACTTCTTCTATGCGTGGAGAAAGATTGAAGCTGACGATAAGGAATTGGACGGCATCAATTCCCTTGTAACTATGGTAAGCGGACTGTTCCGCAAAGAACGGCTTTTGGCAGTCATCAAGGATTTTGTCTATTTCCCTGATAGCTCGGACAAAGACCTCAAAATCGTCTGCCGCTATCCTCAGTATTTTGCTGCGGTCAAGCTGTTTGAGAATATCAAGGCACATCTCAGACCGGAGGGGGACGGCAAGGGCGGCACATACTTCGGCGCGACAGGCTGCGGAAAAAGCTATACTATGCTCTTCCTCACAAGAATGCTTATGAAGAGTACCTTCTTCCATAGCCCTACAATCCTGATTATCACCGACCGAACGGATTTGGATGACCAGCTATCAAAGCAGTTTGTAGCATCCAAGAAGTACATTGGTGACGAAACCGTTGTGAGCATTGATTCCCGCGAAAAGCTGCGTCAGGAACTTCAAGGCAGGACAAGCGGCGGGGTGTACATGACCACCATCCAGAAGTTCACCGAGGACTTGGAGCTTCTGACGGATAGAGCGAATGTAATCTGTATATCCGATGAGGCACACCGTAGTCAGATAAACCTCGATCAGAAAGTCAAGGTCACTGCCGAAGGTGTAGAGCGAAGCTATGGATTCGCAAAGTACCTACACGATTCTCTCCCCAATGCAACCTATGTTGGTTTTACTGGTACGCCCGTAGATGGCACAATTGAAGTCTTCGGTCCGGTTGTTGATGCCTACACAATGACAGAGGCAGTCAAAGATGGTATCACAGTCAACCTTGTCTACGACGGACGCGCTGCGCGGGTTACGCTTGATCAAGCAAAGGTTCGGGAAATTGAAGATTATTATGACCGTTGTGCTGTTGAAGGCGCAAATGAGCATCAGATTGAGGAAAGCCAGAAGGCGGTTGCTCATATTGATGCAATAATCGGCGATCCTGACCGACTTCACGCGGTTGCGGAGGACTTTATCAACCACTATGAGACCCGCGTTGCCGAAGGAGCTACCGTTGCAGGAAAAGCAATGTTTGTCTGTTCCAATCGCAAAATAGCATACGCTTTTTATCAGATTGTTGTCGGGATGAGACCGGAATGGGCAGAGAAAAAGGTCTGCCCTGACGGAATTGAGCTGACAGAAAAAGAACGAAAAGAACTCAAGCCCATTGAGAAGATCAAGCTCATCATGACGCGAAATAAAGATGACGAGCCTGAGCTTTATGAAATGCTGGGAACGAAGGATGATCGCAAGGAGTTTGACCGTCAGTTTAAGAACGTTAAATCAAACTTCAAAATTGCTATCGTTGTTGATATGTGGCTTACTGGCTTCGACGTACCGGCACTTGACACAATCTACATCGACAAGCCCATCCAGCAGCACAGCCTTATCCAGACGATTTCCCGCGTCAACCGCGTCTATACCGGCAAGGATAAGGGCTTGATCGTGGACTACATTGGCATTAAGAAGAATATGAATCTCGCCCTCAAGAAGTACACCAACTTTGAGAGCGATGAGTTTGAAGGCGTCGAGCAGTCTATCACGATTGTTAAAGACCAGCTCGATGTCTTGGCTCAGATGTTCCACAACTTCAATAGCACGGATTACTTCAACGGCTCACCGAAAGAGCAGCTTGCTTGCCTCAATCGTGCTGTTGAGTATGTACAGCTCACGGAGGATTTGGAAACTCGCTTTATGGCGGCAGTCAAACGCATGAAACAAGCGTTCAACCTATGCAGTTCAAGTGAGGCTATCTCTGATAAAGAAAAGGACTATCTGCACTTCTACTGTGCTGTGCGCTCTATTCTTTTCAAACTCACAAAGGGCGATGCCCCTGACATTTCACAAATGAATGCCCGCGTCCGTGAACTTCTTGAAGGTGCAATTCAATCTGATGGTATAGAGGAATTGTTTGAAACAGGAAAGCATATCTCTGTTGATATTTTCAGCGACGAGTATCTGGATAAGATCAACGCGATCCAATTACCGAACACTAAAATCAAGGTATTGCAGCGGCTTCTCTCTCAGGCGATTGATGAGTATAAAAAGGTCAACCGTATCATGGGCATGGAGTTCTCTGACCGTCTCAAGCGGGTTGTTGATGAGTACAACAATCGCCGTCGTGATGAGGCTTTTGCTAATGAAGTTCTTGACGATGTGGCGGAGCAGCTTGCGAAGCTCCTTGAAGAACTCAAAAAGGAAAAAGACTCCTTCAAGGGCATGGGAATTGACTACGAGGAAAAAGCCTTTTATGACATTCTCAAGGCGGTTGCCAAGAAGTATGAGTTCGAGTACCCGGACGATAAGATGATTGAATTGTCAAAGCGGATTAAGATTATTGTCGATGACAAAGCTAAATACACCGACTGGTCTACCCGTGATGACATTAAGGCAAATCTGCAAGTTGACCTCATACTGCTACTGGATGAATTTGACTATCCCCCCGTAACCATTGATGATGTCTACAAGGAGGTTCTGGAACAAGCTGAAAACTTCAAAAAGTACGCTCAATAACCCGCGTTCCATCGAAAGGAGTAGATCATGGGCAATTCAGTCATGTTGAATGGCGTCGAATATGCCGGAGAACAGATTGCCTACAAAGACAGCACTTATGAACTTGTGTCAAAGGTAGCATATCTGATCGGCGTCCCGCTCCGTATTTTTCAAAATGAACACGAGCCGCCGAAGATAGAGATATACGACCGGCTTGAACAGGATAAAAATGCCCGTATCATTCGCAATCTCTGTATCATCCGCACCGCCATTGAGCGCAACTACCGGAAAATAAATGACATCATGCGGATGGAGTATCGAGGGCTGCTTTCAATGCCAGAGATCATCCCGGCTTCCAGTATGCAGCAGCTTTCAAACGACGGAATCAGCTTTATCAAAAAGTCGAGTACAAAGCTCTGCCACCACATTATCGAGATTAACCGGCTGATTTCAGACCGCATTAACAACTGCAAAAGCCTCTTTCCAATCTGGATTAACTGGACGTACATAAAAGAGCTGTTCATCATGCCAAACGGCTTGACAGAGGACGGAACGAAAGATGCTGCCGATATTTATTACGCAAGTCTCTCCTACTACCCCTATCAAATGTATATCAACTGGGTACCGATGGACGAGGGTAATGTCCTCTATAATGATAAGAAGTTTGCTACCCTGCTTTATCAATGGCATTGCGACGCCTTCACGGAATACAGTAAAGTCTCCGATGCAGGGGCTTTTGTAAAAAACAATATCTACGACTTCATAGATGACAGTGAGAAGACCGTATTGGTAGTGGACTGCGAAAACTCTGACCCGTACAAGCTGTGCGCCACGCTCAAAAACCTTGATTATGAGGTCATGCAGAAAATTACGGCGATCATTCTCTTTGATGACGTACACACCGCTACGGCATGGCGGATTCTTGAAAACTACACCCGCATCCCCGTTGAACATATCATGATTGAGCGGATCAAGCAGAACAAATCACTGGTAGACATCAAGCTCACCGCAAGAGCCTGTCAGGAACACTACCAGAAGCAAGTGGATTCCTTCGTCATCGTCTCAAGCGATTCCGACTACTGGGGGCTGATCTCTTCCTTACCGGATGCCAGATTCCTTGTCATGATTGAGCGGGAAAAATGCGGACCGGATATGAAGGCAGCACTTGCAGAATCCGGGATATTCTACTGCTATCTGGATGACTTCTACTCCGGCAACAGCGAGGACATCAAGAAAAACGCACTGTTCAAGGAGATGTACCGCTGGATTGACAACTCCGTTCACCTGAACGTCAACGATATGTTTGATGCAGCTCTGCGAAACACCAGGATCGAAATGTCTCCCGCAGAGCGGCGGCAGTTCTATGAGAAGCACATCAGGCACATGACGCTGACTATCGACGAGAACGGAAACGTCAGCATTGAACTGAAACGCGGATAGCCTTGGTTTCTATTCCGGGAGGAATGTGGATGGACAACAGATTCTATTTTGGATTCAATACATCGGAGGAACGGAAAAAGCGCAGAAAAGCAGAGCTGTACTCCATGAGTGAGCAAGTCAGCACCTTCTTTTGGGATGAAGCCCCGCAGCATGGATTGGAAATGCGTGAGGGGCAGCAGGATATGTCTTTTGAGATTGTGGACGCCCTCATAAACGATCAGCATTTTGCGATTGAAGCTGGCGTGGGCATTGGCAAGTCCTTTGGCTATCTTGTGCCGGTGCTGCTGTACAGCAAACGCATGAATAAGCCGGTTATCATCGCAACCTCGACCATTGCGCTTCAAGAACAGCTCTGGCGCGATGTCCACGCGGTAATGCCCCTTCTTGGGCTGAACAGAGATGTCATCCTCGCAAAAGGACAGACCCATTATCTCTGCAACAAACGCGCAGATGAGTATATGTGTGACCCGAAAGCAGACCCACCGGACGCGCTCAAAGAAGGAATCAAGCAAGGGTATGAGGAACGCAAGGATTTCCCGGAGGTTTTGCCGCAAGGCGTCTGGGACAAGGTAAACGTGCAGCGGTTCAGCATGAAGAATTGCGGCTCCTGTGAAAAGAAGTGCAAATATTACAAAGTCCGCGCAGCATTAAAGTTTACGGATGGAGTGGTACTGTGCAATCAGGATTTTCTAACCCAACATCTCATGAAACTCCGGCGCGGTCAGGACGGGCTGATTAACGCCGCCGCTGATCTGCTTGTCGTGGATGAAGCGCACAACTTAGATGATAAGGTGCGTAGTGCTACAACGGAACGTTTCGGACAGGGTATGCTCTTTGGGATGATCAAGAGTGCATTCTATGAGCTGCGGTCCTCTGACCAGAGCAGTGTGTCCGGTGAAAAGCGAGAGGCAGAGAGCGCGATCATCGCCTTCTATAACTGCCTGAAAGCGCAAGTCCAAAAGCAGATCAACGAGGCAGAACAGGATATGCGCTATGCTGACCGCTTTTTCTTCGACCAAAACGGCAGTGCGGTTGAGCTGCTTACCGAGATGAACGCCGCCATACATAACCTTTCGTCCAGCATTCAGATTTATTCCAGCATGGATTTCAGAAACAACCGTTCCTTTGCTGCCTCTGACGATCTGGATGCGGTCAGCGAGTCCCTTTCGGAGCTTCTTGACCGGATAGATGATATGTTGATCTGGATTGAGCAGCGCGGTAGTAACACGGAACTTGTCTATTGCCCTAAAAACACAAGGGAAATTGTTAGCCGCCTATACTTCAATGGTGATGAAAGAACCATCTTGACCTCTGCCACGCTGACGAACGCCACGAGCGGGTCTCTGGAAGAACAGTATTCTTACTTTATCAGCAATACCGGCTTTCCGGTTGGTGAACGCGGCTGCTTATCCGAACCGAAGCCTTCCCCATATCCATACGATGAACACGCCATGATCTACTACTGCGACGATCTCCCGCATCCGACCAAGGAACACGAAACCTTCATTGAAAAGGGCGTGGAGCGGCTGCTTGAGATCCTGAACATTTCCAACGGGAAGGCACTCGTGCTGTTTACGGCGAAGACCGACATGGAAGAGGTCTACTCCATTCTCAGTGAGAAAAATCTTCCGTACAAAATCCTGATGCAACAGCCGGGATCGTCGCAGGACAAGGTGCTGAATGAGTTTAAGGAAGATACGAACTCCGTGCTTCTGGGGACGGGCGCATATTGGGAAGGTATCAGCATTGAAGGAAAAAGCCTTTCCAATGTGATCATTTTCCGGCTTCCGTTCCCTGTCCCCGATCCAATTATCGAGTATAAGTGTTCCGTCGCAAAGGACGCTCTGATGGATGTCCGCGTCCCCGAAATGATTATCAAGCTCAAGCAAGGTATCGGGCGATTGATCCGCAATTTCACAGACACCGGCATTGTCTGCATTATCGACCGAAGACTGCGGGACGAGCCGCCGGAACGCTATCATGACATTACATGGGACTCCCTGCCTATCAAAAATCGGACAAGCAGTTTGGAGGAACTGAGGAAGTTTTACGAAGGTCTGCCCTCAGCCAAGGAATGATGATAGAAACGGCATTCTCTTCGGAAACATAGAACAGCCCCCAAAAAACGACAATCAGAAAACGGAGGTGTATCATGATGTACAATGAAAATCTGCACGAAGAAGAACAACATCTGATCCAGCAGATTGCCGAGCAAACAGAGAGAGGAAAAATCGACTGGGAACTGACGGAGTATAATCCGCTGTCCTTTCTGAATGAGGACAAGATAGACAAGAACCCAGCAGTAATCTGTCAGTCCTTCTCCTTTGAAGCGATCATCGGCGGATCCCGTTACGAGCTTGATGTCATGGAGAATATTGATGTGCCGTCCGGTATGGGAGACTACACCATAACCTTGACACGGGATGAAACCGAAAATTATCTTAAAATTGAGGATGCGCTTTCCTTTGACTGTGACCGCTATGAATGCACACCGGAGGAAGTCGCAGAGCGATTTGCGGACAGCCCCATTGTCCGCCTCTGCAACGCCATCATTCCTGCCACGCTTGGGCAGGAGGATTTAGAAGAGGTCTTCACATGGGCAAGGTTTTTCAACGAGACTGGCATTTCTGCAAAGCTGATGAATCATCCGCTGACCAAGCTCTGTGAAAAGCTGTTCGACGAACACCGTCTGATGGACTTCCATCGCTGCGTCTTGGATGTGGACTATCGAAAGCTGCTCCTAAATGAACTGGCTCATAACTAAGACACGGAAAAACGCCCCCAACACTGTGCCAGACGCACAGTGCCGGGGGCGTTCCCGTTTCCAGCGATTTATTTTTCTCTCGGCAAGGGACTGTTCATAAGGTGACACTTTCCGTTTTACGAAGCCGTGAAAATTCGATGTGTTCCGTGGAGATGTTCACTGGGCAGCATACGCCGTACACGTTTCCAATAATCACCGAGTAGTGCAATGTGTATTCACTATCGGGAAATACTTCACGGTTTTCACAACTCTTGATTCAGGAGTGGGATTTTTGCCTTATTCCCGCGTGACATCAAGGGAAACCGGATTGATAACGATGATAGATTTGCCCTTTTTGTGGGCATATCTCACGGTGTTCCCGGTACCGCTGGGGCATCCATTCCATACTGCGAGAATATAATCGGCGTGATCGACCATGTACCGATTTCTCTTGTCCATGCAGTCCGACGTGTACTCCCGTTGCAGCATGGTCTCCTTGTCACACTTTGCCGCGATATTATAATACCGTTCCCGTGAAGCCACAGACCATTTGATCGCTTGTGTCTCACAAGGGATTGCACTTTCCAGAGTAATGTGAGGGTATTTTGATTTCAAATGGAGTACAATTTCCGCAGCGTACATATCGACGCCAAGAGCCATGCCGGTAATAAAATGCGTGACGCCCTCGTTCTCGATGAGTGCTACAATCTGATCCCGCATAACAGATTTCAAAGAAGTACAACGCTTATCGGATTCATCAAAGCCGAACGGAAGACTCTGCGGTCTATGACCGGTAAACGCACAAGTCTTGCCTTGAACGGATTGCTTTGCAGCTTTTTGAGCAGACTTTCTAAACTCAATAATGCGTGACATGACACCCCTTCTTTCACTCTTTTGGTAGATAACTCCATTCTATCACCCTCATCACGGACAGTCAACGCATTGTCGTTAGTAAAATCAACGACGGCGTACCGTGGATAATGACACCGCCGTTAGGTACACTAAATGCAAAGGTGGTGAGGCTATGCGAGAGAAGAAGGACATCAATATTGAAATCGGCGGCAATATTCAAGTGGCAAGAGAACAGGCGGGCTATACGCAGGACACGCTCTCAGAAATGCTTGGCATGACGCCGAATCACCTGAGCGCTATTGAGCGTGGTGCTTCCGGTATTTCTCTTGAAGCCTTGCAGCGTCTTTGCCGTTTGCTGGGCGTCAGTGCGGACCGAATTATCTTTGGGACCGACGAGCCAGAAACGGAAGCCCTTGCGCTTGCCAGACGTATTTCGGATATAAAGCCGGAATACCGGCAACAGGTTCAAGAGCTGCTGTCCGCTATTTTGAATATGTCATAAAAAAAGAGCCTCTGCCGACACCCAAAACGGGCATCGACAGAGGCTCTTGGTTCGTTTTCCGGGCATTCAAACAAGTGCCGAAATCGACACTTATTTCCGCGCTAAAGAAGAAACTGCGCAGGGAATACAATCACTTAGGTTGGTCAATTTGCGTCGCTCTGGGGCTTGCTATCACAGGCTTTTTCGACCCCTAACTGTCTACACCTCGATGCCTTGCGGGAGAAGTGCGGACAGGCGATGAGATCCGCACGGAAGCTCTGCTTGCAGCTATGGACGCAGCGGACGCAGAAGCGGTTATACTTCCGGCGTCCGCTGTCCCCGATGAAGAACGACCACTCCTGCCGCCACTTCTGACTTCTGCTCACAGTTCAATCTCTCCTTTGTACTTTTTGGGGAGGGCAGCATTCCTTCTGCTTTTCAGCCTTTGCATACTTGAGCCTGTCCATGATGGAGGACTTTTCGCCCCTTTCGGGGGCTTTGACCTCTGCGGTCTTGTCCTCCTTCGGACCGTTGTTGATGATCCCGTCAATCATGCCGTAGTCATCCTCCATCGACATCTCCGCCGCCTTGAGGTAATTTTCCTTCTCAAGAGCCGCCATCCAGCTTTCCTTGCTGATACCGAGCATTCCGCCCTTTGCTGCATGATCGGCAATCTCCTTGGCATCTACGCACAAGCCCTCGGTGTTATCGGAATAGAGGCGGTAAACCTCGCAGCCCTTCTCCAAAGCCTTCTCTGCCGCCTCCTGCCCAGCGGGAAGAACGCCAGCCCATGCGTAGCCATAGTCCTTCATATCCTGAATGGAGAGAGTGGGATCCGGCATTTCCGGCACTTCCTTGACCTCAAGGTCAAGAAGGCGGAGCGTGTCATCGTCAAAACCGTTGTAGACATCATCAAGGACGAGCTTGCCGCGCTCATCGACGATGATGCAAGCCGCTTCATCGCCGTAGGTGTCATGCTCCATCAGATAAAAGCTGTGACCGCCGACTTCGTGCTGGTCAATGGTGTGCCACGTCCCGATGTGTCCGGCAACCGTCAGACCGGAGGTGTCGGCATTCATCTCAAAGTCCTTCTGCTCGGTAGCTTCCTGCTTCTGCTGTTCCTTCGAGATCATGGGAATCGCTACAATCTTATCGCCCAACTTAACAAACTGCTCCGGAACTTTGAAGATGTCGGAGAACTTCTGCATCTGCTCTACGGTCAGAGAGCCGAAGCTGTCATCCGTCAAGCCAACTACCAAGAATGTTCCGGCAACAACGTCGTAGATGTCACCGTCCTCATCACGCAGAGCGCGGTTCAGAGGCAGACCTTCCAGCTTGCCTTCCTCATTACAGACTAAGGCAACAGGGTCTTCGTAGGGATAAATCGCCTCGATGCAGCCGCCGACCTCATGCTGCAAGGACTCCAGACCGGAGTCAATCTCCTTCACATAAGGCTCCTTACCCGGCTCAACGATGAGAACGGCAATGGTGCTGTCACGCTCGGCGGCTTCCCCTGAGCCGGTGATCCGATATTCGTCGGGAATATCATCAAGATCGCCGTCAAACTGTCTGTCCCACCTCTCGCTTGCGACGCGGACATAGCCTTCATCGGTGAAGCGTCCCTGCTCATCCATCGCAATGTCGCGCCCATAGCGTTCATAGTCGATGTAATCTGCCAGAGGACCGAGATCCTTTTCAGAGTAGATACCGGCTTCGTGGGCGTAATAGTAGCCGAGGTCGGATTCGTCGTTGATGCCGGGCATGATGTCGTAGCAGTCCAGATTAAACGTCAGGTTGATGAGATCGTCGATGTCGCTAACCTCATCGCAGCCAGCCTCCATAATGGCAACGAGCTTTTCCTGATCGCTCAGGGAAAGCTCGTCAATCAAGGCGGCAAGGTAGTTGAGCTTATCAAGGCTTTCGTACTCGCCAAGCATCTTCTGAACGCCGTAAATGGGGCATTCGTAGTCGGTGATAAACCACTCTTCGTAGGGCTGACCGAACTCATCTTGCTTGCCGATCCCGATGCGCTCAAAGACCTTCTGCATCTCTTCTTCGGTGGTGGGGAGCTTCACCCACTCACCAACCAGCATACCCTCGTTGTACTTGCCAAGGTTCGTGACGAAGGCTTCAAAATTACCGTCCAATACGGGCATAGGCATCCTCCTTTCAGTCATCCACCATGCCGTCCGGCATGATATACAGTTCCTCAAACTCCGTGTCCGTCATGGCGTCGAGCTTCCGGATGGTCTTATACATCAGCTCTGCGATCTCGCCGTCCATGTCGTTCAGGGTGACGCTCTTCATATCGTCGATCAGCCGCTTCCGGCTGGACGTGTTGAAGCAGCACATCAGGTTGATTTCTTCTACGGTAAAGTTTTTCATATCAGAGTACCATATCCTTTCCTTTCGATTTCTGCGGTTTCGGCGTGTGGGGTCGGCTGTGCCTTCTGTGCGGATTTCAGTTTGTCACGGATGGATTCACGGGCAGCGGGCTTCTTCGGGATGGTGTCGTAGATGGCAGTCCCGGCGTCTTCCACATAGGATCGGACATACTGGATGCTTTCCGAAAAGCGAATGGGGCGGTTCTTGTCCTCGATATTCGTCAGCCGGACTTCATCGGCGGCAAAATCAACCGCGTCGATTCTGCACTTGATCCCATCCACATTCAGCGTCGCACCGACAGGAATGTAATCTGCGGCTTTGAGTTCCTTGAAGGTCTCGCCGTCCTTGCTGAGAAAGACATCTGCGCCGGACTTCCAGAGCTTGTGAGAACCGGCTACCCATGCGGCTTCACGGAAGCCGGTCACTGGCATGGAGGGCTTGCCGTGTACCTTCTTTTCAAGGAGCTTTGTGCCGAGCAGGGGCGCGGCTTTTTCCGCGTCCTTGCCGTACAGCTCAAAATAGCCATTCTGGGCAAAGCAGACCAGCGCGTCCGGATGAGCCTTTTTGACTGCCTCATATTTGCGGAGTTCTGCGACGGGGAGCGGCGAAAGCACCTCTGTCCTCTCCGCCTCCGGCAGTCTGTCACGGCGGGTTTTCTGCTTGGACAGCACTTCCGCCAGAGCCTCCGCATCCTTTGGGAGCGTCTGGTAGGTTTTGACGCCGCCATGCTCACCGATCAGAGCCATTGCTGCATCGAAGCTGCTGCGGCAGGGGGCTTCCAGCACAAAGCCGTCTGCAAAGGTCAGCCGGTCGTGATCCGGCGCAACCGAGTTCTGCGCCACATTTGCCGCCTGTTCCCGGTAGTTGATCTCAAAGACATCTCCGAAGACCTTGCCGCGCTTGACGGCTTTCGGGACAATGACGCGGGCAACGCATTCGTCGTAGGTCTGTTCCGCGTAAAAGCGGAAGGTGTTGTGATCTCGCGTTCCCTGAATAAAGACTTGATTTTCATTGAGGCAGTGCGTCCCATGCGGACGACAGAACCACATCAGCGTCTTGTCCTCGGGATTCTGGCTTTCGGCGGCGCGGCGGATGATGCGCTTGTCGATGTCGAAGTCTTCCTTGTAGCTGTCCACATGACTGTCCACGAGCTTCTGAAGCTCCGCGATGATGTCAACGTCTGTGTATTTCTTCATGCGTCTCCTTTCTCACAACTCCATGTCGTGCGTTTTGGATTTGACCGGTGACTTCTTCTCCGGCTGCTGTTTCGCGGCAGCTTTGAGCTGATCGCGGATAGAGGGCTTTTCCTGCTTCTGCTCCTGCTTGACGTATTCCAGCGTCGGCATCAGCTCACGGTAACAGCCCTGCGTTTTCCGCGCCGCATGACGGCGATGGATTTTGAACAGCGGTTCACCGTTCTGCGCGACTATGTTGCCCTCAATTTTGACGCCGTTCCGCGCCAGCAGATTGAAGGAATGGTTGGAGGCGCGGTAGGAAGCCCGCATCCCGTCATTGTGATAGGCAATCTGCCCCTTGAGCGTGTCCATGACGGCGGCTTTGATTTCCTTCTCTTCGGCAGTCAGGCGGTGTCCCTTCGGTGCTTTTGCCGCTTCCTCCGGTAAGGGGAGCAAAGGGAGACTTGACCTCCACGGTTTTTACCTCAATAGAGGTAATCTCATCGCTTTCCCATGCAACGACCTCCGGGTCTCTTTCCTCTGTTTTCTCAGAAGTGACTTCCTTCTGGGGTTCGGTCTGCTGACGGAACGCATCCACGAAAAGTGCCGTCAGTCCGGGATTGGGTTTATCCACAAGGAAGCGAGAGGCATTCTCCGGGCAGACCTCAACGTTCTTCGCCCATTCCTTGAGGGGCTGGGGAATGCGCCCGTCAAAGTCTTTCTGCTGGATGGTGTTTGCGAGGACATACCGGACGCGCTCCGGAGAGAACTGCTCAAGGACGCTTTTCACGGCAGCATCCGCATCCAGCCGATTGTCTCCGTAGTTAGAACTGATTGCCGCCTCAATCGCACGGCGGCATTCCACGTTTGCAGCGAGAGAAGCACGATATGACTCCAGCTCACCGGCTTCATAGGCGTAATTTGCCGTCTCGTGGTAAATGGGGACTTCCGGCTTTTCCTCCGGAACAGCTTCCTTTACGGGAGCTTCGACTTCCATCTCTGCGGACTGTGCTTTCTCTGCCAGCAGCACCTTGAGCTTGGCGTCAATGCCCTCGATCATCTCAGCCGCCGTCTTGCGGATGGTGTCCAGAGAGCTTTTCAGCTCCTTGGTTTCCTTGCCGGATGACCAACCAGCGATGTAGCCGAAGGAGTAGTCCGAGGTTTCAATGCCGTACCGTTGGCAGACGGTGTAGGCAACGCTTTCCGCTTCAACCTCCTTGGTGTGCCGATCCTTCTTATCTTCGGGAGCGGCTTTCTCGTCCGGCTTGAAAGCGTGGAGCTTTGCGTGGGCGATCTCGTGAATGGCGGTTTTGACCGTCTGGATTTCGCTCATGCCTTCCTGAATGGCAATGCGGCTTTCAACCGGCGAGAAGAATCCCTTTGCACCGCCCGGAATGTCCTCAAAGGAAATAGGGACGGGAGATTCCTGCTTGAGTGCATCGAAGAACGCCTCGTAGTTCTCGACGGTGCCTTTCAGCTCATCGACAATGATGTCCGGAAGCTCCTTGCCGTCCGTCTGGGAGACATCGAACACGCTCACCACCTTGAAGGCAGGCCGCAGAACCTCAACCGTCTCCGTGACAGCCTTCCCATCTACGCCGATCACCGGCTTCTGCGTCAAAGGATCAATCTTCTCACGCTCTTCCTGCGCCTTGTACGGCGCGGGTGCAAGAATCTTGATGCCCTTTTCGCCCTTCATGACCTGACGGTCAAAGTTGCGCTGCCACGAGGTATAACCGGCAACATAGGTTGCCTCCGGCTTCTGCATCGCAATGAGCAGCGTGTTGTTGAAGGAATAGTTGTAGAACTTGGACATCGTGCGGAGATATTCCTTGAACCGCTCGGATTCAAAAAGCTCTTTGATGCCCTGTTCCAGCTTGTCCGTGATTTCGCGGACTTGCTGTGCATTTTTGTTTTCAGCCATCTCAAACCTCCATTTCTTATTTGCTTTTGGGCAAAGAAAACCCCGTTTGGGATTTGCTCAGTAAACGAGCCTTTACCTCAGACGGGGTTTCTCTGCGTGTCAGCCGACGATGAAAGATGTTATCCTCGTTCTCCCATTCAATCAGTCTGTCAAACAGCTCCGGGTGTTTTGTAATCATGTGCAGCAGCTCTTCATCGCTTGCATTGGGACAGAACCAGCAGCCGTTTCTTCGGCAGTGAGCGTAGATTGGGGAAAGCAAACCCGTGTTCCTGACAGAGCTTGTAGGCGTCAACGCTCGGTCATGCCGTACTTGGCAAGCAGACTGACCTTCTTCACGCCGTCCAGACGCGCAAGGCGTTTGGGTTCGTCTTCTGCTATGCCGACATAGCTCACGGTGTCCGGCGAGAGCATGGCATTGTACTTGCGGACTGGGCGGGATTTTGCAGTCACGATTGACCGCGCACATACCAGCCCATGCGAAGCCGCGAACCTCGCCCTTGTGCGGTCCGCGGGTGATGACGTGATGGAACACATCATCGTAGGTCTTGTCTGCATGAAGAATGGCGAACTTGATGCCCAGCTCCTTTTCACAGAAGGGCTTGAGGCGGTCATAGATGAAGTCCCGATGTTCCGGGACTTCGCCGCTTGTATCCTTGTCGAACATGACCTCGCTGAAAACCGCCTCGTCCAGCGGCTCATTGTGCTGTGCCGCCAGCAGGAGCGTCGCTACGCTGTCTTTGCCTCCGCTGCAAGAGGCAATATACTTCGGGCGGGCTCATCGGTCAAACTCCATCTTGAAGCTGACATATTTGCCGCCGCTGTCATCCAGCCGGATCACCGCATCGTAGAGCTGAGGCTTCTTCGGCGTGTAAAGCCCGGTCACGCGGCACCAGCCCTTGTCCAGCAGCTCCTCTGCAATCTTCTTGGTCAGCTTCTTTTTCTTGCTGGAAAAGAACTTGTTGTCTTCCCACAGGCAGAAGGAGCATTCCTTGTTCGAGCAGTAGAAATTGCCCTTGCCGACGTAGACCGGAGAGCCGCAGCGGGGACATTTGCCGATTTCCTCCTTACCTGTGCCGAAACGCTGGGCTTCGGCATCGGAGAGAAACGGGTAGGCTTTCACGAGATCCCCGGTCATCCGGACAATGCCGCTGAGAAATGCGTCTGCATCCGCATTGCCGCGTTCGATCTCCATGAGCGTGTTTTCCCATTCCGCAGTCATTGCGGGAGACGTAATCTGTTCCGGCAGGACGCAAACGAGGTTGCAGCCGTCCTTTGTGGGAATGAGGGATTTGCCTTTGCGCTCTGCAAAGCCGGACTTCACCAGCTTTTCAATGATACCGGCGCGGGTCGCGGGAGTGCCGAGACCTTTCTTCTCGGTGTCATCGTCGAACTGATCGTTTCCGGCAGTCTCCATTGCAGACAGGAGGGTATCTTCCGTGTACTGCTTCGGAGGTGTCGTGAAGTGTTCGGTGATGCTGGCAGATACACCATCCAGCATATCGCCCTCATGGACTTCGGGCAGGGACTTCATGGGATCGTCCTTTTCCTTCGTCTTGAGGGAGCCTTGAACAGCTCTTCGATGGCTTTCCAGCCGTTTTGAACGACGGCCTTGCCCCTTGGTTTTGAACGCGTAGCCCTCGCAGGAGAGCGTGATCTGCGTCTCCGCGTAGGTGTGCTTCTCGCCGGTTGCACACAGAAGGCGCATCCCGACAAGATTGAGGATTTTCTGCTCCGACTGAGGGAGCGCGGAAAACATCCTGCTTTTCAAGCTGGACGGTCGGGAGAATGGCGTGGTGATCCGTGACCTTGCTGTTGTCGGTCACGCGGGCAATGTCCGGAGTGACCGAAACGCCGGAGAAAAGCGGAAGCTGGCGGCAGACGATGGAAATGACCTGACGGGCGTGTCCTCCATATCGTCCGTAATGAAACTGGCTGTCCGTGCGCGGATAGGTCAGGAGCTTCTTTTCGTAGAGCGTCTGGACGAGATCAAGCGTCTGCTGGGCGGTGAAGCCGTAGTATCGGTTTGCCTCGCGCTGCAAGGTGGTCAGATCGTAGAGCTTCGGAGGATTGACGGTTTTCGTCTCCCGCTTGAGAGAAGAAATGACGGCTTGCTTTTTCTCGCAAGCCGCCGCAATTCTTTTTGCTTCCTCTTCGGTTTTGACCTTTTCCAGATCGGCGGTCAGATCGTCCTTGCCGACATGGACATTGAAATACTTTTCCTTCTGGAACGTGGAGATTTTACCGTCACGCTCCACCAGCATTGCAAGGGTCGGCGTCTGGACGCGCCCGACCACCAGTTTCTTGTGATAGAGCGTGGTAAACAGGCGGGTGCCGTTGATGCCGACGATCCAGTCTGCCTTTGAGCGGCTGAGTGCCGCTTCATAGAGGCGGTCATATTCCTTGCCGTCCCGGAGATGGTTGAAGCCTTCGCGGATGGCGGAGTCCTCCAACGAGCTGATCCACAGACGCTTGAAGGGCTTGGTGCATCCGGCTTTGTTGTAGACCAGCCGGAAGATCAGCTCACCCTCGCGCCCTGCATCGGTTGCGCAGACCAGCTCGGTGACGCGCTTGTCCTTCATGAGAGAGGACAGCACCTTGAACTGCTGGGCTTTGTCCTTTGTGACCTCGAACATCCAGTTCTCCGGAACAATGGGCAGATCGTCATACCGCCACTTGGCATACCGCTCATCGTAGGAGCTGGCGTCTGCCAGCTCCACCAGATGACCGAAGCACCACGAAACGATGTAATTGCCGCCCTCCATATAGCCGTCCTTGCGGGAAGTCGCGCCCAACACCTTTGCGATGGACTGGGCAACGCTGGGCTTTTCAGCAATGACTAAGATCAATCTTCATCACCATCCGTTTCAGCATCCTCCGCAATCTGCGGCTCTTCATCCTCGTTGATGTACGGCTCTTCCTCGTAGCCTTCATCATCAAAGAAGTCCATATCCTCATCCTTGGGCTTTCTGCCCTTGACGAACCTGATGTAGTAATAAGCTGCACCCGCAGCACCGGCAAGAACGAAGATGACGAGGATCATGCCGATGTTGGATTTCTTTTCGGGTTTAGGGGCGGGAGCATCGGTTTCCGCATCCTTATCCGGCTCAGGTGTAACGGGGGCTGTGCCGGTGCATTCGCTCATGTTGGTCTTGCAGACCGGGCAGTCGGTGTTGACCTGACCGGCAGCGCATTTCTCTTTGCAATTACAGGTAGTCAGAGCAGCCGCAGTGTCTTCATCCAGCAGCGCAAGCAGATCGCTCTCATCGACCATGTTGAGAAAGTACGTCTGATACTGTTCCTCATCCTCGTTGATGGGCGCATCGTAGTCGATGACAATGAAGAAGGTGTTGCCGTTCTTCGTTTGGACAGTGATGAACTGCTTGTTGGTTGCCTTGTCATAGAGCAAGTCGCGGGTGTAGGCGTTGCCCTCATCGTCAATCGGCTCACCCTTCGGCTTTTCCGGCGCGGGAGTAGTCTGCAGGGCTGCTGTTCCGGGCTGGGTTGCCTCCGTAACGGGAAGGTTCTGCTCGGTATCATCGGCGTAGGCAAACGCCGTCACCGAGAAGCAGGACAGAACCATGACGCAGACCGCAAGGACGGTCAGAAAACGAAACTTCTTACGCATTGTCGATTACCTCCGTATTTCCGGCGGGCTTGGTGCCGCCCTTCATGGAAGACAGGAACGCCATGATCTGATCCTTTTCCATAACCATAGAGCGCACAGTATTGATGATTTCAAGGTTTTCCAGCTCTGTCTTCTTGTCATGCAGCTCCTTGAGCTGACCTTCGATTTCGGACTTCTTCTTTTCAGCCTTCTCAATGTCGGAGAGGACTTTCTGATACTTGGGATTCATGAAAAACTCCTTTCTTTTAATAGGCGGGTCTTCCGAAGGCGTAGAAATGCTGCTGCCAGTAGGAAGAGTTGATGGATGTGTACTGAATGGGATCGCCGCAGTGGATCATGACCCCATCACCGACGTAAATGCCGACGTGGGACACACCGGGGGTGTCATACGTCCCGACGAAAAAGATGAGATCACCGGGCTGTGCATTCGCCTTTGAAACCGGCGTACTGATGTTGTAAAGCCCCTGTGCGCCGAGCCGCCCGGTATTCACAAGTCCGCTGTTTGTGAGAACGTAGCTGACGAAGCCGGAGCAGTCAAAGGACGTGTCGGGATTGGAGCCGCCCCACACATACGGATAGCCGAGATACTTTTTCGCCTCGGTAATCAGCGTTTCGAACTTCTCGTCGTTCAGGTATTCCGGGTTGACATTGTAGTCGGCGGGAGGATTTGTGATGTACTTGTCCACATAGGGAGAGTCACCGAACAGATCCTCGCGGTTGCCCAGCACCGACATATACGTTGCGTACATGGAAAGCTGTTCCTGAGACATGATGTAGACCGGGACATGGGAGAGATTGAAGTTTTCGAGCTTCACGTTGCAGATGTAGTAGTCATACGGGACGCGATAGGTTTCCGTGTGCGTGTTGCCGTCTGCGTCCGTCCATGTGTCGGTCTCCGTGCGGTATCTGGTTTCGACGATAACCTCTTCGGTGAGGATGTACTGCTTTTCAAACAGCATTTGGAGCGTACCCTGCACCTCATCCAGCGTGAACTCGCCCTCATGGAGAGCCGAGAGAATGGAGATCAGCACATAGGGGTCATGCTCAATATCGTCCAGATCGAAGTGATACTCGTCGTAGCTGTGAGTGCTTTCGTAGGTGTCGAGATAGCGTTGCAGCTCTTGCTCCATCCGGCAATACTGCGCCTCCGCGCCGAGCATCGCGTCATCCTCGCTGAGATAAGAGGAAGCGATAACCGACGAGCCGGTAGAGGTGAGCATCGAACACGAGCTAATTCCGGCACCGAGCAAAACGAGAAGGGCAATTCCGACGCCGATCCAGATGAAGACCTTCTTGTTCTTCTCAAAGAACTCCTTGAGCTTGTCGGACACCTTTTCGCCGAGCTTCTTGCCGGTATTCTTCGTGGCAGTCCCGGCAGTCTGAGAACCGGCATTCCGTGCAGCGGCATACTCCTTCTTGATGCTCTGCTTCTGGTAGTGCTTGTTCATGTTCTGCTTCTTCATCTCAGGATGCTCCTGCTGATTTCTCTCATATTGGAGCTTCGCATCAGCGACATCCGCCTTGTGTTCCAGCTTGGAGACCTTCTCATAAGGCTTGTTGACGCTGCTTTCCCGATGATGACTGAAATGCCGAGCGGCAGTCTCAGCGGCGATCTCCGTCTTATGCGCAGCCTCAACCGCCGAATTTTCCTGTTCGACCTCATGGACTTTGCCATGAATGCCGGAAGCAAGGGTGTCACCCGACCTTGCGGACGTTATTCTCTGCTTCAAATTGCAGTTTCCCTTTGCCCTTGGGCTTTTTCAGCTCATCTTCAAAATGAAGGCGGGTTTTGCCCTTGCCGGTTTCTTCATTGAAGACGCGCTCTTTCTTGAGAACCTTGTGCGTGGGCAGCTTTTCACGGGCGGCATCCAGACGCTTATGTGCCTTCTCGGACTTCCTTTCGAGCTTCTGCATCCGCTTCGTGGGCGGGGCGGCATCGTCCGAGACCGGCTTTGCAGAGGCGGTTTCCGCCGCTTGAGTGAGAATAGCATCCGCATCCACTGCTTCAACCGCAGAGGTCTTGCGCAGCTTGTGCGTGACAACCGTTTCGGCAATCACCGTGCCGGTATGAGAAGAAACGCCGTGCTGCTCTAAAGTTGGAGGCTTGAACGGCGTTTCCGAGGGCAGCGGTTCGGGTACATTCTGGGGTGAATTTTCTGCCTTTTTCTCTTCTGTGACGGACGTTTCCGAGGGCGGCTGAGTGTTATTATCCTCAGCGTGTTCCGCCTGAAACTGACGCTGCTGACGGCGCATCTGCACCTTTTTCTGTTCCTCTGGAGAAAGAGCTTCGGAAGGCTCGACTGTCTCACCGGGCTTCACCAGCTCCGCATCTTCCAGCCGCTTTGACACACGCTGCTCGGTGCCAGCCGTCAGGTTTTCCTCGACTGCGCCGTCTCGCGTCATCCGCAGAACTACCTTGTCGCGGGCTTTGAGTTCCGGTTCCTTGGACATCAGATTTCACCTCCGATCCGCTTGTAAGCAAGCTCGGTGTACGCCGGATTCAGCTCGATGCCGATGAAATGACGCCCCATCTGCGCGGCAACCATGCCGGTTGTGCCGCTCCCCATGAACGGGTCAAGCACAATGCCGCCTTCGGGACAACCGGCGAGAAGACAGGTCTCAACCAGCTTCGGAGGGTAGGCGGCATAGTGACCGCCCTTGAAGGGAACGGTGTTGATCTTCCAGACATCGCGTTTGTTGCGAAGCGGATTGATGTCACAATCCTTGATCTCGCCATGCTCACGGGGGCGGTTGATGGACTGCGGCTGAGGCTGACCGGGAACGGGCTTGCCGTATTTGTTTCCGCCCTTCATGCCGCGCTTGAGGCGTTCTGCCGTTGCGGGGGCAATCGGCTCGGAGATTGCCTTGTAGTCGAAGAAATACTTTTTCGACTTGGAGAACAGGAAAATATGCTCATAGCAGCGGGCGCAGCGGTCTTTCACGCTCTCCGGCATGGGGTTATCCTTCATCCAGATGATGTCGTTGCGCAGATACCAGCCGGTGTCACGGAGGGCAAAAGCCAGCATCCACGGAATACCGATCATGTCCTTCGGCTTGCAGCCCTCAACCTTGTTGTTGAGAGCCACAGCCTGACCGTTTCTGCCGTAGGGGTTCTTCGGGTCAATGAAATCTCCCTGATTGCCCTTTCCGGCGTAGGTGTCCGAGATGTTCAGCCAGAGCGTTCCATCCGGACGCAAAACGCGCCTGACTTCGGTAAACACTTCCGTCAGGCGCGAGATATATTCCTTCGGCGTTGTCTCTCTGCCGATCTGAGCCTCCATGCCGTAATCGCGGAGCGCGTAATACGGAGGGGACGTCACACAGCAATGAACGCTATCATCGGGCAGAGTTTTCAGGATTTCAAGGCAATCGCCGGTATGAATGATGTCAAGTTGTATGGTGGTGTACCTCCTGTTCTGTTGGATTTGTGTTTCCATTGAAATGTTGGCTGTGAAACCCGACAACATTTCAATGGGCATCAGTCGGAGTAATACTCGTCCGGCTCGTAGTCCTCATCTTCCATGAAGTCCTCGTCGAGATCGTCAATCTCGTCCGCCCAACGGTCGAAGATTTCCTCGGCTTCCTTCGCCGCCTCACGATAGAGGCTCAGGCGGTTCTTCTCAAAGGCGGCAAAGGCGGGGACGAACTTGCCGAACTCGCGGATTGCCTTCACATCCTGCGTGCGCATATCTGCGACGCACTGGATGATTTCAGACATCGTGAGCAGATCGTCGATCATCAGCTCATACTTGTCCTTGGGGATAGATACGGCTTCTTCATCCGCCGCGTCAGCGAACGGGGTATTCTCGTCGCTGTTGCTGCTTTCGGTAACGTCAACCTTGAAATAGAAACCGATCATATCCACAGATACCTTGGTCATAATCTGACGTGCCTCCTTGACCTTTTTGTCGATGTCCTCCCTCACATGGAGGTAGGCGCGGTGATGCTTCTTGAGGTCGCTTTCCAGTCGGATCAGATCGGTCAGCTCCCACAGAGCCTTAAACAGCGCGGAGGTGTTCTCTCCGTATTCGATAGCGTCCGCGTAGGGAATGGTAATCATCTTGTTGTTCATATTCAAAAATCCTCCTTAGTTCTGTACGGTTTCTTCGGGTTTGGTGGTCATGATGCGGTAGAGCTGGGTGTCCTTCGGGAAATCGTCCTTGAAGGGAACGATGGTCGAGCCGTAGAAGATCAGCCCCTCACCGGCATTGGAATTGGTGATGTAGTTCTGCTGGCTGGGCGAGATGTTCAGCGCCTTCGAGAGAATCTGCCGGTCGCCGGATGCCTGATTCAGAAGGTAGACAAAATCCGAGTTTTCAAAGATGTTCTCTACCTCGCGGGACGCAAGCAGATCGTAGGGTAGGGTAAAGGCGCCTTGCCGCCGTTGGCGGTAGGTTTCCTACACCCTCCCTCGGAACCGGACTTACTCCTCTCGAAGTATCCGGCTCCCCATTAGTAATTAACGTATTGATTAGTGTCTGTGTATTCTTTCATGGCACTTGCTACAAACAACAAGCGTTTTCCGCCGCTTCTTTTTCATCACGGTTTCCCAATCAGAATTACCCAATTCGTTTAAGTTCCGTATAACGTGAACCTCATACAAATCGGCTTCTTTACACCCACATAGTTCACAAACTCTGGCATTGAGCCGTTGTCTAATAGTGGTTTTCCAGCTGAATTTCTTTCTCTGATAAATGATGTCACTCGCTTCGTCACGCTTACAATCTGCGATTTTAACAGGGCGAACACGTTTTGTTCCTGCTTTAGTTTCATAAGGGACAGACCATGTTTTCCCGTCTTTATACTGGCGAATGATTTTGCGGATACTGGTTTTGTGCTTATTAGCAATCGTCTTTAAGCAACTGTACTCCATAAGATAGCAGAAGTAGTCCAGCGTGTGATAATCACAAGCCAGATTGTAATAGTTGCATAATCCTCTTGCTTCGGCATTGTACTGTTCCACAATCTCATAATCCGCAAGGTTGAGAAGTCCGGCTCGGTGTATCGGCTGAAACTCCCCGTTTTCCTTTTGGCGAATGACTTTCTTTGCAAACATGAATTTCTCAATCTTTTCCGTATGGGGAACAGACAGGGCAACTTTCATGTGCAGGGTACGGGATTTTCTCCACGTTCCGTTTTTCATTCTGTGACCTTTGACTTCCTGATTTCTGCGGACGCAAATATCATATCCAATGAAACGGACTTTTTCGGAGCTGTGCGTTATCAGCGTCTTTTCCTCGCTTAGAGTTAATTTCAGCTCTGTGCTTAGAAATTCAGCGATTTCGGCTTTCAAGTCCTCACATTCCGCTTTTGTGCCGCACACACCTGCCAGCCAATCGTCCGCATAACGGACAAAAGTGAACTTCTTGTTGTCGGCAGGTTTGCAGGGCAGATTTCTCATAGCTTTCTTCTGTGCCCTATGCTGGTCAATCAGTTCTTGTCTTGCCGCTTCATCAGCGGTATGGTCAATCCAATAAGACAGTCTTTTTAATTCTTTGCTTGCCGCATGATATTCCGGTGTCTGATATGCAGACCTCGGCTTATCAAAGCGTTCTGCGATTTCCCGAAACTTCTTGTCCAGCTCATTCAGATAGATATTTGCAAGTATTGGAGAACAGATACCACCCTGCGGGGAACCGCTGTAAGTGGCGTTGTATTTCCAATTCTCGATATACCCAGCTTTCAAAAACTGGCGAATGATGTTCAGAAAACGACTGTCCTTGATTTTCCTGCTCAAAATCTCAATCAATTTTTCGTGATTGATGTTATCAAAACAACCTTGTATATCGCCCTCGATAAACCAGACCACGCCTGTGAAGTCAGAAGAAATCTGACGGAGTGCGGTATGACAGCTTTTACCCGGTCTGAAACCGTGGGAGTGGCTGTCAAAGACAGGTTCATAGATAGCTTCTAAAATCATTCTGACAACTTCTTGCAGGAGCTTGTCACGGAAAGACGGGATACCCAGCGGACGGAGCTTTCCGTTTTTCTTTGGAATATACTCACGCCTTACAGGATTGGCTTTGTAGGTTCCGTCCTTTAGTGACTGGATTAACTCTTTTACATAGAAGTCACTGAAACCGTCTGCGGTATCGTTGTCGATACCCTGTGTTGTTGCACCTTTGTTTGCATAAAGTTTCTGATAGGCGGCGTAGTAAATATCTTCACGAAGTAAGTATCTGTAAAGTCTTGTGAATACGCCGTCTTTGTGTTCGCTGGAACACTTTTCAATACGCTCTAAAATTTCAGATGTTGGTTTCATTGAGGTTTCTCCTCCCTTTCATTCTTACATTT